>Ga0308414_1003187_pt1 | contig 10522 bp, 10 predicted proteins | sample HotsprSampleOS50_FD_205667 | JGI IMG/M metagenome (GOLD analysis project Ga0308414, IMG submission 205667) | Hot spring phototrophic mat microbial communities from Octopus Spring, Yellowstone National Park, Wyoming, United States - 20090730_OS50 ...
GTGAAATGTAAGGAATAGAACCTTCTAATACGTTAGGCGGAGTCCAATTGGATTCTTGTTTTTGTAATCTTGTAGAAATCCCAAAATCAATTAAAACTAAAGTATTGGTCTCATTTTCTACAATTACATTATCAGGCTTTATGTCTTTGTGAATCACTTTTTTAGAGTGAATTTTTTGTAATTTGTGAGTCAGTTCAATTGCATAGTGAAAAAAAGTATCTATCTCCATAGGACCTTGAGTTATTTTTTCTCTAAGTGAAGGTCCTTCTATATAATCCATTACTAAAGCAAACCCATCAGTATGTTTTATAAAGTCATAAGCTTGTAGTTCTAATTCATCAGATAAGTATTTTATAATTTCATATTCATTTCTCAAGTTGACAACAGCAGGATTTAAATCATCTCCACTAGAAACATTTTTAACAATAACTTTTTTATTTAATGCTTTACTAAAAGCAATATATAAATCTCTTTTGGACTGTGTAAGAACTCTAGAAAGAATTTCATATCCTTCTAAATTTAAGCTATAAATTATTTCCATTCCCTACCTTTTTAAAGTTTAAACAAAACCCCACCCCAATAAAACCCCCCTCCTACAGCAGGAGCTAAAATTAAATCTCCTTTCTTTACCTTACCTTGATAGTAGTTTTCTGAAAGCACAATTGGTATAGATGCTGCAGAAGTATTTCCTACCTCTGGAAAATTATAGAGTACCTTTTCTTTCGCAAAAGGACTTCTCTTTAAAACATCTTGTAGGACAACATCAGTACCAGGATGAGGGATCATCCAATCCACCTCTTCTGCACTCAAATTATTTTCCTTAAGTAATTTGTCTATTGCTTTGAGAGTTAAGTCTGCTGCATTAGTAACTAACTCGGGATAGCTTTTTACATAACTTTGAGGGGGAGGTCCTGTAGTAATAATCCCCGCTAAACTTCCTTCATCTTTTAAATAAAAATCAAAAATCCCTTTTTGTCTGTTACCTGTATATTCTATAACGCATCCAGCAGCTGCATCTCCAGCAGTAAATTCTCCATATCCACCCATTCTAGTGCGAACAGAAAATCTCTCACTTCCAATAACTAAAGCAGTTTTAAATCTTCCAGTACTTAAATAAGAATAAGCATTCATAACTCCATGTACAAATCCCGTGCAAGCTGTAGAGACATCAAAAGCTAAAGCATTTGTAGTTCCCGCTTCTAAAGAAGCCTGTGGAGCTAGATCAGGTAAATAATATCTATCAGTCCAATTAGCTAAAATAAATAAATCTACTTCCTTAGGACTTTTACCTGCATCTTTGAGAGCCATATCAGCAACTCTAGCAGCCATATACATTACAGTGTCTTTTGAAGAAGCCCTATGTCGCTTATTTACTCCAATCTCACCAATCACAGCTTTTTCTGCTGGATGCATCTCGGGATACTTTAAACGGCTACGAATTTCCTCATTGGTAACTATCGTCTCTGGAAGATAGTGACCTAAGCCTGTAATCTCGATTCCTATTCCTTCTAGCTTTTGCATTTTTCCTCCTTTAAGAAGGCAGTTTTGTGTAAACAGCAAACTGCTCAATGTAAACTTTTTCTGGATCTAATTCTCTTAAAATAGATAATTCTTCTGACGTTATAGGATTTTCTTGTTTTAATAATAAAAATTCATCAGGTGGTAACCAATTTGTATATTTTAAAACAGCTTCAAAAGGATCAATCTCATCTTCTGAAGGAGGAGTTAACCAATTGGTAAACTCAAAGATTTGATCAGAATTAGCTACCCTCCTAAATCTTCCAAATTGACATATAGCTTCAATGACTCTATCTCCAATGGAAGTAATAAAGTTTACTTCTCTTACAAAACGAATCCTATTTGCTTTAGCTACTACAATACATTCTGTCATAGCTGCAATGTCGTTTGCACCACCTGAGCCTACCATAAACTTTCCCTTCCCAGTACGTGTAGAGTTGACATTCCCATACCAATCTATCTCTGCAGCACCTATTGCTCCTAAGCATTGATCTGGAACCATAGTACCTAAAACTGAAAGTATATCTGTCAAAGCCTTAGATTTATCTGCATGTAACTGACTAAATAAAAATACATCTCCTACATGAGGCTTCATAGAGTAAAACCCAAGTTCTGTAATGACGTTAATCGCAATGCCTTTTTTTTCTAACAATCTTTGTGCTGTCCAAGCAGCTATATGAGCTACTCCAATTCCTGCTAGAATTGTCTTGTAGCCATGTCGCTCAACATGTTCAATAATTGCCCTAGCAGCTAAAATAATCATTTGTTCTGTGTCGTTTACGGTAGATGGATCTTCATTTTTGAAATTATTTATTTCTGGAGGTTTTGTATGAAGTCTTTTTAATTTAGTTTTTCCTATTGCTTTTAAATAAGTTTCATGTCCATCTATTAGTACAAAATCTTCCATCCATTTTTTAGCTAAATTGGGAATTGCTGAAGCACGATTAGCTTCAACTTGAAATTCGTAGTCATCAATATAAGTTTTTACTCCTAAAGCTTCTATTTCAGAAAGTGAATGTACTCTCAAAGACTGCGGATGTGCCCCGTAAGGTGCTTCAGCTAAAGCCATAACCTTATAACCCGGAATACTTACCAGTTCTCTTGGAATTTTACCAACAGGAACAATTTTTTCTACAGTAGCAATCACTCCTTTTTGTGCAGCTAAAGCTCCCCAAGGTCCTTCCCCAGCTGGAGGACAAAGCAAAATATTTCCATCTTCATCTCCTAAAACTCCATGTACAAAACTAATATCGGGACAAAGTGGAAGTACAAACGCCATTTGTTGTATACGACTGTGCCTTTGGGCTCTAAGTATTTCATGCTTTAAGGTATCAAAACTACCTTGAGGAAAATCTGAAAATTTAGGTAAAAGATATAAATATTTTCCTATTTTATCTGTAGCTAAATCACTACCAACTAAAGAACGAGTAATAAAGCCGGGTAGTTTCATTGCAGCAGCCATTAATCTTTGAATTAAAGTTAACAGGGACCAAAGTTCTAACTCAAAAGGTTTTCCATCAAATAAATTGGCATATAGAGGATTGGGAGCTGGCTTAGGATAGTTATCTCCTAAAAATCCCGTAATCATTTTTTTTACTATACCAGAAAGTGTTAAGGCGTGTGCACTAGAGTGAACACCCGCTACACTGATAGTAAATTCTGGATTTGTTTCGTAATACACTCTTGCTAAAGAATAAATCAAAGCATTTGGTCTAGACATGGTAGCACACAAATGGATATGTTGCTGAGGAAGTGTGTTTTCTTTTATCATTGTATCTATATTGGAATATATTTTAGGCTTATAATAAATATTTTTACTATTGAAAGCCATTGATTATTCTAGTTCTCCAAGTGATACAAAAGAAGATTGACTACTTATGGCAAAAGCTAGAGAAATAGCAAACTTTACTCTTGTTTTTCTTTGGCCTTCTTGAACATGATCATGCTCACACTCTATGTCAGGCTCATCTAAGTTTATAGTAGGGCATAAAGTTTGATTTTTAATCATAAGTGCAGTAGCAGCAACATTTACAACCCCAGCAGCTCCAAAAGTATGTCCATAAATAGGCTTAATAGATAGCAAACTCATGTCCTCCAGCATACATTACTTCAGCTCTACCTTTTCGGATAGCTTGGTAGCATAAGCTTACTGCATGATGTCCCCCTACACAAGCTGCAGAGATAGTAGTTACAAAGCCTTGAATATTGGAACGAATAGCAGTAAGGTTTGTGGGATTTGAACCCATAGAAGCCATAACTGCATATCTATCAAATATCTCTTCTGACTTTAAAGATTTCATCCTTTCAAAAGAATGCTCCCACCAAGCTAAAGAAGCACGAGAAGAAGAGTCAATAAAACCAACTTTAGAAGGATCTACTGAATTTTTAGTAAGACCTGCATCTTTCTGTGCTAGTTCCATAGCAGACATAATAGCTAAGGTCTCTCTGTTATAATTTTTAGCTAGCTTAGGTTCTAAATCTGGCAAATAAGTTTGAAAGTCAAATTCTTTCAACTCAGCTCCAGCTTTTACTATGAGATCTGAGGTATCAAATCGAGTCAGTTTATCAACTTGAGATTTACCCTGTGAAATATGTTCCCAAAAAGTAGAGACGTTATCCGCATTGGGCAAAAGCACACCTATTCCCGTTATAACTACTCTTGGGGAACTCTTCTTCTCTTTTTCCATAAAATGAAGACCTTACATATAAAAAAATAAGATTTGTATTAGTATTTATAAAAAAAATCTTGCAAGAAAAAAATTTGACTTTATAGAAAAAAAAATTATATTTTCAAAATTTAAAAGGAAAATAATTTATGTCTTATCTAGAAATTGCTAAACCAAATAAAATCCATTTTACAACAGAATTAAAAACCCGATATAGTGATTCTAGAAGTGCTTTTGTTTCCAGTGGTATTGTTGTATCTCATGTAACATATGAAAATATTGCACTTTTAGTCAACGAAGCTTTTGATTTATTTTTAGAATACTTTAGTTATTCTAAAGCTAATATAGCTGGCTCAAATATCATAGTTTCAGCTCTTGAATTGAGTTATCATGCAGAATTACAAGCAAATCAAAAAATTATTGCTGAAATAAGTGTAACCGATATGGGAACCAAATCTTTTTCTCTAATTGTGTTTTTAAACAAAGAAGATGGCACAATAGCAGCAAAAGGAAGAATTTCTCTTATTTTTTACAATTATAAACTAAAAAAGACTGAACCAATACCAGAAGAATTTAGAAGGAAATTTGAATAAATGTCAAAAGAGTATATTACATTCCCTGAAAAGATAGAATTTAGCACAGAAATTCCTATTCGCAAAATTGACCTTTCAATGGATCTCCATGTTTCTTTTGCTTCTATTTTAGATTTAGTCTTTGAGGCACATCTACAATTTTTTGAGTTTTTAGGTTATAGTGTAACTAACATTCATGGAAAAAGTATTATTTTTGCAAATCTCAATATAGACTATTTGGGAGAATTGTTTTTTAAAGACTTAGTAAAAATAGATGTAGCTCTTGCAAATATGCATGAAAAATATTTTGATTTATACTTTCGTGTACAAAAAAACCAAAATATCCCAGTTGCTATAGTAAAAATTCGAGTCTTATTTTTTGATTACTCTGTAAGAAAAGTAGTTGCCATTCCTATCGAATTTAAAAATAAATTTCCTTTTGCTTGTTTTCAACCCAATCTAGAAACAACAAAATCCTTAGACTATCCGACCAAAACAAAAACTAAATGGAAACAAATGCAAATTCGTCAATCTGTTCAAGCCTTAGTAAAAGAAATTTATGAATACACAGAAAATCTTCCTCCACATGAAGAAAAAAATTTATTTCTAAAATTAAGAAAATTAGCTGTTTTTATTTTAACTCAACTTACGCAATCTTATAGTAATAAAATTTACGTAGAACGAATGAAATCTCTTCTTAGATTAGAAGCTAGTCTTTTAGAATTAGAAGAACTTCTAGAACTATCAGAAAGTCTGGGCTACCTACATACTAAAATTGATTTTCACAATCTAAAAGAAACAAAGCAACTTTTAGGAGAATTTAGAAATAGCTGTCTTTCAGTAAAAAAAGTTATATTAAGTGATACTTAAAATAAAAAAGGATATAAAATGAGAGATGAAAAAATAGCAATTGTAACAGGTGGAAACTCAGGAATTGGAAAAGCAGTAGCAGATCTTTTAACTTTAAATGGAGTATGCACTATTATTTGTGGCAGAAGAGAAGAAGAAGGTCAAAAAGTAGTAAAAAACTTCTCTGGAAGAAAAGGGAGAATTATTTTTAAGAAATGTGACTTATCTTCAACAGATCAAATTCAAGCTATGTTTTCAGAAATTGAAAAAGAATTTGGACGACTAGACTATGCAGTAAACAATGCTGGAATTGGGGGACTTACAGTCGAACTACATAAATATCCTGAAAAGGTTTTTGACAAATTACTTGCTGTAAATATCAAGGGATTATGGAATTGTATGAGATTTGAAATCCCCTTAATGTTAAAAAATGAAGTTGGCTCCATCGTCAATATTTCTTCTATAGCAGGATTAAATGGTGCTGATTGGTTAGTTTCTCCTTATTCTGCTACCAAGCATGCAGTTATTGGACTTACTAAAAGTGCAAGTCTAGAGTATGCAACAAAAAATATAAGAATCAATGCAGTTTGTCCTGGTTTCATTTTGACAGAAATGCTTGAAGGACTATTTAATTCTTCACCTAACCCAGAACAAGCCAAACTTGAAATTCAAGCCAAACATCCCGTAAATCGAATAGCTGAACCTCTAGAAATAGCTAAAGCTGTTTTATTCTTGTTAAGTGAGGATTCTTCGTTTATTACAGGAATTGCTATGCCAGTTGATGGGGGTTATAGTGCAAGGTAAAGGCTTTTGTGAAGCTTGAATACTACGCTATCTCTAATTGTGGTCCTTACAGAAATATCAACCAAGATTGCTTTTGTTGTAATAATGTTTTATACGCAAACACCAAAAGAATATCTTTACAAAATAGAAAATTTTTAGAAATAGATAAAGAAATTTCTGTATTTGCTGTAGCTGATGGAATGGGTGGACACGAAGCAGGAGAAGAAGCAAGTAAATTTGCTATAGAAAGATTTTGTGAAAAAGTAAAATATGAAAATTTCATTAATGAAAATCCTATAAATCTTATTTACTCTATTATTCAAAAAGTCAACCAAGAACTATTTCAACATGCTTTACTTGTCAGACACCCTGACATGGGAACTACCTTAACGGGAATTTTACTCTTTAATAAAAAAATTTATAGTTTCCATGTAGGAGATACCCGCTTGTATGTCTTCGCAAACAACAAAATCCAACTTTTAACACAAGATCATAGTTTAGCCTATGAAAAAAAAAATACAATATATAAACATCTCTTGACAAGCTGTATTGGAGGTGGAAGTGAAAAAATTAAAATTGATGTAGCAGATATAACAGACTATATTCAGGAAAATAGCTATATCTTACTTACTTCAGATGGATTACATGAGGTTTTAGAAGAAAAATTTTTAGAAGATCTCATTCAAGAGACAAAGGATCCCGTTAAAATCTGTAAAATAGCTATTCAAGAAGGATTGTTTAGAGAAAGCCAAGATAATTTGACAATTTTAGCTATTAAATTTATTATGCTTTAATATGTCAACAAATTTACATAGAAATATAAGCTTAGATGCTCTACGTGGTTACTCTATTCTTACAATGGCACTTTCAAACCTAGCAGGAGAAATTCTTCTAGCTCCTCATCCTATTTGGCTGCGAATACTTGGTTCTACTGCTGCACCTAGTTTTATTTTAATTTCTGGATTTTTAATGGGTATTAATTATAATAAAAATAATTATAAAAAATCATATTATATAAAAAGAGGATTATATTTATTTTTATATTCTATTTTGATTGATATTTTGCTATGGCGTTCAGTTCCAATAGTAGGAATGGATATTTTGTACTTATTTGGATTTTCTACTATTTTATCAGCCTACTTTGTTAGATTAGAACAATTTTGGTTACTTTCTATTAGCTGTGTATTTTTCTTACTTACTCCTATTTTACAATACTTTTTTGGTTATGAAATTTTTAATTTAAATGAGTTCTCTAATAATCTACAAAGTCTAAGTTTCTATACTATTCTAAAACAATGGTTTGTTTCAGGATGGTTTCCTATCTTTCCATGGTTTGGCGTTTTTTTAATTGGGATTAGTTTTGGAAAAACTGCACAAATACCTAACGTCATACGTTTAACAAATGAAAAAGGAATTATACTTTTTGGATTTTTGTTTTTCTTGGGAATTTCTGTATGGGATTTAGAGCCAAAAATGGATTCAAGAGGTGGATATTCAGAACTATTTTACCCACCTACTTTATCCTTTTTTTTTAGTATTTATAAGTATTACTTACTTTTTATATGTTTTTATAGAAAATTTTATAAATTATAAAATTTTTTACTTTTTAGCTAAATTAGGGGAATTTCCTTTATTATTATATATATTGCATTTGATATTTATTATATTTATATATTCTAATATTCTAAAATATAATAAAGTAGAAATTTTACAATTTATACTTATTTTTCTTATTTTGGTAGTAATCTTAGTTTTAACAGTCTACCTAGTAAAAAAATATCGCAATCCTAAATGGAAACTACCTTTGTTTTTAAAAATGCTATTTGGTTAGTTTACTTTGGTAAATTATTTATAAAATTATTTATAATTTGATTTACTATTTCTGGTTTCTCTATAGGAGCCATGTGACCTGCTTTTGGAACTACTTCAAATAAAGAGTTTGGAATTTTAGATGCGAAATTTTTCATGCTTTCTGGAGGAGTAATGGAATCTAACTCTCCACAGACAACTAAACTAGGTATAGAAATTTCACTTAATACATGGGTCGTATCAGTGCGACCTTGCATAGCTAAAAGCTGAGAAGCTAAACCTTCTGCATTTTGAGACTTTGCAATTTCTAACAGTTCTGTCTTGAGGCTTGGATTTTCTTCCAAAGCATTTGGAGCTACTGTTAGAGGAACAAAGTTTTCAACAAACTTTTCAATTCCATTTTCTAGTAGAAGTTTTATATTTTGAGCTCGTTTTATCTTTACTTCATTAGAATCTGCTTCAGAGCGAGTATCAAAAAATATAGCACCTCGAAAAAAACTAGGATATTTTTCTAGCATTCTCAAAGCTACATAGCCTCCCATGGACAGACCTGAAAGCAAAATATTTTTCCAACCTAAAGAATAAATTTCTGAAAAAGCTATATCTACCATAGCTTCTAAGCTAAAAAGTCTTTCTGTTTTTTTTGAACCTGCTCCTAGTAAATCTAAAGCTGCTAGATTTACATTTCCTAAATCAAATTGATATTTCCACATCCGACTGTCATAAGGAAATCCATGTAAAAAAATAATTGTAAAATAATTACTATCTGAAAAACTTTTCTGTAAAATTTCCATACTTTAAAAAAATTTTGATGGTAAAATTAGTCAAAACATTTTTTAATAAACAAGAAAAAAGCAATGAAACTTATATATGGACTTTTAATACTCTTTTTTGCCTGTGGACAATTAAATATACAACCTAAACCTAAAGCTATAAGAGGACTTTTAGATTTAAGTAAAGAAAATTTTAACGAAGAAAATATTTTTCCTCTAGATGGAGAATGGGAGTTTTATTGGAATGAGTTTTTAGTAAGTGAGCCTAGTTCTGAACAAGCACCTATATTTTTAGAAGTTCCTGGAATTTGGAATGGAAAAAAATTTCGCAATTCTACTATGTCAGGATTTGGATATGGAACATATCGTTTAAAACTTATTCTCCCCAAGGGTGAACAACATCTAGCTATAATAGCGCAGGATTTAGCCACTTCTTATAGACTTTTTGTAAATAAAAATTTAATTCTTGAAAATGGAAAACCAGCTAAAAATAAGTTAGATTTTCAACCACAGTTTAAACCCGATATAGGATATATCCAAGTTGAACAAGAAGATTTAGAACTTATAGTAGAAATAGCCAATTATTCACACCCAAAAGGTGGATTTTGGGAAAGCATGAGAATTGGCTCTTTAAAAGCAATACACGAATATAATGAAAAAAGACTAAGTTTTGATTTCTTTCTCATTGGAAGTTTGCTTATCATGGGGATTTATCACTTTGGGTTGTATTCACTTAGAAGAAAAGACAAATCTAGTTTATATTTAGGAATTTTTTGTTTTATTATGACTTTACGTATTTTAACTACAGGAGATAGAATTTTATTTACTACTTTTGAAAATATCAATTGGGAACTAGGTTTAAAAATAGAATACCTTACTTTTTATTTAGCTACCCCTTCTTTTGGAATGTTTTTATATTCTCTTTATCCAAATGAATTTGGAAAATTGTTTGTAAAAATTATTTTATGGATTTCTGCTTTGTTTGTGGGTTTAGTGTTGTTTACTCCTACAAGAATTTTTGCTCTCTCAGCTATTCCTTTTCAACTTTTTACTATTGGTGGACTCATTTACTCAATTATGGGACTTATTAAAGCTATTCAAAATCAAAATGAAGGTGCTTCTGTAGCCTTAGTTGGTTTTTTAGTTTTATTTGCTACTATCATTAATGATATACTCTATAACAACAGTATTATAAATACAGCTCAGCTTTCTCCATTTGGACTTTTTGCTTTTATTTTTTCACAAGCCTTTTTACTTTCTATGAGATTTTCAAAAGCTTTTTTTAATGTTGAATTACTCTCTCAAAATTTAGCACTCACAAATCAAGCTTACAGTAGATTTGTCCCAAAAGAGTTTTTAAGTTATTTAGAAAAAACTAATATTAATAGCGTCAAACCAGGAGATCAAATTGAAAGAGAAATGACCATCTTGTTTTGTGACATTCGTTCTTTTACTAGTCTTTCTGAAACTATGAGTCCAGAAGAAAATTTTAACTTTATCAATGAATATCTCAAAACTATGAATCCCATAATTCGAGAAAACAAGGGCTTTA
>Ga0308414_1003189_pt1 | contig 10520 bp, 8 predicted proteins | sample HotsprSampleOS50_FD_205667 | JGI IMG/M metagenome (GOLD analysis project Ga0308414, IMG submission 205667) | Hot spring phototrophic mat microbial communities from Octopus Spring, Yellowstone National Park, Wyoming, United States - 20090730_OS50 ...
ACGCCGAGGCGTTGCGTGAGGGTTGCCGGGGGGCCGACGTGGTGGTCAACGCCGCCGCCAAGGTGGGCGACTGGGGACCTCTCGACGAATTCCGCCGTTTGAATGTCCACGCGCTCAAGTTTCTATTGGATGCAGCGGTGGAGGAAAAGGTCAAGCGGTTCGTGCACGTCAGTTCGCTGGGGGTTTACGAGGGCCGCGACCACTTCGGCACCGACGAAACCGTGCCCCCGGCGATCCACGCGCTGGATGGCTACACCCGTTCCAAAATCGAGGCCGAAGACCTGGTCATGTCCTACGTCAAGGAGAAAGGACTGGCCGCCACGGTGGTCCGGCCTGGCTTCATTTACGGCGAGCGTGACCGCACGGTGATCCCCAAGCTGCTCAAAGCGCTTCGAGACGGCAAATTCTGGTACCTCGGCTCGGGTGAGCAAGCGCTCAACTGCGTGTACGTCAAGAATCTGGTCCACGCGATCGAGCGGGCCGCTGAGGTTCCCGAAGCGGTGGGCGAGATCTTCAACATCACCGACGGCCAGCCGGTTTCCAAAAAGCGATTCGTCACTAAGGTGGCGGAACTGGCGGGGATCACACCTCCCAGGCGCAAGTTGCCCCGTCGGTTGGCCTATCTGGCCGCCGTGCTGCTGGAACGTCGCGCCAAGCGGTTGGGTCTGACCGATCCGCCCCTCATTAACAAAGCCCGCTACAAGTTTTTAGGCCTTCATCTCGACTTCTCAATCGCCAAAGCCCAACGTATTCTCGGCTATCGGCCCCCTTATGATTTCGACCTCGCCATGACCGCGACCATGAACGACCTGGCTCCCAAGCCTGCCCCAGAGAACGGCGCTCAAAGTCAAACCCAAGTCACGGCGAACCCCGCCGTGCCGGCCGCGACCGCCCCGTGATGTGACGAAGCGCAGGCGCGGCGCATTTCAATTCAACCCTGTCCTCCCCTGGTCCTATCCCTCCCGGAGCGGTTTCCTCATGTCTCTCGACCTCAAAGGCAAACGGGTGGCCATCCTTGTGGAAAAGTTCTACGAGGATCTCGAGCTGTGGTATCCCTACTATCGTCTGCGGGAGGCGGGCTGTCTGGTCAAGCTCGTCGGTCCCAAGGTGGGCGAGACCTACGCCTCTAAGCACGGCTATCCCTGCAAGCCGGACACCTCCATGAGCGAGGTCACGGCCGACGACTTCGATGGGATCATCATTCCTGGCGGCTACTCGCCCGACCACATGCGTCGCCATCCCGCGATGATCGACCTGGTGACCACCGCCGCGGTGAAGGGCAAAATCCTCGCGGCGATTTGTCACGGCCCTTGGATGCTCTGCTCGGCCAAGTGTCTGAAGGGCCGCAAAGTAACCGGGTTCTACGCCATCAAGGATGACGTGGTCAACGCCGGCGGGGTCTGGGAAGATGCCGCTTGCGTGGTGGACGGCAACCTCGTTACCAGCCGCACCCCCGCTGACCTGCCCGACTTCATGATCGGCTTCATGCGGGCGCTGGCGGGCAGTTGAGACAAGGAATTCGAAACCTCGTTGGAATCCCCTCAAGGAAACACGGCCGTCGATGCGTCGGGAATCCGAGAGACTCCAACGCCTCGATGGCCGTGCTGTCAAATCCATGAGGAACGCGGCGGGCTCACAACGGCTTGATGCGGATGTTGCGGAACCAAACCTTGGAGCCGTGTCCCAGAAAACCGATGTGGCCGGAGGTCCGAGCTAGGCCAGGATGGTCGCGGCCGTCGATGGTCTTGGGGGTGGAGGCGTCGTCTAGATTTCCTTCGACAATCACCACACCATTGAGCGTCACCTTAACGTTGCGGCCTTCGAGACGAATTTCCTGGGTGTTCCATTCGCCCACCGGTTTGAGGTGGCCGGTTTTGGCAGGCAGGATTCCATAAATCGACCCGTGATATTGGTAATTCTTGAGGCGACCGGCGTATTGTGGGGCGGTGTCATCGAGGATTTGACACTCCAACCCGACATAGGCAGCGTCTCCTTCAAGCGGCGCGCGGAGTCCAATCCCGTTGTTGGCCCCCGGGGTCAGCTTAAACTCCAGACGCAGCACGAAGTCACTGTACTCCTTAGCGGTGTAGAGGTTGCCGCCTTTGTTGGGGATGCAGACAATGGCACCGTCCTCGACAGTATAGCCATCGACCGAACCGATCCACCCATTTAGGGTTTCGCCGTCGAACAGAGGAATGAACCCTGCTTCGTCGTGCGCAGCGGGTGGCATGGAGCGGGCTTGAACCGCCTGCCAAGAACAGAAGCCGGCCAGGAACAGAGTCAAACCCAGGACGCAACAAGGGCAGGAAAGGGAAAAAACTCGAGTCATGGGGTGGGAACTCCCAGGCGGTGGGGAAGAGGAGGGACCGCCCCTCAGGATGCGTCCATGAGCGGAGCATACGCGAAGAAGGGCGGTGAGGGTGGGTGGAGGCGAGCAAGAAGAGCAGCGGGAACCCGCCCGATTGCCCTCACGCTTGCTTGGAGCAAGCCAAGGAGTCAGGCGGGAAATCCGGGCGTCGAGCGTGGTTTACTTCTTGCGGTTTCGCTTTGGGGAGGAACGACGAGGGGTGGCTGGACGCGAGCCGGTCTTGGACGGCTTGGCCGCCTCGCCGGTCGGTCGAGATTCGCCCTTGATCGCGGCCAGGATTCCCGCGGCCGAGTCGCGGTCGGGACCACCATTGGGGTCAGCGTTGCGGATGGTCCGCTCACGCTCGGCGGCCTCGGCCAAACGCGCTAGCAGTCCCTTGGGCTTGAGCTTAGGATTCTCCCGCGCCTGCCGCTCCACCTCGTAAACGTCAACCGGGTTACGCTTGGCCAGCCAGTTGACCAACAAACGCTCACCCACCTGCCAAAGCGAACTGGTGATGAAGTACACTCCCAAACCTGACGGTAATTTATAGAACATGAACATAAAGAAAACCATCATGTATTTGAAAATCTTCTGCTGCATTTCGGCCTCGGGGTTAGCCGGGGGCGGCGAGAAGAGTTTCATTTGCACTAGGGTCAGACCGACGGCCAGGATTGGCAGCAGGTTGAAGTAGGGGCCCAGGAAGGGAAGATCCCAGCCGAAGGGGAAGCGGGCCAGCATGTCGGGGGCGGCCAGGTTGTCGATGTAGAGGAAGGTGGCGTTGCGTAGGTCCACCGATTGGTTGAGGGCTTGCCAAAGACCGACCATGACTGGCAGCTGGATCAAGGCCGGCAGACAGCCCGCGGAGATGGGGTTGACCTTGTGGCGGCCGTACAGCGCCCAGGTTTCCTGCTGGAGTTGGAGCTTTTCCTCCTGACTGAGATCCATCAGGTTGCGGCCCTTGGCGATCTTGTCCTGAATCTCTTTGATCAACGGCTGCAAATCCTGCATCTTTTTCGCCATGACCGCCTGTTTGCGGCTCAGTGGGAACAGGCAGAGGCGGATGAAGCAGGTCATGAGGATGATCGCCACGCCGTAGTTGCCTTGGGTGCCACCAAAGAGCCGGGAGACCGATTCAGTGAGGCCGTAGGTGATGCGCAACAGCGGGGAGATGACGTATTTGGACATTGATCCGGCTAGGGGGATTGAAAACCCAGCGCGGAAGGCGGCGAGTTCATCGGCCCCGGGGACGCCGAAGGCGAGGAGGCGATCGCGGTCTTTGGGACCGGCGAACACTTTGTAGGTGTGAACCACGGGTTGGTTGGCGGTCAGGCTGATGGGCCGGGAGACGACTTCGGCGGCGATGTCCGACAACGCGCGGTTGGCCGGGTTGGCGCGCAGTTCGAGCGGCACGGTCTCCTGGTCATAGCGGTCCGCCTGGGTTAGGTTGGGTTGTTGGGGGGCGAGGAACACGGCGAAGTAGCGGTTCTCGATCCCGGTGAACCGGAGGGGATAGGTCTGATAGGTTTCCTGGTAATCCTTGCCCTTGCCGTAATACCAACTCACGTCCGAAGCGGTGAGGGTGGCGATTTCGACCTGGCCCTGGTTTTCCCCGGCGTGGAAGAAGTCACGGAAGGTCATGGTGTACCAGGCCCCTTCGACCGGCAGGCCGTAGGGGACGAGCAGCCGGTAGGCAATCTCCCGGTCCTCGGGGGAGACGAACTTGAGTTCATGCTCGAACCCGTCGGTTCGGGGACGCAGACGATAGGTTTTGACGACCGTGACCGGCGGCTGACCGACCTGGGTTTGGAGTCGTAGTTCCTGGCCGCCATCTTCGAGCGGTGTCACGGCCCGGCCTTGGGCGTCCGGTAACACTTCCCAGGTGACGTTGCTAAGTCGCAGGCTGGGGTCGCCCGCTGAGATCGCGCCCGAGGCTCCTTTAACCCGCACCAGGTCCAGGCCGAGGGGGGCGGGGTGATCCTCCAAACGCTCGATCAAGACAAGCGGTCCGGTGGAGCCGCCTTTGAAGTCGTGTTCGGACTCGTAGAGCGCACTTTCCGCCCGAACGACGCCGCCGCCGCGTTGATCAATCACGAGCTTGAGGAAGAAGCCGGCCTGGTTATCGGGGTCTGACGACCCCAGGACCAGTTCATCGGAGGGCCAGATTTTGACATCTGCCGCGGAGGGTGGTGGGACGGGTTCGGCCTGGGGGGGTTGTCCCGCAGGCGGGGCGGGCATAGAGCCCTCCTGACCGTCCTTGGCGACGGGCTTTTCCTCTGGGGCGTCGTCGTTGGCGGCAAGCGCGGGATCAGCCGGAGGAGGTGGCGGCGGCACCAATCCCAAACGCTCCATGACGAGGGGCGAGAACACCAAAATCGCCATCGCCAACGGCAGGAAGATCAAAAAACGCTTGAGCTGATCGTTCATGTCCAGTACGAATCGGGTGAGGGGACGGTCGCGCGGCGACGGATGGATCAAGGCGACCCGCGCCGGTTGGAAGACCGGTGATGGGATCGAACGCCGGAGTCGAACTTCGTGGAGACGGAGGTAACCAAGAATCGCGCAACGCGACTCAAAGCAAGCTGATCCAGGATCGCTCAAGCCCCGAACAGGGCGACACGACTCGTTTCGGTCACCCCAACGTCCTGGTTCGTATCATGGATGAATGGGACCGCGACCTTTCCGTATCTCGCAACACGTGGCCAAGGAGCTGCCCGCCGACCGATCGCCAACCCATTTCCAAATGAGAGGGGGGTTGGGGGGAGGGGGATGTTCGGCGCGACGCGGTTCTCACACCATGTGGCAAGGCAATCCGACCCATCCCTAGGAGCTTAGCGACCGAGGCGTAGTCTGTCACCCAGGAAGCGGTCGAGTTCGGGAATAGCGTGGATCTTCTGAATGGTGGTTTCGTAGTCGTAGGGAATGCGGCGGTAGATGATTTTCTGAGGCCCGACCGGTTCGAACTGGAGGGTGTCGGTGTCACGGGCGTCGGGGGGCAGGTCGGGGCGTCCGTCCTCGAGGATGACGTAGCAGGCCCTAGGATCGCCGTCACGGGGCTGGCCGACGCTGCCGACGTTGATCAGCAGTTTCGGCTCGCCCAAAGTGTATTCGTAGTCGATCTCGTCGGGCGCGAAGAATTGTTGGGATTCGGTAAAAACGCCGGGAACGTGGGTGTGGCCTTGGAAGCAGTACCGCTCGACCAGCTGAAAGAGTTTCTCCATCTTCCGGGGGTTGTAGATGTCCTCGGGGAAGATGTATTCGCTGAGCGGGTTGCGGGGCGAGCCGTGGACGAACAGGAACTGGTCGTGGCGGTAGGTGCGCGGCAGTTCGTTGAGGAAGTCCCAGCGGCGGTTGTTGTTGTCGCGGTCTCCCGGGCTCTCGAGTTGAGCGCGGGTCCAGAAGATCGCTTTTTCAGCGCCGGCGTGGAATCCTTCGGGATCGTACATCGCGCCTTGGTCATGGTTACCCAGCAAGGAGACCTTGCAGTGTTCCATGACCAGGTCGATACATTCCCTGGGGTTGGGACCGTAGCCAATGATGTCGCCTAGGCAATAGACCTCGTTGATCCCCTGCTCGCGGATGTCGGCGAGGACGGTTTCGAGGGCTTCCAGGTTACCGTGAATATCACTGATGAGCGCGCGCCGCACCGCCGGACCTCCCCCTTTCCGTTCTCGGCCCGGAAGGTCCGTGCCCGGCGAGGACGAGCCGGGTTCGGGACGGCGGGTGGAACGGTTGTCTTCATCAATCTAGAATGGCTCGGCGGTTGGTTCAAGGCGTTAAGTCCCCTCCGGTTGCGATTCCTACCCATCTTGGTGGTTGGAGGATTCGAGCTTGTGACCACACGCGGCCCAATTTCCCGATCGGACGCCCCTGACCCTTGGCGTGTCGTGGTGTTCGAGACGGCTCGGCGGGGAGGGGGGGTTGTGCTGGCGGAATGGGCTGACCCTGACGACCCGCATGCCTCCGCTTCGAGGCTCGCCGGGCAAATGCTCGACCCCGAAGGCCGTCATGGTCGGGAATTAATCCCCGCCCTAGGTCGGCTTATGGCCGACTGGGGCTGGACCCCGCGCGACCTGAGAGCCGTCGCAGTTGGCCGCGGTCCCGGCTCGTTCACCGGACTGCGGGTCGGCCTGGCCGCCGCCAAAACCCTCGCCTTCACGTTCAACCTCCCCTTGATCGGTTTCGACAGCCTCGATCCCCTCGTCCCGCTCGATCATGACGCCTTGCGTCCCGGTGACCATGTGTCCGTCGCCTTGGACGCGCTGAGGGGTGAAGCGTTCGTCGCGGAGTTCGTCATGTCCCGCCAGGGTCAACCGATCCGTTGCCGCGATTCCGCCTTGGTCTCCTGGTCCTCCTGGTTAGCCCAGCGCCCGCCGGACTCCCACCTGATCTCGCCTGACCTGGAACGCCTCCTCAAGCTGGCACTGCCCCCCGACCACCTCAACCTCCGGGTTCACCCCGCCTCCCTGGGACTCCCCGACGCCACTCGGCTGGCCTGGGTTGCCCGCCGCGCCTGGCTGGCCGGCTCGCGGCTTGATCCCGACTTCTCCGAACCGGTCTACCTCCGCCCTAGCGCCGCGGAGGAACGTCATCCCGGCGGGCTGGCCCATCTGAACGTTGGGTCTCACCGCCTCGAACTCTCACCGACCACGCACAAGGACCGGGCATGACCCCGCCGCCCTCCTCCTCTTGCCCAGCATCCGCCTCCGCATCCCCCGCCGCTTCGGATCAAGACCGAACCAAAAGCCTCTACGACCTGCAATGGAACCGCTTCCCGATCATTCGCCCCGAAGAGGATCGGGCGACCTTGCACGCCCGCACTGGCTGGACTGCCGAGGATCTCGCGGGACGTCTGGTCCTCGACGGAGGATGCGGGATGGGTCGGTACCTCAAAGTCGCCAGCGAGGCAGGAGCCGCTCAGGTGGTGGGCTTCGACCTCAGCCAGGCCGTTCGAGCCGCTCGACAAGTCAACGCGCGGTTGTCCAACGTGCATGTGGTTCGCGGCGACCTGTTTCGGCCCCCGCTGCCGCCCCGGCTGTTCGATCGGGTCTATTCAATCGGCGCGCTGGATCACACCCCCGATCCCCGTCGAGCCTTCCTCGCCTTGGCCGAACTGGTGGCCCCCGGCGGCTCGATCGCGGTCTGGGTCTATCCCCGCCAACGCCCGGCGCTGGAGGCAGTCATCAAGCTGCATCGGGCCATCTCGACCCACCTGCCGCTGGGGGTCCTCATGACCTTGAGTCGCTGGGCCGCCCCCATCGGCGGTCTGAAGCGTCGGATGTTCGCCTCCAAGTCCTCCTGGGTTCGCCGCCTGGCCGTCCTGCTGAATGTGGCAACAATCGGCGTCTCGATGCACCCCGACCCCGAAGTGAGAGTGTGCGACACGTTGGACTGGTACGCCCCGCGTTACGCTTCGCGACATACCTTGGAGGAAGTCGTCGAGTGGTTCCAAGCCGCCGGACTCGTCGAGATCGAAAACCTCAGCGGCCGTGTGCCCAACTTCCATGTCGGACAGGGTCATGGAATCAACGTCCGGGGACGCCGCCCCACCGTTTCGCAACCCCGCGACGCGATTGAGAACCAAGACAAGCTGCAGCTAAACTGAACCCACCCCTCCTTCCCTTCCAGCTCCTCCAGAGAAGACCACCGAAGGACGCTTTCCCATGACCGCGCACGACGGCCAACGAGTTTGCGACCCCACCCTGAAACCGGATGAACCCTTCCGCACCGAAACCGATAGCATGGGACCCATCGATGTTCCAGCACGGGTCTATTACGGCGCGCAGACTGCCCGGTCGCTGATCCACTTCGCAATCGGTCGGGACACCATGCCGCCGTTGCTGATCCACTCCTTCGCCCTCTTGAAAAAAGCCTGTGCCCTAGTCAACCGCGACCTCGGCAAACTGTCCGCCGAGAAGACCGACTTGATCGTCCAGGCCGCCGATGAAATCATCGCCGGCAAGTGGGACGACCAATTCCCGCTGCGCGTCTGGCAAACCGGCAGCGGCACCCAGACCAACATGAACCTCAACGAGGTCATCTCCAACCGGGCGATTGAACTCGCCGGTGGGGTCATCGGTTCAAAAAAGCCGATTCACCCCAACGACGATGTGAACATGTCTCAATCCTCTAACGACACCTTCCCCACAGCCATGTCGATTGCCGCGGCAACCGCGGTGGTGAAGGACCTCATCCCGGCGGTCTCCCGCCTGCGCGACGCCTTGGAGGCCAAACGGGTCGAGTTCGACGGGATTGTGAAAATCGGCCGGACCCACCTGCAGGACGCCACTCCGTTGACGCTCGGTCAAGAGTTCTCGGGCTATGTGGCGCTGTTGGATCGGGATATCGAGCGGTTGAAGGCGGTGCTGCCGGGCTTGATGGATCTGGCGATTGGCGGCACAGCGGTGGGTACCGGACTCAACGCCCACCCCGAATTCGCCGAGCGGGCCGCGGCCAAAGTGGCCGAGTTGACCGGTCTGCCATTCACCTCGCACCCCAACAAGTTCGCCGCGTTGTCAGCGCATGATGAGTTCGTCATGGCTGCCGGCGCGCTCAACACTCTGGCGGCCTCGCTCATGAAGATTGCCAACGACCTGCGCTGGCTCGGTTCGGGACCGCGTTGCGGTCTAGGCGAGTTGAACCTGCCCGAAAACGAGCCCGGCAGCTCGATTATGCCCGGCAAGGTGAACCCCACTCAGTGCGAGGCAGTCACGATGGTGGCCGTTCAGGTCATGGGCAACGCCGCGGCCATCGCCTTCGCTGGTTCGCAAGGCAACTTTGAGCTCAATGTCTTCAAACCGGTCATCCTGCACAACTTCCTGCACGCCACCACCCTCTTGAGCGACGCCTGCCGCTCCTTCGCTGAACACTGCGTGGTGGGATTGACCGCCAACCGCGAACGCATTCAGCAACATCTCAACAACTCGCTGATGCTAGTGACCGCCCTCAACCAGAAATTAGGTTACGACAACTGCGCCAAGATCGCTAAAACCGCCCACCATCAGGGACTCACTCTCAAGGAAGCCGCTATCCAACTGGGACTGCTCACCGCCGAGCAATTCGACGCCTGGGTTGACCCTAAAGCAATGACCCATCCATAATGTTCTCCGAGCGATGATGACCTCGCAAGTCGTGACCCGATTCTATGCAATGCGGACCTTGTGGCTTCGCGTTTGATCCCCCGAGTTCGGTCGTGTGGTCGCTCCGATTCCGATCGAACTCGGAACAACCTCTTCCGGTCTCTTTGTTTCGACCCAGTGTTGTTTCCTTGAACCTCTTTGAGCGTTTTCACGCCACACCTTCAACCATTCTGTTCTTCCGAATGAAACCACGGGAGATGTGATTCGACTTTCGCATGGTGGCCTGGACCATCACCGTCAACGTCCCCCGCGCCTCCACGATGATACAGCCTTGGACCCGGGTTGTCACCGAGCCGGTCGCAACGATCCAGCGGCCGACCCAACATTCCGTCGTGGTGGAGAACGGCCCCACCACCGTCATGCAGTTCTAAACCCGCATTCAGAGTTGACGTTGAAACCCGGCCATCACAGTTGGGTCTCCCATGATGGGCGTTGCGGCTTATGATCAAATGAGTGGTAGTCTGGCTTTGTCTCCGACGCCCCCAGTTCCCACTCCGATCAGTCATCGAACTGATCCGCGTTCGATTGAGTTGCGTGTGTCTTTGCCTTTGAGGCGAGATGCGTGAAGGGATGCGTTCGGACATCCCCAGTCCCTAGCCGTGGGTTGTTCGAGATCGTCCCCTTCGAACGATCCACAGGTGAGTTTTTGCGACAGTCCCGTCGCCCTCGGTAGTCGTGATCCAAACGGAACGACTCGCCAAAAGGAGAACCATCCGATATAATGTGAAGTGAACGTGGAGAACCTACAGCGGCGCAGGTTTGATTGTCGCGGCGAGGAGTCAACTCGACGGTGGGTGCAATTCAGGGGCGAGGGTGGAACCGATGGCGAATTCAATGGTCCGAAACACTCGCCAACGTGAAGCGATCCGTCGGGTGATTGAAGAAGCTGGTCGTCCTCTGGGGCCCCATGAGATTCATGTCGAGGCGCAACGCCAAGTGCCTCGGTTGGGTATTGCCACGGTCTATCGCACCATCAACGCCCTGATCGAGGATCAGGTGATCGTGCCGGTGCCGATTCCCGGTGGACCACCCCG
>Ga0308414_1003191_pt1 | contig 10519 bp, 5 predicted proteins | sample HotsprSampleOS50_FD_205667 | JGI IMG/M metagenome (GOLD analysis project Ga0308414, IMG submission 205667) | Hot spring phototrophic mat microbial communities from Octopus Spring, Yellowstone National Park, Wyoming, United States - 20090730_OS50 ...
AAAAGGTTAGAGAGTGTTAAATCCTTGATGGAACCAGATCAAATATCAAAAACGTTAGATCATATTTTTGCCTTAGCCCCTATGTCTATTTCTTGAGTGGGAAGGGAGTAGTGCCTCGTTGTGCTGCAAGGATCCCAATGCGTCGGTTTGATCCAAGCCAAGGAATTGCTATGCTATTTACTTCAACATCGAGATCTCCAGACCACCACCATTGGCACACTGACCCCCCGCCGCGACTGACCCTTCATCCAGAAGATTTAGAAAACTACAATCATACTCTTGCCCTGCTCCAACAGCACCAGCTCGAGTTCACACCTGTCGCGGATTCCCAAGCGCACTTTCTAGGTTTGATTAGCCGAAGCAGTCTCTTGTCTATGACCTCACCCATAAGGGCTTTGAACGTACAAAAGAGGAGGACTACAAGATCCAATTGGCTTTATTTAGGGAAGAACTTGTTCGAGGAAATTGCTATAAAGATGAGTTCTTAGCTCGTCTCAGTCATGAGTTCCGCACCCCACTAAATGCTATTTTGGGAATGACTACAAAGGCAGACTTGGGACGCTGCCTAGAAGCCAGGGCAGATGACTTTATCAGCAAACCTGTGAGTCGGTTGGAACTTACGGCAAGAGTGCCCTCGATGCTACGGATTCGTCACCAGTATCAGCAGTTAGCTAGCTTTAACAGTCAACTTGAGCAACTCGTGCAGTAACGTACGACTCAACTGCAAACACTGATTGATCGGGATCCCTTGACCACTTTACCGAGCCGGAATTATCTGCTCCGGCACCTTACCCACCTCATCCACACTGGGAACACACCGCTGCTGGCAATTATTACCCTAGACTGGGATCAGTTTAAGTTAGCTAGCCTGCCGGGAAGCCCCGCACTCTCTGCAACAGCAGGAGGGTCGGGATGAAAGGCGGATATATTCTGTGCTATAATCAACATGGTTGTACAAAACGGCGTTGCCGGAATCTGGTACAACTACGCGGTGGGGCATCCCGTGTCTGCTCGCAGAGGGTTCTTGCAGTAGCTCCCCGATGAAGCGAGAAGCCCACGCTGTACCCGTAGGGTCAGTGATGGGAGTATGTCACTCAATGGCTCCTTTGGGCACAAAGTGGGCGATCAACTGCTCTGTGCTATTGCCGAGCGACTGCAAAAGTCCTTGAAATCAGGTGAATTTTTAGCTCGCACGAGTGAAGATGAATTCTGCTTTCCCAAATCGATAGTCGGGGCGACCTAGAAAATAGAATCCAGAATCTCCTCAGTTATTTTATTCCACCTTTTTTGTTCAGGGTTGGGATATTTTTGTGACTGCTTTCACTGGGGCAAATTTAGAGCTGAGTCTCACCGTTTCTGCAGAGGTTTTACTCCAGGATGCTAATACCGCAATGTACCAAGCCAAGCTCAAAAGACGGGGGAGCTATCAGATTTTTGATCACTAAATGCGTATGGACTTGCTCAGTCGTCTCACCCTAGAAAGTGATTTACAACGGGGTCTGGGTTACCATGAATTTATCCCGTTCTATCAACCTATTTTTCATTTGCCAACGAGAACACTGGTAGGATTTGAAGCCTTAGTGCGGTGGCAATATCCCAGCCAGGGCTGGATTCTTCCGGATCCCTTTATCCACTTAATGGAAGCTTCTGGCTTGATTGTTCCTGTTGGATTGAAATCTTGGAGCAAGCTTGTGCCCAACTGCAGCGGTGGCACCAATTGGGTCACCCCCAACTATCTATGAGTGTTAATTTGTCTGTGCGACAATCCAGAAGCCCGGGTCAGCGGGACAGAGGGATCCCAAAACAGTCCCATGGGTTCCTCGCCCATATTCCCACTATCATTCTGAGCAAAGCCCCAAAACCGGATCTCTAGCTATGTCCTCGCCTTCCATCCCTCAAGTGGGAATGTTGGCCACCATCCGCAACCGTCGCGCATTGATCACGGCGGTGGATCCTTTCGCTGGTGGCTTGGAAGGTCAGTTTCATTTGGTACGCCTGGAGTATGTGGACTCAGACGGATCCCCCGATGATAGTGTCATTTGGGAACGAGAGGCGGATCCCTCCTTACTGGAGCCAACCACCCTCCCCCCTGTAGGCACCTCAGATCCCATGTCTGGGGAGGAATTTGCAGCGCTGAATCGAGCAACACGATGGACTGCTTTGACACCCTTTATCGGATTTGACTGGAACCAGTCACAGGATGGGACTCCGTTCCGCTCACCCGAACAGTTTCCTTTCCCTTCTCCCCTCACCTCTCCTTTTTTTGGGGCAGTGCAAGTAGAAGATTTTCAACTGGTGCCCTTGCTGAAGGCGTTGCAGATGCCCCGAGTCACTCTGCTGCTGGCAGATGACGTAGGGTTGGGTAAGACCATAGAGGCTGGCTTGATTTTGACGGAAATGCTTTTGCGGCGACGCATCCGGCGAGTCTTGATCTTATGTCCGGCGGCCCTACGCAAACAGTGGCAACAGGAGATGTTGACCAAGTTCAATTTGCCCTTTGACGTGATTGACCGGATGGAAACCCATGCATTGCAAAAGCGTTTAGGGTTAGATGCCAATCCCTGGCGGACATTCCCCCGGATTATCACCTCTTATCACTATCTGAGACAGGCGGATGTATTGGAACAATTTCGAGCAGCTTGTCACCAGCCCCAGGGATCCGCTCAGTTGCCCTGGGATCTGTTGATTGTGGATGAAGCCCACAATTTGATGCCCTCCAATTTTGGGGAAGATAGCGATCTCTCTAAAATGCTACGGGCCATTGCCCCTTGGTTTGAGCACAAGCTTTTTCTCAGTGCTACCCCCCACAATGGACATACCCGCTGTTTCTCAGGGTTACTAGAACAACTGGATCCCGTCCGCTTTACCCAGACCAGTGAATTTACCCCGGCCATGCAGCAGCGTATTTCCGAAGTGCTGATTCGACGCTTAAAGCGGGAGATCAACACCCTTGATGAACAGGCAGGACGGATCCCCCGATTTTGTCGGCGGTTAACAGAGCCGGTGCCGCTTTATTTCAGTCGAGAAGAACAACAGCTCTCAGAGGCTTTTCGCACCTTTCGTCAGGGAGTGCGCCAGCTCATTACCTCATCGTCCAAATCGGAGCAGCTAGCGGGATCCTTTGCCATTGAGGTCTTGAATAAGCGACTGTTGTCCTGCCCCTATACCTTTGCCATCTCCTGGCTCCGGTTTCGGGAGGGGACTGCTAGCCAAGAAGCCACCCCCGCCACTACAGTTCAGGCGGCTCGGCGTGCGACTCAGGCAGATATTGATGATGACCAAGAGACGGAAGGACGGCTGCAATATGCTGCCAAGACTGTGGGATCCTGGTTTCAGCCTTTTGTCCCACACCTGCAGGGGGAAATTGCAGCGGTGGATCAAGCCCTGGCCAGACTGGGACTCATCGGTACAGATCAAGGCCCTCTGCCCAAACCCAAACAAGATGCCCGCTGGGATCGTCTACTGGCAACCCTTGAGAAACATCTGCGCCTGGGCAATCAATGGAAAGGCAGTGAGCGACTAGTGGTGTTCACTGAATACAAAACAACCCTGGATTACTTGGTGCAACGTTTGCAGGATCAGTATCCAGATCAGCCAGAGATTGTCCGGTTTTTGTATGGGGGGATGACAGATAGTGAGCGAGAAGAGATAAAAGCAGCCTTCAATGATCCGGCAGATCCAGTGCGAGTGTTGGTGGCAACCGATGCAGCCTCAGAAGGATTAAACCTGCAAGAGACAGCACACATCGTCATGCACTATGACATTCCCTGGAATCCAGCACGGCTCGATCAGCGGAATGGGCGATTGGATCGGCATGGGCAGGCGGAAGATGTCTTGGTGCTGCATTTCACCAGTGAGGATGATGCCGATCTCAAGTTTTTGGCGCATGTGGTGGAAAAAGTGAACACCATCCGCGAAGAACTGGGATCCATGGGAGAGGTGTTTGATGCAGCGTTTCAGCGGCGGTTTATTGACCAGGATCCCACCGATAGAGTGGTTCAGCAGTTGGATGAAGCGGTTCGCTACCAACAGGGACGAACCCGGATCCCTCGTTCTGAAGACGTACAGGCAGGACAGCAGGCGGCAGCCACCTTACGGCAACTCGAACAAGAGTTGGATCTGACCCCGCACCATTTGCGGCAAACCCTAGAGATTGCCTTGGGAATGGGGAGTGGACTGCCACGATTTGCCGAGGAACCCAATGGCTCAACCCAGGATCTGGCCAAAGTACGCCTCATTCTGCCCATCCCCCAGAGTTGGGAGGGGACAGTGGATCAACACCTGCGCCTGGGATCCGGCCCCAACAAAGGCTCTCTACCGGCTTTGGTCTTTGATCCGCGCTACTTCATTGAGCACCGCAATGGTCGTCCTATCTTTCGAGGTAGCAAAGATACGGTCTTGATTCACCTAGGGCATCCGCTTTATCAGCAAGCATTAGCCTCCTATGCCCGTGCTCGTTTTCCGGGGGAGCAGCAAGCCAGCCGCTGGACAGTGAGTGTGGCATCCTTGCCCGCAGATGTGGAAGTGCTCCTGGTGTTGACGGTGGAAGAATTAGCGGTGAACGAATTGCGGGAACCGTTTCATCGCTGGGTCCGGACGTTGCGTTATCCCATCCAGGCTAGGAGATTGGGATCCCGGTTGCCCCATATACCCGTGGCTGAGGATAGCAGGGATCGAGTGGTCACTGAGGGAGAGTTGGTGCAGCGCTCTCAAGATCTGTGGGATGAAATTGAGCCGGAGGTGCGCTCAGAAGTGGGCAACTGGAGCAGGGAGCTATCCCAACGGATCCGCCAGCTCCTTAAAACTCAGCAAGGCGCTGCTGTCAAGGAGGAGAAGGCTCGGTTTGTCCATCGGATCCGGGAGGTGGAACGGGCCATGCAGGAGAATACCTTGCAAAAACTAGAGAAAGAACGGCAGGAATTGCTAGAGGAGATGCAGCAGCTTTCCCTCTTACAAGAAGAACGCCGCTCTCAGGAGGAGAAGTTGCGCAATTTGGAGGATGAAGTGCGCCGACGGCGGGGGCATTACCAAGACCTGCTAGACCAACTGCAACGGGAGCAAGACCGGGTGCTGCAAGGGATCCTGCCGCAGCGATACAGCTTGCGAGGTGAGGTACAAGTCTTTCCGGTGACAGTCGAGATCCGGTGGAACTGTAAGGTGTCATGACAGATCCGGATCTTCCTCTAAAGACAACACCTTATTTTCAAAATGAAGTGCTCCGAAAACGGTCTTTTCTAAAACTGATCTGGATTCAAATGGTGTTGGCGGATCCCTTGCGAATAGAACAACAGCCAGACGGACGATTTCGGGTTTGGGGCAGGATCCCTGATGATGAGCCGCTCTATGGGGGCAAGATTCTTAGAGTTATTTTAGAAAAAGATAGAGAAACCGTGCACAATGCATTTCCAGATCGGGGGGTTAAGCTATGAATTATCGTTATTATCCTGATACCGACAGTCTGTATATTGATCTCACTGACCAGCCCAGTGTGGAGGCAGAGGAAATTGCACCCCAAGTGGTGGTGGATAGAAATGCTCAAGGAGACATCGTTGGTTTTGATGTGGATCAAGCCTCTCGTCTCCTGCACACTCGGGATCCCCAGGTTGAGGATGTTGAGTGGTTGCTGCTTCATCTGCAACAATTATGTGCTTTGCCAGTCAGTGCCTCGTGGTGGAGTGGGTGTTCGGTCGCAAGTGAAAGGAGGATCCCGGCATGGTGGTAGCTGAACGGGTGCAAATGGATCCGGGATCCTGGTGGGCAGCGCTGAAGCACGGGGGCTTATTGGTGGCTCCATCGCGGTTGGGGGAGTTTTTTGTGCCCCAGTTGGATCCTCTGTCGAGCTGGGTGGAGGAGCGGCTGCGGCGGGATGTGACTCAGTGCTTGGAAGGAGAGACAGCCAGCTTGGGAACCCTGCTGGATACGGTGCTGGAGCAGGTACTGGGGCTGGAGGGGTGGATCAAAGGATCCCAGGTGGGACGAGAGTGGGGGCGGCAGGTCATTACGCGGGAGTGGGTGAAGCCAAGGCGGGTATGGCAGCACGCGGGAGGGACGGTGTTGCCGGTGTTTGTGGCGGAGGATCTGGAGAGTGGGGGATGCGACAAGTCGCCGCTGGCGCGAACACGGCTGGGGGTGGGTCGTGGCAAACGGGCGGTATCGCGGGTGATTGAGTGGTTGCGGCGGGCGAATCTGCCGATTGGGGTGTTGACCAATGGGATCCAATGGCGGCTGATTCATGCGGGGTCAGATTACGATGCCTGGTGCGAGTGGGATATCAATCTTTGGTTTGAGGAGGGAACAGCCGGGATCCAGGTTTTGGCGTTGCGCTTGCTGCTGGGGCGGCAAGCATTGGTGGCAGAACCAGGAACTCCCTGTACTTTGTTGGCGGCGATTCAGGCGTCGCGGCAGGGTGAGGCAGAGCTGTCGGAGGTGCTAGGAGAGCGGGTACGGCAGGCGGTGGAGGTGCTGATCCGTGAGGCGGGCATTGGCGCAGAGGCTGGAAATCCCAAGGATCTGTATATCGCTGCAACGCGGATGATGATGCGCTGTGTGGTGATTTTGTTTGCTGAAGCGCGGGATCTGTTGCCACGGGATAACCCCATTTATCACAACTCCTACGGGATCCAAGGGTTGCGGGAGCAGCTTGACCGCATGGCGGGGGGACGAGTATCGGAACGGTTGCGGCGGCAGTATGGGGCGTGGGGTCGGTTGTTGGGGTTGTTTCGGTTGGTGTATTGGGGCTGCCCCCATCAGGCGTTGCTAGTGCCTCGCTATGGGGGTGGGTTGTTTGAACCAGGGAATCCCCAGTCGGTGGATCCGGTCTCGCGGGCGTTGGCGGTGTTGGAAGATCCCAAGCGGGCGATTTCGGATGCGGCGGTGTATCGGATCCTGGAGTTATTGTGTCGCAGCAAAGTCAGGGTGCGGCAGGGACGGGGCAGTACTTGGGTGGAGGCTCCGGTGGATTTTTCGGATCTGTCGTCGGAATATATCGGGATCCTGTACGAAGGGTTGCTGGATTTTGAGTTGCGGCGGGCAGCGGAGGTGACGGTGTTTTTGAATCTGGGGGATCAGCCTGCGTTGCCCCTCAGTCGGCTCGAACAAATGTCGGAGAAGGCATTAGAGAGTCTGTTGGAGAAATTGAAAAAGGCGGCGAAGCCCAGCCTCAGTGACGATGGTGGGGAGGATGAAGCGGAGGCAGAGGACGATGAGGAGCGTGAAGAAATAGAAGACGAGGACGAGGAAGCAACAGAGCTGGAGCCTGAGGTCAGGGATCCCGATGCAGGGGTATTGGATCTGGCGCAAGAGTTACGGGAGCGGGTACAAGCCTGGGGGATCCGGGCGGTGCAGGCGGGCAAGTTGGTGGCTAAGCCTCGCAGTAAACAGCAAGAAGCGTTGGCGGAGTATGAGCGGCAGGTGGCAGCAATGGCGGAGCGGCTGATCGCTCGGGTGTTGTTGCCGGGGGAGTGGTTTTTGGTGCGTTGGGGAGGCACTCGCAAGGGATCCGGTACGTTTTATACCCGACCGTTGTTGACGGTGCCGACGGTGCGACGGACATTGGAGCCTTTGGTGTATGAGGGAGGCGTTGTTCGTTCCCCAGCCGATTTGCTGGCGCTGAAGATCTGTGATCCTGCCTGTGGTTCGGGATCCTTTTTGGTGGCAGCGTTGCGGTATATGACGGATGCGCTTTGGAGTAGCTTGTTTGTGCATGGCTGGCTGGTGCAGGAAGGGGAGGAAATTCGCACCGGGATCCCCAGCACGGCTCAACCGGAATGGTTTGTGGAATGTGTGAAAAATCTGCCCTTAGCCACAGAAAAGGCGGAGGACTATTCAAAGCCTCGGCTGAAACGCTATGTGGTGGAGCGGTGTGTGTATGGGGTGGATATCAATCCGCTGGCGGTGGAGTTGGCGCGACTGTCGCTGTGGGTGGAGACGATGGATCCCTCGCTGCCGTTTGGGTTTTTGGATCACAAGATCAAGTGTGGCAATGCGCTGGTGGGCTGTTGGTTTGACCAGTTTCAAGATTATCCGGTGATGGCGTGGGAGCGGATAGCGGGGGATGAAAATCACAAAGGGACTCTGCCTGCGGGTGTACTGACGAAGCGGATTAAGGAGTTGCGGTCTGGGCGGGTGAAGGAGGAGTTGCGGGAGTTGTTGACCGGATCGGTTCAGCTTTCTTTTTTAGAAAATCGCCTCTCCCAAAAGCCAGAGATGACCCATCAACAGGCACGGCAGTTGATAGAAACGGTTCATCAGGCGGTATTGGATCCCCGGCAGCAGCAACAGGAGTATGCCAAAGTTCGAGAAGAGACGTTTTTGCAACTGAAATGGGCGTTTGATTGTTGGTGTGCGGTGTGGTTCTGGCAGATCGAGGATCCCGAGGTGGTGCCCAGCCCGCGCCAATTTGTGGATCCCTCAGATTCGGTGCGCTCGGAGGTGGAACGGCTGAGTCAGGAGTATCAGTTTTTTCATTGGGAGCTAGAGTTTCCTGATGTGTTTATTGCCAAGGGATCCGGTTTTGATGCCATCTTGGGTAATCCCCCTTGGGAGAATTTACAATCTAATCCGGCTGAGTTCTTTTCAAACGTCGATCCTCTATTTCGGAGTTACGGTAGGTTGGAGTCCCTAAAAAAAAGGGAAGATTTATTTAGAACCGTCGAAGGGCTTGAAAGAGAATGGCTCCTGTACTGTGGGAAGTTCAAATTCTATGCCAACTGGATAAAGTATGCCACTGTTCCGTTTGGGGACAATGAAAGGAATGGGAAATTAGATTTCTCTTTGGGAAGCAAAAGTCGAGAGTTACATAAGATTTGGGCAGAACGCCGAAAGAATCGCGTAGGTTACTCCGATCCTCAGCACCCCTATCACTCTCTAGGTGGTGGAAGGGTCTTCACTTACAAGCTATTCCTGGACTTGTCTTATTCTTTGCTCAAGAAGGGTGGGGTTTTGGGCTTGATCGTTCCTTCCAGTATTTATAGCGACAAGTTCTCCACTTCATTAAGAAAATTGTTTGTTGACCAATGCGAGTGGTTGTGGCTATTTGGGTTTGAAAACAGAAATAAGATTTTCAATATACACAGATCATTTAAGTTCTGCCCAATAATTATCCGCAAAGGAGGGGCAACAAAAGTCATCAAAACAGCCTTTATGCGGCAGAATCTAAGTGATTGGGAAAATGCTGAACAATTTGTGATTGACTATCCGAAGGCTCAGGTGGATAAGTTTAGTCCGTTCTCCAAGGCATTTTTAGAGATTCGTACAGACCGAGATGTTGAGGTGTTGGACAAGCTGTACGCCAATGGTGTCTTACTAGGGGATAAAAGCGATAAGGGCTGGAATATCAAGTTTGCCCTGGAGTTCATGATGAATACGGATGCCAAGCTGTTTCCGCCGCGACCCTGGTGGGAGAGCCAAGGCTATCAACCGGATGAGTATGGGCACTGGCTCAAAGGCAACTGGCAACCCTATACGGGATCCCGATCCATCCTGCACCGTCCCCCCGGTCTGATCCTCTCCCGCGATGGATCCCAAGGGATCCTTGTCGAGGAAGTGGAAGATGTCGCCCTGCCGTTGTATCAAGGGGTGATGATTCATCAGTTCGACTCATCTGCAAAAGGATGGGTAAGCGGCACTGGATTACAAGCTCTTTGGGAAGAACTACCTCCAAATAACAAAGCCCTTAGCCCTCAATACTTAGTATCACTCAATAAATATTCTGAATCCGAAAAAATCACTCGATCTTGGAAATTAGGATATAGGCGAATAGCAAGAACAACAGACGCAAGGACTTGGATAGGTTCCTTAATCTCGGATTTGCCCTCTGGAGATAGTATTTTTTATCTGATTTCCCAGCCTAATAAACCCAATTATTCTTTATCTTTGGGAGCGGCTTTAAATAGCTATGTTTATGATTGGCAAATGAGAATCCGACTAGGTGGAACCAATTTAAGCTGGTTTATTTTAGAAGAAACTGCCGTCACAAAAAAAGATGTCAGTCTAGAAAATAAAGTTCATGTAATTGCGTTGTCTCTAATAGGAAATACTCTTCGTCACAGCATGGAATGGCAGACACTTGAAACATTAACTCTAAAGGCAAAACCTTGGTATCAACACTGGGCACTCACGCCCTACGAACGGTTACGGTTGCGGTGCATTTTGGATGCCGTGGTTGCCGAGCTATACGGACTCGACATCAGCGACTTCGCCTGGATCCTCAAAGACTGCGATCATCCCCTCGCCCACATCAGTACCAAAGCCTTCGCCCGCACCTTGGATCCCAAAGGATTTTGGCGCGTTGACAAAGATAGGGATCCCGAACTTCGGCACACCGTCCTCGCTCAAGTCGCCTTCCAAGACCTCAAAACCCTCGGACTCGAAGCCTTTTTAGCCCTCAACAACGGCGAAGGCTGGATGCTCCCCGACACCTTACGGTTGGCAGATTATGGACTTGGGCATGATGAGCGAGCCAAAGAACCTCAGCCCGTTGGAGAAAGAATTGGGGAAGAGGTAAATAGGGAATGGGCAA
>Ga0308414_1003192_pt1 | contig 10517 bp, 14 predicted proteins | sample HotsprSampleOS50_FD_205667 | JGI IMG/M metagenome (GOLD analysis project Ga0308414, IMG submission 205667) | Hot spring phototrophic mat microbial communities from Octopus Spring, Yellowstone National Park, Wyoming, United States - 20090730_OS50 ...
TAAGTCAGATAGATATTCCTGTTTATATTTTTCAAGGTGGGAAAGATACTTGGATTCCAGCTCAAAATACTTTAAGTAATGCAGAATTTTTTTTAAATTCTAAAGTTATTTATTATCCAAAACTTGGGCATTGTCCAATGGAGACAAATTATAAGACTTTTAATCAAGATATTGAACTTATGTTAAAAAATAATTTCTAAAAATTTTTATAAAAAAATTATGAATTAAGTAAAGTTTATTCAAAATCTTTTTGTTTTAGATTTACTTAAAAAATGAATCTTTTTCTCTAAAAAACACAATGACATCAAAAGAGGTCTTTCTACCTTAAAATTAAGGAGTAGTTAAAATATTACTATCACAAGTAGAAGTTTTACTACTAGTATTATCAGTGGGAATATAAAATGAAATAATGACTCTAATGTCTTACAGTAAAGGATTTTCATAATATCTAGCAATTCGACTTGTAGAACTCCCACTTAATGGAAAAATGAGTATTTCCCATTTCTTGTATAAGTCTACAAGGATAAAATTATTTCCAAAATTTCCATCTAAGCCTCTACAATAGTGATTAGAAAAATTTCCCATTCCGTAAATTTTTTTATATAAAAATCACCTAATTTACAAAATAATAGTTGTTAAATTCATATTGGTTACTTAATTATCCTCTAGGAGTTTTGAAACAATATGTGCTCAAGTTCTCTTCGTACAAATTTTTTCTTGCACCGAATTCATGCTCATTTACCTACAAATGGAAGATAAAATTTTTCAAGCTGTTGAATTTGCTAGCTTTTATCACAGAGGACAGTTTCGTAAAGGTACCCATATTCCTTATATCGTTCATCCATTAAGTGTAATGCAACTAGTAGCTAGATTTGGTGGAACTCAACACATGCAAATAGCAGCTCTTTTTCATGATCTTTTAGAAGACACTTCTGCTTCTCAAACAGATATCCAAGAAAATTTTGGTCAAGAAGTGCTAGAATTAGTAAAAGGACTTACAGAGCCAAGCTTTAAAGAAGATAAATCTAAGTCTTGGAAACTTCGCAAAACACATACTTTGGAAAATTTAGAAAAACAACCTTTAGAAATTCTTTGTGTGTCTTTGTGTGATAAGTATGATAATTTATACTCTATAGAACAAGACAAAATAGTTTTACAAGAAAAAATTTGGCAGAGGTTTCGTGCTTCTTATGAAGAGCAAAAATGTTATTATTTAAATTTAGCAAAAATTTTTACTAATCGACTCCAAAACTCAAATTTAGATTTTTTACTTTTAAGTAAAGAATTTGAAAAACTATGCAATAAATTATTCATTTAAGTTTAAAATTTTTTTCATTCGTTTAATTACATCAGCAGGATCTATAAGCTCCATACAAGCAAAATCTTTTCTATAACATGTAGTATTTCCATAAATGCTACAAGGTCTACATGGTAAATCAACTTGAATAACTCCTGTTTCTTCTTGTCCAAAAGGACCAAATCCCGAATAAGGATGAGTTGTCCCATAAATTCCAATTACAGGTTTTTTAAGTAAAGCAGCTACATGGACATTTGATGAGTCCATACCTATTACAATGTCCATTCGATCCATAATTCCCAATTCTCCTCTTATTCCAAGAATTCCACCTGAAACAATATGGCAATTTTCTAAGCCTTGTCTAATTTCTTCTAGTTTAGATTTTTCATCATTAGAACCAAATAAAAACAATCTAGCGTTAAACTCTCGGACAATAAGTTTAACTAAGTTTTTTGACTTATACATAGGCCATTCTTTAAGTGCATGACCTGCAAATGGAGCAAATCCAATCCAAAGAGTATCTTTTTTAAAAATACCTAAGGACTTAAAGTACTCACTAGCATAAATTTTTGAGTCTGGATCGACATTGATCCAAGGTCCTTTTCGCAATGGAGCAGGTAGCCCAGCTTTTTCAAAAACTTTTAGATAACGTTCTACAGTATGTTCTAGAGGTTTTAAGATTTTGTTTTTTTTGCGAATTTGAGCTTGTTTTTCTTTTCGCCCTTTGTTAATTCTAAAGCTTGGAACTTTTTTCCATTCGTAAATCCAAGTTAAAATTCTACTTCTCAAACTTCCATGCAAGTCAATAATTTTTTGAAAGGGACCCAGTTTATCAATTTCTTTATAAAGTCTCCAAAGCCCAAAAAGTCCTCTATATTTTTTGAGGTTTACTCCAATGACATGGACGTTAGGTATATTGAAAAAAAAAGGTGCATAATTTCCTCTAGTAATGAGAGTAACTTGAACAGAAGGATACTTAGCTACTACTGCTATGAGTGCAGGAGTTAATAAAGCTACATCCCCCATAGCAGAAAATCGAATGACAAGTAGATTCATGAAATTGTTTTTTTATATAAAGCTGGATTTAAATTTTTATCATTGTACATTTTCATTTGACGATATACTTTCATATATTTTTTTCCTGTAGATAAATCTTCTATGAGTTCCTTATAACAAGTAGAAAGATCTTTTCTTTGTTCTAAAAGAATATTTAATTTTTGAGAACAAGAATTAATATGTTCATCTGATACATCAGTTCTTTCTGTTTGTTCTTGCATGTGATAAATTTTTAACTCTAAAATGCTCATTCGATCTAAAAGCCATGCTGGAGTTTCTGAATTCATTTTAGCGTCAGGTTGCTTTTCTACTTCTTTGAAGAAATTATAAATATAATCATCTAAAATTTCGACAGTCTCTGTTCTCTCTTGGTTTAAAGAATCTATTTGACGTTTGAGCCTTACAATTTCTACATCAGGTAGGTCAGTACGGCGAATTTCATCTTCTATATGCCATTGGATTGTATCTATATGATTTTTTTTGTAAATGAGATATTCAAAACTTCCTTCTTTGTAAGGATTGGGTACAGGACAGAGATTTTCATGCCAATCTTCTATGGATTGTCTCATAATAGCTAAAATTTTCTCAACTTGCTTAAGCATAATTCCAACATGAAAAGGATTATTTTTTTATCAAGAGTTTCTTTTTTTTAGTCTAAAAGAATATGCCAGAGGAAGAAGAAATCGATTTAGCTAAAGTATATGCACTTATGCGTCCTAAAAATATTTGTATATGTAGGGCAGTAAGTGAACAAACTTTAGTAGATACCATTCATTCGGGAATACATGACCTAGAAGAACTTATGTTTCGCACTTCTGCAGCTACTAAATGTGGTTCTTGTGCTTCTATGGTAAGAAGTATTTTTATACGTGAAATACAAAAAATCCAAAAAGATGATACAAAATAATAAATTTGAATTAGCTATTAATATGGCTATGACCCTAGATGGAAAAGTTACCCGACCTGATGGAAAATGGTATGGGCTTTCCTCTCGAAAAGATAAAGAACGCATGGACGTATACCGAGCATGGGCAGATGCTCTCATTGTCGGAAAAAACTCTATTTTAAACGACAATCCTGTAGTTCACTTACGTTATGTAAATGCCAATTCTCCTAGAATAGTTTTATTAGTAAGAAAGGGAAGTCTTCCTAAAAACCGTAGAGTCTTTCAATTAGAAAAAAAGCCTCTTTTATTTTGTACTAATCAAAACTACACACAAGTTTGTTTAGAGTTAAGTGAGGTAGCAGAAATTCACTGTTTAGGAGAAGAGATTGAACCAAATTCAGTGATTCAAAGTTTAGTAGGACAAAATTATAAAAAAATTTTACTAGAAGGAGGTCCAACTTTAAATTATATATTTTTCCAGCAGAATTTAGTTACTAAGCTTCATCTTACAATAGTTCCTTTTATAATAGGACAGAGTAATTTAAAAAGCATTGTAGAGGGAAAAGAAGCTTTATTTGAATTTGACAAGTCTAAATGGAAATTAGAAAATGTAGAGAAAATTGAAAATGAGTTATTTTTAACCTATGTAAAAAAGGATAATTTATGATAAAATTTATTTACTTATTTTTGTTGTTTACACTTTCATTGTTTTCTCAAACAATAAAGTTACCTAAGTTTCCTAACTCAGGAGATAAAACTAAGTTTATTCCTAAAAATTGGGATATTTTAGCTGAAGTAAGTGGAGATTTAAACAAAGATGGAAAAGAAGACTTAGTCTTGGTACTCAAATCTCAAAAAGAAGAAGATTTTCCAGACTCTGCTAGGATTCTTTTAGTTTTACTGGGAAAAGACAGTGATAATTTCCAGCTTTTTATAAATAGCTCTAAAGCTATTTTACAAAAAAATGAAGGTGGGGGCATGGATGATCCTTTTCAAGAAGTAAAGATAGATAGAGGGTCTATATTGATCGTACACTACGGTGGGCAGTGGGGCTACTCTCATAGGTTTCAGTTTAGAAATAAAGATTTTTACTTAATAGGTGAAACCATTACAACTCAAAATCTCATAGAAGATTACATGGAAGATAAAGATACAAACCTCATTACAGGAAAATCTATTACTACTATTACAAAAGAAGGCAAAAAGAAAAGCACTACCACCCAGCTTGCAAAGAAACCTCTAAAAAAGTTAAGAGACTTCAATCCTAGAGAAATTTAAATTTTATCGGCAGGGAGAGTTTTGTATTTTTCTCTTTGCCGTTTTTGTTTTTTCAGTTTATTACGTTTAAGTTTTTGAATTTGAGTTTGCTTTTTTCCAGCTATTCCAAGTTTTTCTTCTAATTTTTCACATAAAATAGCTCTAGCTTTGTAACGATTGAGTCCTTGAGTTCTATAGACAGAGCATTTTACTTCAATACCAGTAGGTTTATGCTTTAATAATACTGTGGTAGATAATTTATTTACATTTTGTCCTCCATGTCCACTAGATTTTGTAAAACTTTCTACTAAGTCAGACTCACAAATCCCAAGTTTAGACATTTTTTCTTGTAACCATTTTTGTTTTTCTAAACTTACAGGAAAGCTAATCATAGACGAAACTTATCCTTATGGATTTCAAAAAATGGAAAAACTTTACCTTTTTCATCTAGACAAACAAAAGTAATTCTACAATCTATAATTTCTCTTTGTCTATTACTTTTCATTTCAATACTTATAGCTTTAGTGTGTACAACAAAAGAACTTTTTCGATATTTTTCTACTTGAGCATAGATTTGTATAATGTCCCCATTTCTAGCAGGAGTTTTAAAATTTACATCATCCATATTGACAGTGACAATATTTGTATACCCTATTTGGTTCATTCCATAAATAGCAGCTGCCTCATCTAGCCAACTAAGCATAATTCCGCCAAATAAATTTCCATGAGCATTTAAATCTTTAGACATTACTATATGTTGAGTAACTAAGTCCATATTTTTTAAGTTAATTTCAGATCTACACTAGGACATATTTGATTGAGAGGACAAAGATTGCAAAGTTTTTTATGAGCTTTACAGTACTTTCTACCTAAAAAAATCATATATAGAGAAATATAAATCCAATGTTCTTTTTTAAAACAAGCCATTAGATCTCTTTCAATTTTTATAGGATCATTATTTTTAGTAAGTCCAAGCACTTTAGAAATTCGCTTAACGTGAGTATCTACTACAATTCCTTCAGAAATCCCAAAAATCTCATTGAGTATAACGTTTGCAGTTTTTCTACCTATGCCCGGAAGTTTGATAAGTTCAGAAAGAGTTTGAGGAAGTTTACCCTTGTAGTCCTCGAGAAGTTTTGTAGCAAAACCTTTAATAGCTTTTGCCTTATTTTTATAAAATCCAGTAGAAAAAATTATTTTCTCAAGTTCTTCTTGATTAGCATTGGCAAAAGCTTCTAAACTAGAATACTTAGAAAACAAAATAGGTGTAACTTGGTTGACCCTCTCATCTGTACACTGGGCACTTAAAATTACAGCTATACAGAGCTCATAGTCTTTTTTGTAATGCAAGGGACAAGAAACTTTTCCAAATTCTCGAGAAAGTAGTTCATATATTTGAGATGAAAAAACTTTCTCGTTTTTCATTTGTTTAAATATAAGAGTTAATAAAAAAATTTATGAAATATTTTTTAAATGTAAAAACTTAAGACTTTTTAGCTTTTTTAGAAGATTGAGGATTGTATCCTACGTATTTTTTAGGTGCTAGAACTTCTAAACTACCCCCATTTTCTTTAATGGCTGTTTTAATACCTTTTTTTCTCAAAGTTCTTAACGCTCTTGTAGAAAGCTTCACTGTCACCCAACGGTTTTCATCTTCTAAAAAGATATTTTTTTTGACAAGATTTACTTTCCAAATCCTTCTAGTTTTTAAGTGGGAGTGAGAGACTGCATTTCCATACATAGTTCCCCTGCCCGTAACCATACATCTTCTTGCCATACAAACCCCTCATGATAAATTTAGACTTAAATAAATACAATTTTTTATAAGGCTTTGTTTTGTCAATTTAAACTTTTACGTTTTTCTTTAGATATTCAAAAGTATCTTCTACAGAATCAGAAAAATGAAATATATTTAAATCTTCTTTGTCAATGAGCCCATATTCTACAAATACAGAAAAATCAATAACTTTTTTCCAAAATTCTGTCCCATAAAGAACCACAGGAATTTTTCTGGCTCTGTGAGTTTGTATTAAAGTTATGGTTTCGAATAATTCGTCAGCTGTACCAAATCCTCCGGGCATTACTACTACACCTTCTGCCAAGTGAATAAACCAAAGTTTTCTAATGAAAAAGTAATGAAAATTGATAGTAAGTTTGGGATGAGAATAGGAATTAGGAACTTGTTCAAAAGGAAGAGCAATATTTAAAGAAATGCTTCTTCCCCCTGCTTCTTTTGCTCCCCGATTTCCTGCTTCCATGATTCCAGGTCCTCCCCCAGTGCATACTAAAAGCCTATCATGTGTTCCATGAGTAGAAATTTCCATTCCCCATTTTGTAATTAAACGAGCTAGTTCTACTGTTTCATAATAGTAACGTAAAAGTTTACTAGTAGGATGGTTTTCTCTGCCTGGAAGAATTCTAGCAGAGCCAAAAATTACTATTGTATCTTTGACTTTTTCTTTAAAAAAAATATCTTCTGCATATGCATAGTCTGCTAAAATCCGAATATGACGAGCTGCCTCAGAAAACATAAAATCGAGATTACGAAAAGCTTCTGTATTCATAAATAGAATTTCGGAATTTTTATTTTAGAAACAAATTGTTTTTTTATTTTTTTACATTCAATTCTAGGTTTTCATTTTTTTGTGCAAATATAAAAAAATTAGATTTCTAAAAATTCTAAAATTTATTTTATTAAATAAAAATTTTTTTACTTAATTGTTCTCTCATTTAAAAAAAGACGTACACAGAAAATAAAATTTTATAGTAGTTTTTTTATACTTTTATTACTTATATATTAAAAAACCCAACTCAAAAAGTTTAAAAAGATAAAAAATTTGTATAAAGAAATAAAATATTTAGTAATAAGTGATTTATGGTACAAACAAATCTTTTTAATAAAATTACTAATCTAGCTAAAAATTTAAAGTATAATAGTAGTCTACAAAAGTTTAACGATGTAATAGATTGGAAAATCTTTCGTGATGATTTAGAGCCAATGTATAAAATATAAGCAGGGAAAAGGTGGAGTCTCAACTTTTAGATAGACGTGTTTTCAAGAATTTATAGGAGTCTGTGAATATGACCTAATTCCAAATGCTAGAACCATGTGGTTTTTTAAACAAAGACTCAGAGAGGAAAAGTTAAATAAAATTTTATTTGATAAAATTAATTATTATATCAAAAAAATAAATGTATAATTCATAATGGTTTCGTTATGGATGCCTCAATTGTAAATAAGAAAATGACCAACTCAAAAGTCATCTAGTTTAACTTAAGAAATATACAAGCTAGTTTTACAAAAAAGAATAATCAATCATATCACAGCAGATAAAAATACAAAGTTAATATACGATTATGAAGCAACCACTGAAAAGGTTTATTAATCTTACGCGTCCTTGATATTTGCTTTTTACGTAAATAACATTTTAAAATACTAAAAAAATAGAATTTATAATTTTTTACTTTATACTTGATACAAGGAAAATTATAGAAAAAAATAAAAAATTTACAAAATTTTAACTTCACTTGAGACACTCATACACAGAGTAAATATAAATTATAGATTACAATAAGCCATTAAAGCTAAAAACTTTTATAATTTATAATCAAAAATACCCCTTTTTAGAGGTTCCCTTAATTATGTCTATATACAAAAATGCATTGAGTTAGACCTTCTTTTACTGGAATAGACTGAAGTTTTGGATTTACTTGGATAAAATTTTTTTTTGTTGAATACTCTGAATTTACATAAGTTTGAATATTTCTTTTTAAACGGAAAAAGGCAGGTAAATAAGATAATATCTCTCTTTTATTAATAATTTCTTGAATAAGTGTGTCTTTTAACCATTCTGGTGCTTCTTGATTAATTTGAGATTCTAATTTAAAAAAAAGCTGATTTAAACCTTGAATAGTATCAGGTAAGAAAGATTCTTTTAAACCTGCTAGATTACATAAAAATCCACCTTGAAAGTTTGGAATTTCTAAAGAAAGTTCTTCTACTTTTTTTTCTAATCTAGAAGCAATATTGACATCTTTTCCAAATACAGTATATTCTCTTAAGTCAGGGGCCCCTAAATAACCTTCTTCTACTTCTGCTAAGTTAATTCCAATCCTAGTTACAAGAGAAACTTTTTGTTTATAAATTTTTAACTCATCTAAACAGATCATTCCAATTGCAGATTTAATAACCAAAAACAAATCTCTTTCAATGTTTTCAGAGAGAGTAAAAATTGCCATAAAAGCATCTCCAGCTGTTTGAACCACATATCCTCCATTAGATTTAATTAAAAAAGAACAATCATATTGATACTTTTTAATTAGATCTTTAGTAAAACTAGGATGCTCTGCCTCATATTTTTGAACAATATTACCAAAATTTTTCAAGTCACTAAATAAAACAGCTATTTTTTTCTTTACCAATTTTGTTTCTGATTTTATGAAATAAATTTTTTCTTTCTTAGCATATTGTGATTTAAAAAATTCTTGAATAATTTTACTTAGCTTATAATTCTCATGAAGTTTTATTTCATCATTAGATAATTCAATTAATAGCTTTTCAGACATAAGCTCAATATTATCTAATCCAATTAAACGATTGAGTTCAGGCAAATAACTAATTCTATAAAACAAATGTAAATAGTAAGTCATTTCATTAAATCTTTTTGATTCTTCTATGTAACTTAATTTATAGTTTAAAAGTTTTCCTTTAAAATCTCTAATTCCAAAGACTTTATTTAACTCTTGGAAAACTAATTCTTTAGCTTGTTTATCAGTAAATTTTTTTAGTTCACTTTCAAAATTTTTATCAAAATTAGATGTCAGTTCTAAATTTTGATTTTCTAAGGCAAAGACTCTTGTATTTATAAAATTAATATCTGACCAAAGTTTAGAGGATCTTAAAAGAACATAATAGCTATCTTTTAAAAGTTCATCTTGAAACTTGATTAAAAAATTTAATCTAACCATTACTCTAGAAATTTTTTGCATAACCTTCCCTTTTTTATACAACGTCTGAAAAAGCATCTAACTTTTGTTTTAAATTAAAATTATTTTCTAAAAGATTCAGAAATTTCTTAACACTAAAGCTAATTTCTATATTTTTAGGATCTAAAATTTCCTCTATAGAAAAAAGTTTATTTCTTATATCTGACAAAAACTCTCTCCACTTCTGTTCATCATGTAGTTTTAAAACATAGTAACTAGGTACATAGTGAAAAATTTTTTTCCTAGTTCTAGAAAATAAATCATATCCTTGTTTTAACTTTCCAAACTTTTCTAATTTAAAGAAACTAGGTTCTAATTTTAACTTTTCTTTTACAATTTTTATAGCTTCTTCTTTTTCATCTACATCATCATACTCATGACCGAGTTCCCCACCAAACCAATTATAATCTTCCCAATTGAAATTATATCGTAAAAGATACTGTCCTCTATATTTGATAATAATACAAACTAAAAATTCAGGATGAGGCCTAAAACTATCTTTCTTACGAAGTATATTTTCAAACTTTGCCTTATCAGTAGGATTTTTTAAGTTAATTTTTTGAAGTAAAAAAATACTCATCTCAGGTGGAATATACGACAAATAAGTATCTAACTCTTTTCTAATGTTTGAGGGTAAGGCTTCATAATTTATTTTTTCAATTTCTTTTAAAAGTATAGAAAAAGCAATTTGATCTATTCTCTGATTAAAGTTGTTGTATTGTATTAAAAACTGTATAAAATAATTTATTTCTAAAGGGTCATCTTCTAAGATTTTATAAAATCTTTGAATAATAAATTTTAATAGTTCTAAATTTCCAACTTTACGTTTTAAAATTATCTGGAGAGCTTGAGTCTTATATCGAGAAACATATGTTTCTTCTTTTTCAATTACTATGTTAAATAAAATTTCATATACATTGATTTCAAACCAACCAAACTGGTTCTTAGACTCATCACTTAAATTTAACAACTTTTCAGCTAGAAGTATAATAGATTTTTCTTTATACCACACTCTTTGATTAAGTTTAATAAAGA
>Ga0308414_1003193_pt1 | contig 10516 bp, 5 predicted proteins | sample HotsprSampleOS50_FD_205667 | JGI IMG/M metagenome (GOLD analysis project Ga0308414, IMG submission 205667) | Hot spring phototrophic mat microbial communities from Octopus Spring, Yellowstone National Park, Wyoming, United States - 20090730_OS50 ...
CGACCAATAATTATTTATCCGCCGAATCGGCCTATCGGATGGCCGTCTTATTGGATCCGACAACCTTGGATTGGAAAATGGGACTTGCCAGAGCGTTGTTCCGGCAGGAACGTTTTGCCGAGGCGGCGGCGCTGTGCGGCCAGTTGATTCAGACCGCTCCGGATCGCGCCGACCTGTGGCTGCTGCAGGCCAACGCCTATATCGGCCTCAATCAGCCGCTCAAGGCCGCCGAAATCTATGAATTGGTCGATCTGCTGGGTAAATCCAGCCCCGAATCGCTGTATATGCTCGGCGATATTTACATCAACGAGGAATTGTATGAAATGGCGGTCAACGCCTATATCCGCGCAATGGAAAAAGCCCCCGACGGCAGCCCGGCGCGTCCGCTGCGCTCGGCCAAGGCGCTGGCCGCACGCGGCGTCTTTGCCCAGACCCGCCAAATCGTCGAGCATATCGAAAAGGTCTATGGCGAAAAACTGGACACCAACAGCCGCAAGGAACTGCTCAAGGTTCGCGCCCGACTGGCCGTCGCCGAGGGCTCCGGCGAACAGGAAGTGCAGGTCTTGGAACAAATCGTGGCGCTCGACCCGCTGGACGGCGAGGCGCTGATTCTGCTGGGTCAGCACGCCGCCCGTACAGACAATACCGAAAAGGCCATTTTCTATTATGAACGCGCCGCGGGATTGGAAAAGTACGAAGCCGACGCCAAAGTTCGCCACGCCCAGCTTCTGGTCGGCAAAGGCCGCTATGCCGAGGCGATCCCCCTGCTCAAACGCGCCCAAACCATCAACCCGCGCGACAATATCCAAAAGTATCTCGAACAGGTTGAACGGGTCGCCAAAGCACAGTAAATAAAAAAGGCAAAGGAGTTTTCCTTTGCCTTTTGCTTTTTGAGGGTTGACTTATTTTACGCCGCGGTGCAGCTCGAAGGAATCGATGTAGTCCTGAAACGTCAGCGCGGGCGGATTGGCCGAGGGATAGACGCATGACAGTGTTATGGCGTCCCCGTCAGCCAAGAAGGTTACGCCTTCGTGGGTCATTTCCGTCGGACCCGAAAACGTCTTGTGTTTGAACATCGCGGCCGTGCAGCCGTTAAACTTGGTCATTTTTTTCTGGATTTGGTTTTTCCAGGCAAACATCGAGCGTCCGGCCAAGTACTCATTCAAAAACTTTGTTTGGGCCTTGCCTTCCTGAATTTTTCCTTCTTTGAAGGACTGAACCGAAACATTATACTGAACCGATCCGTCTTCGGACTGCGCCTGATAATGAACCGCATACAGCCGTGCATTGTCCTGAAGCACAGTACGTTTCGGAGCGGAAGGGAAAAGCACGCTGAATCCCTCGGCGTCGGACACAAATTTTTTGACCGGCTGGGCGTTTGTCTGAACAAACATATCCGCCAAAGCCTGAGCCGTCTGAATCTGTTCGGGCGTCATCCGCTGCTCAAGGGTTTGGCGGCTGCCGAAAATCGCAACGCCATTGCGCTCGGCCAGCAGCGCCCATTTATAGGCCTGGACATCATCCTGCTCAACCCCTTCGCCGATCGCATAGCGCTGGCTGAGATAATATTGAGCCACTGCGTCATTTTGTTCGGCCAATGTCAGAAGCTCAGAGGTGGTCAGTTTTGTTAAATCTGCAATAACAGAGTCGCTATCTTGTGTATTAACATTTGACCATACCGAAATGGACATCAGCAGCACTGTAAGCAAGATGATAGAGTTCTGTTTCATCGCACGGCTCCAAAATTTTTAGTTCAATTGTTAGCGTTTTGTTAGCGTCCACTATACAGTAATAGTTTCGACAATTCAATGCAATAACATTATAAAAAATAAGAAATGTTTACAAATGCCAATGTGAATATCGAAAAAGAGGTGGCGTTTTAACAAAAGGAACGGCCTAACAGCGCGCCGGTCAGCGGCCGTCAGGCACGTTCGGGAAAAGTCGCCATGTCAAACCGCCGCAGAAAGGGGTCGCCTCTGCAGCAGCAGGCATAGCTATGACGGTGGCAATAGCAAAAACAACGTCAGTATTCTACCGAACGATTGTTTGTATTGTGCAAGAGGCATATTCAAATTTAGTAAAAATACGATGAGCGAGATTTGTTAGATATGGAATAAAAAACACCGGAATAATTGACCGACGGCGATGGCATACCGAATGGGCTTGCTTCGGTCAATAAAAAAACCGGACCCGTTCGAAACGGTATCCGGTTTTAGGAGGAGGGTAATGAGAAGAAAAATGTCAACGGCCTTAGCCGTACTTATTTAGCCAACCTCTATTAATTGAAGATTGCAAGGGAAATATGGCATTATCTCAGAAATAACGCGGGCAAGACGCCCGCGACACGTATTTTTAGAGGTTGCCTTTAACTTTATTCAATTGTCAATCCGAGGCGCGGATTTAACCTTTTTTTGTTTTGTTAAAGGTTGTGGAACCCGCTCCCGAACATTACACGTTAGATTACCGTGTTTTGTTCGGGGTGTCAACAATTTTTTTCGAAAATTCCGAAATTTTTCGTAAATTGTTGTGATTTTTTGGCTACATCCGATAAAATCATAGAAATTAACGAAAAATAAATATAAAATTAAAACAGTATAATATCCAGTAATCTTATAATACTCTTGCCGCCCTGTGGAATTTGGTTGTATAGTGTTATGAGTAGGGCAATTATAGCCGATATAAAAAATAGAGTTTATGAGACATAACTACAATGACGTTTCTTTCGGCAACATATAAGAGGTTGGGGTTTACCCTGATTGAACTGCTGGTCGTTATGGCCATCATCGCGTTGATGCTGGCGATTTTGACGCCGGCATTGAATCGCACGCGGGTGCGCGCACGGGCGGCGGTGTGTTCGTCGCGCGTCCGTCAGCTTGTAAGTGCCGCTGTGGCCAGCGCCGTCGAAGATAGACACGAGCGGCTGCCGCGCGGCGGAATCCGGATTTTGCCTGCCGGCGCTTCACTTCTATCGAATACCCCGCGATATAGCGTTTATCCGCCCGTAACCCCGCCGCCGGCAGAAACGCCGAGCGAATGGATCATTGACGACGCGACGGAAATGCAGGTTGAAGAGTACTTCAAAATCGGCGCTGCCGCAACAGGCCTGCCCGCAGGATTTGGCGGTCTTATGTCCGTCGATGAGGTCGATCGCCTCGGACGACAACTGCATCAAGGCGCCCTGAAAAAGCTGTTTGTCTGTCCGGAAACGGACGGCCGCGGCGATGCGTTTTCAAGCAGTCTGCCGATGTATCGGGGACAGCCGCAATTTCGGCCGGTCATTGTACCCTACAGCATCGGCGGACAGTCGCGGTGGGTCGTACGGACGGGGTATTTGTATTTCGGCGGGTTCGACACCTCCGTCTGGCCGCAGGAACAAACGCTGGGCGGCTTTCAGATTCGCCCGTTTCGAGCGCCAATCAAATTGAGCGATTCGGGCAGCGGCGTTTTAATGACCGACCCGCTGTGGCTATGGCCGCAGCAAAACCAACTGATTATTCCGCATACGTCCCGCGGATATCTGCAGACAAGCGGCCAGATGGTTCGCACTCCCCCCCAGCAGTCGTTTGGCTCGGCCGGGACCACAATCGGACGGCTGGACGGCTCGGTTGCCTACCGACTGCTGCGCGACTTGGACATCCGTGCCGCCTACTGCCAAAACGGACAATTCAGCACGGATTTGCTCACCCTGTTTTAATCTCCCTATACAAAAAATGCTCTCACTGCAAGCATTTTATGCCGCTTCAATCGTTTGGCGGCACGACATAAAAACACGCAACTCCCTATTACATAAAATCTTATCGCTGTTCCACTGAGCGGCACGCCGTTTGTTACTCCTTTGGGTATGACGAAAAAAACGTGCAATTACCCAGCAGTTGGGTTAAACTACATATCCGAACTCGAATAAAGACGGGAGAGTGAACCGTGGATACATTGAGAAAACATCCTGCCAAGACAGGCAGCGCCTATCCTGAAGAGGCGGTTAAAGGGGCGGCTTTGCGGTTGGGCATTGACATTGGATCGGTCAGCAGCGACATCCTTGTGCTGGACGATCGGGGACACATTCATTTCAAAGATTACCAACGCACCTACGGACGGCCGGTCGAAACGGCGCTGCGTCAGTTGGAGCGCTTATCGGCACAGCATCCTTCCATCATCTTTGACCGTATCGCCGTAACCGGCTCGGCGGGACGGCGAACCGCACAGATTCTGGGCGCGACATTTGTCAACGAAGTCCGCGCTCAATCGCTGGGCGTAGCGCATCTGTATCCGGAGTTCTCGCGCGCCACGGTGATTGAGATGGGCGGTCAGGACAGCAAACTGATTTTTCTGGACAGTCAAAACGACACGCTGGAACTTCAGGATTTTGCGCTCAACTCGGTCTGCGCGGCCGGCACCGGCTCGTTTTTGGATCAGCAGGCCGAACGGCTGGGCGTATCGATTGAAGACGAATTCGGACGGCTTGCGCTGCAAAGCGTCTCGATCCCGCAAATGGCCGGACGCTGCTCGGTCTTTGCCAAAAGCGATATGATTCATTTGCAGCAAATCGCCACGCCCGTCAGCGATATTCTGGCCGGATTGTGTATGGCGCTGGCGCGGAGCTTGAAAACCAATCTGGGCTGCGGGCGGGAGTTCGTCAAGCCGATTATCTTTACCGGCGGCGTGGCCGCCAACGCCGGCGTCGTGCGTGCGTTTGAAACGGTTCTGGGACTGGAGGCGGGCGAGTTGATTGTGCCGATACTGCATGGCTACACCGGCGCCCTCGGTGCGGCGCTGGCTGCGCCGGAGCATCCCAAGACCCCGCTGGCCGTGTTGATTCAAACGCTTCAAACGGCGCTGCGCACCAACAGCGCGTTGGATCGGCACATTCCGCATCAACCGCCGCTCAAACAGCCGACGCTGCCGCCGCCGCACAGCCGCGTGTACGAGGAGCTTTTGTCGTCCGAGACCCCTGTCGAGGCGTATCTGGGCGTGGATGTCGGTTCTATCAGCACCAACGTCGCGGTCGTGGATGCGGACAAACGCGTGCTGGCCAAGGAATATCTGATGACCGCCGGCCGTCCGCTGGAGGCCGTGCGCGAGGGACTGCGCCGCGTCGGCCAACGGGTTGCCGGAAAGGTGCGCATCGTCGGCGCGGCCACCACAGGATCGGGGCGGTATCTGACCGGCGAGTTTCTCGGCGCTGATGTGGTCATCAATGAAATCACCGCACAGGCCGCCGGCGCCGTGGCGGTCTGTCCCGACGTCGATACCATTTTTGAAATCGGCGGACAGGACAGCAAATACATCCGCCTTGAAAACGGCGTGGTCGTCGATTTTGAAATGAACCACGCCTGCGCCGCCGGTACGGGATCGTTTCTGGAAGAACAGGCACAGCGGCTGGGCATCTCCATCAAAGACGAATTTGCGGCGCTGGCGATGAAAAGCCAAACGCCGGTGCAGTTGGGCGAACGCTGCACGGTCTTTATCGAATCCGACCTGCTGGGCTATCAGCAGCAGGGCGCAGCGACCGAAGATTTGGTGGCCGGACTGGCGTATTCCATCGCGACCAATTATCTCAACCGCGTGGTCGGACGGCGCAAAATCGGCGAGCATATTTGTTTTCAGGGCGGCACGGCCTTCAACAAGGCGGTCTGGGCGGCGTTCGAAACCGTTATCGGAAAACCCATCCGTGTGCCGGATCATCACGAAATGACCGGCGCCATCGGGGCAGCCCTCATTGCCGCCGAGCATGTCCAACAGGCAAAACAGCGCAACGGGCATACCTTTACCAGCCGGTTTAAGGGCTTTGGACATGTTACGCAGATTCAGTACGATGTCCAAACGTTTACCTGTCAGGACTGCTCGAACGCCTGCGAAATTAAACAGGTGCGCATCGGCGGCGATGAGCCGCTGTATTACGGCTCGCGCTGCGACCGCTACAACATCGGCAAACAGAAACGCGCCGCCGCCGCAGAGGACTTGCTGGCGTGGCGCACACGGACGCTGTTTGCCTGCGCGGGACAGAAGTCAGAAGACAGAGGTCAGAAGACAGAAATCAGAAGTCAGAAGACAGAAGTCAGAAGACAGAGGGCAGAGGATGGATATTGCATCCGTGATTGTTCCACTATCACATCTGAAATTTCAAATTTGAAATTTCAAATTTCAGATTCGACTGCGATACAAACAACGTCGGAGGGCTTGGGCAACCCACTCAAAACTCAAAACTCAAAACTTAAAACGATCGCCATTCCCCGCGCGTTGATTAGCTGGCAGCTTTTGCCGCTGTTTTCGCGATTCTTTCAGGAGCTTGGCTGCAAGGTCGTCGTTTCGGGAAAAACGACCAAAAAGACCATTCGTGAGGGCATTGAGGCCGTGCCGGCGCAGCCGTGTTTTCCGGTCAAGGCCGCCTTTGGGCATGTCCGCGAACTGCTGGCCGCCCAGCCGGAGTATCTGTTTATCCCGTGCGTGATCAGTATGACGCCGACCGCACCGCAGCAAAAATATCACAAACTGTGTCCGTATGTGCAGTCGTTTGCCTTTCAGGTGCGCAGCGCGATGGGCGGGCAATTCGGACAAACACAGCTATTGACCGAGCCGCTCTATCTGGGCGACGGCGATAAAGCGATGCGGCAGTCGTTCCGGCGGCTGGCGGCTCATCTGGGCGTTGGCGCCGCCGGCGCCGATGCGGCGCTTACGACCGCCCTGTCGGCACAGCAGGATTTCAACGCAGCCATACGGGAAAAAGGCCGACAGATTGTATCGTCTCTAAAACCTCATGAGCGGCTGTTTGTATTGATTTCCCGTCCGTACAACGGATTGGACGACGGGATGAACCTGCGGCTGACGCAGAAATTGGAAGCCATGGGCGTCAAATGGATGCCGATGGAAATGCTCGATGTCGCCGCGGCGCCGCTGACGGACGAAAGCTTGCATCGGTCGGTGTATTGGAGCTACGGTCAGCGAATCCTCCGCGCGGCCGAAATTATCCGACGGGATGACCGTATGTTTGCAATTTATCTATCCAATTTCAGTTGCGGGCCGGATTCGTTTTTGCAATCGTTCTTTACCGAGATCATGCGTCCCAAGCCCGCCTTGATGCTGGAACTGGACGAGCATTCGGCCGATGCGGGGCTGGTTACGCGGCTGGAGGCGTTTTTTGAAAGTCTCAAACGCTATCGGCCTGTACAGACCCTCACGGCCTCTGTCCGATGCGGCAGTCAAATGCAAACCGTCCGCCGCGACCAGACGCTGTATATTCCCTATATCGGCGACGTATCGCACGGATTTGCCGCCGCGTTCCGCGCCTACGGCCAGCCGGCGCAATCGCTGCCGATTGCCGACGAGCAGACGCTCCGCTGCGGCCGGCGGCACACGACCGGCAAGGAGTGTCTGCCGTGCGCGATTACCGTTGGCGAGATGCTCCGGACGCTGGAGCGGCCGCACGACAGTCCGCCGGCGTTTGTAATGCCCGGCGGCTGCGGGCCGTGCCGATTCGGGATGTACAACTGCCTCCAGCGGCAGGTGTTGGCGCACACCGGACACGGCGATATTCAGGTGCTGTCGCCCAATCAGGATAACGATTTTTATAAAGAGTTTGCCCAAACGCTCAAAAAATGCTCGGTTACCGCTTTAATGAAGACCTTCTGGAAAGGCGCTGTCGGGGCAGACCTGCTGCACAAGGCGCTGCTGCGCGTCCGGCCGTATGCCAAGAATCCCGCGGCGGTCGAGGCGCTGCATCGCCGACTGCTGGAACAATGGTGCAATCTAATCGAACAGCGGCAGCCGATGCGCGAACTGACGGCGTTTATGGAACAAGCCGCCGGTCAGTTGGCCGCAGTACCGTCCGACCGCACTCAGCCGCGGCCGAGGATCGGCGTGCTGGGGGAAATCTACGTCCGCTCCAATCCATTCAGCAACAGCGACGTCATCCGTCGGCTCGAATCGCTGGGGGCGGCCTGTGAACTGACGGGCTTTTCGGAATGGATCTATTATGTCAACGCCGCCAACATCGCCAATGCCAAACGCAAGGGGCAATGGCGCATCTGGCTGCGAACCTGCCTGCAAAATGCCGTGCAGCGAGCCATCGAAAAACGGCTGGCCGCCCCGCTGGAACGGCATTTCGGCACGCTGGCCGAAGAACCCATCGCCGATTTGCTGGCGGCGGCTCGACCCTATATCGACCCGGCCTTTGAGGGCGAGGCGGTCTTGAGCGTCGGCAAAACAGTGGAGTTTTTCCGACATGGGTACGACGGCGTGGTCAACGTGATGCCGTTTTCGTGTATGCCCTCGACCATTGTCTGCACACAAACCCAGCGGTTGACGGCCGACTGCGGCGGAATGCCGATTTTGAACCTCAGCTTCGACGGACAGGAAGACCCGTCGCTGACCACACGGCTGGAGGCCTTTGTCGAGCAGCTCCGCCGACGACGCGGAACTCCGATGAACCAAAAAGTGAACCGATAAAAGCTATTAAAGAGGTTTTTTGTTTTTAATGTACTTTATTGATAATTTTTGATTTATTTTATAGCTTTTTTTGATGAGACACGTTATAGTGCTGTACGACTTATTAACCGAGATGAAAATCTCATTTCCTTTACCCGACCACCGGCCCGGCGGTCATAAGAAAGATCGGAGTTTTGAATGTCTAAAAAATTGTATGTCGGCAACTTAAGCTATGATGTCGATAACGACACGCTGACCGAGCTGTTTTCACAGTACGGCACAGTCGAAAGCGTCAACCTCATTTCGGATCGCGACACCGGCCGGAGCAAAGGGTATGCCTTTGTGGAAATGGGTACTGAAGAAGCCGCCCAAGCAGCAGTCGCAGGCCTCAATGACACCGAGCAGATGGGCCGCAGCATCAAAGTCGCAGAGGCCAATCCGCCCAAAGAACGTCCCCAGCGTCGTGGCGGCGGACGCAGCTTCGGCGGCGGCGGCGGCGGTCGCGGCTATGGCGGCGGCGGGTCGCGCGGCGGCAGTGGCGGCGGTTACGGCGGCGGCGGGTCGCGCGGCGGCAGCGGCGGTGGGTACGGCGGCGGCGGACGGCGCCCTCGCTAACTCCCTGCAAGAACCCTGTCTATACAAAAAACAAAAGCCGGTGCGAACGATGAATTCGCATCGGCTTTTTGCCATTCAGTTTAACAGGCCGCACAACACGACAACCCATCGGGGTTATCGTTTGGGTGTAGAAGCGGTATCCACGTGCAGTTTGTCAATCAGGCGATTCAGGCGGCGGCGGTCAATACCGAGAATTTTGGCGGCGGCGGCCTTTTGGCCTTTGGTCAGCCGCAGCGCCTCGGCGACCAGTTTCTGCTGGGCGGCGTCCAGCGTCGGCAAGGCGCTGTCCGGTCGAACCGCATAGGCCGACAGCAAAATCTCCGCCGGCAGTGCGGCCGGTTCAATGACTTGATCCTGCGTCAGGACATACGCACGCTCCATTGCGTTGGCCATTTCGCGTACATTGCCCGGCCAAGGGTATTTAAGCAGAATCTGCTTTGTCTTTTCGGATAGCGTTTTGCGCGGCTCATTATAAAACGCCGACAGATTGTCAAGAAAATAATCGGCCAGCGGCAAAATATCCTCGCCGCGCTGCGACAGCGGCGGAATCTCAATATTCACCACATTAATACGGTAATACAAATCCGCACGAAACTCATTGCGGTCAACCATCTCTTTAAGATTGCGGTTGCTGGCACAAATCACGCGCACATCAATCGGGTAGGTTTTGGTCGAACCGATCGGCGTAACCGTACCCTGCTGAAGGACGCGCAGCAGCTTGGCCTGAAGCTCCAGCGGAATCTCGCTGATTTCATCGAGGAAAATAGTGCCTCCGTCGGCGGCGCGGAAAAAACCCATCGTATCGCTGATCGCTCCGGTAAACGCACCTTTGACATGGCCGAACAACTGGCTTTCAAAAAGATGGCCGGTCAGCGTGGTACAATCGACGGGAATAAAGGGCTTGTCGGAACGTTTGCTGTATTCGTGAACTTTGCGGGCAATCATCTCTTTGCCCGTGCCGGTTTGGCCGCAGATGAGGACACAGCATTGACGATGCGCCACCGAACGAACAGTATCAACCAATGCGGCGAATGCCTCCGAACGCCCAATCAGCGGCGCAGAATGCCCCACCGACTGCGCAGCGTTGATTCTGCCGGAAACAGAAACACTGCCGCTGCGCTGATTCGGCGAACTGTATGCATTCCCTTGCGGCGATTGTCTGATATCGGCGCTGTCCATCATATCTTTCCTGCAAACAGGCACACTCATTCGTAACGTATCTTCCATCGTGTGCTGTTGCGATCCTCACCAAGGCGGGCGGAGAAACACCCTCATTTCCGTACAGTTTTCTCCGCTCCGACACAGATTACCATCTTAGAACAGTACTTTTTCAAAATCAAGAAAATTTTGTTAAAATTTCGAAAATTTTTCGTAAAAGGAATATTTGTAAGATTTTAGCCGTGTGAAGCAAAATTTAAAAAATTCTTTGAAAAATTCATATTTTAGACTTGCGCCATCGGGTATTTTGTGTATTGTTTGG
>Ga0308414_1003196_pt1 | contig 10510 bp, 6 predicted proteins | sample HotsprSampleOS50_FD_205667 | JGI IMG/M metagenome (GOLD analysis project Ga0308414, IMG submission 205667) | Hot spring phototrophic mat microbial communities from Octopus Spring, Yellowstone National Park, Wyoming, United States - 20090730_OS50 ...
CGGGTTCAACTCGGGGGCGGCGCTGGCCACCGTGGTCGGCGTGCTGATCGAGGTGCCGGTGATGCTGCTGGTGGTCAAGGTGGTCAACCGCAGCAAGGGCTGGTACGAGCGCGCGGCCTGAAAACGAAGCGGCGGCGCATCGCTGCGCCGCCGCCTTCTGCCCCGCCACGCCGGGGGGGGCGGTGACTCAGGGCCTCAGCCGATCATCGCGATCCACGGCAGCCCGATCGCGATCAGCGCGACGAAGAAGATCACGCCGAAGATCGCCCCCAGCCGCCAGTAATCCCTGGCCGGGATGTAGCCGCTGCCGTAGTACACGGGGCTCGGCCCGGTGGCATACGGGGTCAGGATGCCCATGATGCCGAGCGACAGCACGAGCAGCAGCGTGAAGGTGCGCAGGTCGAGTCCCGGCACGCCCATGCCGACCGCCAGCATCACCGGCAGCATGGCGGTCACGTGCGCGGTCACGCTGGCGAACAGGTAGTGCGTGAAGTAGAACACCGCCACCAGCAGCAGCATCGCCATCGTCGGCGAGAAGCCCGACATCTGCGCGCCGACGGTGTCGGCGAACCACTTGACGAAGCCGACCCGGTTCAGCCCGTCGGCCAGCGCCACCAGGGTGGCGAACCACAATAGCGTGTTCCACGCCGACTTGTTGCTGAGGATGTCGTCCCAGCTCACGACCTTCAGCAGCACCATCAGCACGATGACCGCCATCGCCACCGTGGTGGCATTGATGAAGTCGCCGCCGAAGATCCACAACGCGAGCGCGGTCAGCACCAGCGCCGCCAGCTCGATCTCGCGCATCGTCAGCGCGCCCATCCTGGCGAGTTCGCCCTTGGCCCAGTTCGGCACCTCGTCGCCCTTCTTCACTTCCGGCGGATAGAGAAAATAGACGAGCAGCGGCAGAACCAGCAGCAGCAGGATGCCCACCGGCGCAAAGGCCACGAACCAGTCGGTCCAGCTGATCGCCACCTTGGCCGTCTTGTTGGCCATCTCGACCGCCAGCAGATTGGGCGCCATGCCGGTGACGAACAGCGAGCTGGTGATCGTGGTGGTGGCGATGGCGGTCCACATCAGGTAGCCGCCGATCTTTCTCGACGACGGGTCGTTGGGCTTGCTGTCGTACAGCGCCGGCAGGTTGCGGATCACCGGGTAGACGGTGCCGCCGCTGCGGGCGGTGTTCGACGGCGTGAACGGCGCCAGCAGCACGTCGGCGATCGTCACCGCGTAGCCGAGCGTCAGCGTGCGCTTGCCCATCGCTTTGACGAGCAGCAGCGCGATGCGGCGCCCCAGTCCGCTCTTCTCGTAGCCGAGGGCGAACATGAAGGCGGCGAAGATCAGCCACACCGTGGTGTTGCTGAAGCCGGACAGCGCCCAGGTCAGGCCGGCATTGGCCGGTTTGAAGCCGGCCTTGGCCAGCTCGGCAGGGCTGAAGAGCACGTAGGGCGCCAGCAAGGTGACGAGCACGACGCCGATCAGCCCGATCGCCGCACCCGGCAACGGTTCGAGCATCAGGCCGACGATGACGCCGGCGAAGATCGCGAAGAAGTACCAGGCGTGCTGCGCCAGGCCCTCAGGCGGTGGGAACAATGCGATCGCGCCGGCGACGATGACCGGCAACAGTGCCTTCCACGGGAACCCTTGACCCGCCTTTTGAGCGGTTGGGGTCCCCGGTGCGGCGGCGCCACGTTCGGTGAGCGCGTTGGCCATGTTGACCTCCAAAGTGATGGAACGTATGGAACAGCGAAAGAGGAAAAGTGCGGTGACCTGTTCGGTCGACCGGTGTTGCAAGGCGATTGTCGTCACGGCGACAGCGCTCGCTGTGCGATAAGTCAAGCTCGCATCGCCATGGCGGTCTGACGATGCAAGTACGCGACAGCGCAAGCACTGACGCGTGGCGCGCGTGTTGATGCGGCTTGCCGGCGCGCGAGGCGCCCGCCTGTGGGAGCGATGCGCCCGGACCTGGCCAGCGCAACGGTCGGCTCAGGCTGCCAAAGCCGCGGCGACGATGCGCTTGGCCTCGGCGACGATCGCCTCGAGGTGCGCCTCGTCGCGGAAGCTCTCGGCGTAGATCTTGTAAATGTTCTCGGTGCCCGACGGCCGTGCCGCGAACCAGCCGTTTTCGGTCGTCACCTTCAGCCCGCCGATGCCGGCGTCGTTGCCGGGCGCCTTTGTCAGGCGGGCGGTGATCGGCTCGCCGGCGAGTATCGCGGCCTTGACCGCCTCTGGCGCCAGCTTGCCGAGCTTCGCCTTCTGCTCCGGCGTCGCCGGCGCATCGATGCGGGTGTAGACCGGGGCGCCGAACTGCGCCGCGAGTTCGCGATAGTGCTCGCCCGGATCCTTGCCGGTGACGGCGGTGATTTCGGCGGCAAGCAGGTTCATGATCAGGCCGTCCTTGTCGGTGGTCCACACCGTGCCGTCGCGGCGCAGGAAGCTGGCACCGGCGCTTTCCTCGCCGCCGAAGCACAGGTTGCCGTCGAGCAGCCCCGGCACGAACCACTTGAAGCCGACCGGCACCTCGACCAGCCTGCGGCCGAGGCCGGCGACCACGCGATCGATCATCGAACTGCTGACCAGCGTCTTGCCCACCCCGGCGCCGGCGGGCCACTGCGGCCGGTGCGTTAGCAGGTAGCGGATCGCCACCGCCAGGTAGTGGTTGGGGTTCATCAGCCCGGCCGACGGCGTGACGATGCCGTGGCGGTCGGCGTCCGGGTCGTTGCCGAAGGCCACGCGGTAGGCATCCTTCAGCCGCAGCAGCGACGCCATCGCGTACGGGCTCGAGCAGTCCATGCGGATCTTCCCGTCGTGGTCCACCGGCATGAAGGCGAAGGTCGGATCGACCGCCGGATTGACCACGGCGATGTCGAGGCCGTAGGCGCGGTTGATCGGCTCCCAGTAGCCGATGCCGGCGCCGCCGAGCGGATCGACCGCGAGCTTGAGTCCCGCGGCGCGGATCGCCTCCATGTCGACGACGTGGCGCAGGTCCTCGACGTACGGCATCGCGAGGTCGTCCTGCCGCGTCGTCGGCGCGCGCAGCGCCGCCTCGTAGTTCATGCGCCTGACGCCGCGGTTGCCCTCGCGCAGCAGCGCATTGGCGCGCTCCTCGATGACGCGCGTAACCTGCGTGTCGGCCGGGCCGCCGTCGGGCGGGTTGTATTTGAAGCCGCCGTCTTCCGGCGGGTTGTGCGACGGCGTGATCACGATGCCGTCGGCCAGCCCCGTGCTGCGGCCGCGGTTGTGGGCGAGGATCGCGCGCGAGATCGCGGGCGTCGGCGTGTAGCCGTCGTCGCGCTGGATCACGGTGGCCACGCCGTTGGCCGCCAGCACCTCGAGCGCGGTGCGCTGCGCCGGCTCCGACAGCGCGTGCGTGTCCTTGCCCATGAACAGCGGCCCGTCGATGCCCAGCGCGGCGCGGTGCTCGCAGATCGCCTGCGTGACGGCGAGGATGTGCGCCTCGTTGAACGAGCCGCGCAACGACGAACCGCGGTGGCCGCTGGTGCCGAAGGCCACCCGCTGTGCGGCGTCGGCGGGATCCGGGCTGCGGGCGTAGTACGCGTCGCGCAGCCGCTCGGGATCGATCAGCAGTTCGCGGGGGGCCGGCTTGCCGGCAAGGGGGGAAAGGTCGGCCATGACGGGTGTACCTCTTTCGCGCCTGCGCGGCACTCCGCCGCGCGTTTGGGCCGGATTGTCGCCGCTGTCGCGGCGACCGATTCGCGCTGGATCAAGGCGCGCTGCCGTGGGAGCGACCGCCGCCGGGTGGACCCGATCGCCCCGCCCCTTTATGGGTGATGGGGTCCGGTGCGACCGGATCGCGCTTTGGCACAATGCCGAGCCCCTTGGATCGACATCGCTGGCCAAACGGCGTGGCTGCGGTCCGCTCGCCATCCTTTGAGACGTCGATCCATGCGTGCTGCTCTGTCTGTCCTTTCGGCCTGCGTCGTCGCCGCGACCCTGACGCTGGCCGGCTGCTCGAAGCAGGCGCCGCCGGCGCCGCAGCGGCCGCCGCCCGAGGTGACGGTCGTCACCGTCCGGCCGCAGACGATTCCCTTCGTGTCGACCTTCGTCGCGCAGACCGAAAGTTCGCGTCAGGTCGACATCGTCGCGCGTGTGTCCGGCTTCCTCGACAAGATCGCCTACAAGGAGGGCGACCTCGTGCGCGAGGGGCAACTGCTGTTCCAGCTCGACCCGAAGCCGTTCCAGGCGCAGCTCGAGGCGGCACGCGGCGAGATGCAGGCGCAGCAGGCGCGGCTGAAGACGGCCACGGCGACATCAACCGCGTGATCTCGTCACTGCTCAGCGCTCGGCGCAGCAGGCGCGGCTGAAGACGGCCACGGCGACGCTGGCGCGGGTGAAGCCGCTGGCGGCGCAAAACGCGCTGTCGCAGGCCGACCTCGACAAGGCGCAGGGCGAATTCGACGCCGCCACGGCGGCGGTGTTCTCGGCGCAGGCCAAGGTCAAGGAGGCGGAGATCAACCTCGGCTACGTCACCATCCGCTCGCCGGTCACCGGGCTGGCCGGCCGCGCGGCGCAGCGCGAAGGCGCCTATCTGAACGCGCAGTCGGCGGAGTCGAAGCTCACCTACGTGGCGGCCATCGACCCGATCTGGGTCACCTTCAGCGTGTCGCAGAACCAGACCGCCAAGCTGCGCGAGATGGTCGCCAAGAACCAACTCGTCGTGCCCAAGAACCAGCAGTACGAGGTGGAACTGGTGCTGTCCGACGGCGCCCGGTACCCGCACATCGGCAGGATCAGCTTCGCCGACCCGTCGTTTTCACAGGCCACCGGCTCGTTCATGGTTCGCGCCGTGCTGCCGAACCCGAAGATGGAGCTGCGGCCCGGCATGTTCGTCACCGCGCTCGTCAAGGGAGCGACCCGCCCCGACGCCATTGTGGTGCCGCAACTGGCGGTGCAGCAGGGGTCGAACGGCCACTTGGTTTACGTGATCAACGAGGCGGGGCTCGCCGAGGTGCGGCCGGTCGTCGTCGGCGACTACGTCGGCGAGAAGGACATCGTCGTCGTCGCCGGCCTGCATGCCGGTGACCGCGTCGTCGTCGACGGCGTGCTGAAGGTCGTGCCGGGCCGGCCGGTGAAGGTCGTCGAGGCCGGCGCGGCGGCCGCGCCGGCCGTGGGGCAGCCGGCGGGCAAGGCGGACGGCAAGGCCGGCGGCGCGAACAAATAAGCCGCCATGTTCACGCACTTCTTCATCGACCGGCCGGTCCTGTCGTCGGTCATCTCGATCCTGATCCTGCTCGGCGGGCTGGTGGCGATGTGGGTCTCGCCGATCTCGCAGTATCCGGAACTGGCCCCGCCGCAGATCCAGGTGACCGCGCGCTACCCCGGCGCCACCGCCGAGGTGATCGCCAACACGGTGGCGGCGCCGATCGAGACGCAGATCAACGGCGTCGACAACCTGCTGTACTTCAGTTCGGTCAGCTCGTCGTCCGGCAACGTCACCATCAACGTCGTCTTCAAGTCGGGCAGCGACCCGGACATCAACCAGGTCAACGTGCAGAACCGTGTCAGCCAGGCCACGCCGATGCTGCCGCAGGTGGTGACGCAGCAGGGCATCACGGTCGACAAGAAGTCCTCCAGCCTGATGATGGTGCTGTCGATCTTCTCGCCCGACGACCGCTACAGCGCCACCTACATCGACAACTACACCAACCTGTACGTGCTGGAGGAGCTGAAGCGGGTGCCGGGCGCCAACCGCGCCTCGGTGTTCGGCCTGCCCGACATCGCCATGCGCGTGTGGCTGCGGCCGGACCGGATGGCGCAGCTCGGCATCTCGGTCGAGGAGGTCGCCGCCGCGATCAAGGGCCAGAACCAGACTTTCGGCATCGGCCAGATCGGCGCCGAGCCGGCGCCCGAGGGCGTGCAGCAGACCTTCGTCGTCACTGCGCGCGGGCTGCTTAGCAAGCCGGAAGAGTTCGAGGACATCATCGTCCGCACGGCGAAGGAAGGCACGGCGATCGTCCGCGTGCGCGACATCGGCCGGGTAGAGCTGGCCAAGCGCGACTACTCGATCGCCAGCCGCATGAACGGTAAGACGGCGACCACGGTCGGCATCTACCAGCAGCCCGGCGCCAACGCGGTGGAAACCGCGCAGGCGGTGCGCCAGCGGCTGGAGGAACTGAAGAGCCAGTTCCCCACCGGGCTCGATTACCGGATCGCGCTCGACACCAGCCTGTTCACGCTGAACTCGATCGACAAGGTGGTGCACACCTTCTTCGAGGCGGTGATGCTGGTGATCCTGGTGGTGTTCCTGTTCCTGCAGTCGCTGCGCGCCACCATCATCCCGATCCTCGCCGTGCCGGTGTCGATCGTCGGCGCCTTCATCGGCATGCACCTCGCCGGGTTCTCGATCAACATGCTGACGATGTTCGGCCTGATCCTGGCCATCGGCCTGGTGGTCGACGACGCCATCGTCGTGGTCGAGAACGTCGAGACCAACATGCGCAGGCACGGCCTGTCGGCGCTGGACGCCAGCAAGCGCGCGATGACCGAGATCGCCGGCGCGCTGATCTCGATCGTGCTGGTGCTGGTGGCGGTGTTCCTGCCGGTGGCCTTCCTCGGCGGCGTCACCGGCGTGCTGTACCAGCAGTTCGCCATCACCATCGCCATCTCGGTGGTGATCTCGGGGATCATGGCGCTCACACTCTCGCCGGCGCTGGCGGCGATCATCATCAAGGCCCACCACGGCGAGAAGCGCGGCTTCTTCCGCTGGTTCGAGAATGCGTTCGCGCGCCTGACCGACGGCTACGTCGGCGGGGTCGCGCGGGCGATCCAGGGCTGGCCGCTGGCGCTCGCCGCCTTCGCGCTGGTGATCGCCGGCATCGTGCTGATGTTCCGCGTCCTGCCCGGCAGCTTCGTGCCGGACGAGGACCAAGGCTACTTCTTCGTCGTCGTCGAGGCGCCGGAGACGGCGAGCCAGGGCGTGGTCGGGCAACTGGCCGACCGGGTGCAGAAGATCGTCTCCGCCGACGCGGCGGTGCAGGACGTGGCGATGGTCAACGGCTTCAGCCTCGTCGACGGCCAGTTCCGCAACAACGCAGCGGTTCTATTCGCCTCGCTCAAACCGTTCGAGGAGCGCAAGGACCCGTCGCTGCTCAGTTTCGCCGCCCTGCCGCGGCTGAATGCGCAGTTCGCGGGCATCAAGGAGGGCTTCGTCTTCGCGCTGAATCCGCCGTCGATCCCGGGCCTGGGCACCACCGGCGGCTTCGAGTTCTACCTGCAGAACCGCGGCGCCGGCGATCCGCGCGCCACCGGCGCGGCGCTGCAGTCCTTCCTCGCGGCGGCGCGGCAGCGGCCGGAATTGCAGGGTGTCAACACCACCTTCCGCGCCGCCACGCAGCAACTGTTCGTCGATCTCGACCGCAACAAGGCCGAGGTGCTCGGGGTGCCGGTGCAGGAAGCGTTCCAGACGATGCAGAGTTTCTTCGGCTCGTCGATCGCCGGCCAGTTCAGCCAGTTCAGCCGCGTGTGGTGGGTGGTGCTGCAGGCCGACAGCGAGTACCGAATCGACCCGAACGCGTTCAGCAAGGTCTTCGTCCGCTCGCACTCCGGCGCCATGGTGCCGCTGTCGGCGCTGATGACCGTGCGCTACGTCGCCGCGCCGAAGCTGCTGGAGCGCTTCAACGGCTTCCCGGCGGTGAAGGTCACCGGCAGCCCGGCGGAAGGATTCAGCTCCGGCCAGGCAATCGCGGCGATGGAAGCGGTGGCGCGCGAGACGCTGCCGGCCGACTTCTCCTTCGCCTGGGCCGGCCAGGCGCGGCAGGAGAAGGAATCCGGCGGCACGTCGGCGATCGCCTTCGTCGCCGGGCTGATCGTCGTGTTCCTGCTGCTGGCGGCGCAGTTCGAGAAGTGGACGCTGCCGCTGGCAGTGGTGCTGACGGTGCCGATCGCCGTGCTCGGCGCGATGCTGCTCACGTGGGTGCGCGGGCTGCAGAACGACGTCTACTTCCAGGTCGGGCTGGTGACGCTGGTCGGCCTTTCGGCGAAGAACGCGATCCTGATCTGCGAGGTGGCCATCGAGCACGTGCGTGCCGGCATGGCCGTGCGCGAAGCGGCGCTGGAAGCGGCCCGCGCCAGGCTGCGGGCGATCGTGATGACCTCGCTCGCCTTCGGCCTCGGCTGCGTGCCGCTGGCGATCGCCTCCGGGCCGGGCGCCAACAGCCTGCGCGCGATCGGAACCGGCGTCATCGGCGGCATCCTCGCCTCGACCTTCGTGGCGATCTTCTTCGCGCCGCTGTTCTTCTGGATGCTCGAGTCGCTGAGCCAGCGGTTCGCGGGCAAGCGTCCTGCCGCAGGCGGCGCGCACGGCGGCTCGGTTCCGGCCAGCGCGCCGCAGGCGCGGCGGGAGGGCGACTGAGATGCGCCCACTCGATCAGCGACGAACCTCGGCAGCGCAGTGCGCCATGCGGGATCGCACCGAGAACGTCGTCCCGGCGAAGGCCGGGACCCAATTTCAACGCCCACGAATTGGGCCCCGGCCCCGGATCGAGTCCGGGGCAGGCTCTGCGCCGGGGTGACAGTGCCCCCGATGATGGACATTCTCGTCAAGCCGCCGCGCAACCCGTCTTCGCCGCGCCGCCGATTCGCGCTCCGGCACGCGACCGCCGCCGGCGTCGTCGCGCTGCTCGCCGCGTGCACCGTCGGCCCGGACTACCGCCGGCCGGAGGTGTCGATGCCTTCGCAATGGCGCATCGACACCGCGCAGGCGGTGGAGATCGCCAATCCCCGCTGGTGGGAGCAGTTCGGCGATCCGGTCCTGAACCAGTTGATCGACGAGGCGCTGCGCGGCAACCGCGACCTCGTGATCGCCGCCGCGCGGGTGGACCAGTTCATCGGCGCGCTCACCTCCACCCGCTCGCGGTTCTACCCGCAGATCGGCTACAGCGCCGACGCCAGCCGTAGCCGCGCCAGCCGGGTCGGCTCGCCGCCGATCCCGTCGCCGGCCGATCCGTACACGACGCTGTACCAGGGCGCCTTGAGCGCGCAGTGGCAGATCGATCTCTTCGGCCGCGTGCGGCGGCAGACCGAGGCGGCGCAGGCGCAGGTCTACGCCACCGAGCAGGGGCGCCGCGGCGTCGTGCTGTCGGTGGTGACCAGCGTGGCGGCGAGCTACATCGCCCTGCGCACGCTCGATGCGCAGCTGGAGATCGCCCGCGCCACCGCCGCCAACTACGCCGAGACACGCCGGATCTTCGACCTTCGCTTCAAGGGCGGCGTGGTGTCGCAGGTTGAGGTCGCGCAGATCGAGTCGCAGTACCAGCAGGCGCTGGCGGCGATTCCGGAACTCGAGCGCCAAATCGCCGCGCAGGAAAACCTGCTCGGCATCCTGCTCGGCCGCAATCCGGGGCCGATCGCGCGCGGCAAGCCGGTTGACCAATTCGCGGCGCCGGCGATTCCCGCCGGGCTGCCGGCGTCACTGCTCGAGCGGCGGCCCGACATCCTGCAGGCCGAGTTCAACCTCGTCGCCGCCAACGCCGACATCGGCGTCGCGAAGTCGCTGTACTACCCGACGCTGACGCTGACCGGCGTGCTCGGTTCGGTGAGCACGGCGCTCGGCGACTTCCTCAGCGGGCCGGCCACCGCGTGGTCGGTCGCCGCCGGGCTCGCCGGGCCGGTGTTCACCTTCGGCGCGATCGAAGGCCAGGTGCAGTCGGCCGAGGCCGGTAGCCGCGCCGCGGTCGCGTCCTACCAACAGACCATCCTCGGCGCGCTGCGCGAGACCAACGATGCGCTGGTCGGTGCCGACCGCAAGCGGCAGGAAGCCGAGGCGCAGGCCAAGCGGGTGATCGCGCTGCGCGACGCCGCGCGGCTGTCGCGGCTGCGCTTCGACAACGGCTATGCCGGCTACCTGGAAGTGCTGTACGCCGAGAACGAACTGTTCAGCGGCGAACTGGCCGCCGTGCGCTCGCAGGGCGAGCTGTACACGGAGCTCGTCGGCGTGTACCGGGCGCTGGGCGGCGGCTGGATCGATGAGGCCAGCCGCATCGCGCCATTGCCGCAGCGGGCAGCGCCGTTGCCGGCAGCCGCCGCCGGCCGCTGAAGCCGCCTACTTGCGCGGCCTGGCGGTGGCCTGCCGCTCCAGCTCGCCGAAGCGGTTTTCGAGGCCCTTGACCGCGGTCAGCAGCGCGCCGAAGTTGGTCCAGACCTCGTCCTCGGCCGGCGCCGACAGCCAGCTCGCATAGCCGAGCCACGACGAGTCGAAGACCTTGACGTTCCGGAAGCCGAGATCGGCCAGCACCGCCGCGGTCTGCGCGGCGCGGTTGCCGCTCTGGCAGTAGACGATGACTTCGCGCGCCGGGTCGAGCCTGTCGTAGACCTTCAGCAGTTCGTCGCGCGGCTTCAGCGCCATGCCGGCGGAGTCCTTGACCAGGCCGCGGCGCAGCTTGTTGCGCGTCTCGGGGTCGACCCAGTTCTGCTCGAAGGGAACGTTGATCCTAGAAACGGCAGTTGCCGGACGATCACAGACCCAAGTTGGCGCTGCGTAACGGGGTTTCTG
>Ga0308414_1003197_pt1 | contig 10509 bp, 6 predicted proteins | sample HotsprSampleOS50_FD_205667 | JGI IMG/M metagenome (GOLD analysis project Ga0308414, IMG submission 205667) | Hot spring phototrophic mat microbial communities from Octopus Spring, Yellowstone National Park, Wyoming, United States - 20090730_OS50 ...
CTCCGGGTCGCTGAGCGGGGCTTTTTGGGCGACTACCGCCAGAGCGATCTCCTGCATCACTTCGTCGATCGCTTGCGGTTCGCCCAGCCGCGCGGCGACCACGGTGCGCAGCCAACGATCGTGGGCCGCCAATACGGCTGGCCAGTCAATCGCTGCCGACGAGTTGCCGACACCGGGTCGGCGAGGTTCGCTGGTGGTCATAACCCCAAGAATTTAGTTGCCGCGACCGGCGGCCTGCTTGCCGCCGTTTTTGCCGTCCCGATGAGTCAGAAAAAATCGGATCGGCCCGGGGCGTGAACGCCCCGCATCCACAGCCGCCCAAACGGCAGACGGAGACTGCTTCTCGAACATCAAACGGATTATAGACTTATGATGCCCTGTTGAATACACCGCTTCGGGGAATACTGACCGAAATCCCCGCGCCGAATCGCCTGCTTGATTTCGCGGCCCGGCAGTTCGGGGCGAATTGCGGTGGGACGCGATAACCGGTGGGGACGCCCGAAGGCAGGCCCTGCCGCGGGGTTCGGTCCCGCTATCGGTTTTCCGCCTGCCCGTTTACAATCCGCCGGCATGACCGACCCGTTTGCCTGGATCGACGCGGAGCTGGAGGCGTGGGAAGCCGCTGGGCTGCGCCGGCGACGCCCCTTGCGGCAGACGGCCCAGCGGGTTCGATGCTCGATTGATGGGCGAGAGGTCGTCAGCTTCGCCTCGAACGACTATTTGGCCCTGGCGGCCGATCCCCGGTTGACTGCCGCCGTCGCTGCGGCGCTCGATGCCCAAGGCTGGGGCAGCGGCGCTAGCCCTTTGTTGGGCGGCTGGGCCGAGTTGCATCGCCGTTTGGAAGAGCAGCTCGCCCGCTTCGAACATGCCGAGGCCGCGCTGCTGTTCAGCACCGGCTTTGCCGCCAATGCCTCGGTGGTGGCGGCGCTGGTTGGGCCGGGCGACGTTGTGTTCTGCGATGCCGCCAACCACGCCAGCTTGTTCGACGGCTGCCGGCTGTCGCGGGCGGATGTCCGTGTTTTCCCGCACAACGACATCGACCGGCTGGCCGAACTGCTTGCTCGAAGTAAACAACGCCGACGGCTGATCGTTACTGATGGACTGTTCAGCATGGACGGCGATTTGGCCCCGCTGGCGGCGCTGGCCGACTTGGCCCGCCGGCACGGGGCGATGCTGCTGGTGGACGAGGCCCATGCCACCGGCGTGTTCGGTTCCAGCGGTCGCGGGTCGCTCGAGCACTGCGGTGTGGACGATCCCGCGGTGATTCGCATGGGAACGCTGAGCAAGGCCCTCGGTTCGCTGGGCGGGTTCGTTGTGGGCGGAAGCAAGTTGATCGAGTACCTGGTGGGCCGTGCCCGCGGCTATGTGTATTCCACCGCCATGCCCGCTGCGTTGGCGGCCGCCGGCTTGGCGGCGTTGGAGATCGTCGTTGCCGAGCCGACGTTAGGGCAATCGCTTTTGCAGCGGGCGGCGTGTTTGCGCCGCGGCTTGCAAGAACAAGGCTGGGACACCGGCCGGTCGGAAAGCCAGATTATCCCGTTGATTGTCGGCAGCCCGGGCAATGCAATGGCGCTTTCGGCCGCGTTGCGCGAGCGCGGCTGGTACGTGCCGGCCGTGCGCCCGCCGACCGTGCCCGAGAACCAGTGCCGATTGCGAATTAGTGTGACGTTAGGGCATAGCGAGGCGATGCTCGACCGGTTGGTCGCCGATCTGGCCGAACTTGGCAGCGACGGGTGCTGGCGCTGCGAGCGTTAGCGAACGCTCGAACATCTGACGCCTGATCGTCTTGGCGGAATCTGTCCTTGCATGCCGGGGCCGTTTCTGGTGAAATGGGAGGGCTTTGCTCCTCCGCGGTCGATCGAGCCGATTGGGGCGCAAGGCCTTTTGTATTCCGCGCGGTCGAGAATCGGCGGGTTTCTGCACCGAACCGACTCGTTTCGGCCCGCGACAGCTTTTTGCCGCGCACGACGTGTAATGAGTTCTTTCTTCTTGGGAAAAAGCGATCGTTTCAGTGCGCGAGAAGTGCGAAAAGTCTATTTCCCAAGGGATTGGGTTGATCTCGCAAGAAGCCGGCCGAGGGACGATCGGCCTTCGCGGACGGTTGCAACGGGGTGTTGCACAACTCTTTTGAAGATCTTACAGGAGCTTGGGCACGATTGTGACCACTCAGATCACTGCTCGGTACAAAGAGCTTGCCGCCAAGGCCGAAAAGGCGTTGCGCGAGCGGGCGGCCGCTTCGGCCATTCGAATTCAAGTCGGTTCGGCCACATGCGAACAGGCCGCCGGCGCCAACGACGTGTTCGACGAGTTCCGCAAGCACATTGCGGCCTCGGAGCGCACCGACATTTCGTTGCGGCTCACCGGATGCACGGGCCGGTGCAGTCGCGAACCGATCGTCGGGGTGCTGATCCCGCATCAGTTGCCGGTGAAATACGAGCGGGTTACCCGAGAGAAGGTTCACGAGATCTTCACCCGTCATGTGTTGGGCGGTCAGCCGGTGGCCGAGTATGTGCTCGACGGATCGCTGCCCGGCCAATGCAAGCATGAGCTGCTCATTTGCGGCAGCGCGCGCTGCCGCTGGCAGGGTGCGACCAACTTCCGCACGTTGCTGACGGAGCGGCTCGAGCGGGCCGGGCTGGGCGCGCAGGTGCGCGTGGGGGCGGCCAGTTGCTTCGGCGCGTGCGGCGCGGAAGGCGAAGGTTCGCGCGTGCATGTGCTGCTTCGGCCCGATCGGGTGCTCTATCGGATCGAGTCGCAGTCCGACCTCGACGAGATCATCGAGCGGCATTTGATCGGCGGGCAGGCCGTCGAGCGGTTGCAGGTTCCGGGCAAGACGATCGGCCGAAAGTTCCTCGAGCTGTACGGCGACGTGGCCTTCTTCAATCGGCAAACGCGGGTCGTGCTGCGGCACAATGGGGTGGTTGATCCCGACAGCATCGAAGAGTATTTCCACTATCGCGGCTTCGAGGCGCTGGTGAAGGTGCTCGAGAAGAACGACCCGAAATGGGTGATCGACGAGATCACCCGCTCGAAGCTCCGCGGCCGTGGCGGCGGCGGGTTTCCCACCGGGCAGAAGTGGAAGATGGCCGCCACGGCCGCCGATCCGATCCGCTACTTGATCTGCAATGCCGACGAGGGCGATCCCGGCGCTTTTATGGATCGCAGCATGTTGGAGAGCGATCCGCTCAACGTGATCGAGGGGATGATCATCGGCGGATTCGCCATCGGCGCTCATCAGGGGTTCGTGTACATCCGCGCCGAGTATCCCATGGCGATTCAGCGGCTCGAACGAGCGATCGGCCAATGCCGCCAGTGGGGATTGCTGGGCAAGGACATCCTCGGTTCCGGTTTCGATTTCGACCTGGAACTGCGGCTCGGCGCCGGGGCGTTCGTCTGCGGCGAAGAGACCGCGCTGATTCACTCGATTGAAGGCGAACGCGGTCAGCCGCGGATTCGCCCGCCCTATCCCACGCAGAGCGGGCTTTGGGGCCGGCCGACCTGTATCAACAACGTCGAGACCTTCGCCAACGTGCCGGCGGTGATCAACTACGGGGCCGAGTGGTTCGCCCGCATCGGCACCGAAAAGAGCGGCGGCACGAAGGTCTTCGCCTTGGCTGGCAAGGCGCGGCACACCGGATTGGTGGAAGTGCCGATGGGCACGACGCTCCGCGAGGTGGTGTTCGACATCGGCGGCGGCGTGGCCGAAGGAAAAGAGCTGAAGGCGATTCAGACAGGCGGGCCCGCCGGCGGCTGTATTCCCGCCAAATGGATCGATCTGCCGATCGACTACGACACGCTCACTCAGGCCGGCTCGATCATGGGCAGCGGCGGCATGATCGTGCTCGACGACGCCGACTGCATGGTTGATATCGCCAAGTTCTTCATGACCTTCTCGCAAGACGAGTCGTGCGGCAAGTGCACGCCGTGCCGCGAAGGCACCACGCGCATGCTCGAAATCCTCGAGCGGATCACCGCCGGGAAGGGCACGCTGGACGACCTCGACAAACTGCGCCGCCTGGGCGCGTTGATGAAGAATGCCTCGCTGTGCGGGCTGGGCCGCGCGGCGCCCAACCCCGTGCTCAGCACGCTCGAGCATTTCTACGACGAGTATCTGGCGCATGTGACGGCGGGCAAGTGCCCGGCGAAGAAATGCACGGCCTTGCTCAGCTTCGAGATCATCGCCGAGAAGTGCGTCGGTTGCACGGCCTGCGCGCGGAATTGCCCGGTGGAGTGCATTGCCGGCCGCCGCAAGGAAGCCCATGTCATCGATCAGGCGCGGTGCATCAAGTGCGGGCGGTGCTTTGAAGTGTGCCGGTTCGACGCCGTGCAACGATCGTAGGAACCGTCTCGGCGCCGCAGCCGTCCGCCGCCGGCACACGCGGCCGACCGTCAAACCGTTACGAAGAGATTGACGCAATCATGGCTAAACGAAAAGGCAAGATGGTTTCGCTGACCATCGACGAAGTGAAAATCCAGGTGCCCGAGGGCACGACGATCATGGAAGCGGCCGAGAAACTCGGCATCCGCATTCCCCGGCTCTGCTATCATCCCGATCTGAGCTTGTCGGGCTCGTGCCGCGTGTGCATCGTCGATGTGAAAGACATGGGCTACTACATGGCCGCGTGCAGCTCCCAGGTTTGGGAGGGGATGGTGGTGCAAACCAACTCGCCGGCCATCCGCCAAGCGCGGCGCGACATCGTCGAACTGCTTTGCGACAATCACCCGATGGATTGCCAGATTTGCGAGCGCGACGGGCGCTGCGAATTGCAGAATCTGGCGTATTCGATGGGCGTCCGCGCACGGCATTTCGAGGGAAAACGCAAACGGTTCCCCATCGACATTTCCAGCCATTCGGTCGTTCGCGACAGCGAAAAGTGCGTTCTCTGCGGCCGCTGCGTTCGCGTTTGCGCCGAGATTCAGGGGGTGCATAACCTCAGCCAGCACGGGCGCGGGTTCCATACGGTCGTCGGCCCGGCGCACCTGGTGAACATGGACGACTCGGTGTGCATCCAGTGCGGTCAATGCATCAATGTCTGCCCGACGGCCGCCTTCGTGGAAAAACGCGGTGCCAGCGCGGTTTGGGACGCCTTGGCCAATCCCGAGTTGCACGTCGTGGTGCAGGCGGCCCCGTCGATTCGCGCGGCCATCGGCGAAGGGTTCGGGCTTCCCCCGGGCACTCCCTGCACGGGCAAGATGGTTGCGGCCCTGCGGCGTCTGGGGTTCGACGCCGTGTTCGACACCGACTTCGGCGCCGATCTGACGATCGTCGAGGAATCGCACGAGTTTCTCAATCGGCTCAGGGAAGGCCCGCTGCCGATGATCACCTCGTGCTCGCCCGGCTGGATCAACTTCATGGAGAAGTTCTATCCCGAGCTGATCCCGCATGCATCGACGTGCCGCTCGCCGATGTCGATGGTGGCGGCCATCGTCAAAACCTATTACGCGCAGACGAAAAAGCTCGACCCGAAGAACATCTTCTCCGTGGCCGTCATGCCGTGCGTGGCCAAAAAGTACGAAGCCCGCCGTCCCGAGCACGCGCTGCCCGACGGCACGCCGCTGACCGACGCGGTGCTCACCACCCGCGAATTGATCTGGATGATCAAGTGCTACGGCATCGACTTCGCTTCGCTGCCCGACGCCGAATTCGATTCGCCGATGGGCGTGGCCAGCGGGGCGGGCGACATCTTCGGCACCACCGGCGGCGTGATGGAAGCCACGCTGCGCGCCGCTTCCGAGTTGGTAACCGGCAAGCCGGCGGATCGCTTGGAATTCACCGAGGTCCGCGCGGTCGAGGGATTGCGCGAAGTGTATGTCGCCATCGGCGACCACAACATCCGCGTGGCCGTGGCCAACGGCATCACCAACGCGAAGAAAGTGCTCGACAAGGTGGTTGCCGGCGAGGAGCACTATCACATTGTCGAGGTGATGGCCTGCCCCGGCGGATGCATCGGCGGCGGCGGACAGCCCTATCCGCCCGAAGGAATGAAAGTGCTCGATCCAAAGCTGTTGGCATTGCGGGCGCAGGCGCTGTATCGCATCGACAGCGGCAAAGAGCTGCGGAAGTCGCACGACAATCCGGCGATCGAGGAATTGTACGAGCAATTCCTCGGCGCGCCCGGCTCGGCCAAGGCATACGAACTGTTGCATACCCACTACACTCCGAAACTGCCGCGAGGCATTCGATGATGGACGTTCATACCTCCGAAAAACCTGCTGTCGCCGGCGACGGCCGCCAGGCGGTCGCCGCCGTCGCCCGCGCCGTGCTGGGCGAAACGATTGCGCAGTTCATCGATCAGTGCGTACTGCGCCCTCAGCCGGCCAGCCAACTGATCGCCGTGCTGCACAAGGTTCAGGCCCAGTTCGGCTACCTCGGCGCCGAACACCTCGATGCCGTGGCCCAACTGATGCAGGTGCCGGCGGCCAAGGTGGCCGGCGTCGCCAGCTTCTATCACTTCTTCCGGTTGCAGCCGCGCGGGAAGTTCAGCGTCAACGTATGCATGGGCACGGCCTGCTATGTCAAAGGGGCCGAACGGGTCGCTCAGCGAATCATGGACGAGTTGGGCGTCGGCTGGGGCGAAACGAGCAGAGACGGAGTATTCACTCTCGAAGGCTCCCGCTGCCTGGGCACTTGCGGACTGGCGCCGGTGGTGATGATCGGCGACGACGTGCATGCCAACGTGACGCCCGAACAGGTGCCGCGCATTCTCGAGAAGTACATCCGTGCGGCCCGCGAAGCGGCGGTGTAGCGCGATCTATCGCGATCTGCTGAACCGGGACAGCGGCGTGGTTGTCGGATGTGCACGGCCGGCCGAATCGATTGGCGCGCGGCGGCCTCTTTCGGCCTGTTTCATCCGGCGCACTGCCCGCACGACCTCGGCAAGATTCGATCGCGACTGCGCGGTAGGACGGGCGAAACAGGCCGGGTTTGCGGCGGCCGAGATTGACGCCTGGGACGAACGCTTCAGACTGCGGGAATGCTGCCGATCGGGCCGCGAAAAACGCTCGCGGAACACGCCCGATTGAGGCGACTTTGCGGCAGGCGAAACTGTCGAGCGCCGCAAAAATTTCGTGACACTGCAACCGTCGATACAGCAACAGGTTGCGCGGCGAGTTTCCAGAAAAATTTCGCCGCCGCGCGAATGGGTTTTGACTTGGCGAAACCTGCGCGCATAACATAATAGTTGGAGGCAAGAAGCGATGCTCGCACAGGTGTCGAATCGCCGGTTTCGCCGCGGTTGTGCCGGCAACGCTTGGCAAGCGCGATCCGGTCCTGTAGCGGGGGCGCGGGGCCGATAGGTGTTCGGCCGCTGCGCCCCGAGGAAGCCCGTCGCCCATGTCCCATGTCGGGCGGCGGCTCGGTCCCGAGTTCGGCGCCCGAGACCCGGCGGCGCGGTTCGGGGCGGATGAGTGTGGGTGAGTTCTTCTCAGGTCTTTTCTCAGGAGGTAGGAGCAGTTGTGCGGTGTTCCGGCCGCGCCGCAGCACGGGACAGGGCGCCTAAGCCGGAGGTCGTAAACGGTTCACCTCGTAGACAGGAGTTTCCCCATTTCTCTCTTTTCCGTCAGTGCGCGGCGCATTCGGCGCGCATGATGGCCCGGCTTCCGTGCGAACGATCTCGCCCCGCCGAGTACCCGGCGTACCGCGGGCGAGCGTCGCAACCTTGACGCAGTGGTGCGTAAGGGAGCATCGGCCGGTGGATGCGTCGGCGCCTCTGGCGTGCATGGCGTGTTGAAACGAGATCAAAAGCCCGTCGCCTGATCGATTCACCCCATCGGGGCGCTTTCGATCGCGCGGGCCGCAAGGCGCAAAGAATCGGCCGAGTCGCTCATCGACTCGGCCGTTGCGCTTTAACGACGAAGCTGCGAAAGAATGGAAATCGCTTTGCGCGGGCGCCGGACGCGATCAAGCGGTTCTTTTTTCGCGCGGCCGATGCCGTCTTGCTCGAACGATCGAGCAACCGTCCCGCGGAAGCCCCGAATGCAACCGAACGCGGCTGTTCGTCGCGGTCGTCCGCGACAAGCCGTTCTCGCGGACAACTGCCAATGGATCACGGACCGATCGATTGCGGGTTGCGCGCCAGGAAGTCGCGCGGGCCGCGGGTGGTGTAGTAGGGATAAGTAACCGTCGCCTGACCGATCTGCGCCGGCGACTTTCCGCGGCAGCAGCAGCGATCCGCCGGCATTCCGCACCCGCGACAAACGCCGGTTCGGCAGGGCCGGCAGTTTTCGGGCGCCGAGGCGCACGAGCCGTGCAGGCGGCAGAGCCGTCCGCCCCAATGGGCGCATCCGGTAGTGATGCTCAAGGCGCCAATCGCCAACAGTAGCAAAAGCATTCGTTTCATGTTCGTTGATCCCTCCCTGGGCGCAGTGTGCGCGATCATGGCCCCCCGAGGGGCGATTGCCCCGGACTCTCGGCCGTTGCGGCGCGGATCTGGGTCGATGCCGCCAATGGTCCGAATGTGCGGTAGATTCCTAATAGGTGCTATCGGCGGACCATTCGGCAGAATGCAGAAATTCGGCACAACCGGTTGCCGCGGGAAATCCGCTAAAACCGCAACCCGCTAATCAGTAGCGGCTGGGTAAAATGTAGGGGCGAAGGCATCGCCTGAACCTTCGACGCCGCAGTCGGCCTTTGGCGAACATTTGGTCGGCGCGCGGGCACCGCAAGACGTTGCCTGCGATACGGTTGCGATTCGGCGGCGAGACGCCCGCCTCGTGCCGGAACCAAATGCCGCACTTTGCCCGGCGGCTATGGACGATCGGCGACGGGATTGATACGGTAGAAGGTTTGTTATACCGCGAACGGCGCGAGACGAGTCTCTCGCCGGAAATGAGGCGATCATTTCGTCGCGCGAGGAGTAAGGGAGTAAGTTCGTCGAGCCGTCGAAACGCCGTTGCCGACGGCCTTTTCGGCTTCGGCGCCGCGCTGACGTGCCATGCGTCCGTCGCGACAGGCTGTGTTGCGATGGGCGATTTCGGGCCTTGGGTTGGGGTTGCCTTATGGTTGCATCATTCGAGTACATCGAGAACACGATCAAAATGTTGGCGCAGGCGGCCGAGGCCAACCTGAACACACCGGGCAGGCAAGGCAATATCGTCGTTCTTACGCCCGAATTGGCCGACGAGGTGATGATTACCGGCGATTTGCACGGGCATCGGCGGAACTTCAATTTGATTAAGACCACCGCGGCGCTCGAAGAGCACCCGCGGCGCCACCTGGTGCTGCAAGAGGCCTGTCACGGCGGCCCGACTTATCCGCAGAACGGCGGGTGCATGTCGCACACGGTTCTGGAAGACATCGCGCGGCTGAAGGTGCGGTATCCCGATCGGGTGCACTTCATCCTCGGCAACCACGAATTGGCCGAGATGACCGACTATCCCATCCAGAAGAACAACAAGATGCTCAACATGCTCTTCCGCATGGGACTTCAGCAGATGTACGGACCGGCGGCCGATACGGTACGGGCGGCCTACATGCCGTTTTTGAAGAGTTGCCCCTTGGCCGTGCGCTTGCCGCACGGAGTGGTGATCACCCACAGCATCCCCGAGAAGGTCGATCAGCGGGGATTCGATCGCGGCGTGTTCACGCAGCCCCTCGAATCGATCAACTGGCTCGACCGCGGCGGCGTCTTTCAGCTCGTCTGGGGCCGCGACTATCGCGAAGAAAACGCCCGCGCCTTCGCCGAACTGATCGATGCTCAGGTGTGCATCAACGGGCACGAACCGTGTCCGGAGGGGCACGGGGTGCCTAACACGGTGCAAGTCATTCTCGATTGTTGCAGCGAGAAGGCGGGCTTCGTGATCCTTTCGACCGATCGCCCGTGGACCCAAGCCGACATCGTCGCCCGGATCGGCCGCCTCGGCGCATAATGCCGCGTGCCGCACGTTTCGGACAATCGAGCCTTCGCGACGCCCCTGTTTGTCGGCACTCGGCATCGGGTCGAGCGGCGTTCCCTGGCGCGCGTGCTCGCACGATCGCTTTTCTCATCCGAGAACGCGACGTTTCCGCTCCGTGCGCGGCGTCTTTCTCGATCGATCAGCGGGGCGAACGACGCCAAATCGGCGGTTCGTCGCGCTCGGCGAATCGAAGCTCGACGGCTTCCTCGCTTTCGAGGTCGGCGAAGAATTGGTCGGCGCTTTCGGAATAGCGGCCTGCGACGCCGACGCGAGCCTGCAACAGCGGTTGCAACACGCGCGGGTCGCCCAATTCGCCATTGCGCACCAAGGCGGTGGGCGAGAGGAAGGACCGTTTTTCCGTGGCGGCGGTCGCCCAGCCCGGCTCTTGGTCGACGGCAACGGTCGGCCGCAGGCTGCCTCTGGTTGCCGGCTCGCTTGTCCCGTTGGTTGAACCCGGGATCGGCTGCGGCATCGCAACGATCGCGCCTTGGCCGAGCACTGCGGAAAGCCGCGCCGGCAAGGCAGCCACGGTGCCGGTATCGATTTCGATCATCGACGGCACGGCGCGGGCGGCCGCAATCGCTTGGTGAGACGCAACAACGCGCAAAGTCGCTT
>Ga0308414_1003202_pt1 | contig 10494 bp, 9 predicted proteins | sample HotsprSampleOS50_FD_205667 | JGI IMG/M metagenome (GOLD analysis project Ga0308414, IMG submission 205667) | Hot spring phototrophic mat microbial communities from Octopus Spring, Yellowstone National Park, Wyoming, United States - 20090730_OS50 ...
CTGTGGGGCAGATAATACCCATGCCGGTCACGACTACACGTCGCCGTTTCACGATGCGTATCCTCCAGTCAGCGTTTCCGCGCGTCCACAGCGCGGCTGAAAATTATGCCAGATAAGATAAAACCCTGTCTACCTGCTGATGAATACAACACCGGCGGGGCAGGCCCGTTACAGCGTTTCGCGTCTGTATTATCCTGGCGGGGTGGGTATAATACTATCGCAACGTGGAGGGACGATGTATCTCGTCACTGGCGCCACTGGCTTTGTTGGCAGAAACCTGGTCGCACAGCTTTTGGCGCACGGTTACCGCATTCGCTGCTTGATCCCTGAGCACAAACTGAATGCTCTGCCCTGGGAGACTCTCCCGGAGATCGTTGTGGGGCATGTGCTAGACGAGGAAGCGCTTTTTCGGGCGGTGACGGGGGTATACGCGGTGATCCACCTGGAGAACGCCCAATGGTGGGGACGTCCGCGTGATCTGGAACGAGTCGAGCTGGCCGGCACGCGGAATCTGGTCGCGGCTGCGCGAGCCGCGCGCGTGGGGCGAATCATTACAGTAAGCCATTTAGGAGCAGCCCCGGCAGCGGCGTACGTCTTGCATCGCGTGAAGGGCCTGGTGGAGGAAGCAATACGCAGCAGCGGATTAGCCTATACCATCATCCGCAGCGGAATCGTGTTTGGCGAAGACGATGCTTTCGTAAACCACATCGCGCTGATGCTGCGCGCTAATCCTATAGTCTTTGTTATGCCGGGGCGGGGAGAAGTTGTGCTGCATCCTATCTACGTTGGAGACCTGGTGCAGGCTTTGATTAACGCGCTGGAGCGTGAAGACACAGTAGACACACTGGTGGAAATTGGCGGCCCCGAGTACATCACGCTGGAGGACATGATCCGTACAGTGATGCGGGTTTCGGGAATGCCCCGCATGATCGTGCCGATGCCGCCGTATATCTTGCGCTGGTCCAGCGGGCTGTACAGCCGCATTCTGCCGCGCTCGCTGGTGACGCCGCAGTGGCTGGATATTCTGGCGACCAACCGCACAGCGCCGCTGAGTAACGCCTACCAGTACTTCGGCATCAGGCCGCGCCGCCTGGAGGACACACTGCTCATCTACATGCGCCGGCGGCACTACTGGGGTCTGCTGGCGCGCAGTGTGATGCGGCGCCGGCCGCGCAGTGTTTAGCGGGTTGGTAGAGCTGTTGAACAGGTGAGAGGGCAGATGGAAATTCGCGCACTGCGCACACTAGATGAAATGCGACAGGCGGTAGCGCTGCAAAGAGCATACTGGGGCGATGACCTCGAGTCGGTTGTTCCAGCGCACATGCTGTTCTCGATTGCCAGCCACGGCGGGCACGTGCTGGCGGCCTTCGATGGCGACACAATGGTCGGTGTGCTGATCGGCTTTCTGGGAACAAACATGGCGGAGAGCAGCCGGCCGGCAATGGCCAACCTCCAGCTTGTATCTAAGCGCATGGTTGTGCTGCCGTCGTATCGCAATCAAGGGCTGGGCTACCGCTTGAAGGTCGCGCAGCGCGACCTAGCGATTAAGCAGGGGGTGCGGCTGATCGTGTGGACGTTTGACCCGTTGTTTGCTGCCAACGCCTACCTCAATGTGCACAAGCTGGGCGGTATCTGCCGTGAGTTCCGCCAGGATTACTACGGCACAGACGAAGCCGGTGGCCTTACTGTGCTGGGCAGCTCAGATCGGCTGGTGGTGGAGTGGTGGGTAACCAACCGGCGCGTCGAGGAGCGCATTAACGGCAGGCGCAGCGAGTTGGGGTTGAAGCACTACCTTGATGCAAACACCCCGATTCTCAATCCGACAACGTCGCAAGCTGGGGGTTTTCCCGCACCGTGTGACAGCCCCGCCAAAGCATCAGGTTCAATGGTGCTGCTGGAGATACCGGCTGATTACGGCGCAATGGTGCAGACAGATCCAGAGCTGGCGAGACAGTGGCGTGCACATTCGCGCGCGCAGCTCAGCGCGCTGCTAGACGCGGGCTATCTAGTGACAGATTTCCTGCGCGAGCAGTATGAAGGCCGCCAGCGCGCGTTCTATCTGCTCAGCCACAGCGGGCCGCAGTTCGATTTCAGCCCGAACTAGCTGGCGGGACAGGCGAGGGGGAGCGCGTGAAACCGATCACAATCGAGCGGGTGAGTGTCTATCCGATAGCGCTGCCATTAGTGGAGCGGCTGCGCACCAGCTTCGGCCAGGAGCCGTTCAAGACCGCGATTCTGATTCGTGCGGAAGTAAAGGGCGGTGCTGTCGGCTGGGGCGAGGCCTCGTGCGAGATCAGGCCGGGCTACAGCGCGGAGACGATGGGAACTGGACTGCATGTGCTGAGCGAGTTCCTCATCCCGAAAATCATTGGCGCGACGATTGCCAGCCCGACAGAAATTCCGGCGCTACTGCGCGGCGTGCGCGGCCACCCGCTGGCGAAGCATGGGCTGGAGGCGGCTGTGTGGGACGCCTTTGCCCGCGCCAATGACATGCGCCTGGCCGACTTGTTTGCGGCGCATCTGCCGGACGGCCACGCCAGCACTGGGCGCGCAGTGGTAGGCGTGAGCATCGGCATTCAGCCGAGCGTTGAGGACACGCTGGCGATCATCGAGAAGCGAGTGAACCAGGGCTACGGGCGAATCAAACTCAAGATTCAGCCGGGATGGGATGTTGAGCTGGCGCGCGGTGTGCGAGAAAGGTACCCGGACATTGCGCTGATGCTGGACGCCAACAGCGCCTACACGCTGGCAGATGCTGAACACCTGAAGCAGCTTGACGCATTTGATCTGTTGATGATCGAGCAGCCGTTGGGTTACAACGATATTTATGAGCACAGCAAGCTGCAGCCCTTGCTGAAAACGCCGATCTGCCTGGACGAGAGCATCCTCTCTGCAAACGACCTGCGGCTGGCGCTGGAACTTGGCGCGTGCCGCATTCTTAACTTAAAGCCGGCGCGCGTGAGCGGCTACACCGAGAGCCTAGAGGTGTACCGTGTGTGTGTCGAACACAGGCTGCCACTGTGGATCGGCGGACTGCTGGAAGCCGGCGTGGGGCGGGCGGCGAATGTGGCGTTTGCATCGCTGCCGGGTGTGACGCTGCCATGCGACATTTCTGCGACGGACCGCTACTTCGATCCCGACATCACCGAGCCGCCGTTTGTGCTGGGCAGTGACAGCACGCTGGCTGTGCCCGACGGGCCAGGCATCGGAGTCGAGGTGCAGATGGCGCGCGTCGCAGAGGCAGCAGCGCGCTTTCGCAGCAGCTATCCATACCGTTTCCCCTCATTGGAGGCCCTTGATGTCATTTGAAAACCTGACTATCGCGTTTATTGGCAGCGGCGTCATGGGCGAGGCCATGATGAAGGGCCTGCTCAGCAAGGGCATGGTGGAGCCGCATCAGATTGTGGCGGCAGACCCACGCGCTGACCGGGGCGCCGAACTGGTGCAGCGTTATGGTCTGCGCTTTACCACTGATAACCACGAAGCGGCAGAAGCCGGTGACCTGCTGGTGCTGTCGGTTAAACCGCAGGTGGTTGAGCAGGTGCTGCCAGTGGTGCGGCGCGGGGCGCATTCGGCGTCGCTGGTGTTGAGCATCGCCGCTGGCGTGCGCATCCGAACGATAGCCAACGGTGTCGCCAACGCCAGTGTGGTGCGCGCAATGCCGAACACACCGGCGCAGATCGGCCAAGGGATCACGGTGTGGACAGCAACCGAGGAAGTGCTGCCGCCGCAGCGCGAGCAGGCGCGGATGCTGCTGGGCGCGCTGGGCGAGGAAATGTATGTGGATGACGAGTCCTACCTGGACATGGCGACAGCCTTGAGCGGCACCGGCCCGGCGTACGTTTTCCTGTTTATGGAAGCGCTGATTGACGCTGGCGTGCACATGGGCTTTTCGCGGCGTGATGCAGAGAAGCTTGTGCTGCAAACCATGCGCGGCTCGGTGGAGTATGCCGCGGCCTCTGGCCTGCATCCGGCGCAGCTGCGCAACCAGGTGACCAGCCCCGGCGGGACGTCGGCAGAGGCGATTTACCATCTTGAGAAGGGCGGCCTGCGCACAGTGATCTCGCGGGCAGTATGGGCAGCTTTTCAGCGCTCGGTGACGTTGGGAGGCGGGCCGGCGATGCGCCATCCCAACGGCGAGAGTTTGTGAAAAAGTGGACAGGCAGATAACCATACGATACAATTTCGCAGCTATCCGAGGGCTGGCGCGTTTGTTTGGTGTATTAGTGCGACTGGGCAATCCACTCCGCGTGAGTGACGGCTGACAGCAGGGTTTAACACATCAGGGAGGCCTTTGAATGGCGGACATCTCCAAGAGCCTGTACGACTCGTTTATGGAGCAGATCAAAGATTACCAGCCAACCGTTGAAGCTGTAGAGGTTGGCTATGTTATTGAAGTGGGGGACGGCATTGCCCGCGTGACGGGTCTGGAAAACGTGAAGTTCAGCGAGCTGGTGCGCTTCAGCACCGGCGTGTTGGGAATTGTTTTCAGCCTGGAACGCGAGAACGTCGGCATCATTATCTTGGGTGACTATGATGATATTGCCGAAGGGGACGAGGTGCGGGCGCTGGACCGTATCGCGTCTGTGCCTGTTGGCCCGGGGCTGCTGGGGCGGGTTATTGACGCGGTGGGCAACCCGCTGGACGGCAAAGGTGCGCTGCAGTTCAGCGAGTACTACAACATCGAACGCATTGCTCCTGGTGTGATGGAACGCCGCAACGTGTTCCGCCCGCTGCAGACCGGCATTATCGCCATTGACGCGATGATCCCAATCGGCCGCGGTCAGCGCGAGCTGATCATCGGCGACCGGCAGATTGGCAAGACCGCCATCGCTATTGACACAATTATCAACCAGAGGGGCCAGGATGTTAAGTGCATCTACGTAGCGATTGGCAAGCGCAAGGGCGAGGTAGCGCGGTTGGTGGCGACGCTGGAAGAGTACGGCGCGATGGAGTACACCACTGTCGTGATGGCCTCCGCGTCTGACCCAGCGGCCATGCAGTATATCGCCCCATATGCCGGCTGCGCGATTGGCGAGTGGTTCATGGAGAACGGCCAGGATGCCTTGGTCGTCTACGATGACCTGTCCAAACACGCCTGGGCCTACCGGCAGGTGTCGCTGCTGCTGCGCCGTCCGCCTGGCCGCGAGGCTTACCCCGGCGACGTGTTCTACCTGCACAGCCGCCTGCTGGAGCGCGCCGCGCAGTTGAACGAGGAACGCGGCGGCGGCAGCCTGACGGCGCTGCCGTTTATCGAAACGCTGCTGGGCGACGTGTCGGCTTTTGTGCCCACCAACGTGATTTCGATCACTGATGGGCAGATTTACCTGCAGTCTGACCTGTTCTACGCGGGCCAGCGTCCAGCGCTGGACGTGGGCATCAGCGTGAGCCGGGTGGGCGGCGATGCTCAGACGAAGGCTATGAAGCGCGTCGCAGGCCGCCTGAAATTGGACCTGGCGCAGTTCCGCTCGCTGGCCGCGTTCGCGCAGTTCGGCTCTGATCTGGACAAGGCAACGCAGCAGCAGCTTGACCGCGGCCTGCGCCTGACAGAGCTGCTCAAGCAGAAGCAGTACCAGCCGATGCCGCTGGCGGACCAGGTGGCAGTTATCTTCGCTGGCAACAACGGATATCTGGACACCGTGCCAGTGGAGCGCGTGGTCGAGTGGAAAGAAGAGTTTCTGCGCGTGTTCAACTCGCAGTTTGCAGATGTGGCCAAACAGCTTAACGAAAACCCGGACACATGGGATGAGTCGGTGGAGGCCAGCCTGCGACGGTCCATCGAGTCGTTCAACGCCAACTGGAACTGATGCGCTACGCTGCGTCTTTTTTTAAGGAGGCATTGAATGCCTACTGCACGTGAGATACAAAAGCGCATCCGCAGCGTGAAGAACATCGCCCAGATCACCCGCGCGCTGGAGGCTGTTTCAGCGTCTAAGGTGCGCCGGGCGCAGGCGCGGGTGCTGGCCAGCCGGGCGTTTTCAGAGAAGGCGTGGGAAATCCTGCTCAATATCCAGGCTGCTTCGGTACACGGGCAGCCGCTGCATCCTTTGCTAACGCGCCGTGAAGAGGTTAAAAACGTGATGATCGTTCTCATCACGGCGGACCGCGGGCTGGCCGGCGGCTACAACACCAACATCACCCGTGCCGCGCTGCGCTTTGCCGACAAGCTCCGCCTGCCGGTGGAGTTCGTAACAGTTGGCCGCAAAGGGCGGGACTCGCTCATTCGCCTTGGGCAGAATGTGGTAGCGCAGTTCAGCGATCTACCGGCAGATACCACTATCGCCGACATCGCGCCAGTGGCGCGGCTGGCAATGAACGCCTTTCTCAGCGGAGAAGTGGATCACGTCTATATCGCGTACACGGATTTCATCAACACACTGACGCAGCGGCCTGCTGTTATCACATGGCCGCCGCTGATGTCGGGCCTGGAAAACGTGGAGCTGGTCGCCACTGAATACGGTGCCAGCAACCGCCGCGCACCAGAGATGAACAGGCCAGCGCTTGATTACGAATATGAACCCAGCCCAGAGGCGGTGCTGGACGAGATCGTGCCGCGCTTTGCTGAGCTTCAGCTGTATCAGGCTGTGCTTGAGAGCCAAGCAAGCGAACACTCGGCGCGTATGGTGGCCATGCGCAACGCCTCTGACAACGCGGTAGCGCTCACTGCTGACCTAACGCTGCTCTACAACAAGGCGCGTCAGGCGGCAATCACGGCTGAAATACTGGATATCGTGGGCGGCACCGAGGCGCTGCAGAGTATGATCGAGAAGACCGCCGATGTGGTTGAGGCAGGGCTGACAGTCTAGCGACAGCAGAGACACAAACGAACGAGGAGTTGACAATCTATGAGTGAAACACAGGGGCGCATTGTGCAGGTGCTGGGCAACGTCGTTGATGTCGAGTTCCCCGAAGGCAGCCTGCCAGACCTGTTTGAAGCCCTGCTTGTGAGCCGTGATGGCCAGGATGACCTGGTGTTGGAAGTGCAGGTCCACTTAGGCGACAGCACTGTGCGCACGGTGGCGATGGATACCACGGACGGTATCGCGCGCGGGCTGCCGGTGCGCGCCACCGGCGCGCCGATCAGCGTGCCGGTGGGGCCGGCGGTTCTGGGCCGCGTGTTCAATGTATTGGGCCGGCCGATTGACAACAAGCCGCCCGTGGCAGACAGCGAACCGCGCCGGCCCATCCACGCTGATGCGCCGGATTTTGAGGAGCAGTCCACGAAAATTGAAGTGTTTGAGACGGGCATGAAGGTAATTGATCTGATTGCCCCGATGACGCGCGGCGGCAAGACCGGCATCTTTGGCGGCGCTGGCGTGGGCAAGACAGTCATCATTCAGGAGCTGATTAACTCGATTGCGACACAGCACGCCGGTCTGTCGGTGTTTGCTGGTGTGGGGGAGCGCACTCGCGAGGGCACGCAGCTTTACGGCGAAATGCACGAGGCCGGCGTGCTGGATAAGCTGGCGATGGTCTTCGGGCAGATGAATGAACCACCAGGCGTGCGCCTGCGCGTGGCGCTCACCGGTCTGACGATGGCCGAATATTTCCGCGACGAAGGCCGCGACGTGCTTTTGTTCATTGACAACATCTTCCGTTACTCGCTGGCTGGCTCGGAAGTATCGGCGCTGCTGGGCCGGATGCCCTCGGCCGTGGGTTACCAGCCTACACTGGCTGAGGAGATGGGCCAGCTTCAGGAGCGCATCACGTCGACCAACAAAGGCTCGATCACATCCATGCAGGCGGTGTATGTGCCAGCCGACGACTACTCTGATCCGGCGCCGGTGGCTGTGTTCACGCATCTGGACGGGACGATTGCGCTGGAGCGCTCGATTGCGGCGCGGGCGCTGTTCCCAGCGGTGGACCCCCTGGCCAGCACCAGCAAGATTCTCGACCCGCTGGTGCTGGGTGAGGATCATTACAACACCGCTCGCGAAGTGCAGCAGGTGCTGCAGCGCTACAAGGACCTGCAGGACATTATTGCTATTCTGGGCATTGACGAGCTTTCGGATGACGACAAGGCGCTGGTAGCGCGCGCCCGTAAGATTGAGCTGTTCCTAACTCAGCCGATGGTTGTGGCCGAACAGTTTACCGGGCGCGAGGGACGCTATGTGCGGCTGCGCGACACGATCCGCGGTTTCCGCATGATCCTCGACGGTGAAGTAGACCACATCCCCGAGCAGATGTTTTACATGGCCGGGCCGATCGAAGAGGTGATCGAGCGGTATGAGGCGTCCCAGAGCTGACGGGGGAGGGGACCAGTGCCGATTCATGTGGAGGTTGTGACGCAGGAACGGAAAGTTTTCGACGAACCAGAAGCCGACATCGTCATCATACCGGCTGCAGAAGGCGAGATGGGTGTTCTGCCCCGGCACGCTCCGGTGCTGACGACGCTGGGGTTTGGCGAGCTGATTATTCGCAAGGGGAACCGGGAAGAGCGTTTTGCCATCTACGGCGGTGTGGTTGATGTTCGACCAGACAAGGTGACTGTGCTGGCTGACCTGGCCGAGTCGTCGTTTGCGCTGGACCTGGAAGCCGCTGAGGCGGCCCGTGCCAGCGCGGCCCGGCTGATGGCTGAGGGCGTGCCGGAGGCCGAAAACCGCGACGCTGCGCTCATGCTGCGGCGCGCCGAGCTAACGATACGTATCAGCCGCAAGATAGCAAGCCGCGGCAGCCAGGTGCTGCGCATTATAGACGAGCAGGAAGAGTCATAACGCTGTCTGACGTAGGCTTACGATCACAGCGCACGACGCGCCCGGCCAGCACGCTGCTCGGCCGGGCGTTGCTTTTGACTGGCCAATCAAGTATAAGTGTTCAGGCGGCGAGCGCGTTGCGAGGAGCTGCGGGGCGCTATGGGACTTTTTGAAAAAAAGCTGGGCGTGGACCTGGGCACCGTGAACGTACTGATCTATGAGCGCGATCAGATAGTTCTGCAGGAGCCGTCGCTGGTTGCTTTAACCGTAGAAGACGAGCGCATCGTCGAGATCGGCCAGCCGGCGCGCGAGATGTTGGGGCGTGTGGACGAAGAGGACATTCAAGTCGTGCGCCCGCTGCGGGACGGCGTGATTGCAGACTATGAAGTGACGGAAGCCATGCTGCGGCACTTCTTCAACAAGGTGGCTGGGCGTGTGCGCCTGTTCAAGCCGACTGTAATGGTTTCTGTGCCATATGGCGTTACCAGCGTCGAGAAGCGGGCGGTGCACGAGGCGGCAATTGCTGCTGGCGCGCGCGAGGCGTTTCTGATTTGGGAGCCGCTGGCTGCGGCAATTGGCGCGGGGCTGCCAGTGGGCACGCCGGCGGGCGATATGGTGGTCAGTGTGGGCGGCGGTATCACCGAAGCGGCCGTCGTGACGATGAACAACATCGTTCGCGCGGAAAGCGGGCGCGTAGGCGGGCTGCGGCAGGACGACGCGATCATCAGCTATGTGCGGCGCAAGTACAACCTGACGATTGGTCAGCCAACTGCCGAGTCTGTGAAAATTCAGGTGGGCGCGGCGGTAGACCTGGGCGAAGAAATGAGCATGGACATTCAGGGGCGCGACAATGTCAGCGGTTTGCCCCGCACAGTGAGTATCAGCACAGGCGAGGTTGTGGAGGCGCTGGCAGAACCGCTGGCGATGATCGCCGGAGTGGTGAAATCGGTGCTGGCGACCACGCCGCCTGAGCTGGCGTCGGACATCATTGACCGCGGCATCGTGCTAACCGGCGGCGGCGCTCTCCTACGTGGTTTGGATCAATACCTGACGCGGGAGACAGGCGTGCCGGTTTACCGAGCCGACAACGCCATGACAGCGGTGGCGGTGGGCGCGGGGCGCGCGCTGGAAGACCCGGCCATACTGCGGCGCATCGCGCACGCGGTCTAGGAGAAATCAACCGCCTTGACGGGTGCTGAGTAAGCCTGTCACAGATAGTAAGTCATGCGCTGCAGGTGGAGCACTGGGTCAATGTACTGGACATGCACATCGTCGGGCACGTTGAGGTTAATGGGTGCATAGTTGAGGATGGCGCGGACACCAGCTTCGATGAGCATATCAGCTACTTCCTGGGCGCTGGCGGCTGGCACGGCGATCATGGCTACTTTAATGCCGCGCTCGGCCACGACATCGCGCAGCTTCTCGACAGGCTGAATCGTCATGTCTTCTACCGAGGTGCCGACCTTGTCTGGCGCGTTGTCGAACGCAGCGACAATGCGGAATCCACGGTTGATGAAGCCTTTGTAGTGCGCTACAGCGCGCCCCAAGTCGCCCACGCCAACCAGCACAACGTCCCATTCGCGGTCCACCTTCAGCACCTGTTTGAGCTGCTCAATCAGATAGGAAATATGATAGCCTGTCCCTTGTTTGCCGAAGCCTCCGAACAGCGACAAATCTTTGCGAATCTGGGCAGAGCTGATGCCAAGCCGTTCGCCTAATTCGTGCGACGAGGTCACCTCACGCCCCTCCTGAGCCAGCCGTGTGAGGGCGCGAAGATAGACGGGCAAGCGGCCAATGACAA
>Ga0308414_1003206_pt1 | contig 10486 bp, 9 predicted proteins | sample HotsprSampleOS50_FD_205667 | JGI IMG/M metagenome (GOLD analysis project Ga0308414, IMG submission 205667) | Hot spring phototrophic mat microbial communities from Octopus Spring, Yellowstone National Park, Wyoming, United States - 20090730_OS50 ...
CAATCCAGTTGGACAATTGCCTCAAAATCGGAGTACGGCTGTACCGTTTTAGATAAACGACCGTATTGTCGGGCAGTGTAAAGCAGGTGCGTGAACGATATGCTGCCATTTTTTTGGTTTTGACGTCTCGGAGTCGCTCGAAGGCAAACACGCTGTCCAGTGTGGTAAGTCCCATCGCGGTAAGCTGAGGTACATAAGCCGGATCGGCAAAAAAACCCGGCGCAATTGCATGATCCGGCAATTTATTCACGGCGTCCTCCGGCCATTTGCTTGGCGATGGCGTCCAACACCTGCTCGACCGTGATGGACTGCATGCAGTAATGCTCGGCGGCTTTGCATTCGGGTTTGTCGCACGGCACGCAGTCGCCTTTGCCGATGATGCGTATCTCATCCGCATAGCCGGTGTGGGTGCGTGCGGGGTTGTTGGGGCCAAACAGCGTTACAATCCTTCGCCGCAGCGCAATGGCGATATGCCGCGGGCCGGTGTCGTTGGTCAGCACTAAATCGGCGCGGGCAAACAGGGCTTTGAGTTGGCCGCCGGACAGCGGCGTTTTGCCCAGATTGACCAGTGGATAGCGGCAGTGGGCGGCGATGGCCTCAGCGGCATGCAATTCGGCCTCGGTTGGCGCCACGGACAGCGCCACGTTGGCGTTGTACTTTTCGATGATGGCTTCGGCACATGCCCCGAATCGCTCATACGGCCACAGTTTGCTGGGGCCGAACGCCCCGCCGGGGACGATGACGACCAGCGGTTTAGCAGGAACAAACACATCGGGCAATTTTTCAGCGGCGGCTACTTTATCCGTTTCGGCGACCTCCAATTCCGGTAGGCGCGACTGCGGCATGCCGCCCAAAAACGCGGCCAGATTGAGATAGTAATCGACCGACGAGACGATTTTGAATTGGCCTTTTTCACGGGGGGGCTTAAGGCCGTCGGTCAGCAGCAGCGACCGCCCGTCGCGGGCATAGCCGATTCGCTGCGGGATGCCCGCCAGAAAGACCGTCAACGCAGAGCCAAACGAGTTTTTCAGCAGGATGGCCGTATCAAATCGTTCTGCACGCAGTTGGCTTAGCAGCGGCAGCAGGCCTTTTCGCGGCGTCAGCCACGCATCGGCAAACGATGTCGGCGACAGAATGGCCTGTGTAAACGGCACGGCCAGAAAGGTGATATGAGCATCGGCAAAACGCTGTCGGAACGTCCGCAGCGCAGGCGTCGCACAGATGGCATCGCCCAACGGCGACGGCAGCCAAATTAATATTTTTTGGGGTGTTTGCATCTTTGAGCCGCCACAGGCAACAGGGAATATCTCAAATTTCAAATCTCAAATTTGAAATTTGAACCTTGAAAATTGTCATTTCTTTCGGTCGTGCATCATCAGCAGGGCGATTACCAGCAATTGCAGCGCAATGGCATAGCCAATCATTGTTTGCACGGTTTCGACCCCGCGCGTCGCATCCAACCAGAACCAGATGCTCACCACCAAGCTGAACGCCGCCAGCGACTGCACCAGCCAAGCAATCAGCATAAACACCGAAAATTCGTCATACAGCTCATAGCGGCTTTTGGCTTTGACGTGATGCAGGATTTCTTCCAGCATTGGATGTGCGATTCTTTCGGCGACATGTTCTGTTTTCGGCGATTCGACAGAGGGTTGGGCAATCGGCTCAGGTTGCGATACGGGCGCAACAGCTGGTTCCTCCGGCTTTGTCTGCGGCGGTACCTCAGCCGTCTTTGCCAGTACCGGCGTTTCGGCGGCTATGGGCGGTTTCGGTTTGGCCGCCGAAGTCGGTTGAGGCGCCGGCGGTGTTTGGGGTTTGGGCGGCGAGGCGGAAGCGGCAGGGGGTTCCTGTCGTGTCGGTCTTGCCGCTTGTGCCTTTTGCTGAAACTCAAACATTCGTAATATGTTGACCGCCTCGCGCAGGTTCACGGCGCGTTTATCCGGTTCCGGGTCGTTGGGGTCTTTGGGCTGGGGCTTGCCGGGCGTATCCAGCAGAATAGTCTTACAGCCCGCTCGGTGTCCGGCGGCCACATCGCGGTACGAATCGCCAATCATCCAAGACTGCGTCAGGTCGATGTCCATTTCTTTGGCCGCCAGCAACAGCATACCGGGGCTGGGTTTGCGCAGGTCGCTGTCTTTGGCGTATTGTTCGACTGTGCCTTCAGGATGATAGGGGCAGTGGTAGATTGCATCCAAATACACTCCCTCGTCGGCCAGCAGCTTTTTGAGGTGATGATGAATCTCCTCCAGTTCTTGCTCGGTGATGATGCCGCGTGCAACGCCGGATTGATTTGTAACAACCACCAGCAAGTACCCCATCTTCTGCAACAGCGCAAGCGACGCGCCGGCGCCAGGCAGCAGCTTGACCTGTGTGGGATGGCTGATATATCCCGGATCGCTGATTATGGTATCGTCCCTGTCCAGAAATACCGCCTTACGCGCCATTAGACCTCCTTGTTCTGCGCTGTCTTTTCGGCATTCATTTTTTCTATCGTCAGCGTGGAGCTTTTTCCTTCGACCAGTTGCGCCAGTTCCACGCGCCCGCCGTAAGATTCGACAAACTCCCGACCGATAACGCCTTTTTGTGCCCAATCGGCGCCCTTGACCAGCACATCCGGTCGCACGGCCATAATCAGATTCAGCGGATCCGGCTCGTCAAAAATCGTAACATAATCCACGCACTCCAGCGCCGCCAGCAATGCGGCGCGGTCGTGCTGGTTGTTGATGGGGCGCGTCGGGCCTTTGAGTTGGCGGACGGAACTGTCGCTGTTAAGGCCGACGACTACAATATCGCCCTGACGCTTGCAGAATTGCAGATACTCGATATGGCCGCGATGTAGCACATCAAAGCAGCCGTTGGTAAAGACGATGGTTTCATGCTGCTTGCGGTGATAGTCCAACTCCATCGGCAACGTCTGTCGGTCGTGTATCTTGCCGGTCTTGCCGCGATGGCGGGTGAGGATTTCGTTGACGATTTCATCGACGCTGACGGTGGCGACGCCAAATTTTTCGACCTCCAGCCCGCCGGCGATATTGGCCAATTGCAGCGCCGTGCGCAAGTCCGCGCCGGCGGCGATGGCCACCGCCGTCATTGCCAGCATCATATCGCCGGCGCCGGTAACGTCATAAACCGTTCGCGGGATGGTCGGCAGGTGTTCGGCGGCGTCGGCGGAGCAATAATAAACGCCTTCCTTGTCCAGCGTGATGACCGCCGCCTCCATCGCCAGCCGATCGCGCAGCGCGACGGCGGCGCGGCGAGCGTCGTCGATGGTTTCAATCGCAAATCCAACGGCGGTGGACGCTTCCTTGCGATTGGGCGTCATCAGCGTTGCGCCGGCGAACTTACTGTAATCCTGTCCCAGCGGCGGATCGACCAGCACGGGCTTGTTGGCCTTGCGTGCCGCCCGAATCAACCGCCGGCAAAAGTCCTCTTGCAAAAGCCCCTTGTTGTAATCCTGCAAACACACCACGTCGCACTCCGTCAGATGCGATTGAAAGGCGTCCAGCAGTTGGGTGTAGTCGGATGCGCTCAGCGGGTCGGTGCATTCTTCGTCCACCCGCAAAAGCTGCTGGCGATGGCGATGCTGTGCCAGACCGATGATGCGTTCTTTGCAGATGGTCGGGCGGTTGTCCAGCGTAAGGATGCCGCGGGTGTCAGCGTTCATTGTGGTGAGAATGTCCATCAGCCGTCGGCCGTTGGCGTCATTGCCGACCGTGCCGACGCAGACGCACTGTGCGCCCAACGTAAGCACATCGGCGGCCACAGAGGAAGCGCCGCCGCCGCAGTAGTCGCGTTTGACGACTTTAAGCACCTGCACCGGCGCTTCGGGGCTGATGCGCAGGGCGTCGCCGTAAATGTAGCTGTCCAGCATAAAATCGCCGACCAACAGCACTTTGGGCGAGCCCAGTCGCGTAATTGTTTTTAATAAATGTGTATAGCTCATAGATTATTGTCAATTTCAAATCTCAAATTTCAAATCTCAAATTTGAGATTTTCAGAATTTCGCATCCGTTTCAAAATTCAGCTTTCGTCGATGGCAAATGTTGGATGTAAGGAGTTGTCTCAACGTTCTTACATACCTATGTTCTTACATTCCTAATTTTTCTTCCAGCATTGCATCGATCGCCTTCTTCAGCACATCCTCGCCTTCAACAAACTCCAGTTCCATCGCCAGATACGCCAGCGGAATATCCGTATCCTCCGGCGTCAGCAACGCGCTTTTGACCCAGTCCTTTTGGGTACACAGGATGATTTCCGCCCCGCAGGATTTGGCTTGGCGAATAATCATTTTAATATCATCCAGTATAAACGGATGATGATCGTTAAAAATGTGCGTGCCGACAATCAGAATCCCGTTTTGCCGTACATGCTCGAAAAACGCCTCCGGGTTGCCGATACCGCAGAAGACAAACGCTTTTTTTCCCTGCAATGCCGCCAGCGGCAGCGTTTTTGCGCCGCTGGCGACGGCGTGGGTGTGTTTATGCGTCGCCTTGACGACGGGTATGCCGGTCGCCATCGCCGCCAAGGTTGTTTCCAATTTCTGCATGGCCGTCGGCTCGACCTGATCATAGCGTGTGATAACAATGATATCCGCACGCCGCACACCGCTTAGCGGTTCGCGCAAGAGTCCCGCCGGCAGCACCTTGCCGTATCCGAACGGGCAGGTTGCATCCAGCGTCAGGATATTCAGGTCGCGTTTTAGCCGTCGGTGCTGAAAGCCGTCGTCCAACACCAGGGTCTTTGCATTATGCAGCGCGAACGCTTTGTATGCCCCTGCCATCCGGTCGGGATCGACCACGACTGCCGTTTGGGGACACGCCTTGGCCAATAGCGCCGGCTCGTCGGACATCATCCCCTGTTCGGTCTTGTAGCCGCGGGTCAGGATAGCGGCTTTGATGTTTTTTTGCTCCAGATACCGACACAGCCAAATAACCAGCGGCGTTTTGCCCGTGCCGCCGGTGGTGATGTTGCCGACGCTGATGACCGGTATCCCCGCCGACGCCGACATCAGCAGGCCGCGGTCGTACATTAGGTTGCGCGTCCATACCGCCGCTGCGTACAGCCAAGAAACAAGCCGGAGCAAGAGCCGTAATAGCTTTGCTCCGGCGCTGTTGTCGCGATGGGACAAAATGTCTCGAAACGTCTTCTGGTTCACGTCAGGAAACTGCAAATTCCGTTAATCCTGTCTAAAAAGCATCGCGCACAAGCGGCCGGATTAGTTTCCGGCCTTGATGCGGGCGATGATCGCATCGGCCATTTCTTTTGTGCCGACAGCCGTCGGGTCGTTGCGATCGGGTTTCATATCGTAGGTAACATACTTGCCCTCGGCAATCACGGCCGCGACAGCGTTTTCCAGCCGGTCGGCCTCCGCCGTCAAATTCAAATGCCGCAGCATCAATACGCCGCTGAGAATCAGCGCCACCGGATTGACTTTGTTAAGCCCTTTATATTTGGGTGCGCTGCCGTGGGTGGCCTCAAAGATTGCGCCTTTTTCGCCGATGTTGGCCCCCGGCGCCATCCCCAGCCCGCCGACTAGACCGGCGCACAAGTCGCTCAAAATATCGCCGTACAAATTCGGCAGCACAATCACGTCGTACAGTTCGGGCTTTTGCACTAACTGCATGCACATATTATCGACGATGCGGTCTTCAAATTCGATGTCGGTGTAATGCTTGGCCACCTGACGGCTGACCTCCAGCCACAGGCCGTCGGTGTACTTCATAATATTGGCTTTATGCACCGAGGTAACCTTTTTGCGTTTCATCTTGCGGGCGTATTCAAAGGCGTACCGCACGATGCGCTCTGTGCCTTCTACGGAGATGGGCTTGATGCTGACGCCAGCGTTGGGGCCGATTTTGCGGGTACTGTGGGCGTTGAGCCAGTTGATTAATTCAAGGGTATCTTTGCCGCCTTTTTCGTATTCGATGCCGGCGTAGAGGTCTTCGGTATTCTCACGCACCACCACTAAGTCGATATTGTCGTATTTGCTGCGCACGCCGACATAGCTTTTGCACGGCCGCACACAGGCGTACAGCCCGAACAACTGACGCAGATGCACATTGACGCTGCGAAAACCCGTGCCGACAGGCGTGGTGATCGGGGCCTTCAGGGCGATGCCGTTTTTCTTGACCGATTCCAACGTCGCCTCCGGCAGGGGGGTTCCGGCGGTTTCCATCACATCCACGCCGGCCAGTTGCACATCCCATGTAATCTTGGCGCCCGTCGCGTCAATACACCGCCGTGTGGCCTCGGCAATCTCCGGCCCAATGCCGTCGCCTGTTATCAAGGTAACTGTCGTCATTAAACGGTATCTCCTGATTCTCAAAGTAAAAAATCTCCGCCCTGCGGGCGATTACAAAGGGCGTATCTTACCCGTCCTGCGCAGCGGTGTCAATAAACAAAATGAAGAGTTAAAAGATGAGTAATATTTGGTTATGGGACAGTCCTTCACCCCAAATGTGCCAGCGACGACACACTGCCTGACATTGTCTTTGTATGAGCAATTAACTGCCGGAATAGATCGTCAGCAGACAAATAAAAAAGGGCAGTTTAATCGAATCGATTATGTAAAACTGCGTTTGATGCCGACGGTACGGCCGGAACTGCGCTTGCGGTTGTTGATGGCACGGCCTTTGCTCGTGCGCTGACGTGCGCGAAAGCCGCTCTTGCGGGCACGCTTGACTAAACTCTTACGATGATTTCTCACAAGTAACTCCTGTTTTTCAACTTTATTGCGAGTCTGATTCGAGACTTATATTGTCTTTTTAACGTTTGAGGGCAAAATTATACAGATTGCATCGTAAATAGCAACTGTTTTTTTCGAGGAATGCTCAAAATTCCGCGTGAACAGAACTTTTGGCTCTGACATCAGACCTTTACGCCTTGGAGGCGGAGTTGGTCGGTTTTTTTGATGGAGCAGGCCTCGCAGCGGAATTGCGGCTCAGAATCCTCGCTGCGATCGTAGTTAGCCGTTTTGACCAACCGATAGCCGCGTGCACGCCGGCCGCAGTCGGCACAGAACACCTGTTCGGCCACCTCCCACTGGGCATTGAGTTTGGAACTGGTAAAGATAAACGAATCTATCCAAAAAAAGATCAGCCCGCCGATGAGATTGGCGACTATTGTCGCCGCCAATTCTCCCGCTGTGGCCAGCCAGTACAATACGACCGCCAAAATCGGCGTGCTTAACTGCCACCGCACCAAATACAGCCCGTACCGCTTAAAATTGACCTTCATAAGTCCCTCGTGATTGTGTGATGTTTCTTTATTCGGCATAAAGGCGTGCATTATAAACTTATAGCAATATATGTCAATTTTTTAGCAAAATAAAAACAATATTTATTTCATTGATTCTAAGACCCATAAACAGGTTGTGGCGGAAACACAAAAAAAATCGGCTCAAATTCCGATAATAACCCTATTTTTGACCCTGATAAAATATTCCTAAGTGCTTTCAGTAAAAATACCTAAAGCCACCCTCATCCATCTGCCGATGCTATTTTATGGATAAATTTACTGAACGGGATAACCTTGCGCTGTGTAGTATATGCGCTAAGAGTAACAGCCAAATGAGGATTATTGATGAATCAGAAACCCACAGTAGTGCATGTAACCCACGAAGCGACGGGTAAAATAGGCGGTATCGGAGCTGTTTTGGATGGTATGTTCACCAGCCGTGCGTATGACAACGCGGTGGCGCGTACCATTCTGGTCAGTCCTTTGTTCTCGACCGAAGGGGATGTTTCCACCCGCCTCGGACCGGGCGGCGAGGTCTTGTACTCCTCGCTGGACGGCCTGATTCGCAGCAGCTATGTCTCCAGTTTTCGCCGCATCGAGAGCGATTTTAATGTCAATATCGTCTATGGACGACGGCAGTTTTCTGACCCGATGACCGGTGTGCAAAGCCATCCGGAGGTGTTGCTGATTGACATTACACGCATGGAATTGCGCCCTGTCAACGAATTCAAAGGACAACTGTTCCGTGAATTCGGCATCCGCAGCAATCTCTATGAACAGTATTGGGAATTTGAGCAATATGTCCGCTTGGCGGTACCGGCCATCGCTGCGTTGAAAGCCATCGGCGCGGCCGAACGGGAGCAGCCGACCATTATCGTCTCGCACGAATTTATGGGGATGCCGACGGCGCTGGCGGGAATACTCGATCCGTTTGATTTCAAGACCGTCTTTTATGCCCATGAGGTCGCCCCGATGCGGGCGATTGTCGAAGGACACACCGGCCACGACACGATGTTTTACAACGTGCTGCGTAAGGCCGCGTCCAAAGACCTTTATGTTAATGACGTTTTCGGCGATCAGACGCACAACTTCAAATACGCCTTGGTGGACGCAGCGCGTTACTGCGACAATATTCTGGCCGTCGGCGATTGTGTGGTTGATGAACTGCGCTTTATGGCGCCGGAGTTCAAGATTGCCGATATCGACCTGACCTACAACGGCATCCCGGCCTATCAGACTTCGCTGGCCGAACGGTATCAATCGCGCGACAAACTGCGGCAATACTGCAAAAATTTGCTGGGCTGGGCGCCGGATTTTGTCTTTACGCATGTAACACGGCTGGTGCTGAGCAAAGGCCTGTGGCGCGACCTGCGCGTGCTGGAACACATGGACAGGGAGTTTGCGGCGCTGAACAAGACCGCCGTGCTGCTGGTTTTAAGTACTGAAACACATAAGCGCCGCGACCGCGACATCTATAATATGGAAGCCGCCTACAATTGGCCGGTTGCGCACCGCGAAGGAATGCCGGATTTATCCGGCGGCGAGGCGGCCTATTACGCCGGCGTTCAGGAATTCAACACCAAGAGCCGCAATGTTAAAGTCGTTTTCATCAACCAATTCGGTTTTAATCGCGCCTGCTGTGGGGCGAGAATGCCGGCGGATATGGAGTTTTTGGACATTCGCCGCGGCAGCGACGTGGAATTCGGCCAGAGCATTTATGAGCCGTTCGGTATCGCTCAACTGGAGCCGCTGTGTTTCGGGGGATTGTGTGTGGTTACCAACATCTGCGGCTGTGCGGGCTTTGCCAAAGCGGTTGCGGCGGGGAAACCGACGCCGAATGTCATCTTTGCCGACTACACCGAACTGAACGGCGACGCAGGGCTGGAAATTGAGGATATGCTTCGCATTGACCGCGCCTACCGCGACAAGATTGAGCATAAAATCAGCGAAAAAATCGCATTGGAGATTTGCGCGCGTCTGCCCAAAAACGACGAGGACGCTAACCGCATGCTCCAAAGCGGCTACGAAATGGCCAAGCACATGGGCTGGGAGGCGGTGGTCGAAAACTACGTCCTCAAGAGTTTGCGCAAAGCCATCCGAAAAACTCACTCCGCAAAACGCATCGCAGTCTGAACGGATCGACGTTGCCGACATTCCAAGCGACGCCGGCTTGAGGCGTCGCTTTTTTTATGCCGGGATCGCTGTCAAAGCGTCCGCAAGCGACGGGTACTGGAAGCAAAATCCGGCATCGAGCAGTTTTTGCGGCGATGCACGAACGCTGGCCAATAAAGTCTCTTTTGCGAAATCGCCGAGCATCAGCCGCAGCATCGCCGACGGTACAGGCAGAATTGCCGGACGGTGCAGCGTTTGAGCAAGGAGTTGCGTCAATTCGGCGTTGCGCACAGGATTGGGCGATACAACATTGATTGCCCCGCTGAGAACGTCGTTTTGAATCGCAAACAGCATCGCCCGTACCGCGTCGGACAGTGTAATCCAACTCGTCCACTGACGGCCGTCGCCGAGCGTGCCGCCCAGCCCCATTCGAAACACCGGCAGCATCTTGGCCAAAGCTCCGCCGTGTGCGGCCAGAACCATCCCAAACCGCAGCGCCACCGTGCGAATCCCCGCCCGACGCGCCGGCTCGGCGGCGGCCTCCCAATCCCGACAGACTTCGCTTAAAAAACCCTCGCCGCCGGCAGCCGCCTCGGTCAAAATCTGCTCGCCCCGATGGCCGTAAAATCCCACCGCTGATGCGCAGACAAACACCTCTGGCTTATGCGACATCGCGGCAAGCCGCTCGGCCAGCAGTGCGGTACTCTGAATACGGCTGTCATAGATGCGGCGTTTTTTGGCATGCGTCCACAGACCAAAAATGTTTTCGCCGGCCAGATGCACCACCGCATCCGGCTCAATCGGCAGGGTGTCCAGTCTTCCTTCAGACGGCTCCCAAATGACCTTATCGTCGCCGGCGACCGCAGGGGGACGTACCAGACGAATTACCTTGTCGCCTTTGGCACAGAACGATTCGGCCGCCGCCTTGCCGATAAATCCGCCCGAACCGCTGATGAGTATGTTCATCGTTTTTATCCTCGATGGGTTGTGATGCTGTCAGAATACCGCCCATGGCTGTTTTTTTCACGCCAAAAAAACAAAAAGACGAATTCCGGCATTCAGATTTTAGCTATTCTATATCTAATTAAGAAATAATTAAAAAAAGTGAAAAAAAGCGGGCTTGACAACTCGAAAAACC
>Ga0308414_1003207_pt1 | contig 10485 bp, 8 predicted proteins | sample HotsprSampleOS50_FD_205667 | JGI IMG/M metagenome (GOLD analysis project Ga0308414, IMG submission 205667) | Hot spring phototrophic mat microbial communities from Octopus Spring, Yellowstone National Park, Wyoming, United States - 20090730_OS50 ...
CCGCCGAGACAGAAAGACTCTTCACCATCATTCGCCGCCTGCGCGATCTTGGCGTGGCAATTATTTACATTTCTCATCGTCTTGAGGAAGTTTTTCAAATTGCTGATTTGATCACAGTAATGCGTAACGGTGATATTGTCGAAACCTTCGACGCAAGCAGTACAACTATTCCCGAAGTGGTAGCTCTGATGATTGGCCGCCAACTATCAGAACTCTATGGCGAACGTATTTACACGCCGCTTGAAGGCGCACCGCTCCACCTAGAACATGTGACCGTTGCTGACAAGCTGCAAGATGTGACTTTCACAGTGGCACGCGGGGAGATCGTGGGTTTGGCAGGGCTTGAGGGTTCTGGCACTAACACTGTGCTGGAGGTTATTTTCGGCCTGCGTCAACCTGACAAGGGGTACGTAACGCTGCCTAGTAGCGCGCACACACCGCGCACAATTAACGCAGCTGTACGCTCTGATGTCGCACTGATACCGTCAGATCGCCGCAACGACGGTTTGATGCTCGATCAGGACATTGCAACAAATGTAGCACAAGTAACAGCAGGTGTATTAGGTCGCCTCGGCTTCTTTTTGAAGCCGAGAACTGTTAAGGAACGCGCCCAGACGCGCAGTGCCAAGTTGCATATTAAGGCCGACTCAGTCACAACACCTGTGAAACACCTTTCTGGCGGCAACCAGCAGAAAGTGGTACTGGCAAAATGGCTGGATGCAGACCCAGCAGTCGTATTGCTCAACGATCCTACACGAGGTGTAGACGTGGGCGCCAAAGGGGAAATCTATCGCATAATCCAAAGTCTCGCTGATGAAGGGCGCGTCGTTGTGTTTGTGTCTTCGGAACTGCCCGAGTACGTGCATTTGTGTAATCGCGTGCTCGTGTTCTATCGAGGGCGGATGTGTGGTGAATTTGTCCGACAAGATCTAAACACCCATCGCCTGCTTGAGGCGATTAACACAGGCATCGTTTAGCTTCGAAAAACACCGTTTGAGGAACATCTGATGAATCCAACAAAACAAGTTAACATTGGCCGTACAGGCATAACAGTGACCCAACTGGGCGTTGGAACAAACCCACTAGGTGGCCTACACGAGGCAATTCCGCAGAGCGTGGCCGAGGCGACAATCGAGAAATGCTGGGAACTGGGCATACGTTTCTATGATGTCGCGCCAGTCTATGGCTATGGCAAAGCTGAGATGATAGTCGGCAAAGTATTGGCAGACAAACCACGAGACTCGTATACCCTTACCACCAAGGTGGGCCGGTTACTGTTAGAGGACGGCCCGACTGAGCGCGAGGATAGAATGGTGCTGTGGGATGGCGTGCAGCTCTACAAGGATACGCCGCCAGTCAAGCCTTACTTCGATTTCAGCTACGATGGCGTCATGCGCTCTATTGAAGCCAGTCAAAAACGCACTGGGCAGGAACGTTTCGACGCATTGTACATTCACGATCCGGATTTCTATCCGGATGAAGCGCTTGACGGTGCATTCAAAGCGCTCGACCAACTGCGCCGTGAAGGGGTGATCAAAGGTGTAGGATGTGGAATGAACCAGTGGCAGATGTTGGCCGATTTTGCCCGTCGCGCTGATTTTGACTTGTTCCTGCTAGCTGGGCGCTATACGCTGCTTGACCAGAGCGCACTCGCAGAGCTGCTGCCGCTGTGTGAAGAAAAGGGCATCGCTATAGTTAACGGCGGAATCTATAACAGCGGCATCCTATCGCACCCTGATCCGGGAAGCATTGGCAGTGTAAGCAGAGCTGCTGACTCCATTCCCACCTGGAAAGACAATGTTACATACAACTATGTGCCAGCAGAGACCGCCATCATCGAAAAGGCGGCAAAGATTAAAGCTGTATGTGACCGACACAATGTCCCGCTGATGGCGGCTGCCATTCAGTTCTCGCTGCACCATCCTGCCATTCCGGCAGTGCTGATGGGACCGCGTTCGCCCGAACAGGTCGAGAGCAACGTGGCGATGTTCCGCTATGAAATCCCTAACGACCTATGGGCTGAACTTAAATATGAAGGGTTGCTGCCGGAAGAAGCACCCACGCCCTAGGACGGCAGAAATAGAAAGGAAGTGTTTGCAATGATATTTGTAACAGGCTTGGGGGCACCAGAAACCCCGCGCTTAATGAAAGATAAAAGTTGGCTGGTTGTGGAAATGGCCCCGCATCGCGGCGGAGTCACTCATATCAGCGCAGACGGCAAAAAAATCTCATTGGTGGCGAAAACGGGCACACCTAACGGGCTTGTATGTGACATGAATGATGTCATTTGGGTAGCAGAGACGCATCCTCATCCTTCGCTAATGCGCGTTACGATGGATGGTCAGGTTGAAGTCTACCTGGATGCTTGTAACGGCGAGTCGTTCCTGCTGCCTAATGATCTGTGTTTTGGACCTGACGGCAGTCTATATATGACCGACTCTGGTATGTTGATGACCGATTGGGTAGTAGATGGGGCAGTGCGACCGGATTGGCAGACTGCTTCCTTTGATGGTCGCGTGTATCGTATCAACCTTAAGACAAAAGCAGTCAGCAAACTGGACACTGGCCTGCGCTTCGCCAACGGAATCGCTATAGGACCAGATGGACATCTATATGTGAATGAGATGATTACAGGCAAGGTTTATCGTTACTTACTCAAGAATGGCGTACCAACTGGAGAACGCGAGGATTTCGGCAATGTGCTCGCGCCAGACTGGTCAGGCGAGTTTCGCGGGCCTGATGGCATGGCGTTTGGCGCAGATGGAAGACTGTACTGCGCAGTGTTCGGCCAGGGTGATGTGACGGTTCTTGATCCAGACGGATCGGTTGTGCGCCGCATTCGTACACAGGGACGTAACCCAACCAACGTAGCTTTTGGGCCAGATGGCGAGAAGCGTATCTATGTCACTGAACACGAATTAGGGCAAATTGAAGTCTTTGACGTGGATACGCCTGGCCTGTCGCTCTACTACGGCTGAACCAGAGGAAGCGCTCAATGACGATTATCCTAACGTATGGCAAACGACAAAGATTTCGCTATCGCACATATGATCTTAATTTTATGGGGCGCGTTGAAGGTTTAAAGTTTCCGATAACGCACTCTACGTACTCACTAAACGGTGGGCCGCCAGTCTATTTCTACATTGAAGAGGTGCCCGATCCCGGTATTGACTGGACGTTTGAGTACAAGAACTCCCCAGCTGTTAACCGCCTCAAAGATCTGGGCGATTTCAATATAGAAGTGCCAGTGAGCGCCCCTGAACTACGGGATGGCGAGAACACGTTGGTTATCAGTGTACAGGGTAGTGAAGGTGATTTGGAGCAAGTCACCGTGAGCTTCACATGGGATCACAGACCGCTGCCAATACCGCTGGATCTAACAGACCTCTCCTGCTTTAACCACATCCAGGAAGTGGGGCAAATCGTGGACGGCGCATTTGACCTGGACAGAGATCAAAACCTTATACGCTCGCGCGCGCCTGTTTACCCAGACTCACTGCTTGTGCTGGGGTCTCTTCATGGTAGCCAGGAAGCTACTTATGCTGTTCGCTTCACTGATTTTACGAAAGTGAAATGGCTGGGACCAAGCGATTTTTTCGCTGGTCACGCTGGCCCAACACCGCCTATTGGTATCAAACCGGGATGGTCAACAGCCGGCATGATCGCCATAAACCCGCGTAACGAAGCCCGCAGCTTTCTGGCTTACGGCGATCATGTGGGAACCGATCAGGAATGGGTAATCCAAACTATGCCGCCAGCTCGCTTCTATCCAAAGACGCGGACATGGTATCGTGTGCGACATCAGGTGGAATTTCGAGATGGGATTAACTATGTCCGCTGGCGTATCTGGCGTGCAGGTGATCCTGAGCCAACACAGTGGTTTATCGAGGAAAATGACTCGACGATTCCTGATATCTACCCTAAATACAAAGAAGCTTCGTTCGCCTTGTTTCAGCATTCCGGTATGCCTATTGAGTGGTCAGATATCTATATCAGCCCACTCTTATAAGAGTAAAAAGGGAGATACCTGACGCTTGATCGAAAAAAGGGCCTCGACACCGCTGTATCTGCAAATTCAGAGACTGTTGCTTGACCAGATTCGATCCGGCGCGCTCAAGCCAGGCGATCAAGTGTTATCCGAGCCAGAAATCGCTGTACAGTACGGAGTCAGTCGGATGACGGCACGAAGAGCAATAGATACGCTAGTATCTAAGGGTGTGCTCTACCGGCAGCAGGGCAAAGGAACTTACGTCGCCGCCAGCCCAATGTCTTATGGGCTTTCAACCATGCTCAGTTTCAGCCGCACTTTTCGCATGCGTGGTCACGATGTTTCTACTCGAGTGCTAGCGAAGGAAGTCATACCAGGCACCGAGTTTGTTCTCGATAAGCTTAAATTGCCACCAAAGAGGCAGCTCATCCTGATCAGACGTCTGCGCCTGATAGACCATCAACCGGCAGCTATCCACACATCATACCTGGAGTACGCGCGCTTTGCGCCACTATTGGAATTAGACTTAAGCGATCAATCTCTGTTGGATGCTGTGGAAAATGTGTCTGGGTTGCGCGTGGCCTACACCGAGGACTCAGTGCAGGCTGACGCAGCTACGGCGGAAGAAAGGCTGTTAGGGATTGAGCCTGGCGCTCCGGTGTTGCGTATCGAAGGCGTGGCCTATACAGACGCTGGTTTTCCAATGCGGTTCACGCGGGCCGTATATCGTGGTGATATGTTCCGTTTTGTTGTCCGCAATACTGCCGAACAAGAAACAGCGTTGAAAATCGCGCGGGGATAACAAGCTACCATGCGCTATCTGCTGGGAATTGATGTCGGAAGCAGTGACTGTAAGGCGTTACTGATTACTGAGGATGGAACACCGATTGCTGCTGGCATGCAGTCCTACCCTACCCGTTATCCTCGTTCCGGATGGGCGGAACAGACGGCGCAGGATTGGTACAGCGCTGCATGCCAGGCTGTGCACCAGTGTATAAGCCGGGCGCAAATTGATGTGAACGGTATAGCGGCATTGGCAGTCGATGGCCCCGCACATAACGTTGCACTGCTGGACTCGGCAGGTGAACCACTCTGCCCGGTGATTCACTGGTCTGATCTCCGTAGCACCGATCAAGTTGAAAGCTTGAAACCTAGCTATGGTGCACGCATCTTCGATCTAACCTACAGTCAGCTTAACCCTTCGTGGACGCTGACACAGCTTATGTGGGTCAGTGAAAATCTTCCAGACGTCTGGCGCAGACTGCGGAAAATCCTGGTCACAAAGGATTATGTGCGCTACCGACTGACCGGAAAATACCAAACGGATGTTTACGACGCCATTGGAACACAGTTGTATGATGTAGCAGCCGGTTGCTGGTCCGCTGAGCTGTGCGACCTGATCGGTCTGGACATGTCATGCCTTCCACTGTTGGCGCAATCAAGCGAAATTGCCGGGCCGTTACTTCCGGATGCTGCAAAAGTGATGGGGCTGCCAGCAGGCATTCCAGTTGCAGTTGGCAGTGGAGACTCCGTTGTAGAAGCCTTTGGTATCGGTGCCATACATCCAGGCGCATGTATTGTCAAACTGGGGACAGCTGCCAATGTCAATCTGGTGACAGCGCAGCCTTACCCATCACTACAAAGCATCACTTATCGTCATGTTGTTGACGAGCTGTGGTTTAGCATTACAGCGACCAATACCGGTGCGTCCACCATGCGCTGGTTTCGTGACACATTCCACCCTGTAGCAGCCGAACAGGCGCGTACACAGAATGCGAGCGCATATGCGCTGATTGATGTGCTGGCGGAAAGCGTACCAGCTGGAGCTAGCGGTCTGCTGTTTCACCCCTATCTCATGGGCGAACGCTCGCCCTACTGGGACCCATATCTGCGTGGCGACTTTGTGGGCATTACGGCGCGGCACACTATAAATCATTTCGCGCGCGCTATTATGGAGGGTGTTGCGTTCTCTATTCGGGACTGCCGACGTATTGTCGAGGCATTAGGGCAACCTATTACTCAAACATACATCATCGGTGGTGGGGCCAGAAGCCGCTTGTGGCGGCAGATTGTATGCGACGTACTAGGGCAACCGCTCATTAAACCGACAATTGAGGACGCTGCTTTCGGTGCCGCGCTGGTCGCTGGGCTGGCAGCTGGCGTGTACGCCGGCTGGCACGAGGCTGTTGAGCTTTGTGTTCGCGCAGAAGAAACACTATATCCTGTGCCAGAACGGCTACCCCTCTACGACGCACTGTTTGAAGTCTATCGGGCCATTACTCGTGACCTGGCCGTTCACAACCACACATTGGCTCGCCTCGTTGAATCAACCGGTCTAATCTTGGCGACACAATAGCCTTAAGGAGCATCCGTTGAAGATCATAAAGCCCAATCCACCCCAGCTAAAAGATCTAACGGGTTATGACGGAGCCTTGCTGGTAGAAATCTACCGCCGCATGTATCTGATTCGCCATTTTGAGCAACGCGTTAATGAGTTGTTCCTGAAAGGCATTATGCCGGGAACAATCCATTTGTCGTTAGGCCAGGAAGCTACCACTGTTGGTGCATGCTTGGCCCTGCAGCCGAACGACGTTATCACACTAACTCACCGTGGACACGGACAAGCACTAGCAAAAGGTGTGAAAGCTTACGCACTCATGGCCGAACTGTTCGGCAAAGTCACCGGCTGCTGTAAAGGCAAAGGGGGGTCGCTGCATGTGGGTGATATGTCGGTGGGCGCACTGCCGGCTATTGCCATTGTGGGTGCATCATCACCCATCGCAGCTGGCATAGCGTTCGCGTTCAAATACTATCAGACTGGTCAGATCGCACTTAACTTCTTCGGCGAGGGCACAGCCAACAAAGGCGATTGGCATGAGGCTCTCAACCTGGCGGCAATCTGGAAACTGCCAGTAGTATTTCTGTGCGAAAACAACTTGTACGGTGTGTCTACGCATATCACAGATGTGATGGCGATCGACTATGTGGCTGAACGCGCCGCCGCTTACGGCATGCCTGGTGTGACCATCTACGGCAACGATCCCATCTTGGTGTATGACACTGTGCAAGAGGCTGCTGCACATGCCCGTCGGGGAAACGGCCCCACCCTGGTCGAGTGCCTTACATACCGCCGCGGGGGTCACAAACGTGACGACCCCGCCACATACCGTCCAACGGAAGAGGTCGAAATCTGGATGAAAACAGACCCCATTCCAGCGTTTCGTGCCCGTTTGGAAGCAGATACACGAGTAGGTGAAGCGCAGTTGGCGCTCGTCGAGGAAAGCGTGATGCAAGAATTGGAAGAAGCGGTTGCCTTTGCGCTCAACAGCGCCGAACCCCCGGCAGAAATGGCACTGGAACATGTCTACGCATAGTGTATCCATCGCACCCGACAAAGAAACACGTCGTGATCTAACAATAGTCCAGGCGCTACGTGAGGCAATACGCGAGGAAATGCACCGGGACGAGAGCATATTTGTCATCGGTGAAGACATCCGTATTGGGGGATCGTTTTTGTTCACATTGGGGCTGTTAGACGAATTTGGCCCTGATCGCGTCATTAACACACCCATTTCAGAAGCCGGATTTGTTGGGCTGGCAATAGGCGCCGCAATCCAGGGTATGCGCCCGGTAGTGGATTTTCAATACGGTGACTTCCTGTTTACTGCCTATGATCAGATTGTGCAGCAGTGTACTAAGCTGCGCTACATGTCCGGCGGGCAGGTCAAAATTCCCCTTGTGATCCAGATGCCAACCGGTGCTTCGGGGCGCGGCGCGCAGCACGCTAACGCGATGGAAGGGTTTTTCTTCCACGTACCCGGTCTGAAGATCGTCACCCCGGCCACGCCATACGACGCTAAAGGCTTGTTCAAAGCTGCTTTGCAAGACGACAACCCAGTGCTTTTCTGTGTGCACAAGCATCTATATGGCAGCAAAGGCCGCCCGCTGGAGCGCAGCTCGCTTAGCCGAGGATATGTGCCGGAAGGTGACTATGTTATTCCGCTAGGGGTAGCTGATATCAAGCGCCCAGGAACAGACGTAACGGTTGTTGCCAACTCATTGATGCTGCATCGAGCACTGAACGCCGCCGAAGACCTTGCTAAGCAGGGTATCAGTGTGGAAGTGATAGATCCACGCTGTCTAGTGCCAATGGACATGAACACAATTATCGAATCTGTTCAGAAAACCAGTCGGCTGGTGATTGTAGAAGAGACCAACGAACGTGGTGGCTGGGGTGCACAGGTCGCAGCAGACGTTGCTGGGCGGGCAATCGGCTACCTAGACGCGCCTATCCGGCGCGTTGCTACACCAGATGTGCCGATACCGTTTTCTCCAGTTTTAGAAACCGCGGTCATTCCTAGTGAAGAGCGCATCCGAGCAGCTGTTTTGGAGCTGATGAGGACCTGATATGCCTGTAGATGTGGTAGTGCCACAAATCGGTGAAGCAATTTCGGAATTGCGTATTGTTTCCTGGTTGAAGCAGGTTGGCGACAGCGTTAAGGTGGGCGATGTGCTCTTTGAGGTTGACTCTGATAAAGCAATCGTTCAAGTGGAAGCATTCGTCGATGGCACGCTCATCGAAATCATTCATCCCGAAGACAGCAGCGTGCTGCCGCAGCAGGTTGTCGCCCGCATTAGAGTAGCCGATGAAACATTGGCAGAAACAACACCACCAGCACCTGATGTGGGCCTGTTATCAGCAACCAAGCCGGTGGCAGCGGGGCACATACAGGCATCTCCACTAGCGCAGCGGGTAGCCGCTGATCTTGGTATTGATCTGGGACAAGTTACAGGAAGTGGGCCAGATCGGCGCATTACCGTTGAAGATGTGCGACAGTTCGCAGCACTTCAGGCAGCGTCACCTTCTGACGACAAAACCCTTCGGCAGATAGTGGTATCGCCCAAGGCGCGACGACTGGCAAAGGAACGCGGTCTTGACCTAACCGGCTTTGTTGGAACTGGTGTGGATGGGATGATCGTCGTCAGCGACTTAGAACATGTAATCCCAGCGGTAGAGTTATCTACCGGCACAGCAGGGACCCCATCAGCGGCAGCGCCCCTCTCCCGGCTGCGGCAAACGATCGCCGCACGTATGGTCGAGAGCAAGCAGCAGGTGCCGCACTTCTACCTGATGGTTGATGTAGATATGACACAGGTGAATCAACTGCGTCTTCACTGCCAAAAACTGACCGATTGGGAACGACCACCAACGTATACCGACGTCTTTGTACGGGCCTGCGCGCTGACGTTGGCAGAGATGCCATCTGTTAATCGCAGTTACAGCACTGATGGATTGGTACAACATGAACACGTATCTATTGGCATAGCCGTGAGCACCGATGCCGGTCTGCTTGTTCCCGTAATTCCTAATGCTGATCGTCTCAGCCTTAGACACATCTCAAACGCGGTGCGCGATGTTACCCAACGCGCCCGCGGGGGTCGTTTGAAACCAAGCGACGTAGGTTCCAAAAGTATGGTCGTGTCAAACCTGGGTATGTACGGTATTGATGCGTTTATCGCCATCATTGATATGCCTGACCCAATGATCCTAGCTGTTGGGCGCGTTACTGATCGAATTGTTCCTATTGATAGACAGGTCGCAATCCGGCCCGTGTGTACTCTCACACTCTCGGTGGATCACCGCGCGCTTGACGGTGCGCAGAGTGCGCAGTTTTTGCAGCGTTTGCAGACAAGGCTAGAATACCCGTTCGATCTTTTGGGTGCTTCAGCGTGAGTATGAACCGATTGAAATTGTCGAGAATTAGGAAAAGACAGCGCATCACGAAAGGAAAAGCATGACCAAAGTTAACAGACAATGAGCGCTCTGCCCGTCAGTTTGAGGCTTTGTTAGATAAAGGTTCATGGGTAAAAAGCGTGAAAGGCAACCAAACCAGCAGTGAAAGCAGGCGAGATGCGTTTAAGATTGCGTCGGAGTTCACATAAGGCGACGCAGCCCGCCAGGTTCTTCTTATGCACGCCCTTGAGCGGACGCAAGAAATTGCGCATGTCAGGTAACACTGCTGGAAGACCGTCCCGCTGTACAGGTTGTAAATCTGGCGGCAGCGCTTACAGCGATAGACTGTCAGGTTGCTTTTCTTGGTCTGGCGGTGAACATAGGTGTCGGCAACCGATGCGCCACAGCGGGGACACTTCAACCCAGCCGGATGGAAGTAGTCCATGATCCAGGCTTCGCTCTGTGCTTGGCTGAGTAAATCAGTGGTTAAACAGTAATGGAGACAAGTTGACTGATGAGGCATGAGAAGGCACTCTTGAATAAACGACCAAGTTTAGCCGAGTGCTCTCTCATGATACAGACAATTGTAACCCACGAATGCCCACGTTGTGGCAGCGTGGATTTGGTGAAGAACGGTCTAGCCACCGGACACTGAACAGATGAGCGAGAGGAATGGGTAGGAAAGCCAGCGATTTTCCAGTAAGGTTGAGTTGCGAAACGAAACCAACCTGGAGAAGCCCCATGCGATCTGTCGCCATTCCTC
>Ga0308414_1003208_pt1 | contig 10482 bp, 7 predicted proteins | sample HotsprSampleOS50_FD_205667 | JGI IMG/M metagenome (GOLD analysis project Ga0308414, IMG submission 205667) | Hot spring phototrophic mat microbial communities from Octopus Spring, Yellowstone National Park, Wyoming, United States - 20090730_OS50 ...
AGAGGCTGGCGGAGGAGCAGCAAAAGCTGGCCCAGGCTCAGCAGGAGGCTGAACGTATCCGCAAGCAGGCGGAAGCCAACGCCGAAGCCCGTCGGCAAGAGTTGTTGGAGCAGGCGGAGCGGGAAGTGGAGCGGCTGCGGGCCAATGCCGAGAAAGAGTTGTCCAGCGAGCAGGAGCGGATTCTTCAAGAGTTGCGTCGGCAGATCGTTCGCCAAGCCCTGAGCAAGGTGGAGCAGGAGTTGCCGCAGCACCTCAACGAAGAGACCCACCGCAGCCTGATCGAGAGAGGGATCCAAATGATTGCCCGCTAACTCTCAAGGAGGAGAAAGGTATGATCAGCAGCACAATGGCTGAGAAGGTGGTGGATCCCTATGCCGAGGCTCTCATTGCTCTTGGGTCAGGCCAGGGATTGCTGGACACTTTTGCCGCCGATATGCGCTTTATTGCCGAGGTTTTGCGGGCTACGCCGGAGCTGGGCCAGTTTCTCGCCAACCCGGTGATCAAGGCCGAGGCCAAAAAGAACCTGCTGCAGCAAGTATTTGCCGATCAGATCCACCCTCTGCTGCTGAATGCGCTGAAGTTGTTGACCGACCGCCGCCGTATCATGTTTCTCGGGGCTGTCTGCCGGCGCTTTTTGGATCTGCAGCGGAAGCTCCAGAACATCGTCCTGGCCGAGGTGACGACGGCGATACCCTTGACGGAAGCTCAGCAGCAATCGATTCGCGAGCGGGTGATGGACTTCACCCAGGCCAGCGGTGTGGAGTTGCAAGCCACTCAGGATCCGGAGCTGCTGGGAGGGGTGGTCATCAAGATTGGATCCCAGGTGATCGACCTCAGCTTGCGTGGACAGTTGCGCCGGCTTGCCTTGCAGTTGGCCTAAGTTGGTTTTTGAGGATCCCTTCCCATTACTTGAGAGGACTGCTATGCCTACCATTCGCCCAGACGAGATTAGCACCATCATCAAACAGCAGATTGAGCAGTACAACCAGGAGATGCAGGTCTCCAATGTGGGGACAGTTCTGCAGGTGGGGGATGGCATTGCCCGCATCTACGGTTTGGATAAGGTGATGGCCAGCGAGCTGCTGGAATTTGAGGATGGCACCACCGGTATTGCCCTCAACCTGGAAGAAGACAACATCGGTGCCGTGCTGATCGGCTCCGGGCGGAATATCCAAGAGGGATCCACCGTCAAATCCACGGGCAAGATTGCCAGCATCCCGGTGGGGGAAGCCCTCTTGGGCCGCGTGGTGGATCCCCTGTGCAACCCCCTCGACGGCAAAGGCCCGATCCAGTGTACGGAGTCTCGCCTGATCGAATCTCCGGCACCTGGCATTGTCGATCGCCGCTCTGTGTACGAGCCCCTGCAAACCGGCATTACCGCCATCGATGCCCTGATCCCCATCGGGCGGGGGCAGCGGGAACTGATCATCGGCGACCGCCAAACCGGCAAGACCACCGTTGCTGTGGACACAATCCTGAACCAAAAAGGGCAGGATGTGATCTGCATTTACGTGGCCATTGGCCAGAAGCAGAGCACCATCGCCCAGGTGGTGGGCATCCTGACCGAGCGAGGGGCTATGGACTACAGCATTGTGGTGGCTGCCGGCGCCGATAGTCCAGCCCCGTTGCAGTGGCTGGCCCCCTACTGTGGCGCCACCATTGCCGAATACTTCATGTACCAGGGCAAACACACCCTGGTGGTCTATGACGACCTCTCCAAGCAGGCGGTGGCTTATCGGCAAATGTCGCTGCTGCTGCGCCGTCCACCCGGTCGGGAAGCCTATCCTGGGGATGTGTTCTACCTGCACTCGCGGCTATTGGAGCGAGCCGCCAAGCTGAGCAGCCAACTGGGAGAGGGATCCATGACGGCACTGCCGATCGTGGAAACCCAGGCCAATGACGTGTCGGCCTACATTCCCACCAATGTTATCTCCATCACCGATGGGCAGATCTTCTTGGAATCGGATCTGTTCAACGCTGGCATCCGCCCGGCCATCAACGTCGGGATTTCCGTCAGCCGCGTCGGCTCGGCAGCTCAGACCAAGGCGATGAAAAAGGTGGCTGGCTCCATCAAGGTGGAACTGGCGCAATACCGCGATCTGGAGGCCTTTGCCCAATTTGCCTCTGACCTGGATGAGGCTACCCAAAAGCAACTGGCCCGCGGCCAACGGCTGCAGGAGTTGCTGAAGCAGCCACAGTACTCTCCCCTGTCTCTGGATCAGCAGGTGGCCATTATCTATGCGGGGACGCGAGGCTATTTGGATGACATTCCGGTGGAGAAGGTCTCCAGCTTCAAACAGGGCCTTTTGGCTTACCTGGGCACCACCCATCCCAAGTATGGCGAGATCGTCCTCTCCACCAAGCAACTCACCGACGAGGCAGAAGAAATCTTGAAAACGGCCATCACAGAGTTCAAGCAGAGCTTCGTGGCCAAGGCGGCCTAGGGTGACGCGGATCTCTCCTGGCCCGGATCCCTGTCGACCACCAAAATAGAGGGAGTAGGTTATGGCAAACCTCAAGCGCATCCGCGATCGCATCAAGGCGGTGAAAAACACCCGCAAAATTACCGAGGCCATGCGGCTGGTGGCAGCAGCTCGGGTGCGGCGCGCCCAAGAGCAAGTGATGGCCACCCGTCCCTTCGCCGACCGGCTGGCCCAGGTTTTCTATCGACTGCAGACGCGGCTGCGACTGGAGGATGTCAACTTGCCTCTGCTGAAGCAGCGGCCCATCCAGACGGTGGGGCTGTTGGTGGTGGCCGGGGATCGGGGCTTGTGCGGAGCCTACAACGCCAACGTGATTAAGCGCACCGAGGAGCGGGTTCGCGAGCTGCAGGAGACAGGGCAGCAGGTGCAGCTTTACCTGGTGGGCCGCAAGGCGGTGCAGTATTTCCAGCGGCGCTCCGCTCCCATCGCCAAGACCTACGTGAATTTGTCGCAGATCCCCACGGCGGCTGAGGCTGCCCAGATTGGGGATCAGCTCCTGTCGGCCTTCTTGTCGGAGAAGGTGGACAAGGTAGAGCTGCTCTATACCCGCTTTGTCTCTTTGATCAGCTCCCGTCCGGTGGTGCAATCCCTGTTGCCCCTCGATCCGTCGCGGTTGGCCACTCAAGACGATGAAATTTTTCGTCTTTTGGTGCGGGGCGGAGAGTTTACTGTCGAGCGCAGCAAAGTCATCGCAGCGGTCTCGGCCCCACCTCAGGACATGATCTTTGAGCAGGATCCCGTGCAGATTTTGGATGCACTGCTGCCGCTGTACCTGAACAACCAGTTGCTACGGGCCTTGCAGGAGGCGGCGGCCAGCGAATTGGCAGCTCGCATGACGGCCATGAACAACGCCAGCGACAATGCCAGCGAGCTCATTCGCACGCTGGGTCTTGCCTACAACAAAGCTCGCCAGGCGGCTATTACCCAGGAGATCCTGGAGGTGGTGGCCGGAGCGGAGGCCTTGTAGGGTTCTCAAAGGAGATCCCCTGAGGAGCCGAGGTTGCGTTGCCGCGCCATCTGGGAGTTGAGCAGAACCACCGGCAAAATCCCCACTAAGACAATGGCCAAAGCCGGTGCCCCTGCCTCCGCGAGACGCTCATCGGCTGCCAAGCGGTAGGTTTGCACCGCCAAGGTGTCGAAGTTGAAGGGCCGCAGCACCATCGTGGCCGGCAGCTCCTTCATCACATCCACAAATACCAGCAGCATAGCCCCCAAGAGGCCACCCCTCATCAAGGGCAAATGCACCTGCCACAGGGTGCCCAGGGATCCCTGTCCCAGGCTGCGGGCCGCTTCATCCAAACTGGGGGGAATGCGCAGCAGCGTGGCCTCGACGGTGGCCAAAGCCACGGCCAAAAACCGCACCAGGTAGCCGAACACCAAAGCCGTGAGGGTGCCACTGATCACCAGGCCAGGTGGCTGTTGCAGCACCACCTGCCGCAGGTAGCTCAGCAGTTGATCCAACCACCCTAGGGGAATCAGAACCCCCACTGCAATCACCACCCCAGGCAGCGCATAGCCCAGAGAAGACAACTGCACTGCCAGCCGCAGGCCCCACGGGGATCCCGCCCGTCCTAGCCCCTGCATGCGCAGCCCGTACAGCACCACCACCGACACGGAAACGGCAATGACAGCCGTGATGGTCGATAGCAGAAAGCTGTTCTGGGCGTAGCTCCAAAAGCGGCGACCCAGCTCCCCCTGGCGCAGGGTCATATTGAGCAGGATCAAGGCCGGCACGACGAAGCCCAGCCCAATCGGGATCCCACAGGCTAGCCAAGCCCCCACCGCCCGGATCCCTTGTAGGCGGTAACGGGTTGGGGTGGGTTTGAACCCTTGGCGATAGTAGCGCGCCCGCCGGCGGGAGACCTGCTCCATCGTTATCAGCAGCAACACCAGCAGCAACAGCAGCGCCGAAAGCTGAGCCGCCGCCACCGGATTGCCCAGGGCCGTCCAGGTGCGGTAGATGCCGGTTGTAAAGGTATCTACCCCGAAATAGCTGACGGTGCCGAAATCGTTGAGGGTTTCCATCAAGGCCAGCAGACAGCCGGCCACGATCCCCGGTCGGGCCAGCGGCAAAGCCACCTTGAAAAAGCTGGCCCAAGGCCCGTAGCCCAAGGAGCGGCTTACCTCTAAGCAGGCCACCGATTGCTCCTGAAAGGCCAGCCGGGCCGAGAGGTAAACATAGGGATAGAGGGTGAGGATCAGCAGCAGGATCGCCCCCCACAACGAGCGAATGTTAGGGAACCAGTAGTCGCCGATCCCCCAACCTGTTACCCGCCGCAGCCAGATCTGGAAACCGCCGGTTACCTGCAAAAAATCGGTGTAGGCGTAGGCCAACACATAGGTGGGGGCCGCCAGGGGCAGCACCAACATCCACTCCAGCCAGGCCCGCCCCCAAAACTGACACATGGTCACCAGCCAGGCAGTGCCACTGCCCACCAGGATGACCCCCGCCGCCACCCCTGCCATCATCACCAGGCTATTGCGCACATAAAGCCCCAAGACCGTATCGGCCAGGTGCTCCCAAACCTGCCGCTCGTCCGCAAAAAGGCTGAGCAACACCGTAAGGACAGGAACGAGAATGAGACCGCTGAGGGTCAGAGTCAGAAGCGCCCAGCCGTTCAGAGGAAAGAAGCCACTTCCCGGCAGAGATTTGCTCAACAACTTCAACCTCATCTCTTTGTCCATCTCAACAGGCGGGAGCTACCTCTTGAGCAACTCCTGGGGAAGAAAAGGGGATCCTCCAGGGATCCCCAACCAAGTTTTCTCTCAAAACAAGCTCTTGGGCAGCTTAACGAAATAAACGATGTTCTCGTCTTGCTTGTTACCAAGGTAAGGCATAGTTTTTTCTTGAACCGCGCCCTTTTCCGAGACGATGCCAAAGTCGTCGTCGTTAACTATCGCTAGGGTAGTTGAGTTGAGAATGGCCAACCCCTCGGGCTTGTCGTGGGGATAATTGGGGATCGACATAATGTCAAATACTTCTTCTTTGGAAACGGGCTTGATCCCCGCTGCAATGATTTCCTCTTGGGTTAACTGCTCCAGAGTCTTGCCGTTAACCAGCAGGCCATTTGGACCAGGATCAAAGACATCCGTGGCAGCGGCAGTATCGATTTTGTAGATCTTCTTCGTAACCTCTTTGTCCTCTCCCGGCGTTTTGCCATCCCGTTCGAGAACCAGGAAGGTTGTGTCGGTAATGGCGACAATTTCGCTAACAGCGGTGCCAGTTCCCTCTAAAGGATAGAGGTATTCTTTGAACTTGCCCGTGGCCAGTTCATAGAAGAGTATCCTGCAAACAGTTGCGGTCTTTTGAACATCTTTGTTGGGGTTCAAAAGCGGAGACTGCATGATGCCGACCAAGTATTTCTGATCGGGCGTCAGAGTTAGCCCCTCCATGCCGCGATTGGGGCGCCGATTTTTGTAAACTTCTGGAAGCTTTTTGCCGCCAACTCCACTTCCAAAAGGATTTAGCCACTCGATGGCCTTGCCATTGGAATCAAAATGGATCAAGTGAGGTCCGTATTCGTCGGCAACCCAAAAGCTTCCATCTTTGGCCACCGCGATCCCCTCTGGATCGATACCTTTGGGATCCGGCGCAAGCTGCTTGCCGCTGAGATCGTAGGCATTCTCTCCCGTTCCCCCCGAGTCAGATGGATTGGGGATCCCGGTGAGATTTTTGCCTGTCTCGTCTTGCAGCAGGATGACCCTGTCCAACTTGAAGCCCTTGCCGTCCAAAGACAATCTGGCAACTTGAGGGGTAAAGTCTGGCTTAGGGAAAATCTTGTCGTTTGACTCAGCTCCATCAATATTGGGACCGCGATCGGTGAGCACATAAAAATATTGGCCATCAAAGGCAAGGCCAGAGCCAAACCCACCATTGTAGATTTTGACGCCGTTTTCTGTGTTCAAAAGCAGATCCCGCTTTGGAACAGGAGCCTTTTCGGGAAGGTTTTCAATTGCCTTTGCCGGGCTATTGGTGTAGAAAGAAGTTAAAGAAAGCAGGAGCAAGAACAAGCCTGCTGTTCGCAGTTGTTTCATTTGGCAAACCTCCAGAAGCTTTTGAAAAAGAAAGACAGGACGCCTGAGCGGCCTCGAACGGAAGCAACGCCGTCCTAGAGTATCGACGCTTGGCCAAGAACCGTCAAGCTGCTTAACGTTCACGGCGTCAAGCAATGAAAGGCTGCACTCAGGGCCTGTCCTGGAGGCCTGATCTACTTCCAACCGGCCCGATCCATTACCTTTAGGGCATCAGGGGTGACGCGGCCAATGCTGGCGGCGTTGATCGTATCTTCCTTAAAGGTGCCAAAGCTGGCCACCAACGAGTCGATCTCAGCCCCGGGCAGTACCGGGTACTCATTGTTGCTCTGGGCAAAAATGGCCTGCGCCTCTGGCCCGGAGAGAAACTCCAAAAATTGGATGGCCGCGTCTTTGTTGGGAGCTGTTTTCAGAATGCCGGCCCCGCTGATGTTGACGTGGGTGCCACGATCCTGCTGGTTGGGGAAGAAGACGCCGATTTTCTCGGCTACGGCGCGCTCTTCTGGATTGTCGGATTTGATCAAACGCGGCAAATAGTAGGTGTTGGCCAAAGCCACGTCTCCCACCCCGGCGGCCACGGCCTTGATCTGATCCGTGTCTCCCCCTTCCGGCGGACGGGCAAAGTTGGCCACCAAGCCTCGGGCCCATTGCTCCGTTTCCGGGATCCCGTGGGCCAAGATGATCGAAGCCGTCAAGGATTGGCTGTAAACGTTGCTGGAGGAGCGGGTGAGCACCTTGCCCCGCCATTTGGGGTTTGCCAAGTCCTCATAGGTGGACAACTCCTTGGGATCCACCTTGTCTTTGTTGTACATGATCACCCGCGCCCGCTTGGTGAGGCCAAACCAGTACCCCTCTGGATCCCGCAGAGACTCGGGAATATTTTTGGAGAGCGTCTCCGACTGGATGGGTTGAAACCAGCCCTCGTTCTGAGCGCGCCACAACCGGGCAACATCCACCGTCATGAAGATGTCGGCGGGGCTGTTGGATCCCTCGCTGCGGATGCGCTGGACGATCTCATCGGCGTTGCCCTGCACCCAATTCACGGTAATGCCCGTTTTCTGCTTGAAAAGTTCGTACAATTTCTCGTCTGTGCTGTAGTGCCGCGAGGTGTAGAGGTTCACTTCCCGATTGGCGCCATGGGCCGGACGCAGAAGAGACCCTGCTGCCAGAGCCGCAGAACCTAGCGTGGCTCCACTGACAAATTGCCGTCGCGATAAGCGCATACCCAACTCCTAAGTTCAAAAACATCTCAAGAGACACAGCTCCACCGGCCAGGCTCTCTCTGAGAAAGCACCGGAAAGCCAAGCCCAAAGGACAAAGACAGTCCCCGCAAGCCTCACTCTGTTGGCTCTTATCTTGGGCCAACCTTATTGAGACTTTTATTCAAGAACTTTGCCTTGAGGCAATGATAGGAGATCTCAAGTACCAGGTCAAGCTCTTGGGAGTTGTTCTCACTTCTCACCCTTTGGGATGAAACTGGGTGGCTTCCCCTTGTCCTCGACAGCGCCTGAGATGGCCAGCAACGCAGCCGGTCTTGTTGAGCAACGGGTCTCTACCCAGGGCTTTGCGGTCAGCGGTATTGACAGCACTCGCGAAAGCTGAAGAGGCTTCGGGTATAAAGGGAGCAGGGTAGATGACAGAGCTATGGTGAGCTCCCTTTCGAGATCGCCTCATGCACAGGTGCAAGAGAATAGCAGGGATCCAGGTGTCTCTATCCTGGTCTGCGGCTACAACGATTTGGTGGAGCTCACTCTCCAAGCCCTAGAAGCTTTTGGACATCGCGCTGTAGTAGTTGCTCCCGATCTGCCCCCTCATTTGGAAGAGCAGTGGCAATACCTACAGGCGGATCCCCGCCAGCCGGGGGTGTTGCAGCGGGCTGGGATCGAGCGGATTAGGGTGGCGCTGCTCCTGGAGGACAGCGACCAAGCCAATTTCGAGCTGGCTTTGCTGATTCGAGATCTCAATCCACAGGTGCGTGTCGTCTCCCGTCTGTTCAACCACAGCCTTGCCCGCTATCTCGACTCGGCTTTGCCGCAGCATTTTTCCCTATCGGTGGCGGCTTTGGCTGCCCCGGCTTTTGCCCTTAAGGCTGTTTCCGACGAATTTGTTGGCTACTTTGAGCTGCCCCAGCTGGAAGCCCAGCCGGCCACGCTTCCGCCAGAGCTGGCAGATCCGGCTTACTTTGTCTCAGACCGAGAGACCACCCTCTGGAACGTGGTAGAGCTGACCATCGGATACAACTCCCGCCTGCTGCATATGCCCCTCTCGGAGCTGGAGGAAACTTTTGGGGCGCGGGTGCTGTTTCATTACCCGGTGGATGGGCTTTCTAACTTTTCCAAACAGCGAGTTTTCGACGACTTTGACCACGAGGCAGAGCTGCTGGAGGGGGATCGCGTTTTGGTCATTTGCGATCCCAGAGCCTACCTGCAACTGTTGGAACGCAACGGGCGACGGGGCTCCTCACGGGCACAGCGCTGGGCCAGCGGCCAGATGCAGGACAAGCGACAACAACGGCAAGGCAGGTCGTTGGGGCGGGGATCCCTTGGGTCTTGGCTGCGCAGAGGAGTGCAGGGACTCCTACAGGTCAAGCCCATCGTGCGCACCCTCACCTTCACCTTGGGGGCCATGCTGGTGCTGGGGGTGATCAACTTCAGGATGATCGGCAAACCCCTCATCGATGGGCTTTTGCTGACGATCGTGGTGCTGACAGGGGGCTACGGGGATATTGAGGCTTTTCAACAGCCGGAAACACCGCTGGGGGTGAAGGTGCTGGCGGTGATGATGACCTTGGTGGGGGCTGCCCTGGTGGGGTTGATTTACGGCTTGGTGACCGACAAATTGGTGAGCAGTCGCTTTGGCTTGGGTCGGGCTGCCCGTATGCCCAAAGAGGATCATGTGGTGATCGCAGGGTTGGGGCGGCTGAGCTATTTGGTGCTGCAGTTGTTGCGGCAGATGGGCTACGAGGTGGTGGTGGTGGATCCCAATAGCGAGAACCCTCTCTTGGAGGCAGCGGAACGGGAGGGAGCGGTGGTGGTTCGTGGGGATTATGCCCTGGCAAGCACGCTGCAGCAGGCTCGCATTCAAGGCAGCCGCTGCCTGATCTGCACCACCCCTGACGATCTCACCAACCTGGAGACGGCCCTGACGGCCCACAGCCTGCAGCCGGGGATCCGCACCATTTTGCGGGTTACCGATCCCGAATTGGCGGCTCGCATGCAGCGCCACATGCAGACCCTGGGGATCAGCTACAGCGCTACCGGGCTGGGGGCACGGGCTTTTGCCACCGCAGCACTGGTGGGATCCGTCTACGGCACCCTGGCTTGGCAGGGGGAAACTCTGCTGGTGACGCTGCTGGAGGTCTCGGCCGATTGCCACTACCTGGGGCTATCCTTGCGCCAACTGGCCCAGGACTATGACCTGGTGATCTTGCTGCATCGCTCCCGACCGGGGAAACCCTGTGTTTTTCCCAAGATCTGGCAAAAAGAGGGCAAGACCCTGTTGAAAGAAGGCGATCAACTCTATGTGATGGGAACGGTGGAATCCCTGATTCGCTTAACCCAAGGACGGCCTCTTCCCCCAGAGCTGTATCAGGTGCGCCTCCTAGAGTATCGCAACCCCTATTTTGAAGAGGAGATCCTCTCGGCTTTATCGTTCTACGCACGCCTGCCCAAAACGGCCCTGAAACCCCTATTGGGCTGTCTGCCGGCGGTGGTGAGCCCACCCCTTCCCCGCGACAAGGCAATCAAGTTAGCCCGCCAACTGCGCAAGATGAGCACTGAAGTGCAGGTGTTTGCCCAGGCGCAGCCTGCCCATTGGATCCCTGCAGCCATGAACGAAAACAGCGAGAGTAATCTGAATTGATTTGGACACTGTTCTGTTTATTGGTCTATTCTGCACTCCGTAGTCCAAAACATCTCGTTATGGGCAGTTGGACATTCAGGAGATAGGCTTTTCGGCTGCAAGTCGC
>Ga0308414_1003212_pt1 | contig 10472 bp, 6 predicted proteins | sample HotsprSampleOS50_FD_205667 | JGI IMG/M metagenome (GOLD analysis project Ga0308414, IMG submission 205667) | Hot spring phototrophic mat microbial communities from Octopus Spring, Yellowstone National Park, Wyoming, United States - 20090730_OS50 ...
TGATGCCGCAGACCGACGGCGCCCGCTTCGACGGCCAGGGCGCCGGCTGGAAGGTCTACCCGCCCGGCTCGGCGCATCGCCCCACGGTGACCGGCGGCCGGGCGTTGGTGCTGTATCTGCTGCCGGAGGGCAAGATCGAGTTCACCGGCGACTGAGAGGTTGTGAAGAAATCGTCGCGAGCGGCCCGAGGATCGCTGCCTCAGCAGCGCACCCGTACAGAGGAGTACGGCGGGGAGCCGCAGGCGCCAGAATCGGGACGCGCAGCAGATTTATTCACGACCTCTGACGCGGCATCGGTCGGCGCCGACGCGCAATCAGCCGGTGAGGAAGTCGGCGTAGATCAGCGCCGCCCAGCGGAGGTCTTCCTCCCAAAGCTTGGCGCGGCGGTCGTTGTCGTCGAACTGCGTCTGCTGCAGCACGCCGTCGTCGCCGAGCTTGTAGTCGAACTGCACCGCGATCGCCTCGCGCGGGCTGTTGTTGACCAGCATGTAGCAGAGGTTGTCGATGATGATCGGCTTCAGTTCCTGCTCCTTGGCCTGCCACGCGATGTACTGCGCGGCGGCGCGCGCCTGCCGGTTGGCGACGTGGCCGCTCTTGGGATAGTGGCCGAACTGGGGCGAGACCGCGCCGACGGCATCGCCAATGACGAAAACCCGCGGGTCGTCCTTCAGGTTGTAATAGAGCGGATGGACGGCGGCCCAGCCGGTCGGCTTGCCGTCGGCCGTGGTGCCGGTCACCTTGGCCTTCCAGGCGAGATCGCCGGCCTGGTGAGGGCTCATCAGCAGCGCGTCGTCGAATTTGAAGTCGCCGGCCGCGGTCTTGACCACCCTGGCGAACGGATCGACTTCCTTGATCTGGGCATTCGGGACGTGGGTGATGACGTCGGGGTACAGCTCCTCGAAGGCCTGCCTGAAGCCGACCGTGATCGGCGCGATGCGCGGCTTGGGGTCGAGGATGACGATCCTCGCCGGCACCTTGTTGTTCTTGAACCACCACGCCATCAAGCAGGCCCGTTCGTACGGCGACGGCGGGCAGCGGTGCGGCGGCGGCGGCAGGGTCATCACGAAGGTGCCGCCCTTGAAGTCGCGGATCTTGCGCTTGACCTGCTGGTGCTCGCTCGACGGGATGTAGGCGGTCGGGTAGGTCGCGCGCGTGTAGTCGATCGCCTTGCGGTCGTTGCCGAACCATGGCTCGAACGCGTAGCGGATGCCCGGCGCCAGCACCAGCCAGTCATACTGCACCGTGCCCTGCGCCGTCGCCACGCGGCGGGCGGCGCGGTCGATGTCGATGATCTCGGTCTGGACGAACGTGTAGCCGTACTTGAGGGCGGCCGAGGCGTACGAGTGCACCAGGTAGCCGGTGTCGACGATGTCGAGCAGCCACTTGTTGCTCATCGGGCAGGACCAGAACACAGGGTTGCGCTCGAGCAGGACGACCTCGAGCTCCGGCGCCAGTTCGCGCACGTAGCGCGCCGCGGTCATGCCGCCCCAGCCGCCGCCGGCGATCACGACGCGGCGCCTGCCGGAGCGCGGCAGCAGCTCCGACGACGGCGTGAACAGCAGGGTCTGGGCCGACAGCGGTTTCGATGCAGCCAGCGCGACGGCGGCGCCGGCGCGCAGGACATCCCGACGGGACAGTTCCATGCGAGTCTCCTCTTGATGTTTCGAACGGCAGTGCCGCTGGCCGCGATTCGGTCGGGGCCTGCGAGCCGGCGCCTTGAAAAGAACCACTCTGGGCGCGCGCCGGCGGCACGCCGCGAGCGGGATGCGGGGACAGCGTGCGGACGCAGGCCGCGCTACGGCTTGACCGGCAGCACGTGGATCGCCTTGATCACGAGTTCTACCGTGTCGCCGACCGCCAGGCCGAGTTCCTCGACCGACTCAGTGGTCAGTACCGAGGACATCGTGTGCGGATCGGGGACTTCGAACTTCACCAGCGACATCACATCGCCCTTCTTGACCGACGTGACCCTGGCGACGATGCGGTTGCGGGCGCCGTACTTCATGCAGACCTCCTGTGCGAAACGTGCGCCGATTGTCCCACCGCCGCGGCGGCTGGCGCAATCGGTACTGGCGGTACCGCCGCCGTGTCGCCAGATTCCGCCGCGCCGCGATTCGGTACAGTAGTCGCGGCGGTGGCGTGATCGGCGCCGCGTGCTGCCGGCCGGCTCTGGCGGGCCGCAACCCTGGAAGACGACGAGGATGACATGACCGAACCGACTGCCAAGCGGCTGACCGAAATGGTCAGCTGCGCCGGCTGAGCGAGCAAGCTCGCCGCAGGCGAGCTCGCCCAGGTCCTGGGCGACATTCCGCTCAACCGCGACCCCCGCGTCCTCATCGATTTCCGCACCTCGGACGATGCGGGCGTCTACGCCTGGGAGGGCGGGCCGGCGCTCGTGCAGACGGTGGACTTCTTCACCCCGATCGTCGACGACCCGTACGCCTACGGCGAGATCGCGGCGGCCAACGCGGTCTCCGACGTCTACGCGATGGGCGGCCGGCCGCTGACGGCGCTGGCCATCGCCGGCTTTCCGGCCAAGGGCGTCGGCCGCGAGGTGATCGCCGCCATCTTCCGCGGCGGCTACGACAAGCTCGCCGAAGCCGGCGTGGCGCTGCTCGGCGGCCACACGGTGCAAGACCCGGAGATCAAGTTCGGCTATGCGGTCACCGGCGCGGTCGACCCGCAGCGCATCTGGTCGAACGCCGGCGCGAAGGTGGGCGACCGCATCGTGCTGACCAAGCCCATCGGCACCGGGGTGGTGGCCACCGCGGGCAAGAACGCACGCGCGCCCGAGGCGCTGCTGGCGCAGGCGATCGCGTCGATGCGCACACTGAACCGGGCCGCCGCCGAGGCGCTCGCCGCCGCCGGCGGCGTGCACGCCTGCACCGATGTCACCGGCTTCGGCCTCGTCGGCCACGCCTCGGAGGTGGCCAACGCCAGCGGCGTCACGGTCGTGATCGACGCGGCGCGGGTGCCGCTGTTCGACGGCGTGCTGCCGCTGGTGGCGGGCAACCGCGCCGGCGGCATGCTGAACAACCGCCGCCATTTCGGCGGCCTGGTCGCCGTGGGCGCGGGCGTCGGCGACGATCTGACCGACCTGCTGTACGACCCGCAGACCTCGGGTGGCCTGCTCGCCTTCCTGGCCGCCGATCGCGCCGACGCGGCGCTGCAGGCGCTGCGCGACGCCGGCGTGGCGGCGGTGGAGATCGGCTGCGCCGTGGCGCCGACCGGAAACTGGGTGGAACTGCGCTGACCGCCGGCTGCGGCGGGCCGCTACTTGCGCCAGAACGCCGGCGTGAACAGCACGAACACCGACAGCATCTCCAGCCGCCCCAGCAGCATCGCCACGGTGCAGACCCAGGTCTGGAAGTCGCTGAGCGCGGCGTAGTTCGACGCTGGGCCGACCTCGCCCAGGCCTGGGCCGAGGTTGTTGACGCAGGCCACCGCCGCCGAGAAGGCGGTGATGACGTCGAGCCCGGAGACGATCAGCAGGAAGGTCAGCACGATCACCGTGGTGCCGTACATCAGCATGAAGGCGAGCACGGCGAAGATGACGTTGTTCTCGACCACCGCGTCGCGGATGCGCACCGGGCTGACCACCGCCGGATGCAGCGCCCGCAGCATCTCGCGCCGCGCCTGCTTCAGCAGCACGATGAAGCGGATCATCTTGATGCCGGCGCCGGTGGAACCGGCGCTGGTGGCCAGCCCCGACAGCATCAGCATGAACCACGGCGCGAAGCTCGGCCACTGGCTGTAGTCGGCGGTCGAATACCCGGTTGTCGAGACGATCGACATCACGTTGAACGCCGTCCGCTGCAGCGTCAGCCAGGGATCGTCGTAGGTGCTCTGCCACAGCAGGTAGATCGCTACCAGCGCGACGGCGCCGGCCAGCACGATCACCGTGCCGCGCGCTTCGGTGTCGGCCAGCAGCACGCCGATCGAGCGCCGGCGCGCCGCCAGGAAGTACAGCGCGAAGTTCACGCTCGCCAGCAGCATGAAGACCACCGCGATGCCCTCCAGCAGCGGCGACTCGAAATGGCCGAAGCTGGCATCGTGCGGCGACAGACCGCCCAGGCTGGCGGTGGTGAACATGTGCATCGCCGCGTCGAGCGCGCTCATGCCGCCGGCCCAGTACGCCAGGAAGCAGGCGAGCGAGATTACGCCGTAGACGCTCCACAGGCCGAGCGCGGTGTCGGTGATGCGCGGCGTCAGCTTGGCGTCCTTGATCGGGCCGGCGGTCTCGGCGCGGAACAGCTGGGTGCCGCCGACGCCGAGCAGCGGCAGGATCGCCACCATCAGCACCAGGATGCCCATGCCGCCGATCCACTGCAGCAGGCAGCGCCAGAAGTTGATCGACCGCGGCAGCGCGTCCAGCCCCGACAGCGTCGTGGCGCCGGTGGTGGTCAGTCCCGACATCGCCTCGAAGTAGGCGTCGGTGAACGAAAGCCCCGGCAGGTGCAGCAGCAGCGGCAGCGTGGCGAACGCCGGCAGCACGGTCCAGATCAGCGTCACCAGCAGGAAGCCGTCGCGCGGCAGCAGCTCGCGGCGGAACCGCCGCGTGGCCAGCCACAGCGCCGCGCCGCAGACGAAGGTGATCGCGAACGCGGTGTCGTAGGCGATCAGCACCGCTTCGTCGTAAAGAAACGCCACCGCCAGCGGCGCCAGCATCGTCAGCGCGAACACCGCCACCGTCGCGCCCAGCAGGTTCAGCAGCGGCAGCAGGGAATGGGCGAGCGCGGACATCGGGGCGGTGGCGGCGCGCGCGATTATGCGCTGCGCTGCCGGGCGCGGCTCGGCCGGCGCTGCGGTCAGCGCCCGCCTTCGGCCAGCAACTGCGCCAGCTTCCAGCGCAGCGCCCGCTCGGTCAGCAGGCGCGCCAGCCAGAGCACAACGAGCAGCCCGGCGACAAAGCCGAGCCACGGCGCGACGCCCAACAGCCGCGCCACGCCGGTGCCGCCGAGCATCAGCGCCCAGGCGATGAAGTTGTTGCGCAGGCCGTGCCGGCGCTCCGGCTCGTAGGCGATCAACGCCTCGACCAGCGCGGCGCGGCGCGCGGGCGCGAGATCGGGCACCGCCGCGACTTCGCGCAGCACCCAGGCGCGGGAAACGAGCAGCGCCGCCGTCGGCGTGATGCGGTCGATCCAGCGGATCGCCAGCGGGTCGGCGGCGGTCATGGCTGCGCTGCGCGGGCGGCGGCGGCGCCGTCGCGGCGCCTCATGCCAGGTTGCGCAGCTCGCGCAGCGCCACCGAGGCGGTGGCCAGATCCATCGTCCGCACCTGCGACAGCTCGTCGATCAGGCGGCGGGCGCGCGCCAGCGCGTGCGCGTTGGCCTGTTGCCAGGCGGCCACCGCGGCGCGGGCGTCGCCGTCGCCCTGCATCTGCACCGCGCGGGCAGCGAAGGCGCGCTGCAGGTCGGCGAGATCGTCGCCGAGGGCGCTCTTGGCGCGCGCCTGCCAGTAGCCCTCGGTGGGCAACTGCACGATCTGCGCCCGCAGCCGGTCCAGCCCGAGCGCATCGCCGAGCGCGAAGTACACGCCGGCCACCTCGTCGAGGCTGCGGCCGGATTGTTCGGCGATCTCGGCGACGTCCAGCGCCGCGAACTGCGCCTCGGCGGAGGCCGCCCGCGCCGCCACCGGCGGCGGCACGCCGGCGTCGAGCCAGCGCTCGTGCTGCTGGTGCCGCTGCCGCGGCTGGCCGGGCTCGGCGGCGATGAAGGCGAGCATCGCCTCCGCCGCCGGCCGGAAGCGGGCGATGGTGTCGGCCATCGGGTCGGTCAGCCGCCGCGAGCGCAGGAACCAGGCGGTGGCGCGCTCGGTGAGCCGCGCCAGTTCGATCAGCATCTCGGCCTGCACGTCGTCGGGCACGCGGTTGTCGAGCGCCTCGATCTCGCGCCGCGCCTGGCCGTTGGCGAAGCTCTCGCGCGCCAGCAGATAGGCGCGCACCACCTGCGCCGGCGCGGCGCCGGTGTTCTCGCTCAGCCGGTGCACGAAGGTGGCGCCGACGCGGTTGACCATGCTGTTCAGCACGTAGGTGGCGACGATCTCGCGCTTCAGCGGATGGCGGTCCATGTAGGCGCCGTACGGCTCGCGCAGCCGCGCCGGGAAGTAGCGGCGCAGGGCGGTGGCCACGAACGGGTCCTCTGGCAGATCGGAGGCGACGAGCTCGTCGAACAGCCACAGCTTGGCGTAGGCCAGCAGCACGGCCGACTCCGGCGTGGTGAGCCCGATGCCCTGCTCGCGCCGCTCGGCGATGGTGGCATCGTCCGGCAGGAACTCCAGCGCCCGGTTCAGCCTCCCGTTCTTCTCCAGGAAGCGCATGAAGCGCGCCTGCTGCTCCAGCAGCGGCCGGGCGAGCCGCCGCGACAGGCTCAGCGCCTGCGTCTGGCCGTAGTTGTCGCGCAGCACCAGCTCGGCCACTTCGTCGGTCATCTCGGCCAGCAGCTTGTTGCGCTGCTTCACCGTCATCTCGCCCTCGGCGATGACCAGGCCGAGCAGGATCTTCATGTTGACCTCGTGGTCGGAGGTGTCGACGCCGCCGGAGTTGTCGATGGCGTCGGTGTAGATGCGGCCGCCGATGCCGCCGCAGCCGTGCAGCGCGTACTCGATGCGGCCGAGCTGGGTGCAGCCGAGGTTGCCGCCCTCGGCGACCACCTTGCAGCGCAGCTGCCGGCCGTTGACGCGGATGGCGTCGTTGGCGCGGTCGCCGACGTCCGCATGCGACTCGGTCATGCTCTTGACGTAGGTGCCGATGCCGCCGTTGTACAGCAGGTCCACCGGCGCCTTCAGGATGGCGCTGATCAGTTCGTTCGGCGTCAGGTTGCCTGGCTCGATGCCCAGCCGCGCGGCGGCCTGCGGCGACACCGCGATCGACTTGGCCGAGCGCGGCCACACGCCGCCGCCCGCGGAGATCAGGCTGCCGTCGTAGTCGGCCCACGACGAGCGCGGCAGGTCGAACAGCCGCTTGCGCTCGTCCCAGCTCCTGGCCGCGTCCGGGTCGGGGTCGAGGAAGACGTGGCGGTGGTCGAAGGCGGCCACCAGGCGGATGTGTCTTGAAAGCAGCATGCCGTTGCCGAACACGTCGCCCGACATGTCGCCGATGCCGACCACGGTGAAATCGGTGCGCTGCACGTCGACGCCCATCTCGCGGAAATGCCGCTTGACGCTTTCCCACGCGCCGCGGGCGGTGATGCCCATCTTCTTGTGGTCGTAGCCGGCGCTGCCGCCGGAGGCGAAGGCGTCGCCGAGCCAGTGGCCGTACTCGGCGCTGATGGCGTTGGCGTAGTCGGAGAAAGTGGCGGTGCCCTTGTCGGCCGCCACCACCAGGTACGGGTCGTCGCCGTCGTGGCGCACCACGCGCGGCGGCGGCACCACCTTGCCCGCCACCAGGTTGTCGGTGAGGTCGAGCAGGCCGCGCAGGTAGTCCTGGTAGCAGGCGATGCCCTCCTTCAGGTAGGCATCGCGGTCGGTCGCGGGCGGCGCCTTCTTCAGCACGAACCCGCCCTTGCTGCCGACCGGCACGATGACCGTGTTCTTGACCATCTGCGCCTTGACCAGGCCGAGGATCTCGGTGCGGTAGTCCTCCAGCCGGTCCGACCAGCGCAGGCCGCCGCGCGCCACCTTGCCGCCGCGCAGGTGCACGCCCTCGAAGCGCGCCGAGTAGACGAAGATCTCGAACATCGGCTTCGGCTCCGGCAGCCCGGGCACCTTGGCCGGATCGAACTTGAACGACAGGAAGCTCTTCCGCTCGCCGCGGTCGTCGACGCGCCAGAAGTTGGTTCGCGTGGTGGCCAGCACCAGCGCCAGCAGCTGCCGCAGGGCGCGGTCCTCGTTGAGGTTTTCCACGGCCTCCAGCGCCTGCTCGATCTGGCGGGCCGCGGCGGCGCAGTCGGCGCGGCGCTGCTCCGCGTCCACGGCCTCGTCGGGGTCGAAGCGGTGGCGGAACAGCTGCAGCAGCGCACGCGCGATCCCCGGGTGCGCGTTCAGCGTTCCCTCGATGAAGGCGGTGGTCAGCGCGAAGCCGATCTGGCGCAAATACTTGGCGTAGGCGCGCAGCACCAGCACCTCGTCGGCGGCCAGCCCCGCGCGCAGCACCAGGCGGTTGAACTCGTCGTTCTCGATGCGGCCGTCGGCCACGCGCAGGAAGGCGTCCTCGAACAGCGGCTTGACGCGGTCGATCTCCACCGGATCGGCGGCCAGCGCCAGCAGCTCGAAGTCGTGCACCCACATCGGCCCGCCGCCGGCGGGCAGCACCCGCGCCGGGTGCTCGGTCAGCACGCGCACGCCCATGCGTTCGAGCATCGGCAGGCTGTCCGACAGCGCCACCGGCTCGCCGGCGCGGTAGATCTTGAAGCCGAGCGTGCCGGCAGGCGCGCCCAGCGGCCGGTACAGCTTGACGTCGGTGCCGCCGGGCGCGAGCGCCTCGAGCTTGCGGATGTCGGCCACCGCGGCCCGCGCCGCCGTGCGCTCGCGGTAGGCGCCCGGGAACGCCCGCTGCCAGCGCTTGAACAGCATCGTTCCCGGGCCTTCGCCCTCGGCGTCGATCAGCGCCGCCGCGAGATCGTCCTCCCAGCGGCGGGCGGCGGCGGCCAGTGCCTCCTCCAGTTCCTTGCGGTCGACCGCCGGCACCTGGCCCGGCTTCGTGCGCACGGTGAACAGGATGCGGGCGAGGATGTCGTCGGTCAGCAGCACGTCGAACTCGTTGCTGGTGCCGGCGAAGGCGTTCATCAGGATGTCCTGGAACTTCAGCCGCAGCTCGGTGCCGTAGTTCTCGCGCGGCACGAAGATCAGGCAGGTGACGAAGCGCTCGTACGGGTCGCGGCGGATGAACAGCCGCAGCCGCTGCCGCTCGCCCAGGCGCAGGATGCCCATGGCGATCTCGTACAGCTCGTCGGTGCCGATCTGGAAGATCTCGTCGCGCGGGTACGTCTCCAGGATCTGCACCAGCGCCTTGCCGAGGTGGCTGTCCGGCGCCAGGCCGGCGCGCGTGATCACCGCCGCTACCTTGCCGCGCAACAGCGGGATGTCGATCACCCGCGCGCTGTAGGCGGTGGAAGTGAGCAGGCCGAGGAAGCGGTGCTCGCCGATCACTTCGCCTGCCGGCGAGAAGCGCTTGATGCCGACGTAGTCGATGTAGCCGGGCCGGTGCACCGTGGCGCGCGCGGTGGCCTTGGTCAGGATCATCAGCGGTGTGGGCTGGCGCGCCATCGCCCGCGCCTGCTTCGGCAGCTGCGCGAAGCTGCCGGAGATCTTCTCGGCGCCGGTCTCGCGCAGGATGCCGAGGCCGCTGCCCGGCACCAGCTTCAGCGCGTCCTCGCCGTCGAGCACGACCAGGTCGTGGCAGCGGTAGCCGAGCAGCAGGAAGTTGCCCGCCGCCAGCCACTCGACGAAGGCGCGGCTTTCGGCCACCTCGGCCTGCGCCGCCGGCGGCACCTGCCGGTTCAGCTCCGCCACCACGTCGATCAGCCGCGCCAGCATCTTCTTCCAGTCGGCGGTGACGACGCGCACGTCGCCGAGCACGCGCTCGATGCCGGCGGCCAGTCGCGCCCGCGCCTCGTCCTCGACCAGGCGATCGACCTCGATGTGCATCCACGACTCGCGCATCGCCTGCGGCTTCTCGTTGCGCGGCCACAGGCCGGCGGGGCGGCCGTCGGCCCCGCGCTCGACCGCGAACACCGGATGCACGCGCATGTGCTGCGTCAGGCCCTGCCGGTTGGCCTCCATCGTCGCCGAGTCGACCAGGAACGGCATGTCGTCGTTGACGACCTCGATCACCGTGTGCCGCACCGCCCAGCCGTGCTCGGCGGCGCTCGGCGAGAACACGCGCACCTTGGGCTGGCCCGGCGTGCGCACGCGGCCCAGTTCCCAGTGCGACAGCGCCGCGCCGGCGAGGTCGTCGGCGCTGCGCTCCAGCAGGTCCTCGGGGTCGATCTGGCGGTAGTACTCGCGGATGAACACCTCGATCAGCGCCCGCTCGTCGGCGGCGACCCGCTGCTGCGCGTGCGCCACGGCGGCGGCGATCCGCTCCTCGCAGGCGGTGCTGGCCGGCTTGTTCATCGGCGTGTCCCCTTCCGCTTGTTGGTGCGCGAAGTATGCACCGCGGCCTTCACTACACTGGCCGGCATGTTCGGGGCTTTCGCCGCTGCGCGCTGGGCGTTCGTCGACGTCGAGACCACCGGCGCCTCGCCGCTGCGCGAGCGGGTGACGGAGGTCGGCGTCGTCGCGGTGGAAACCGACGGCTACGCGCAGCGCGTCACGGAGTGGTCGTCGCTGGTCAACCCCGGCGTGCCGATCCCGCCCGAGATCCAGTGGCTCACCGGCATCAGCAACGAGATGGTGCGCGAGGCGCCCCGCTTCGCGGAGCTGGCCGAGACGCTGTACGACCTGCTCGCCGACGCCATCTTCGTCGCCCACAACGCCCGCTTCGACTACGGCTTCCTGAAGGCGGAGTTCGCGCGCGCCGGCTACGACTGGCG
>Ga0308414_1003213_pt1 | contig 10471 bp, 6 predicted proteins | sample HotsprSampleOS50_FD_205667 | JGI IMG/M metagenome (GOLD analysis project Ga0308414, IMG submission 205667) | Hot spring phototrophic mat microbial communities from Octopus Spring, Yellowstone National Park, Wyoming, United States - 20090730_OS50 ...
GAAACCCGAGAAGAGGCTGTAAGATTCAGGCAGGCCTTTGAACCATATTTCAATACCTACGGCTTTACCCTTAAGTATGACGGCCTTCCTGTGCGTAAGGAGCCTAAAAATACAGCCCCTATGGTCTACCGTTTAAAGGCTGGTAAAATAGCCAAGGTTCTGGCTCGCGATGAAAAGCCTACTCAAATAGGTGGCCTTGAGAGCTATTGGTACCGCCTTCTCACTGAAGAGGGGGTGCAGGGCTATGTCTTCGGCTATTATCTTAACCTCATCGAAGATTCAAAATCTTTAGACAAAAAGATTGATGAGCTTACTAACAAGGACCCTGCTCTTGATGCCTTCTTAAACAACATCTGGCGACCACTTGAATTGAAAGAAATGCTAGAAAAAAACCAACTCGACTTAAATTACCTTAAGCGAAATTACGGCCTTATCCCTAATTCTAAAGAAAAAAAGATTACCCTCATTACTCCAAGCCAGACAAAGGAATATCGCTACACCGAGATCCGTAAGAGCAGAGGCGATACATATGAAGTAGTAGGTACTGACCTCACAATTCAGATTATCGGATCAAGAAAGATCGTAGCAAGCTATTTCTTAGATGGAAACTATGTTTTACAGGAGTTTATCCTTTTAGATAAGGATTTAGATGAGCTAGCGCGATTTGAAGAGGATCGCTGGAAGAATCAGTTTTATCAGTTTCTAAATCGGGGCAAGAGTCTGCACTCGGATATCTATGGTACGCTAGAATTAAAAGATGATTTTCGATTTAAGTGGAGTGACTTTGAAGAAATCGCTATAATTATTCCCTATGGGACAAGGGGGGCGGGTAGTTTGAGTTTTACCTATAAATTAGGACCACTCTTAAGTGGCAATTTTGATGGCGTTATCACCTTCTATTTTGATGAGGCGCCTGAATATCCTTTAGTTTTCGTCTACCGCTTTTATGAAGGTGGAGTCCAGCTTTACCATATAACAGCAGACAATCTAGCGGGGACTGAGGTAAAGCGCTTGGGATCGAATCCCTTGATCCTTAATTTCAACTTTAACTAAAAAATTTTTAAGCAAGCTGCCTTTAAACCCAAAGAAGGAGTTCAAATTAAAAGGCCGAGGAGGGAGTATGGGAATTTTTCATGCCTATGATGTGCGGGGCCTATGGCCCTCTGAAATTACTACCGAGATAGCCTATCGCTTAGGGCGTGTCTTTGCTCGCCTCTATCCATGCGATTCAATTTTATTAGGCCATGATGCAAGGCTCCATTCACCTGAACTCTATGAGGCCTTAGCCAGCGGTCTTACCAGTGAGGGAGTGGAGGTAGTGGGCATGGGGCTTTGTTCAACACCACAACTCCATTTCTTTCAGATACACGAAGGGTTTCCGGCAGGCATCATGGTTACTGCATCCCATAATCCAAAGGACTATCATGGCTTTAAGATCTTTGACGCTCAGGGTGGCTCGATCAGCTACCAAAAAGGCCTTGCCCGAATCGAGGCCGAGATGGCAAAGGAGCTAGGACCGTGCCAAAGGCTCAAGGCTAAAAAGACCGAGACCAAAAAAATTGAGGCATATCTTGATTTCTTGGCCCAGCGGGCAAGTTTTAGAAACTTTGAACTGCCCCTAGTAATTGATCTGGCAAATGGTTCTGCTGGCGAGGTCTTTCAAGGTCTTGCCGCAAGGCTTTCTTTAAAAGTAGATTTTTTAAATTCCAAGCCCGATGGAAACTTCCCTGCCCATGAGCCCAATCCCTTAAAGCCAGAGAGTAGAATCAAGACCAGCGAGGCCGTCTTACACAACCAGGCTTGCCTAGGCGTCGTGCTAGATGGCGACGGAGATCGCATTATCTTTGTCGACGACAAGGGTGAGGCAGCAGAAAACTATTTTGTTGCTGCCCTTATTGCCGGCCAGCTTTTAAGGGAAAGACCTCAGGCTGCCATTGTCTATGATCTCATCTCCTCCAAGGTATTGCCTGAAGAGATAAAGGCCAAGGGAGGTCTAGCAGTGGTCTCGCGTGTTGGCTACACCTTTTTATACGACAAGATGGTTGAATATCAGGCTGTCTTTGGGGCTGAGACCTCAGGCCATGTCTATTTTAAAGTGACTCCCAACTATTATACCGAGTCAGCAGCTTATGCCCTGGTGGTGATGCTTGAGCTTTTAGGTCAGACCGAAGGCCCACTCTCCCAGCTGCTTGCTCCTCTAAAAAGCCGCTACTACCAGGCACCTGAGCTTAATATCAGGCTTAAGGCCAAGGCCAAGGCCTTGCAGCTTGTTAAGGACCATTACCGGGATGCAGAGATCGCGGAATTAGATGGAGTAAGTGTGAGTTATCCCGATTTCTGGTTTAATGTCAGGCCCAGCAATACCGAGCCCCTGCTCAGGGTTCGGCTTGAGGCCTCGAATAAGGATATTGGTGAGGCCAGGCTCGCTGAACTGGAGAGACTTTTAAAGCAGCTTTGAATTAAAGCCTTAAATATTTAAAATGAAACCTTCCCCACCTCTAATTTGACATCTGTTAAAGGTAAGATGTATCTTAGATTAAGAAGTATTTTAAAGTAGGGGGTCTTTTTTATGTCAAATAATAGCTTGCGATGTGCAACCCTTAAAAAAACAGAGCTCTTCTCTTCTTTGGATGAGGAATCCTGTGATCTAGTCCTTACCAAGATGAAAGAGCTGTGTTTTAAGGCAGGGGATTTTCTGTGCATGGAAGGAGAACCCGGCACAAGGCTTTTCGTTATAAAGCAGGGGGAGGTTGAAGTAATTAAACGAGGAGCAAAGGGCGCTGAAATTCTGATAACGGTCTTGAAGCCTGGCGAGTTTGCCGGGGTAATGAGCCTTTTTGATGAAGAGATCCGTTCAGCGACGCTAAAGGCCAAGACCGACTGTGAGATGTTGGTCCTCGATAAGGAGACTTTTAACCTGCTTCTGGCTAAGCGGCCAGAGATAGCCCGTTCGCTCCTTGCCTATCTGAGCCGTCGCCTGCGCGTTGAGACTCAGACCGTGGCTAATCTGCTTACAAGTGACTATGACCCGCGCTTTAAGATAGCCTTTTTCGATGTAAAGCCATATACTGTCAAATCATTTCAGGCAGTGAATAGAGATCGCTTTAGCCTTCACTTTTTTGAACCAAGGCTGAACCTAGCCACTGCCTCTCTAGCCTCTGGCTTTCAGGCTGTCTGTGCCTTTGTCAACGACGATCTCAGTGCCCCTGTTTTAGAAGAACTAGCAAGGCTAGGGGTAAAGCTAATTGCCCTGCGCTGTGCAGGCTTCAATAATGTGGATCTGGAGGCTGCAAATCGTCTTGGCTTAAGTGTCATCAGGGTGCCGGCCTATTCCCCGCAGGCAGTAGCTGAACACGCTGTAGCCCTGCTCTTGAGCCTGAACCGCAAGATCTACCGAGCCTATAACCGAGTGCGTGAGGGTAACTTCTCCTTGGTAGGTCTTGAGGGTTTTGACCTCTATGGGAAGACGGCTGGGATAATTGGAACAGGCAAGATCGGACGTTGTCTTGCCAAGATCCTTGCTGGTTTTGGGATGAGGCTCTTGGCCTTTGACCGCCAGGAGGATCAGGCCTTTGCCTTGGAGACAGGGCTTGTCTATGTCACCCTGGATGAATTGTACCGCCAGGCTGATGTCATCAGTCTGCATGCACCACTTGTCCCTGAAACCTATCACCTGATCGATCAGAGTGCTTTGGCTAAGATGAAGGAGGGTGTTATAATTATCAATACAAGTCGCGGGGCTTTAATCGATACGGCTGCACTAATAGAGGCCTTGAAAAGCGGAAGGCTAGGGGGTGCGGGTCTGGATGTCTATGAGGAGGAAGAGGAATATTTCTTCGAGGATCTCTCGGATAAGATTATAACTGATGATCTTTTGGCCCGTCTCCTCACCTTTCCTAATGTGATTATTACAAGCCATCAGGCCTTTCTGACCCATGAGGCTTTACACCAGATCGCCCAGGTGACCCTGGATGGCATAGTGGCCTTTGTAGCTGGCAAAAGAGGCGCTGGTTTACCCAATTCCCTAACAGGCAAATAATAAAATATACCAAAAGGCCTAGTGCTAAAGGGACAATAAAGGCTTATCTTTACTTAAAGGAGTCTTTAGGATGAAGATGAAGAAATGGAATTGCAAAGGGCTGCTTTTAATTTTTATTTTAGGAATAAGCCTAAGCCTCGCCAATTGCCTTATGACAGGGACAGTCGCCGTACGCTCAGAACTTAAGGCCAATCAGCCTAAAACAGATAAACCCAAAGTGATGTTGAGTATTACTGTAGAAAATCCTCAATTGCTTGTAATCCCCGGTACCTATGTCTACTGGTATGATGCTGGTGACAGCGATATCTTTTTCTATGCTGGTGTCTGGTGGCGCCACTGGGAGGGGAACTGGTACCGGGCTAGCCATTACCGAGGTAACTGGGTAAGGGTAGAGATTAAGAGTGTGCCCCTATCTATAATAAAGCTTCCAACTAACTGGAAAGGGCGTATGCATCGGGCTCCGCGTGTTAGCTCCTATGAGGCACAGGAGAACTGGCAGCGCTGGGAAAACAGTCACTATTGGGAAAAGCGCGGTTGGGAATGAATTCCTAAGTAGCCAAAAAAGCCGCAATATTTTATAAAGAAGTTAGTTGACAAAATAAACAAACATCGTTATTTTTACTTTAGTCCTCTTTATGCTCCAAATATAAAAAATTAGTCTTTTTGACTTGCAAATCATTTTAGTAATACTAAACTAAAGAGGGACGGAGGCTAAAATTAAATCTTTGGAAAAGGATTGGAGGCTCTAAATGCGCATTGCCTATATGACCATTGATGATGCCCCAACATCGAAAACCATCCAAAAAATGGAAAGCCTTTTAAGGCTCAAGATCCCTGCTATTTGGTATATGAAGGGAAGGGACCTGGCTGAACAGATTGAGGTCGGCGTTGAACTCCTAAAGCATGGCTTTATCCTAGGCAATCATGCTTGGGATCACCCCTATTTTTCTCAGATACCTACAGCCAAGGCCAAAGAAGAAATAAAGAATACCCATGATGTGCTTGAAGAGGTCTATGCCAAGGCCAGTAAGCCCTTTGTCAAACTCTTCCGCTTCCCGTTTGGGGACAAAGGCCTTGGTCAGGACGTCCTTGTGAGCGCTGATCCTGCTAAACAAGCCCATGCTGAGGCCTTGCAGGCCTATTTGCGCCAGTTAGGCTATCGCCAGCCTGATTTTAAAGGCGTGACCTATGAATGGTATAACTGCCTTGGTTTAGGTACTGAGCGCTGGGCCGACAGCTATTGGACATTTCAGTTTAAGGAATGGCTGGTTTTTACCTCGCAGACCAGCGAGACTGAGGTCATGTCCTTCATGGATCGCGATGAACCTGAAATGATGTTTGGCCTAAACTCAGGTACAAGTGCCGAAATACTCCTTTTACATGACCACCCCGAGACTAATTATCTGTGGGACCGATTACTGGCCAAACTGATGACCAAAAACTTCAGTTTTAAGCTACCTGATTTGCCTCAGCCATAGCAGGGAAAGGACTGTCCTATGTTAAGTAAAACTGATATCAGATGTGCCCCATCACGCAAGCCGCCCTTAAAAACTGAGGAGGTACCTCAGTTTGTGGTCTTTGGCTCGGATGACAATGGAATTTCAGGACTTCCTGAGAGCGGCAAGAAGGGGGGCTTGCAGTTTATCCTTGAGCTCTTTAGTGCCTCTAATCCAACTGGCCGCAATAATCCAGCGACTTACGATGGCCAAAAGACAAGCATAACACTCTATGTCTCGACGATATATGCCTCATCTGACTTTAGCGATAGAGCCGAGCTTGTGCGCAAGCAGTGGTTGGCCTTCCTTGCTGAAGGCCACGAACTGGGCTGCCATGCCCACAGCCACCTCCACGGCGAACCCATGAGCCTCGAGGAATGGGAGCAAGAACTTGCACGTTTTTTTGAGATCATCGAGGCCCCTTTGGGAAAAGGGGGTCTGGGGCTTAACCGCTTAAGCCTTGCTGGCTTTCGTACTCCTTTTCTTGAATACAACAGGAATACCTTTGAGGCTATCAGCCAAGCAGGCTTTTGCTATGACTGTAGCCTTGAAGAGGGCTTTGGAGATAATGAAGACGGCCGCAATTTTTACTGGCCCTCCACCCTGGACTACCCAAGCCCAGGCAATCAGCTTCTCTATGCCGGAAACCAGAACAAAGAAATCGGTCTATATCCAGGACTCTGGGAGATACCCGCTTATACTTATCTGGTCCCCCCAAGAGAACTGTGTAAGGCTTATGGAATGGAACCAGAGATCTGGGACAGACTTTTAGCAGTCAATCCCCAGTTTAAGGGCAAGATCACTGGCTTCGATTGGAATCTCTGGATCTACTACAAGCTTGGCAAAGCCGAGTTTGTCGGTATTCTTAAATACAGCCTTGACCAGAGACTTGCAGGTAACCGCTGTCCCTTTACAGTCGGCATCCACAGTGACATCTATTCAGAAGCCTATGATGAGCTATTGCACTCGGATCCAGCAAGGCCTGTTGCAGACTATAATGAAAGGATGGAAGCCCTACGTGAATTTTATGAATATGCATTGTCCATCCCTTTAGTAAGAATAGTCTCTGCTGAAAAATTAGTGAAGTGGCTCTCTAATCCTGTTTCGCTTTAAAATTACTGACGAGAGTTTAACTATGTCCGATAAGACTACAAGAGTGTTAGTTGATAAGTCCATAAAACTTGCAGAGATGCACAAACACCTTGTCTTAAGGTATAAAGACAAGCTCAGGCTAGGCCTTAAGCAGGGGTTCACTTTGCCTTGGGTGGGGACGGAGGATCAACAATTTATGGAGCAGCTTCTCGATGCCTCCTTTTGGGTTGAATACCCAGATCCTGTGGCTGTTGATATTGTCAAGGCCCTAAGGCTTTTAAAGGCCCGAAGAGACATCACCGAGGCATTTGTAAATCAGGTCCTCCACGAAGCGCGTTTCTCTTTTTTTGGCACAGATGGCATAAGAGGCAAGGTAAGTCTAGCTGAGGAAGACCCTTTGTCATCCTTTTGGGCGAAAAATGAATTAACTCCCCACTTGGTGCGTCTTGCTGCAAGAGCTCTGGCCAAGCTCTGTCATTATCAAGTACTTAAAGAGGGGGCTTCTTTAAAGGTATACGTAGCAAGCGACGGACGGGACCAGATCACAGGCTGGAGGCTCTATACTGCCCTTCAGACAGGCTTCAGACAGGAAGGTTTTACGGTAGTAGATCTGGGGGTCCTCCCCACTCCCTATCTGCCCTGGCTTATGCTCAAAGACTCTATAGCCCTTGGCGCAGTGCTTACGGCAAGCCATAACCCTGCTAATCAGAACGGCATTAAGTTCTTTTTTAATGGCAGAAAACTCCTGCCGGAAGGTAACCCCGGCGATTATAGCCTTTCGGCCTATATCCTTGAACTGGCTTTAGCTGACAATCAGCGCCCTTGCCAGCGCCAGGGCTCTGAAATATGCTGTGGTGGCTTTAAAACAGAAATAGCGGAAGTTTGTAAAGAGGAAACACTTGCTGTTCTTCCCCGCGATCTTTCGTCTGTATTAAAGAGAGCCCAGTTTGTGCTTGATTCAGCTAACGGTGCTTTTTTTGATCTGGGCGCAAGGCTTTTTAAGGGGTTGGAACTCAATTGGCAGACAGTTAATCAAAAGCCCAACGGCGAAAATATTAACGCCTTTTGTGGCGTTTCCGAACTTGAGGGACGGAGGAGTTTTAGCCAGGAGCAAAAAGAACATCTCCCTGCTATAGTTGAGCGGCTTTTTAGCCTGCAAGGCCAGGGAAATGACCTGCTTTTAGGTATTGCGCTAGATGGGGACGGGGATAGGGGATTCCTCTTAGTCTGCGACCGTTTAAAGGGCGAGGTCTTGGTACTGGACGGTGACAGCCTTGGCATAATTCTTGCGGCACACTATCCACTTCTCCTTAGGGAGGCAGGGCTTGTGGCAGGAAATCACTATGTCCTTACGGTCGAAAGTGATCTAATGGCAGCCCGCTATGTGCGCAAACACTTAGGACTTGCTGTGGCTATTGTCTCGGTTGGTGATAAGTGGTTAAGCCATTATCATGGTGGGCCTCTGCTCTTGGGCGAGGAGGTCTCTGGACATATAGTCCTACCCCTGGCGATCACAAACTCAAGCGCTCAGAGACTTACCCTAAAGACAGGTAATGGCCTCATCACTACCCTCCTTGGCGCCTATCTGATTTGTAAACAAGATCTTAGTTTAGATGTATTACGCAATCCCTATCCAGCAGGACATAACAAGAGCTATCCTGTCTACTTTGTTGCCAAAGAGCTCTTCTACCGGGGGAGTGAGGTCTGGCAGAAGGACTGTGAGATTATAAGCGCCTTCTATACTGAGAGCAAGGAACAGAGCCTTTTGCCAGAGAGCTCTATCCTGCGCTTTGAACAAAAAGAGGATCCCAATTTATTGTATGCTGCCTTTTACCTTGGTGAGGAGCAGGAGGCAGCTGTTTTTTGCCGTAATTCAGGGACAGAGGATAAAAATGTAGTCTACCTCCAATGCCCTGTCGAACAGGCAAGGCTATTTGAGGGCTGTATCCAGAGACTGCTATCCTATCAGCGCCATGCCTTAAAAGATGGCATGCGGCCTGAGTATAGACTTGAGCAAGGGCTACTGAATCTCTTAGCCCAGGGGGGACTGAGCGAGGGAGACCTTTTCAAAAAGTTGACTAGGCCTGCCTCTCATAAAAATCTTGCAGATTACAGGTCTGTGCTTTATGCTTTAAAAAAAGAGGGCCGGATAAGACTTGAAAATGGATTATGGCAATTACAGGGCAAAGAATGACGGCCTTTTTGAAAAGGCTATCTTAATTAGGTTTTGCTTAAAATATAACTTTTTTTAGGCTTTAAGGAGTTACAGAATGAGACAGTTCGGATATTTTGATGAAGAAGGAAGGTTTATAATTAAAGACCCCTATACACCTGAGCCATGGCTTCATTATTTGATACGGGTAGATCAGCCAGGGACCGAGACTTTTGCCAGTGGAGTCACCTATGCTGGTGGCGGCTTTGATGTGCGGGGCACGCATGAAAATACTATTGTCGATACCAGGCTCCACCTTAACGACCATGACGACCTCGGCCGCTATCTTTATATATACGACCGCAGTCGCGATCTCCTCTGGTCCTCTTTTTGGCAGCCAGTACGCCATCCTGAACAGCGCTATCAGGTAACCTTAGACTTTGGTTATCTAAAGGCTGAGGCTGAATGTGGTGGTGTAAGCTGTGTTACTACAATGTTTGTCCCGCGTGCCTTTGATGGCTGGATTCAGGATATTCAACTCGAGAATTTAACAGACAAGGTCTTACGGCTTGAACTCTATCCCATGGTGCCCATCCATCTGGGGGATGCCCTTGCCCGACTGCTAGCTGGTGACAACGATGCCTTTTTTGGCGGTGCAAGCTATGATCCTGAGTTAAAAGGCATTGTCTTTCGCCGGCACCAGGGGATTGCAGTGCTAGATGACTCTGCTAAAATTAAGGGTATGCTTGGCAACATAGCCTTTTTTTATTGCACTCTGAACCAGGCCCCGGATTGGCAGGTCGCATACGACACTACCCTCGAGCGCTTTTTAGGTGACCGCTTCCATACTCTCGCTTGCCCCGGTGCTATTAAGGAAGGTAGGCTTGCCTGTAAGGATACTCCATATCTGCGCCGGGCCTGTGGTGTCTTTTGTCATATTGTGGAACTAAAACCAGGTGAGAAAAAACGTTTTGCCGTAGCACTTATTGTCTCCAGTACCCAGGACTATTATCTCAACCACAAGCAACTGCTCAAACAACTAATAGGCCAAGTGAATGAACCTGGCCAGAGGGACGCCCAACTTGAGGCTGTAAAGGCCTGGTGGCAGGAGTATATGTCACGTATCAGTCTGCAGACACCCGATCCCAAAGTAAATCGGGCCTTTCGCTGGCTTCAGTATCAGTGTCAGATTGTCTATGTCTTAAACCGAATGAAATCGCGCTTTCACACAGGCTATGAATATGGCTGGGGCTTCCGGGATATTCTACAAGATGTCCTTTTTATTTTAGCCTATGAACCAAAGGCTATGCGTCAAGCCCTCCTTCATATCGCCACTCAGCTCTTTGCAAGTGGCCAGGCCTATCATAATTTCTTTATTAATCAGCCAGGTAATAAAAGTATTGAGGCAAGTGATGACCCCCTCTGGCTGCCAGCGGCTGTGGTCAAATACTGTAAAGAGACAGGCGATTTTTCTATTCTTGATGAAGTCATCGACTATGCTGATGTCAGAGAGGGCTGCCTCAATATTAAGGGTAGCCTGCTTGAGCACTGCAAGAAGGCCTTAGAGCGTGTTTTGCAAGACTGCAGTCCCCATGGCTTGCCCTATCTTAAGGACTGTGACTGGAACGACGATCTTAATCAGCCCAGGCTTGAGGGTCAGTGGAGTAAAGACTATGAGTCAGTGATGGTAGC
>Ga0308414_1003219_pt1 | contig 10462 bp, 8 predicted proteins | sample HotsprSampleOS50_FD_205667 | JGI IMG/M metagenome (GOLD analysis project Ga0308414, IMG submission 205667) | Hot spring phototrophic mat microbial communities from Octopus Spring, Yellowstone National Park, Wyoming, United States - 20090730_OS50 ...
GTTTTTTTGTAATATATTTTGAATAATGGGCGTTTTAGGTGGGATTCCAGGGCTTTTGATTATCAAATCTGCATCGAGTATTTTTTCTAATGTATGAAAACCCTGTTCAAAAGGAATTTGAAAATCCGTTAGTTCTTTTTGAAAGACGGGTTTCAAATTAGAACTTTCTGAAAGAAAAACTTGGTAACCCTTTTTTTGAGCTAAAAGGGCTGCTCCTACCCCCGATTCTCCACCTCCTAAAATAACCATTTTTTTGATGCTGGATTTATTCATGTTTATCTTAATTTAAGGGTTGCAAAAGTGATAATACATAACAATACGGTGATTATCCAAAACCGTATGACAATTTTGGATTCATGAATACCCTTTTTTTCAAAATGATGGTGTATAGGAGCCATTAAGAAGATTCTTTTACCTTCTCCATATTTTTTTTTGGTGTATTGAAAATAACCGACTTGCATCATTACAGATAGATTTTCTACAAAATAAACACCGCAAAAAATGGGAATAAGCAATTCTTTTTTGATAATCAAAGCGAGAACAGCAACGGCACCACCTAATGCAAGGCTTCCGGTATCGCCCATAAAAACTTGTGCAGGAAAAGCATTAAACCATAAAAAACCTACGCAAGCGCCTATTAAAGCAGCACAAAATATAAAAACTTCGCCACTCATTGGTATAAAACTAATGTTTAAATAATTTGCAAATACTACATTTCCAGAAACATAAGCCATAATGCCTAAAGTTACGGCTACAATTCCCGTAACCCCAGCTGCTAAACCATCTAAACCGTCGGTAATGTTTACACCATTAGAAACCGCAGTAACGATAAAAATAATTACCAAAATGTAAATAATTTTTCCCCAAATACCATTGGGTTCGTCCCAAAATGCTAAGTAGTCATAATTGAATGTATAATTTTTAAAAAATGGTACATTGGTACTGGTAGAAAAACCGTAGTCTTTGGTACCAAATAAAAATTCCGATACCCTTAATTTTTCCTCTTTGGGTATTACAAGGTTCATTCTATTGCCTTGTCTTTCGATGGTGTAGATAGTATAAATGGGGTTAGTATAGCCTTTAGGAATGGAATTCATCGGTTTACCATCAACTGCTAAAAGCTTATCACCCTCTTTAAAACCGCTTTTTTGAAGTAAAGAATTAGGTTTAATAAGAAACTCGTTATTTAGTCTTGGTTCAATTCCTTTAAAATGAGGATGTAAGACCATCGTCAAACCAACAATCAATCCTAATCCGAGTTGCCCATAAACTTTAAAAGTACCTTTTAAACCTTTTTTATTTTTTTTAAAAACTTTGATGTAATCATCTAAAAAACCGATGATCCCCATCCATAAAGTACCAATTAGTAAAAGAATGATATAAGCATTTGAAAGATTCGCCCATAGTAAGGTTGGGATAATTATTGCCAGGATAATCATAATCCCCCCCATAGTGGGCGTACCGGCTTTTGATAAATGGTTTTGAGGTCCATCGGTTCTGATGGTTTCACCGATAGATTTTTTCTTTAAAAATTGAATAATTTTATTACCAAAAATTAAACATAAGCCCAAAGAAAACACCGCCGCCAATACCGCTCTAAAAGTAAGGTATTGAAATACTCCAAAACCCGGTATATCAAATAATTGATGAAGCCATGCTAAAAATTGGTACAACATATTTAAAACTGATTAAAAATTTTTTTAACAATTAAACCATCATCAAAAGGTACTTTTACCCCATTAATTTCTTGGTAATTTTCATGACCTTTTCCTGCGATGATCACTACATCATGATTTTGTGCAAATTTTAGTGCTGTTTCAATGGCTTCTTCTCTGTTTACCAAAGTGGTTACTTTGTTGAGGTTATTTTTTGATACACCTTTTAATATTTCTTCTATAATCAATTTGGGATTTTCATTTCTTGGATTATCGGAAGTAATTACCACTTTATCTGCTAATTCGGAAGCAATTTTACCCATCATAGGTCTTTTTTCTTTGTCTCTATTTCCACCACAACCAAAAACTACAATTACATGATGCACATTCATTTCCTTAATATTCTCTAAAATATTTTTGAGTGCATCGGGAGTATGAGCATAATCAATAATTACATATTTAGGTTGATTAGGGTGTTTAATAATTTGGAAACGACCTTTAACGGGGGTAACGAGGCTTAATTTTTTTAAAATTTCATCAGTTGAAATGCCTAATTCTTTGGCAGTAGCATAAACAGCTAGAAGATTATAGGCATTGAATACCCCAATTAATGGAACCCAAAGTTCTCTATTATCCATTATTAAATGCAAGCCTTCTAAGGTATTTTCTAAAACTTTTACATTGTAATGAGCAAGACGCTTCATCGCATAAAAAATGCGTTTTGCTTTGGAATTTTGAACCATTATTTCTCCATTTTTATCATCTAAATTACTAATAGCGAAGGCTTTAGAAGGTAAATAATTAAAAAATGCTTGTTTGCATTTTAAATAGTTTTCAAAAGTACCGTGGTAGTCTAAATGATCATGGGTTATGTTAGTAAAAATACCACCCGTAAAAACCGTACCGGCAATCCGTTGCTGATGCACTGCAATCGAACTTACTTCCATAAAACAATATTCACAGCCCGCATTAACCATATCAAAAAATAATTTTTGGAGTTGTTTTGCGTCGGGAGTAGTTAATTCTGTGGGTAATGTGGTATCGAGGATTATATTTTCTACCGTTGAAATCAAACCGCATGGAAATCCTAAGTTTTTAAATAAATGGTATAACAAAGTAGCAACGGTAGTTTTTCCATTGGTACCTGTAACACCGATGACTTTCAATTTTTCTGAGGGGTTATCAAAGTAATTGGAAGCAATAATACCTAATGCCTCGTGGCTATCGGTGGTTACTACCCATTGGACTAAAGGATACTCAAGAAAATATTCCGGTAATTTTTCACACACAACAGCAATAGCCCCATTTTCAATGGATTGTTTTATGTATTCGTGCCCGTCTGTTTGGTTTCCTTTTATTGCTATGAATAAATCACCATTTTTTACTTTTCTTGAATCAAAATGAAAATCATTCGGAACGATGCTTGTTTCTCCAAATAATTCTTTCAAATGTACTTTGTATAAAAGGTCTTTTAGAGGTCTCATAATTAATTAATTATTCAAGGGTTAAAGAAATCAATTGTTTTTTTCTTGGGTCATGATGAATAGGCTCTCCGGGTGAAATAGATTGATATTTGACTTTTCCACTTCCGTGTAATTTAACCCAAAAGCCCATATTTTCTAATAAGGGTACAGCATCTTTTGCTGTCATTCCTTTTACATTGGGAACATACTTTCCGGAAAAATTGATGTTATCCATAGCCACAAATTTTCCTTTGTTGTGAGTTTTTATGTATTCCGTTTCTAATGCTAAATCATTAGGAATAGGGATATCGAGTAATTGATAAAGTTTTATTATATCTTCTTTGTGGGTAATTCGGTTATAAGGAAGTTGAGATGCAGCAAATTTATTGGTTTTAATTCGATTTTGTTGGATTTCTATATCGCGATAATAAATATAATCCGCAATTTCTTTAAATACCGGAGCAGCAACTCTCGACCCATAATACTCGCCTTTTTCAGGTTCATCTATCATTACATAACATGAATATTTAGGATTATCAGCGGGGAAATATCCTACAAAGGAAGAACGATATTTTTTTTGGTATTTACCATCCATAAATTTTTGTACGGTACCAGTTTTCCCTGCAATTTTGAAAACCGTATCTTTAATTCCTTTGGCTGTACCATTTTCTACTACGCCTAACATAAATTCTTGAACAGTACGAAGGGTAGATTTTGAACACATTTTAGCAGTAATAATTTGACTTTCAAATTCTTCTATAATATTAGAACCGTCTCTAACTTGTGAAACTAAAATAGGGGAAATCAATTTTCCATTGTTAGCGATACCATTTACAAAGGTCAATATTTGAAGAGGAGTAAGTTTTACGTTATAACCAATGGAAAGCCATGGCAAAGAAGATTTTGACCATAAGCGATGGTTCGGTTTAATGATGTAAGGTTCCGGTTCTCCTTTAATTTGAGAACCTGTATGTTTTAGAATACCAATTTGATACAAACGGTCAATGAATTTTTGGGGTTTATCGGAATAAAAATTTTCTGATACTTCAGCAAAAGCGATATTGGAGGATTTTTCAAATGCTTGTTTTAAAGTAAGTTTGCTGTAAGCAGCTTCATCTCTCATTTTAAGACCGTATAAATCTTTTTGCCCTTGATAAGTGTTGATGGTGTCATTCAATCCAATAGCTCTATCTTCAAGAAATGCCATCAAAGTAGCAATTTTAAAAGTAGAACCAGGTTCTAATGGGGTACCAATAGCATGGTTATAATGCTCGGGATAATTTGCTATGGCAATAATTTTACCAGTGTTTACTTCCATTAATATAGCAACACCGCCTTGAGCTTCGTTTTCTAATACTCCTTTTTCTAATGCTGTATGAACCACATCTTGAAGTTCAACTTGAATAGTAGTTTTTATATCATAACCATCTTTTGGTTCTTGCATTTCAAAATCACTCAAAGGAATTTCTGTACCACCTGCAATTCTTTGAACCAACATTAAGCCGTCTGTACCTCTAAGTTCTCTATTGTAGGCATGTTCTAAGCCTCGAACTCCTAAAGTATCGTCTTTTAATATTCCTAAAGTGCTTTTTGCAAGTTCTTCATAAGGATAAAAACGTTTGTTATTAATTTTTTCTATAATAAGACCGCTGATATTTTTGTTCGGGTGATTGAAAATCGGAAAGGATTTAAGAAGTTTCATTTCTTGGTATTTAAAAGTTTTACCTACGGGAAATAAATAAATGTGTTTATCTTTGCGTTTTTTGGCTTCTAAAATTTTGTTTTTAAAATACTGTGCATTAAATTGTTCATCTCCAAAGTATCGTGCAAGTTTATTACAAAGCATCGAAAGGCTATCTTGAAAATTAGGAAAATTACTTTCTCTTAATACAGAAGCATCTAATGCGATACGATAAAAAGGCAGAGTGGTTGCAAAAACTTCTCCATTTGCTGCTAATATACTACCACGCATAGCAGGAATATTTTTAAAATATACACGTTCTTTATCTTGTTTTTCAATCCATCTTTCTCCTTCAATCCATTGAATCTTTAAAATTTGAAGCACAATTAGTAGGCTAAATAATAAAACGCCTGCGAACATCAAATAAATTCTTCTTAAAATTTTATCACTAACTTTAGCCATAGTTTATTGCTTCCTATTTTTATTAGAGGGGTCTGATGTTTTGTTTACCACTTTAAAAGGTATATCTTTAAGGGCTTTTATACCTTTGTCTTCCAATCTTTTACTCAATTCAGATTGCTTTTTTATTCTACACAATTGAGCATTGATGGTCATCGCTTCGGACTTGAGCTCTTTAATTTCGTTACTTAAAGCCTCCATTCTACGGGTTTGTTTTTCAGCAAAATGGCTATTGGCGATGTAAACTAATCCCACTGCAAATACAAATAAAATAAAATAAAAATTTTCTTTTACCCAATTAAGTGATTGAAAATCAATTGCCAAGTCTGCTAAAAGTTTTGCATATTTTTTCCCAAAAGCAGAAGAAGAGACGTTGCTTTTAGAATTCATTGATTCGGTTCTTATTTGATTTTTGGGTATGTTTTTTTTCATAAATTTAAATGTTAAATTTTTTCTACTGCTCTTAACTTAGCACTACGTGCCCTTGGGTTCTCAATAATTTCTTCATCACTAGCAACTATCGGTTTTTTAGTGAGAACTTTCCAAGGTATTAAAGGATTTCCAAAAAAATCTTTTTGGATTTCTCCTTCTACATTTCCAGATTTCATAAAGTTTTTTACTATACGGTCTTCTAAAGAGTGGTAACTCAAAACTACCAATCTACCTCCTGTTTTAATAACTTCCAAAGTTTGATTTAAAAACAACTTTAAATGTTCCAATTCTTGATTTACTTCTATTCTAATTGCTTGAAAAATTTGTGGTAAATAACTTTTAATAAGATGCTCGGGAAAAATGTATGAACAAACATTCAGCAAGTCCTTTACTTTTTGAATAGATTTGTTTTTTCTATATTGAATAATTTGAAAGGCTAATTTTCTAGCGGTTTTTATTTCTCCATAATAATAAAAAATGTCAGCTAATGCTTCCTCGCTATATTCATTTAAAATATTAGCAGCTGTTAATTCACTTTTAGGATTCATTCTCATATCTAAAGCAGAGTTCTCGAAACGAAAACTAAAACCTCTTTCTGGATTATCAAATTGATGAAATGAAACTCCTAAATCTGCTAAAATTCCATCTACTTTATCAATTCGATGTAGCTTCAATTGGTTTTTGATATTAGAAAAATTATCATGAATCCATAAAAATCTAGGGTTTTGTGGTATATTTTTTTGTGTTTGAATATCTTGGTCAAAACCGAATAATTTACCCGTAGTTAAGTGTTCTAAGATAGCACGCGAATGCCCTCCTCCACCAAAGGTTGCGTCTACATAAATACCTTTTGGATTAATGTTTAATAAATCAATGCTTTCTTTTTTTAATGCAGGAAGATGATAAATACTATTCATCTCTCATTACCTCCTCTGATAATTGAGTAAAAGTCGAATGATTTTGACTTAACCAAATTTCAAATTTTTCTTTTGACCAAATTTCTATTCGGTCATAAGCACCAATTAAAACTATATCATTTTGAATTTCAGCACTTTCTAATAATTTTTTAGGAATTAAAATACGTTTTTGATTATCTAAATGAACAGGTTGTGCTCCACTTTGAAACATTCTCGCAAATGCTCTATTTTTTTCTAAAAATTGATTTTTTGCATAAATTTTTTCAATTTCTTGTTCCCAAACTTTTATTGGGTAAAGCACCAAGCAAGAATCCATACTTTTATTGATTACAAATTCGTTTTGTTCCTCTTCTAAGAAAAATGAAAGCAATACAGAAGGAAAAAGAAATCTCCCTTTTGCATCCACTTTGCATTCATATTCTCCAAAAAGAGGTTTTTTCATAAATGTATTGTGACAAAATTACCACTATTTACCACTTTTACCCACTAATGTGGAAAAATTATAAATAATTGATTTTCAATTCATCCAATCAATCTTCAGAAAAAATTTTAGCGAATGATTCTAATAATCACCTAATCGAGGGGAAAAAAATGGTAGAAAGTGGTAGGGTTATATACTCCCGTGAGCAAAGCCCGAGAAGGTAGACAGTAATTCATAAAAAATAACCAAAATATTGGGTGATTATATTTGCAAGAAATTATATAATTAAAGACGGTTGCAGGTCTACAGGCAAAAACTTTTAATTTATAAAGAGCCGTCTAATTAAGTTGAAGGCTCAATTTTTTTATAAAAACTTATTAAATGTGCTTTCATAAAAATTTGTTAAGACATCTTTCGTTCCAGAACTTTTCAAATTTGCATTTTTCTCTTATTATGATAATTCAATTCGTTTTTTGTCAGAAAGAACTTGCAGAAAAAGAAGAACAGGAATTCTCAGATGAGCAAAATTCGTTTATTTTTTAGCAAAATTTTTTAGACCCTCGTTCAAAAATTGTAGGTATGCCTCAATATCTTTATTGTAAGCACGAGGCTTTGTGAGGGTATTAAGTTCCGGGTCTGTAATGACATAGTAGGGTTGAGCGTTGGTATTGTATTTTTTTTGCTGCAGGTGCAGCCATTGGTCACCCATATAGCGAATGGTTTTTCCATCAATTTCAATAGGTTCTTCTAAAGGGGTTCTATCGTCAACAAACAAAGAAACCATGACAAAATCTTGATTAAGGATTTTTTTTATTCGTTTGTCTGACCAAACGTTTTGTTCCATATCTCTACAATTGACACAAGTGTGCCCTGTGAAATCAATAAATAAAGGTTTATTCACAGATTTTGCGTATTTTTGGGCTTCTTCTAAATCATAAAAAGTACAAAAACCTATGGGGGTATCTTTTTTTAGGTGTTCATATTTTCTTGGCAATTGGCAAATTTCATTGGAAGTAGCATTTTTTAAGGCACCCACTACGGTACCGTCTAAAATTCTTACACCCATTTGTTCATTAATAGGAGGTAAAAAACCGGAAAGTAGTTTAAGTTCTGCTCCCCACATACCAGGTATCATGTACAAAACAAACCAAAAAGTTAAAATTGCTAAAATAAGACGAGGAACTGATAGTTTTTCTACTTTTTCGTCATGAGGTAACAAAATGAAACCTAATAAATAAAGCCCCAACATGCTAAAAATCACAATCCAAGCAGATAGATACACTTCTCTATCTAGAATACCGAGGTGCCAAACCAAATCAGTATTGGATAAAAATTTAAGAGCTAATGCGATTTCTAGAAACCCTAAAACCACTTTTACCGTGTTCAACCAACCACCTGATTTAGGCAAAGAGTCTAACCATGAAGGAAACATTGCAAAAAGCCCAAAGGGTAAAGCAAAGGCTAAGGAAAACCCTAACATTCCAAAGATGGGACCTGCCACTTCACCGCTGGCAGCATTTATTAATAAAGTACCAATAATCGGACCTGTGCAGGAAAAGGAAACTAACACAAGCGTTAATGCCATAAAAAAAATACCGCTTAAGCTCATGTTCTCATCATATCTCATGGTTTGTTTACCCGCTTGTTTTAATCTGCGATTCTCTTCTGATATTTTGCTGATGTCCACTAAGTCATTCACTTTGTAGAGTTCAGAATCTCCCGAATAGGTAATTCTTTTCAGATTGCTTCTTTTATCAATAGCATTCACCCATGAACTCGGAAGCGTAATTTCAAACCAACCCAAAAACGATAATCCAAAAATAAATACTATGAAAAAGAAAAATAAATTTACCCATGGGTCAGAGGAAAGTTTATACAAAGTCTGAGGACCAAAAATAATTGTAACCAATAATCCCAAAATGGTATAAATAAATATGATGGCTCCTGAAAAAATTAAGGCATTTTTAATCCCTTTTGCTTTTTTCTTTTTAATTTCCTCTTCCGATAAACCTTCATTTTTTTTTTTCTTTTTATCAGTAAAAAAAGAAACCGTCATAGGGATCATAGGAAAAACACAAGGAGTTAGCAATGAAACCAAACCAAATAAAAAAGCTTCAAAAAAAATGGTCAAAATTCCGAGATTCCTAACGGGTTGGGTTTCATATGGATCGTTTTTTTTTTCTTCGATAACTAAATCGTTTTTTTGTTCATTAGTCTTTAAAGCTTGTTCAGTGTTATGGGAATCAAGCACTGTATTGAAAGCTTTTTGTTCATTATCAGTAACTTTTTGGTTGGAATTATCTGCAATTGCTTTCAATTGAAATTTGATTTCATTATCACCGGGTACACATTGCATCGTATCACAAATTTGATACTTTAAAACCCCGCGAATAAAAACATCTTTTGATATAATCTTAAATTTCTGTTTAAAAATAACTTTTGTTTCATAATAATACATGTCGTCTTCAAAAATTTCATCATATTGTTTATGAAGTTCACCAATCTCTTCTAATTTTCCGATAGGTTGAATACCTTTTGAAACTTTATCTAAAATTAGTTCAGTAGGCATGTAAGAATCCTTTGCAGACTTTTTAGAGGAATAAATATGATAACCTTTTTGGATTTTGGCTTCCATGATAATTTCTACTTCATCTCCAACTTTTAAGTTTTCATTGGAAAGGGTATTTTTCCATGAAATGGCTTTATTAATTTGAGAAAACAAATGGAAACTTTGTAATATAGCAATAAATACTAAAAAAAATTTGATTTTCATACACATAGAGAAAGATTAAGTATTGATTGAAATAATTGAAGACCATCTTCATTTTTTAGCCATGGGTCAGCGGCACGTTCAGGGTGCGGCATCATTCCAAATACATTTTTATTTTCGTTGGTTATTCCTGCGATATTCATTAATGAACCATTAGGATTGCTTTCTTCATTGACTTCCCCAAACTCATTGCAATACTGAAACAAAATTTGTTCCTTTTCTTGAATGAATTCAAGGGTTTCATTATCGCAATAAAAATTACCCTCTGCATGAGCAATAGGTATTTTTAATACTTCGTTTTTTATGTTTCTTGTAATTAAACTGTTTTTATTTATTGTTTTTATATAAACATTTTTGCATATAAATTGCATATTTTTGTTTCTAATAAGAACACCGGGTAACAAACCGGCTTCACATAAAATTTGAAATCCGTTACAAATTCCCATTACATAACCCCCTTTTTTAGCAAAATTAACTACCTCAGACATAATCGGAGCGAACCTAGCAATTGCACCAGTCCTTAAATAATCTCCATATGAGAACCCACCCGGTAAAAAAATCATATCACAGCCCTCTAAATCCGTGGACTTGTGCCACAATTGTACTGTTTGAACTTTTACAATATTTTGTAAAACATATATTAAATCATAGTCACAATTAGAAC
>Ga0308414_1003220_pt1 | contig 10461 bp, 10 predicted proteins | sample HotsprSampleOS50_FD_205667 | JGI IMG/M metagenome (GOLD analysis project Ga0308414, IMG submission 205667) | Hot spring phototrophic mat microbial communities from Octopus Spring, Yellowstone National Park, Wyoming, United States - 20090730_OS50 ...
GGACGGTAGCCGCCCCGGTTGTGTTCGATGTACCCGCGCATCATGTCCTTCATGACCGCATTGCGGCTGCCACGCGGGATGCTGTTCCACCAGGCAATCAGATCAGCATCCTCGCTGTAAGTCATTTTCACGGTTGCCGTCGCTCGTTTTTGCTTTGCCATACTGTTTGCTCCTTTAGAGGGTGTCCGAATCAGTCCGAATCGTGTCCGCACCTGACCGACACCCCATCACCCCGACACCGCTATGATTGACGGGCGATAAACCGGGCGTAGTTCAGATACCCGCGTGCGTTGGCGAGCTGCGCGTCCCGTACCAGTGCAGTCTGGGGATAGGCTTCGCGCACGTCCGCGACCACCAGTTCCGCACCACCGCCGGACAGGTAAATCACATCCACCGTTGTCCCGCGCTGCCACTTCTCACTCATCAGATTGAGGGTCGCACTGCGGAGTGGGGCAAGGGCTTCTTCGACAATCTCGCTGTAATCCACCGGCTGCCCGTTGGCGTGGAATATCCCTGTTCGCAGCACTTCCTCGACGATCTTGAACGGCATCTTCTCGCGGTAATCCCGTTCCAGCGCCGCTGAAATGCGCTCCTGCGCCGTATACACCCCGCTCTCGACACTGCCACTTTCCGCGTCCACAAACTCACCTTCATCGTCCAGCGCCAGGTCAACGGTATATGTCCCCACATCACAGACCCCTGTGCGGCGATAGGTGTGCTGGCGGTTGATTTCCCCACTTTCATTCAGCGTGTTGGCATAAATCGTGCCATATGGCTGCGGCATGACCATCACCTCCGATACATGGGCGATGAGTTCTGCCGTATCGGTCTTGATGAGATGCTGACCAATGAGCGAAGCCTTCAACTCGGCAGCATCCCGCATATGGTCGGTGGGGAGGCCCGTAGCGATGCGAATATGCACGATGTCGCGGTTCCACATGCCCTGCATGACTTTCCCAATTGCTACTTTCGCTAACCGGAGCCGGAACGCATTGCCCATTGTGGATTCATTTGCCGTCCTTCCACGCAGTCTCAAAATTTCACCGGGCGGAAGCTGTGCCAGCGCCAGATCGCCTACGAACCAATCCCCCTCATCATCGGTCATCTGGTCGCCCGGATGCCGCCGCGCCATATCCTCCTGCTGAAACTTAATCTCACGGGCATGACCCATGACCGATGGAAACATCACCACCTGATCGGCGGTGACAGCCTTCACAACCCCGTAGCCGATGTCCAGTCCCATCGTCACGGTGCTGCCCGGTAAAGCTGGTTTCTTGGAATTCTGCTTACTCACGGTCTTCTCTCCTTTGAGAAATACAAAAAAGCCAGTGACCTACGCTCATTTGCGCGGTTTGGCTTTAGAACCACCTGGGTTGTTGGGTAAATAGCGTTCGATAGCGCGGGCAACGTCGCCTAAATCAAAGCTTGCCGCACTACCTTGTTGAGTTGGGGCTGAACCAGCAGATGAGTATTTTCCTCGCTGGCAAAGCACGGCTGGTGTTCGAGAACTGCCCGATCCGGGTGGTCTTCTCGCAGCGGCAGGGCATGAACGTCTTCCATGAAGATGCCGCGTTCCAGCACCTGAACCAGCAGCACCGCGACATCATCGCCGCGCTGCCGCGCTTCCACTACGTGCTGGATATTCAGGACGAAGGTCTCTGGTATCTGTACAACCGCCCGGCAGCGGGGGAGATCGCCCGCTTCCAGACGACATAGCCGTTAGCAGTTAGCCATTAACTAACTGCTCAAAGCCAAAAGCTGAGAGCTAAAGGAAATGAAATGTCCAAACGAACCACAGGAGAAACCCATCCCTTTCAGGCACTCGAAGAAGAGGCTTACCACGCCTTCCGCGAATGGCCGGTCTGGCTGGTTCTCAGAGAGCGTGAACTGGATGCCCATCTCACGGCGCAGCGCCCGCCAGATGCTGCGAACTCTGGCGCAAAACCTGAGCAGCAGCGCCGCCATCCGGCGCTGGATCAAGGAGGCAAATTATGAAACTGGTGATTGTCGAATCCCCGGCGAAGTCCAAAAAGATCGCCGGATTTCTGGGACAGGGCTGGCGTGTCGAGGCGTGTCTGGGACATGTCCGCGACCTGCCCGAAACCGAACTGGGGGTGGAAGTCGCGGCTGACTTTCGCCCGACGTATGAAGTGCTGCCCGGCAAAGGGAATGTGGTCAAGAAACTGCTGAAAGCCATCAAGGATGCTGAAGCAGTCTACGTCGCCACCGACCCGGATCGGGAAGGCGAAGCCATTGCCTGGCATCTGCTCAAGCTGGCGAATGTGCCGAAAGATAAACCCGTCTATCGGGCGCTGTTCTATGCTATCACCCAGGACGCAGTACGCGAAGCCGTCGCTCATCCCCGTGCTCTGGATGTGAACCTGGTCGAAGCACAGCAGGCGCGGCGCATCGTGGATCGACTGGTAGGCTACCTGGTCTCGCCGCTGGCAGCCAAGGCGCTGGACGGTAAGTTCTCTGCCGGGCGGGTGCAGAGCGTCTGCCTGCGGCTGGTGGTCGAGCGCGAACGCGAGATTGAGACTTTCACCCCGGAGACCCACTGGACGCTGGCACTCAAGCTGGCGGCTGATGGGACGGAATTCACCGCGAAGCTGCACCGTGTCAAAGGCGCGGACAGCGCCTTCAAGACGCGCGAACCACTGGACAAACTCGTGACCTTGCTGCAAACGGCGCAGATGTGGGTGGGTAAAGCGGGACGCACGGTGAAAGCCCGTAGCCCACTGCCACCCTTCACTACATCGTCGCTTCAGCAAGCCGCCTCAAAAGGCTTAGGGCTGTCGCCCGACCGGACAATGGCGCTGGCACAGACCCTGTACGAGCAGGGCTGGATCACCTATATGCGGACCGATGGCGTGTCCATCGCGCCCGAAGCACAGACGGCAGCGCGGAATTACATCGCCCGTGAGCATGGGACCGATTATCTGCCGCCGGAGCCGCCCACTTACACCGTCAAAACGGCGAACGCGCAGGAGGCGCACGAAGCTATCCGTCCGACGGACGTAAATCGTCTGCCGCAAGACGTGGAGGGTGACGGCGCGGCGTTGTACGCCCTGATCTGGAAGCGTTTCATCGCCTCGCAGATGTCCCCCGCGCTCTACACTGTCACCGGGGCAGTCATCTATGCGGGCAAAACACAGGGTCAGCCCTTCCCGATGGAATTTCGGGCGCAGGGACGTTCGCTTTTGTTCGATGGCTTCCTCAAGGTCTACGAAGAACCTGCCGACGAGGGCGAAGAACAGGATGAAGCGACAGGAACACTGCTGCCGCTGAAAGATAACCAGTCTTTAAAGCTGGTCGCGCCGCTGGTGGAAGACCACCAGACCCGCGCTCCCGCCCGCTACACCGAAGCGGCGCTGGTGCAGGCGCTGGAACAGCGCGGCATTGGCCGTCCTTCGACCTACGCCAGCATGGTCAAAACCGTGAAGGACAAAGGCTATGTGAAGGTCAGTCAGAAGCGGCTCGTACCGACAGAAAATGGCATCGCCCTGTGCGACTTCCTGACCGCGCACTTCGCTGATGTGCTGGCGTATGACTACACGGCCCGACTGGAAGACCAGCTTGACCGGATTGCGGCGGGCAGCACAACCCGGTTGGAGGTGCTGCGGGCATTCTGGGAGGGGTTCAATCCGCACCTTAGCAAAGCGACAGAATACGCCCTCGCGCAGGTCAAAGCGCGGCACACGCCTAAACCGCTGATGCTGCGTCCGGCAGAGGAGTAAGCGCATGAGCGATTACATGCCGGAACCGCCGCCCATTGACTACGATGACTGGCTACCACCGCCACCGGATGAACCCTATTTCATGCCCGATGACCCCTTCCCGGATGACCTGTTCAGCGGCGCACCGCAGGACTATGGCTATGTGCCTGTCGATGATCCCTGGCTGCCCGACGATGAGCGTTTCATGCCGAAGGATGTCCCGCATCTGCCGGATGTCCCGCCCTTATCACAGGACGGCTTGCAGGGCCTTGAGCCGCCTGAACCTGCGGATGAAGGTTGGGGCTGGCACGATGCCCGGTTGATTGGGGTCGAACGCGAGACCGACGACGGCACGCGCTACGAAATCGGCGCTATCGACGTGTATGCCAACGTCAACACGGGTGACCTGGGCGGGAGCTACCTGCCCGTCGCCTCGTTTGAAGATGTGGATGTGGCAGCAGCTTTCTACCATAACCTGCAAGAGCAGATCCACGATCAGGGACTGCCTGCCTATCAGGTGCCGGAGTTCGCGGAAGCCCGCGCGGCTGAGATGAACCCGGAACCGGAACAGTGGCGCGGCGCGACCCTCGAAGAATATGCCGCCTATGAACACCTGCGCGATCTGGACGACGGCGGTATTGGCGGGCGCGACGAACCGCCGGATTACGCGGTTGATCCGCTGCTTCAAACCGCGATTGAGCTGGGCGGGGTCGTGCGAGCAGTGGAGTCGGAGATAGAAGTTCCCGCGCCAGACATGGAAGACCAATCAGCATTTCAGGCGTTGAGCGCGATTGGCATTGAGGCCGAGAACTTCGACCCGACCAAAGATCCGCCGCCCTTTTATGATGCTGAAACTGGAACGGCGTACTGGATTGGGGTCTTCCAGCCCGACAAGGAAGACCGTGAGAACTGTGTCACGTCCATTCTGTCACTGGGGCGCAATCCTGAGACGGGCGAGTTGGAAGCGCAGCTTGCGCCGTGTGTCCCCGGTGAGTGGGACAAGGCATACAACGCTGCCGAGTATCTGATTCAAGTGGCGCAGAAAGGCGGCATTGACCGCTGTTTTGATGCCGCCGAAGGCATGGCGCTGGCAACCGACCAGCGTGAGCTGTGGGAGAACGAACGCGGGGTGGCATTGGAACCGGAAGCGGCCAGAGAAATTGCTGACTATACCCGTGATGCCTGGGAGGTGGAACTGTGAGCGATGCAACCGAAGTGAAAACCCGCAGTTTCACCATCCGCCTCACGCCCGAAGATCAGGCGGCGCTGGCGGAATTATGCGACCTGTACGGGCTGGATCGTCCCGGCAGCGTCCGTCGTGCGGTGCGGCAGGTGCTGGCATGGAAGAAGAAGCTGGGTAAATCCGGCTATTTCGTCCCGGCAGGCGAAAACGAACCGCCGGAGTTCCTGATCCGGCTGGAGCGAAAGGACGCGCATGAGTGAGAGCGAAGTTGTGCGTCACACCGCCGAAGACGGTTCGGTCTATGCTGTCGAAGTGGTTCCACCAGAGCGCGACGTTTATGGGGCGCAGTACGGCGTGGATCTGGTGCGGGCTTCAACAGATCGTTACGGGCTGGAACATGAGCAGCGGCTGCGATTGGGTGCGTACTCGTCGTGGGGGGCTGCCGAAGAACACCAGCGCGAAGTTGAAACCGCGCTGGAACAAGATGGGCTGGATGGACTGGGTGAGGATGCCCGGCGGGTGGCGCAGATGCCGTATCTCGACGGGCAGTATCTGGCGATGGTGTTTCCAACCGATGGCTCAACGGGGGACAGCGCCAAAGTCCATCTGCTCTATCTCACTGGCGAGCAGGTGACGGCGGCGCTGGTCGCGGATGGACGCACGGAAGAGATGGAAACCCTGTGCGGGCAGTTGGATCGCGCCTGGGTCGAAGGTGGTAATGAGCGCCTGCTGACGACAGCACAGCACGAAGCGGAAGTACGGGGACAGGTCGCTCCCGGCACACCGCTGTTTGAGACTGCACCCAACGCCGATCTACCGGATAACCTGCCCTTCACCTTGGGTGAGGGAATGCAGCCGTTTGACGCGCAGGGGATGGGTCATGCCCATCATGTCGATGGCGGCGGTACGGCCCACTGGTTCGCCGTTGTCGAGAACGCTGAACCGGAGCGAGATCCCTATGAGCTGCGCTACTTCCGGGCAATGGAAATGCGTGACGGAACGCTCAAGCATGACTCCTACCCGGTCATGCCGCTGCCCGACGATGACCCCGGTTCTGTGTGGCCGTTGCCGGGCTTGGAAATGTATTTAGAGAAGGGTGATCTCTACATGGCGCAGCAGTTCGCCCATGATGTCGCCGACCATCACGGGCAGGCATTCCCTGACCCGTTCGATTTACCGGCGCTCAACCCACAGCCGGAATACTACTTCGGTTATGGCGTGGGTCCGAACAATGAGCCATCGCTGGAAGCGGTCAAGACCTGGATGGAGGGCAGCGAACGCCGTTTCGACACTTTCACCATTGCCGAATATGGCATGTGGGATGAAGCACAGACTGATGAACGTGAACTGGAAGATGTCCTGAAAACGCAGGGACTGGAAGCCGCCCTGAATCAGGCAGAGCGTTTGGCGGTGGCGGGTGGCTATCTCGACCCGCACCGCGCCGATGGGCGCGTCTTCTTTGAAGACGATGCCCCGCCCGACCCCTTTACCACTGAACGCGAACGAGCAATGGAGCGCGAGATGCAGCACGACGAAAACCAGCAAAACCCGGAATACAGCATCACTGCGATTGCTGCCAACGGCAGTTCGCATCTGGATGTGACCAAAACGTGGGGTGAAGACCAGCATACCCACCTCATCATTCCGCAGCCGGATTGGGAAGCGGCGCGAACACACGCCGAGTTTGTTGATGAAATGCTTCAGCAGGAGAGGCTTCAGGGGGCGATGACCTATGTGGAACTGGTCGGTGTGGAAGCCGGGGTGATTGACCCACAGCGCGATGACCCGCGTCTATTTACGGAGGGTCCGCCGGATCCTTTCACGACCATCCGTGAACGTGAACTGGCACAGTCGGTGGATGTGACTGAAATGGACACCGAACCTTATACCCCAATCACACTCGAACCGGAAGCGCCCGATTACCCGACCATGTACCGCGAGTTTGCCGCTGAAGCTGCCCGTGAGCGTGAAGCGAACGCGGCGCTGGAAGGATCAGCCTGGTTTGAGGCGACCTTTGAGAAATCCGAAACCGAACTGCTGCAACCGGTCAATGACACTGTGAACTATGCGGTAGTGGTGCAGGAAACCGACCCCTGGACGCGGGAACTGCTGGTGGACAAATACTGGCGCGAACCCAACGGCTATCTGGGGATGCAGTCGGTGACACTCGATACCTGGGATTCAGACGATGACAAAGGACGTGAACAGGCGGAGCAGGCGCGTGAGGCACTGCTCGAAGTTCATGACGGGCGCGGACTGGAAGCCATGATGCACAAAGCCGAATTGATGGCAGTGGAGAATGACTGTCTGGATGGGGATCGGGTGGACCCGCGCCTGTTCACGCAGGGACCGCCGGATCGCTTCGAGACGCTGGCGCAGCAGTTGGAAGGCGAGATCAATACCTACTGGAACACCGACGGCGAGAAGATCGAAGACCCTGCGCCGCAGCCGGAGGTGGAAAATCCTTACTGGCGGCTCGATCCTATTCCAGTGAACGACCCCGAAGGTGAACCGTTAGGACACGCGCTGCATATGGTTGTTTATCCCGGCGTAGAGCGTGACCCGGATGCGGTGGGCAGTCCGGCTATGGCAGCGGACGAACCATTCCGAATGCTGGAGATGGCGCACTTCGAGACGACAGCGGCAGTCGATGCGTTTGGCAAGGAATTCAACAGCTATCTTCTGCCGGGATTACTCGATGGACCAGAACTGGCGGTGGAAGTGGCGCGGTTGGAAGGACTGCCTGTTGAGTGGAAAACGCTCGAAGGCGATGATCTGAAGGCATATCAGAATGCTGAACTGACGCTCACCCATGACCCGGCGAACTGGCATCCCTACAACCCGAATGCCGAACGCGATGCCCGGATTGCGGCGGAGGGACTGTATAGCGATCCGATTCAGCAGGTCGTCGAGCGCGATGAACCGGAGACGGCATCCGGCACACCGGAACTGGACTTTTAAGCGATGACCATGCTCAAACCACAGACTGCGCTGGGCGGCTTTGCCCTCATTACGCTGCTGCTGGCAGGAGCCGCTGTCGGACGGGTATTCGATGTGAGCTTTGACGAAGCCCTTTATCTGACCGGGCTGGTGCTGGTGGTGTTGGGCTGGCTGGGCAATCGGGTAATGCTGCGCCAGGCAGTAACCTCTGCCGACGAACCGGAGGTGTAGCCGATGTTCTACTGGTTATTCACTGAGGGGCGGGCGCTGCTCGGTGGCTGTCTCGCCCCTCTGCTCTGTATGACACTCACCGCTCCTATCATGGTTAGCGCCATGCTGGGGGCGGGCATCCAACGTACCAGCGAAACACAGGGGGTATCCGGCTGGAAACGCGGCGCGAAACTCTTTGCCTACCTGATCGTCGTGCTGGGTGTTTCCGCTATCTATCTCACGCTGCTGGGCGATATGGCGGTACAGCCCCTGCGTGGACGGCAGTCCACCAACAGCTTCGTCCAATTGCTGGTCGGTGCGCCACCTAATGTGAACGCCATGCGGCTGTTCATGTTAGGTATGATGCTGGTGATGTTGTGGTTCTTCCTAATCCTGGGCCTGCACAGCGGCATCAGGAACGGCGGTTGGCTGCGCGAACGGGTGGATCGTCTGCGAAATCCGCAGGTCAAACGCGGGGCGCTGGGGTCATCGCACTTCTGCACCATGCGCGAGTATAAACGCTTCCGTCGGGAAGACGCGGAAGGATTATCGCTGCTCGGCGCGTTCTGGGGCGAACAGAAACGCCGCCTCGACTTAGGCATGGGCAGGTTCTCACTCAGCGGCGAGGATGTGGCACGTGGTATTCTGACGCTGGGCGGTCCCGGTTCTGGTAAGACGCAGGGCATTATCCTGCCCGCCATCGCGGATCGGATGCTGGCGGGACATTCGCTGGTGGTGGCTGACCCACAGGGTGAAATTACCGGACATGTGTTGAAGTATGCCGCTGTCACCCGTCATCTGGTGGTCGTCCATGACCCCACCAGCACCATTGGTCCGCGTTATAACCTGGCTGAAGGGATTGACAATGTATCCGATGCCCGTGCCATCGCCGATGTGCTGGTGCCCTCAGCCGCAGGCGACAACCGCTTCTGGACCGACAGCGCGGCGGCGCTGCTGGCCGCCTGCCTGATTCGCTTTCCCAATCTCGGTGAAATCTACAACGCCATGAACGACCTGAAGGGATTGGCGGGCAAACTGGCATCCCAAAAGGATGATGCGGCACTGCTGGCGAACAGCTTCATCGCTTCAGTCGGGTCGGATGGTAAAGTCGCCTCAAATGTGGTGGCAACGCTGGCAACTGCGTTGACGGGATGGGCTTCTACCGATGTACGTGCCAACACCAGTGCTTCCGACTTTGATGCTGACCTCATTGTGGGGCAGCCAACCGTCGTTGTCCTGACCTGTCCGGGGCGTATGCGGGCGGTCTATGCGTCGTATCTGGGCGCAACGCTGCGTAAACTGATGCTCGACCTCGACACCATTGGCGAACGCAACAAAGGACCACTACCTGTTCCCGTCGGCGTGATTCTGGATGAATTCCCGACGCTGGGCAAGCTCGACAGCCTGGTGGCGGATGTCAACCTCGTCCGTAAACGCCGCATCTCGATCATGATTGGCGCACAGACCAAAGGGCAGTTTCACATGATTTATGGGAACGAAGGCACCCAGGCGTTGTTCACGGGTCTGGCGACGCAGGTGATCTATGGCGGTTGCGATGCCGACACCGCAGAGTTTTACAGCAAAGCCAGTGGCACAGCGACTACCGATGCCAATGCCGATGATCCTAACAGCCATGGACGGCTGTCGCAAGGTGCCGCAAGGCAGCGTCCGCTGCTGACGGTGGATGAAGTCGTCACGCCGCAGGTCGGCAACTGCACCATCTTCGCTCGTTATGTGGAGGCGGGCTTTGCCACTCAGGTCGTCCTGAATGCTCGCCTGACCCGTTTCTATGAGCGCGACGACTGGAAGCAGCGGCTCAATGCGGCGCAGGATGTCCAGCCGCTGCTGCTGGAACGGGGGATTGCGATCAATTTGCAGCCTGTCGAAACCCCTGTACCGCCTGTTCCTGACGCGAATACATCTGCATCGAGTGTGAATACACCTTCTACACTGGAAATAGCCGCATTGATGGCGCGAGTCGCCGCTGAGACTCAGAAGCAAACCAATGGCAATGTTCAAACCATCAGCACGAGTGAAATGCGTAACCAGCATGAAAAGCGCAAGCGTGCTGTGAAAGAGGTGACTCCATGACCCTGACCAAGAACAAAATGATCCGCGAAATCGGGCGGCGCACGCGGCTGAAGAACCGCGCTGTGCAGGTGATGCTGGAAGCGCTGATTGAGGTCTGGACTGAAGAACTGGCTAGCGGCGGACGGATTGAACTGGAGAACCTTTTTGTCCTCGAAACACAGTGGATTGATCGTGGGGAACAGCACGGCACACTTGCCAGCGGGGATGCGCCGCGTTATATAAGGCGGGTGACCCTGCGAGTGAGTAAGCGGTTAAAGCAGCGCCTGAATCACTCCGAGGAACTGTATGAATAAGCATGGTTTGGTTACAACCATGCGGCTA
>Ga0308414_1003223_pt1 | contig 10449 bp, 8 predicted proteins | sample HotsprSampleOS50_FD_205667 | JGI IMG/M metagenome (GOLD analysis project Ga0308414, IMG submission 205667) | Hot spring phototrophic mat microbial communities from Octopus Spring, Yellowstone National Park, Wyoming, United States - 20090730_OS50 ...
AATGGCCCGGCAACCGGAGGTGGCCGGGAATATTCAGACCGCCATGATTATCTCGGCAGCTTTGATCGAAGGTGTCACATTCTTCGCATTGATCGTGTGTCTGATTGCCCTGTTCTTCACGGGCTGAATGACAGCGTGGCACACCTCCCTGGGCGAGCACGATCGCTGACTCGCCCAGGGGGCGATTGGGCAGTGCAAAATGGTAAAGGAGATCGTTCTAAGATCGCATGCACCTGGTGTGCAATCGCATTCATAATAGCTCGGAGCAAGGGAAACATGGCCGTGTTTCGCTGGTTTCTTCCGCTGATTTTGGTGGTTTTTCTGGTCTTTGCAGGACCTCAAAGGAGCGTCCTTTGCGCCGATGAGAGCCACGGTGGGCACGGCGAGGAAACGAGCGTTGCCGAGGCCGTCAATCCTCTGGATTTCAAGGCCGATCTTGCCTTATGGACGGCCGTCGTCTTTGTAGGTGTCCTCGTCGTTTTACGGGCCTTCGCGTGGAAGCCACTGGCCGAGGCCCTGGACCAGCGCGAGAATCATGTCCGTCAGGAGATTCAGGAAGCGGAAAATGCCAAGGTAGAGGCCAAACAGATTCTAGCGGAATACCAGCAGAAGATGGCGGCAGTTGAAGGCGAGGTGCGAGCGATCCTCGATCGAGCCAGAAAAGAGGCTCAGGAGATCAGCGAGGAGTTAATCGCCAAGGCCCGTCAGGAAGCCGAGGCGGAGTACCAAAGAAAAATGGCGGAAATTGAACAGGCAACAGATCGCGCGGTCAAGGAGTTGACGCAGCGAAGTGCGACCCTTGCTGTCGAGATGGCGGGAAAAATCATCTCTGCGAGATTGGATCCGGCTGCCCATCAGCGGATCATCGAACAGGCGATGGGGTCGATTGCCCAGATGAAACCTCCTGGTTTGAACTGAATCCAGTGGGGGCAATCATCCCAGCATTGCGCGAGAACGAATCGGACTATGAGTCAAGATTTCGATGCTCAGGACTCTCGATTTGCAGCAGAATTCGCCGGCGATGTGACCGTCGAGCGTATCGCAGCTGTGTATGCCGAGTCGTTCGTTAACGCCGCCGAAAAGAGCGGTGATCCAGGATCCGCCCTCGCTGAGCTGGATGCGATTGTCGAGGACATCCTGAAACCGTACCCGCGATTCGCCCAGATTCTCGGCTCGAACATCATTTCTCATGAAGAGAAGGTGGGAATTATTGACCGCATCTTCAAGGGGCGCGTATCGTCGCTGGTCCTGAATTTTTTGAAGGTCCTGTCGCGACGCGGACGGCTTGATATTTTTCTTCCCATCGTTAAGGCAATTCACGAAGAAATGGACCGTCGCAACGGGGTTGTTCCGGTCCGCATTGTGACGGCGGCCCCCTTGGAAGATAAACTGTTGCAGCAACTGGAAGAACGGCTCCGAGATCTGGTTAAAGGTCAGCCGCGAATTTCCCATCGGATTGACCCTCGCGTCATTGGTGGGATCGTTATTGAAATTGGTGACAAAGTCATCGACGCATCTGTGTCGGCCCAGTTGGAAAGGCTGAGAAAGCAAATTATCGATAGGAGTGCCCATGAGATTCAAAGCCGACGAGATCGCTTCAGTTATTCAGCAGGAAATTGAGCAGTACGAGGCGAGAATCGACGTTCGCGAAATCGGGCGGGTCCTCGAAGTTGGGGACGGAATCGCCCGCGTTTATGGTTTGTCGGGCGTGATGGCCGGTGAAATGGTGGAATTCCCCAACGGAGTTCGCGGGTTGGCCTTCAACCTCGAAGAGAATTCCGTTGGCGTCATCATCCTCGGTGACTTCCTGGCAATCCAGGAGGGGGATGAAGTTCGGAGTACTGGCGAACTCCTGAGCGTTCCCGTAGGTGACGCCGTGCTGGGGCGCGTGATCGACCCGCTCGGTAACCCCCTGGATGGTTTGGGGCCTATCGTCACGACGGAACGGCGTCCGGTCGAGACTTCCGCCCCCGGGGTCGCCCATCGCCAGCCCGTCAAGGAACCTTTGCAAACGGGAATTAAGGCGATCGATTCGATGACCCCGATCGGTCGTGGCCAGCGGGAATTGATTATCGGTGACCGAAAGACCGGGAAGACGGCCATCTGCATCGACACGATCATCAACCAGAAGGGGACCGGGGTTAAATGTTTTTACGTCGCCATCGGTCAAAAGGAATCAACCATCGCCCAGATCATTGACGTGCTCCGCCGTTATGGGGCGATGGAATACACAACGGTGGTTGTGGCAGGGGCCAGCGATCCCGCCCCACTTCAGTATGTGGCGCCCTATGCAGGCTGCGCCATGGCCGAATACTTCATGTACAAAGGTGAGCATGCCCTCGTCGTCTATGACGATTTGACACGTCAGGCGCAGGCCTATCGTCAATTGTCCCTCTTGATGCGGCGGCCGCCGGGACGGGAGGCATATCCGGGCGACATCTTTTATTGCCACAGTCGCCTTCTTGAACGGGCGGCCAAGCTGAGTGATGAACTTGGCGGCGGTTCGTTAACGGCTCTGCCAATCGTCGAAACGTTGGAGGGCGAGGTCTCGGCTTATATTCCTACTAATGTCATTTCGATTACAGATGGTCAGATCTATCTTCAGCCGGATCTATTCTTTGCGGGACAACGGCCCGCCATGAACGTGGGAATCTCGGTTTCCCGGGTGGGTGGCAAGGCACAGATTCCGGCGATGAAGAAGGTGGCCGGCGGCTTGCGGCTCGATCTGGCTGCCTTTCGAGAATTGGAAGCCTTCGCTCAATTGGGGACAGAGCTGGATCCGGCAACGCAAGCACGGCTGGATCGCGGTTATCGCATGACGGAACTCTTGAAACAGCCACAGTATCAGCCGATGCATGTGACGGATCAGGTGCTTGTGATCTATGCGGGAACCAAGGGTTATTTGGATGCCATTCCCGTTACCGAGGTTCGCAATTGGGAAAAGGCGTTCCTGGATCACGTTCACCGCGAGCATCAGGCCCTCTGGCAACGCATTACGGATACAAAACAACTCGATTCAGAGACGGAAGCAAAATTGATCGGCGTGCTGGAAGAGTTCAATCGGCAATATGCAGCCAAGATGAAAGTTGCAGCAAGAACCGGCTGATTTGCCACGACAGTGGCACTGTGGCAGGAAGTTGCCGGAGGCTTTCAGAGTTTTACGTCCGACGAACGTTCGGCAAGACATGGTAATCGGCATAGTTGTGACGGTATGGCCAAGGCAAGAGCGTTAGAGCGAAGACGGCGTTCGGTCCGAAATATCCGCAAGATCACGCGGACGATGGAGTTGATCTCCACTGCGCGCTTCAAACGGGCTATGGATCGTGCGCTGGCCGCATCGGCATACACACAACGGCTGACCAATGTCCTGCGGCATCTGGTTCAGACCGGAATCGAGATCCGTCACCCGCTTATGCAGCCACACGGCGAAATGCGGAACGCGATCGTTCTGGTGCTGACTTCCAATCGCGGTTTGTGTGGCGGCTTCAACTCAGGGGTCTTGCGGCTGGCCGTTTCCCATTTGCGATCATTGCAGTCCAAGCTGGAAAGGACGCGTGTCGAGGTCTCAGGAAAACGCGGAATTTCTGCGTTCAAGTATCGTCGGATTCCGATTGACGAGCGGTTTACCCACTTCGATGCGCGACCCCAATTCGAGGATGTTGAAAAACTGGCAGTGCGATATTGGGAAGCCTTTGCAAAAGGCGAAGTGGATCAGGTGGATGTTGTTTACACACGATTTGAGTCGGCCAGTCGGCAGTATCCGGTGGTCGAGACGTTGCTGCCTTTAAGCAAGCTGAATGCAGAAGAAGAAAATGGCCCCCTTCACGCCGTCGAGTATGAATACCTGCCGTCTCCCGAGAGTATTCTCGAAGAGATTGTGCCGACAGCGTACAAGATGCGGCTGTTCCGCTGCTTTCTGGAATCAGCCGCGGCGGAACAGATCGCGCGCATGGTGGCCATGAAGTCTGCCACAGAGAACGCCGATACCATGCTGGCCAACCTCAGTATTGCTTACAACCGAGCGCGACAGACCCAAATCACGTCGGAGATCCTGGAGATTGTGAGCGGTGCCGAAGCCCTCGAAAAACAGTGACATCACCCGCGGCATCGTTCTGGATGGTAAAAAGAACACGCCGGATTGATCGGCCCCATTACAAAGACGGATTGTTGAGGTAAGACAATGATGAATGCAACGGCGACATCGGGACGTCCTCAGGCGGATGTCATTCGAGAGCCTAATTACGGGCGAATCACGCAAGTGATTGGTTCGACCTTCGATGCCGAGTTTCCTGAACACCGTTTGCCGGGAATCTACAATGCCGTCAAGGTTCAGGAGCAGGTGAAAGGTCTGCAGATTGATTTGACCGGAGAAGTCCAGCAGCACCTGGGTGGCGGCCGGGTGAGGTGTGTCGCCCTTGGAAGTACCGACGGACTGGTTCGCGGGATGAAATGTCTCGATACGGGCGGTCCAGTCAAGGTGCCGGTAGGGAAGGGGATTCTGGGACGCGTCTTCAACCTTCTGGGACAACCAATCGACGACCGGGGACCAGTCGAGGCTGAAGACTGGTGGCCAATCCACCGCGAGGCCCCGCCCGTCACCGACCTTTCCACCAAAGTCGAAATCTTCGAAACCGGGATCAAAGTCATCGACTTGCTCACACCGTTTGTCCGCGGTGGTAAAGCCGGACTCTTCGGAGGAGCAGGCCTTGGCAAGACCGTGATCCTCACAGAATTGATCGCCCGAATTGCCACGTCACACGGCGGATACTCGGTCTTCGCAGGAGTCGGGGAAAGAACCCGCGAAGGAAATGACCTCTGGCTGGAAATGCAGGAGACCGAAATCGGCACGACAGGGCGGAAGGTTATCGAACAGACGTGTATGGTTTTCGGACAGATGAACGAACCACCGGGAGCACGTCTGCGAGTGGCTTTGTCGGCTCTGACCATGGCGGAGTATTTCCGCGATACCACCGGGGCCGACGTATTGCTGTTTATCGACAACATCTTCCGTTTTTCCCAAGCAGGAAGTGAGGTCTCAGCACTGCTCGGCCGAATGCCCTCTGCTGTCGGGTATCAGCCCACACTGGCGACGGAAATGGGGGCCTTGCAGGAACGAATCACCTCCACATCGCGGGGAGCCATCACCTCGGTTCAGGCGGTCTATGTCCCCGCCGATGACCCAACAGACCCTGCGCCGGCAACCGCGTTTGGCCAATTGGATGCTTTTATCTATCTGGAGCGGGCCATCGCCGAAAAGGGTATCTATCCCGCGGTTGATCCCCTGGCATCATCGAGTCGATTACTCGATCCCCAGTATGTTGGAGAACGGCATTACAACATTGCCCGCCGTGTCCAAAGGATCCTCCAGCGGTATCGCGAATTACAAGATATTATCGCCATTCTCGGGGTCGAGGAGCTGAGCGAGGAAGACAAGCTCGTGGTCCATCGGGCACGTCGTATTGAGCGGTTCTTGTCGCAACCGTTCCTTGTTGCTGAGGCCTTTACGGGACGGCCTGGAGAAATCACACCTCTTTCAGAAACCATCCGTAGTTTTGAGGAACTTGTGGACGGAAAATGGGACCATCTCCCCGAGCAGGCCTTTATGTATGTCGGTGCCATTGAACAGGCAGCAGAGCAGGCAGAACGGCTAGAATCGGAAGCAAAACGTAAAGGCTGAGGAACCCTTTTTTTGGCGCCACCAATAATGCTGTACGAAATGTGGGATCATGGCCGAACTTGAATGCGTCATTGTCACACCGGAAAAAAAGGTTCTCCAGGAACCTGTGGATGCCGTCATTGTGCCGCTTTTTGACGGCGAGCTAGGCATTTTCCCTCAGCACGCCCCTCTGATTGGAAGACTCGGCGCGGGGGAACTGCGGGTTCGCCAAGGCGATGATGTTAAGCGATTCTACGTTGACGGGGGGATCGTTGAAGTCTTTGGGAAGACCGTTTCCATCATCACGACGCGGGCCATGAAGGCGTCTGAGATTGCCCTCGATGCCGTTCATGGCGAGCTGGCCGCCCTAGCAAGGGAAGCGGTGGCGGGTGATGAAAAACTCGACAAACGCGAGCAAGAGCTGCGGCGATTGCGGGCAATGGTCCGTGTGGCAAGACGTGCGGCGCGGTCGCCCACCAATTGACTTTTTCTTGATCAGAAGAAGCCCGAACGAGAAAAACCTCCGCGATTCCCTTTAATGGATCGACCTGGTGTGTCGAACGAACTTGATAGGCAACCACCTGCTCCCCCGGTTGTTCACTGCTCTTAGATCACATCGCATCACCGGGATATTTCTTTTCTCTTTTTTAATTCTGTTCTTTTTTCGCAATGCTTTGTTTCACAATTCAGTCCCCTTATTCCGCGACGGCAGTAATTTTTTCTTTCCCCTCTGGTTGTTTGTGATAAATCAATACCGGCAAGGTCGGTTACCGTTGTGGAATTCCTATCTTAACTTCGGTGCACCTTTGGCTGCTGAGAATAGTTGTGCGGCCTTCTACCCGGGAATTGCTGTTCTGGGGCTTCTAGTACCGTTTCATACGGCTTATTTAATCTTCTTACTTGTCCATTTGAGCCTTGCTGCGTGGGGCGCGGCACGACTGGTGCGAAAATGTGGGGGCACAGTCCAGGCTGCATCCCTGGCCGCAATTTCTTATCCCTTTTCCGGTTATGTGCTATTTCAAATCTACAACCCCATTTTTCTAATCAGCGCCGCATGGCTCCCCTGGGCCATCGAGTCGCTATTGGAAATCCTTCTATTAAGAGAAAATTCTGGCCAGCAATCCATCGTGCATAATCCGACCAGGAGCAACAGGAAGAGTCTTCCAAAAACTTCAATCTCGTTCCTTGGCCGAAATACAGCGGCTATCCGCTTTGGTGTCTTTCTGGCCCTCATGGTTTTGGGGGGTGATCCCCAGACGGCGTACCATTGTGTCGTTCTTGCCTCCGCGACCTGGATCGCAAGGATGATCGGTGCTGTGAGAAGACACATCGGGGGACGGACCAATTGCGCTCCGCTGACACCAGTCATCGGCCTGGCTATCCCATTGGGGTTGGCCGTAGTTATTGCCGTCTTATTAGCGGCTATTCAAATCATTCCGACGCTCAGCTATGCACGTTTGAGCGAGCGTGCCCTGCTCAAGTCGGTGGCAGACAATTCTCCGATCGAAGCCAGACCCTACGCGGTTCAAAACACGACAGAACGGGCAAAAGAAACGTTGGCCAGCGCGGCGATGAAGCGGGAAAGGTCTCAGTGGTCTCGGGTCATGTACGATTTCAGCACCCCGGCCTATCGCTGGATTGAATTCATCTGGCCCAACTTCGGTGGACGTTATCTACCCTTTAACACCCGTTGGCTTGCTGCCGTCTTTCCAGAGGGGCGATGGTGGACGCCATCCATTTACATGGGACTCTTGCCGTTTTTGCTGGCCGTTCTGAACATGCGATTCTGGCCAGATCGAAGATCTTCCTCAACGGAGAATCTGGCCCCTGATTGTCCAAACCGAAGGGCGAGCCCCTGCGAACAGCGCGTGGAAAAAATCCGCATCTGGTTTTCGTGGGTTTCTGCCTTTAGCCTGCTTGCCGCCCTTGGCTGGTATGGCCCGGCAGGGATGCTGGAGGGTCTGCGAGGTAGTGAGACTGGTCACACGAACACAGTGGGCATTTTGCCGCCTGTGGGTGGTATTTACTGGTTGCTCACGTATCTTTTACCCGGCTATCAGTTCTTTCGTTATCCTTCGAAGTGGTTGGTCCTGGCCACTCTTGGCTTCTCAGTTTTGGGTGCGATGGCGATGGATCGCATCGACAGCAAGATCATGCGGCGGCTAATCCGGGCCTTGATGGCTTTATTTGCGGCGGCACTATGCCTGCTCGTTATTGGTTTGCTTGTGCCTCAATGGTGGGACTATGCCCGCGGCCACGTGCCACCCGACCCGGTCTTCGGCTCATTTGCGGTCGAGCGTGCGAGATGGGAGACTCTCGTGGGCCTGGCAAGCCTTGCCGGCTTGATTGCCGTTGGACTCGGTGTTGTTGCACGATCATCGCCATCTTGGCGGCCAACGCTGATCATATTGCTCACGGTGCTGGACCTTGTCATTCATAACAGTTGGATGGTCTTCTCTGTTAATGTTCACGGAGACCTTCAACAAATTGCTGGCCATCAGCCGCCGTTACGTTTTTGGCAAAAGTGGTGCGATTACCCCAGGGAATGGATGCCCCCATCTTCCACCCGTATTCAAGAGCTTCACGACTGGGAGCGCCAGACATCAGCAGTTCGCTGGGGATCGGTAACCGGTTACGCTCCTTTGCAGAGCTATGGGACGCTCCTTTCCGGTGATTATTACGCTTTTCTGGCAATCGTTCACGAGTTCATGAACCGCCACGGTTTAACCAACCCACCAGAGGAGACACCGAGACTCCTGGGCGCCATTTCAAATGACGACCGGCAACAGCATCAAACCAAACCAGGTCGGTCGAGAGAACAGCTTAGCCTCGATCAACCCTGTTATTGCTTCTTGTCCCACAACTACGAAATGATTGCCTTCCCATGTTCGAGCCAGCCAAACGTATGGCAATTGACAGAGCTCGTATTCTTCCCCGACGGGCGCCCGCGTGGTCCGTCTGAGCCACTTTTGGTTGAATCCTCAGACTCAAATGTTTTGGGGATTCTTGGGCAATCACCTTTGCAAGGGGGAGAAACATTCCCAGCCACAGGGCAAGAATCTTGTCACATCCACAGATTTCAGCCGGGACATATCACTATCGAAGCCATGGTGATGAAACCGGCAATTTTGGTCCTGGCGGAGCAATTCTTGTCGGGGTGGCGGGTTCGCGTGCAGTCCCAGGATCACTCCACGTCTTGGGAGACGTCCCCTCTGCGGGTCAATCGCATCATGATGGGTGTCGCTTTGCCGCCGGGAGAGTGGCAAGTCACCTGGAGCTACCGCGATCCAGGGCTTGGCTTGGGGGCAGCCATCTCCGGAATGGCATGGCTTACGCTTATCATCTTGGCAATGGTTCGCGCGATTCGGGCGATACAGTGTCGATCGTCTCAAAAATCCGAATCATCGGCATTCCTCGCCTCATGCGGAGGATAAGCCGCCAGGTGGGAAGGCAGTCCGATAAGATTCTCACTCACTTGACCCGCGCTGGATCGGGCGAGCGGCGGTCGTCGGCCAAGCTTGCCTCAGGCCGGAGGTCTTCGCAACGATCTCCATGAATCCTCAAATTGGGCCGTTCCAATGTGACAGTCGAATGGGGCGGCACCGATCGGGTCAACCAGACACTCGAGCCGATTACGGAGTCATGTCCGACAATCGTGCGACCACCCAGGACCGTCGCGTTGGCGTAAATCACAACGCGATCTTCAATGGTCGGATGTCGTTTGGTGCCGCGGACAAGCCGTCCTTCCGCATCGGTCGGGAAACTCAGTGCTCCTAGCGTCACGCCCTGATAGAGCTTGACGTAATTGCCAATCTCGCATGTTTCGCCAATGACGACACCCGTCCCATGATCGATGAAGAAATGGGAACCAATTCGCGCCCCCGGATGGATATCAATACCCGTGCGACTGTGGGCCCATTCTGTCATCATGCGGGGAATTAAGGGGACCTGGAGTTCATGCAGAAGATGCGCAAGCCGGTAAACTGTGACGGCTTCAAAACCCGGATAACAAAGGATGACTTCATCAAGCGACTTGCAGGCCGGGTCGCCATCATGTGCAGCCTGAACGTCAAAGGCCAGAATCTTCCGTAGCTCTGGCAGTTGCTCGAGAAAGGCCAGCGTCTTGGCCTGGCCCAGGGCTTCAAAATCGGCGAGCCGGATTGGGTCACAATCCGCCGAGTGATTGGCATCGTGACGTAAGGCGCGGGCAATCTGCTGGGTCAGCAAATCGTGAAGTTTATCGACAAGGTCTCCCACATAATAAGTGACGTTGCCCATGTGGAGACCGTCACGGCGGCGATAACCCGGAAAAAGGATCTCCTTCATCCATTCAGTGGCCTGAACCACTGCTTCGTAATTGGGAAGCGGACAGTGACCGAGGTGGCTGATCGATCCGTGTGTCCGATAGGTTTCCACCAGACGTTCGGTAATATGGGGAAGTCTCTCTTTAAGTCGATGATCAGAGGCCATGAATCATCCTCAACTCAGGTTAGTCGAGCTTCGTTTTTGCACTGTGGCCAAAATCCGGCACGTCTTCTTCCATCAAATCCCGCACGATCTCATGTTCCGATCCACCGAGATCGCGGATGAATGGGAATCAAAGCAAACGGCAAGCCAATGACAAGGGATAAGAAATGCTGTCCGGCCTTAGACCGGACAACAACACAGCGGACAACAAAGGAAGGATGCCAAGAAACGCATTTGGCGAGGATTCCCAAAAAACCCTTAAAGCTTACACCTTACCATTTATGTTACGTTTACTTGGCACAAAAGCAAGTGCCATGCCTCCGCTT
>Ga0308414_1003228_pt1 | contig 10445 bp, 10 predicted proteins | sample HotsprSampleOS50_FD_205667 | JGI IMG/M metagenome (GOLD analysis project Ga0308414, IMG submission 205667) | Hot spring phototrophic mat microbial communities from Octopus Spring, Yellowstone National Park, Wyoming, United States - 20090730_OS50 ...
TTAGCGATCCGGTAGGCGTTCGGCCAGCCCTGGTAAGTGATCTTTTGTATCGTGACAGCAGCGGAAAGGCTCATGGAAAGGGGAAGGAGAGCGAGAAAGACTCGCATGGCGTTCCCATTATAAGGTGTGCGGCGGCCCCTTGCCGCGCCGGACGCGCTGTTGCCGCTCGATGCCGGTCGGAGACCGGCGCTACGGGGGCCGGCGGCAGCGATCTAAAGCTCGCTATGCACGCTAAAGCGTGCGCCGCCTGGGCCCATTTGCCTGCGCCACGCCGCGTCATCGGATGTTGTCGGCCAGCGAGAAGATCGGCAGGTAGAGCGACACCAGCACGAACGCCACGAAGATGCCCATGAAGATCATGATGGCGGGCTCGATCAACGACAGCGTGGCGGTCATGCGCGTGTTGACGTCCTCTTCGTAGAACTCGGCCACCGAGTTCAGCATGGCCGGCAACGCGCCGGTGGATTCGCCCACTTCGATCATGTCGATGGAGAGCGGCGGGAACAAACCGGTGCTCCTCAAAGCGGACGACAGCGGCTGGCCCTCGCGCACGAGCCTGCCGGCCTTCTCCAGGGCTTTTTGCAGGATGGCGGTGCCCAGCGATTCGCCCGCAGTGTCCAGCCCCTGGACCAGCGGGATGCCGCCGGTGAGCAGCGTGCTCAGCACCCGCGAAAACTGGGCCACCTGATACTTGATCCAGATCTCGCCGACGACGGGCATCCGCATCAGCGTCTGGTCCCAGAGTTGCTGCCCGGTGGAGCTCTTCAGCCACAGGCGCAGCGCCACTACCGCGCCGATCAGGACGGCGACGCCCACCACGATGTACGCCTTGGCCGTCGTGCCCACGGCGATCAACGCCTGGGTCATCGCGGGCAACTCGGCCGACATGTTCTTGTACAGTTCCGCGAAGTTGGGGACCACGTAGGTCACCAGAAAGACGATCAGCAGCAGGGTCAGCCCGATCAGCACCGCCGGATACAGCAGCGAAACCAGCACTTTCTTCTTTACCGCCAGCGCCAGCTTCTGGTAAGTGATGTAACGGTCCATCACCTCGACCAGCGAGCCGGACTTTTCTCCTGCCATCACCGTGGTGATGAAAATCTTCGGGAAGATTCCCTGCATCCGGAACGCGTCGGAGAGCAGCGTGCCGTTCTTCACTTCATCCCGCACCGCCTTGATATACCGGCCGAGTTGGGCGTCGGTCAAACGGTCCGCCAGCAGGTCGAGCCCCTTGAGGATCGGCAGCCCGGCGCGAATCAGCGTGACGAACTGCTGATTGAAGATCAGGAATTTTTCGAGGTTGAGTTTCTTGGCGCCGCCAAACAGGCCCGTGGCGGCCAGCGCGCCTGCGCGCGGCTTGATCCAGTAGACCAGATAGCCCTGCGCGGCGTACTTGTCGCGCAATTCGCTCTCCGACGCCGCGTTGAACGTCTGCTGGAGGATCTGGCCGCGCGGGTCGGCGTACTTCATCACCCATTCCGGCATCGGTCTATTCGACCTCCTCAGTCACCGGGACGCCGGGCGGCGGAGTGAAGACGAAAAGCCGGGACTCGAGCGGAGGGTTCACCTTTTCGCCGTGGAAATGGAACTCCAGCGTCGAGCGGTCCTGGCCATACACACGCAGCACCTGAATTTCCGAGCGGGGCGTCACCAGCATCTCGATGTGGGTGTAAGCCAGGTCGTTGCGTTCGGGCACGGCTTTGACCCAGGTGTTTTCCCCCTCCGGCCGCGACTCGAACCGCGCGAAATCCCGGGCGAAGTCGATGCGGCCCAGCAGGAATCCCAGAGGCGCGTGCAGATCGGCGCTGTCCTTCATAGGTCGCTTCTGAGCGCGCTGCGAGGCGGGAGAGTACAGGTAGAAGAACTTCCCGTCAGTGACGAATTGCTTGCCCGGCGGCTGGGAGTAGTCCCACCGCATGCGTCCCGGTTTGCGGAGGTACAGCGTGCCGGCTTCCTGCTGACGGGCGCGGCCGGGAGCCGAGTAGGTCTCCTCGAACTGCGCGCTGAGCGTGGTGACGCGGTTATAGCGGCGCTCGACACCGGCCAGGAGTTGCATGACGTTGACCGGAGCGGCGGCCAGGGATGCGGCGCAGCATACGAACGCGGCCAGACGCTTCACATTGAGGTAGACGCAAAAACAGGGCAGGGCGTTGAGATTCAGTTGGCGCGGCGAAACGGCGCACCATAAAAAAAGGCGGGGCCGAAGCCCCGCCTTACCTACTGCTTGGCAACTACGAACGACTACTGGCCGAGTTGCTCGCCGCTGAGCACGCAACCGGCGATCGTGGAACCACCACCGCACGGGAACGGAGCGGGCGAACGCGCCGGATCCGGAATCACGAGAGCCAGGTAGCCCATCGCGACGTCCACCGCGCCGACCTTCGTGACGAAGGCGAAGCCGTGGGCGTACTGGAAGCGGCACTGCGCGATCAGGTAGCCCTGGAAGTTCGGCATCAGGCTGGAAGCCAAGCCGACCCAGGACGTGCCAGCCGCAACCGTCGGTGTGGTGATCGCGGCCACTTCATTCGACCCGTAGGAGTTCACCGTGCAGGTGCCTTCCTGGGTCGACGTCGCGAACGGATCCTTCGACGTGTTGCTGATCGCGATACCCGTGTCGAAGCCAGCCTGGCTGGTCACGAACGGGAAGAGCAGGTTCGTCACGCAGGGGTTAATCGTGACCATGTTGGACGCCGTGCCGGTGTCGACGAAGCGCGGAATAGGACTGGAGGCCACCTCGACCGTCTTGCTGATCGGCGCGTACGAGCCAGCCACCGTGCCGGTGCCCAGAGCCGGCGAGCCGGCGGTCGGATTGCCGGTGTAGCTGACATGCACGTTGAAAGTCAGGGCGGCGAAGGTCGTCGAGCTGGACTCGGTGACTTCCCAAACCGCGACGCCCGCGCCACCCGTCAAGGTGATTTGGGCGACGTCCGCCGGGGCGTTGGAGGCCAACGCCGCAGCGCTGAAGGCGCCGGTCTCACTGGTCACCAGGCGAGCCCGGTCAACGCCCGAATCGGTATTGGTCCTGCTGACGAAGAGGCTTACGCCCGAGGGGATGTTCGCGAAGGTCGCCCGGAGGCGCGTGCCAAACGTCGGCAAACCAGCCGCGTTCAAGCCGTTGGTGCTCGGGAAGCCCGGGTTGTAGAAGCCAGTCTCGGTGTTCAGAGCCGGGCTGAAGTTGTTCTGCGCCACCCTCGCGGTCGGCGCGGAATCGCTGGAGCCCACGTTGTACTTTTTGAAGGCCGTCGCGAACAGTTCGCGATAGGTCAGGGTATTGACCAGCCGGAAAGACTGCGTGAAGCACTGCTGAAGCGTCGTCAAGGACTGCTGAGGCGTCGTCGCGGAGGAAACCGTGAACTGAAGGCCCTTCTGGATCAACGCCACAGTCTGGACCGGGTTGTTGATCGGCACCGAGAACGTGCCCGTCGCCGAAATCAGCGTGGTGATCGCCGTGGGAACGGTGCTGCCCGCGCCAAACTGCGCGGCGTAGGCGCGTACGTTAGTGATGCGGATGATGCGCGTGCCCACCGAGCCCGGAGGATCGATCGGTACGCCAATCCACAGCAACGAGTTCGGGTTGCCGGCTACCGTCTGCGCCTGGAACACGTTCTTGTTGCCCAGACTGCCCGGCTGACCGGTGTAATAGCCCTCACCCGTTCCATTGCCAAAGTTCGTGCAAACCGTGGTGGTGCAGGGATCCTGCACGGTGTTCGCCAAGTTCTGCGGCCCCGGATCATCCAGGAACAGAAGCGCTTCCGTCAGCGTGCTCCCGCTCACCAGCTTGCTGGTAATCGGGGTGTTGAGGAAGATCTGAATATTAACGGCCGGGATCGCCTGACCCGCTGGGGTCGGCGTTCCGCCGGTGCAATTCAGAAGAATGTCTCCGACCAGTTCCGTAATGCCCTCGGCCCGGACGATGGGAGGCACACCCGCGTTGGCGAAGCAGCTAAAAGCTGGCCCCTGCGCATTCGCCGAGACGGCTGACATCAGCATCAGGGCGAAAACGGCAAGCACGGGAAGACTCTTGCGAAAATCTGCCATTTCCTTCTCCTTGTGAATAAGCGAAGTTGAATCGGTTGAAGTTCTTTTTTTAACCTGAACCTCTAACAGCACTTCATAAAGCTCTACGGTCTCAAAACTGTCACTACCTTGGGGATTCTCCGTGTCGGGCGGAGGCCCGGACTCTGGCGAGGTGAATCGGAAGCCGCCAGGAACCGGATAGAAGCCTGCGATGGCACCGTACTTGTTTCCACTCTTTGTTCGGTTCTTCCAGCAACCGTACGTTGTGCTCGCGGGATTGAAAACCTAAAATTGCGGTACCCTCCAGAAGCGGTACATCCCATTCTCATTCAATAGCCTCCCCCTGTCAAGCAAGAAGATGCATGATCTTTCCCGCCCAGACCGGCAGCGGCATCGAATCGTCGTGATTAGATCACGTCTGGCCCTCCGGCGTCAATACCCCTTGGCCTCCAAACGCTGCTTTTTTCAACGCGTCAAGCTTCAACTCGTCAAGGGCAGAGGGGACCAACGGCCGGGTGAGCGCCGAAAGGATCCCTTCCCGCAGCCCAGCGAATGCCCGATCCCAAGTCGAAGAGCCGGCCGTCGGGGGGATCCACTGCTATTGTGAGGAGAGATCGCGAAACGTGGGAAACCAAATGCGGAACGTCTCCCGAAGAAGTTGGATCGGCGTTTTGGGCGCGGCGGGCTTGGCGGCGCCGGCTCGGGGCGCGGCGGGCGCCGGACTCACCGTCGAGATCCGCCGCCTAAAATTGCGGCACACCTGGACGACGGTCATGTCGTCGAGCGACTTCCGGGAAACGGTGCACGTCGCATTCACGCGGGACGGCATCACCGGGCGCGGCGAAGGCGCGCCCATCCCCCGCTATCGCGAAGATGCCAAATCCGCCCGGGCGGCCATCGAGGCTTTGCGGCCTTTGCTCACCTCCGCCGATCCCCGGCGCTTTGTGCCCCTGCTCGCCGAGGTCTCTCAGCGTCTGCCGGGCCAATGGGCAGCCAAGGCCGCCGTGGACATCGCTTTGATGGATTGGGCCACCCAGAAGCTTGGCGTGCCTCTCTACCAGTATTTCGGTCTCGACCCCGGGCAAGCGCCGGTTACCACCTTCTCCATCGGCATCGACACGCCGGAGATGACCCGCCGGAAGGTGCGCGAGGCGGAAGCGTTCCCCGTGCTCAAAATCAAAGTCGGGCTGGATACCGATGAGCAGACCATCGCCGCCGTCCGCGCCGTCACGCGCAAGCCGCTGCGCGTGGACGCCAATGAAGGGTGGAAGGACAAGCACGAGGCGGTCCGCAAGATCAACTGGCTTGAACAACAGGGCGTCGAATTCGTCGAGCAGCCTATGCCGGCCGGCATGCTGGAGGAGACACGATGGGTGCGAAGCCGCGTCCGTCTGCCCCTCATCGCGGACGAAGCGTCCCTGCATCCGGAGGACGTCCCCAAGCTGGCGGAGGCCTACGACGGCATCAACATCAAGCTCGACAAGTGCGGCGGCATCTGGGAGGCCTTCCGCATGATCCAGTTGGCGCGGGCGCTGCGGATGAAGGTGATGCTGGGCTGCATGATCTCGTCCTCCGTTTCGATCACCGCGGCGGCACACCTTTCCCCGCTGGCCGACTACGCCGACCTGGACGGTAACCTGCTCATCGCCAACGATCCCTACCGCGGCGTCGAGGTGCGCGGCGGCAAGCTGATCCTGCCGGACCGTCCCGGGCTTGGTCTGCTCCCGGCCGAGGGCGCCTGAGGCCCACCGCCCTCAGGGAACCAGAATCCGGCGGAGCGGGCCTTCCATGACATCCGCCATGCGCAGGAAGCCGAGGTCGGTGGGGTGGATGCCGTCCACCGTGCCTTCCCCATCCACCCCGAGCAGCGCGTGGCCGGGGAGGTAGTACAGGCGGCGGTCGCCCTCGGCCACGGCCTTGTTGTACAAAGCCTGCGCAACGGCATTAGCCTCTTCGTATCTCTGTCGGCGGGCGGCGAAGTACGGTGCGTCGGTGAGATACACGTGTTCAACCAGGACGATTGGCGTGAGCGGGCGGGCCTTCCGGATGGTCCGGTAGAAAGGCTCCAGACGCTCGGCGGCCCCCTGCGCGCTGAGGTTCGGAAGGCTGTCCAGGACGTAAACCGCCGGATCGAGTTCGGCCAGAAGCTCGGCCAGCTCGGGTTCCGTCTTGGCGTTCCCGGAAAAGCCGAGATTGATCACGGGCCAGTCCAGCCGCCGGCCGAGAATCGACGGGTACGCCATGCCGGGCCGGGAAGCGCAACCTCCCTGCAAAATGGAGGTGCCATAAAAAACAATGGGTTTGCGGACCTCGGGCGCGGCGGGCTCCAGAGCGGCGTCTTTGGGTACGCCGATTTCCAGCGTGGCAATGCCGTTGTAGAGTGGCAGGTAGAGCAGGTATTCGCGCCGGGCGCCGTCCAAACCGCGCGCCAGAATTCTGTCGCTCGCCTCGGGCCGCTCCGGGAACGCGCAGGCCACCCACTTCCACGCGCCGCCGCCGCGCGTGTACAGGTCCAGCCCGCTGACCCCCGTGGCGGGCATGTGAAGCAGCGCCAACTGCGGTTTCCGGAGCGACCACCGGACCCGGATCCAGCGGGCGTTAGTAACGAAGCGCACCCGGAGCCCGGCCGAATCCTGGGCCAGATTCCAGACCGGCGGGCGGACCTTGCCCTCGGCCTTCGCCGGCAGCCGGTCAAACGGATGCCTCGTGCTGGTCCAGCCTTGGCCTTCCACGCCCAAAGCGCCCGCCGTCTTCCACACCGCCGGCTCGGAGAACAAAGGGTCGGTTTGCGCCGCCAAAACCAAGGACGCCCAAGCACCCGCCAGAACCAACCAACCAAAACGACGCACACCAGGCATTTGTACGGTATCGTCCGTTTTCCGTAACGCGCAGTCAAGCCTGCGCGTCGCCTTGTTTGAGGGGCGACAGACCGGACGTTCGCCCTTGATTAGCTCTTTGTGTTGTTTTCCGGCGCGGACTGCCGCCCGCGGACGCGCCAGCCTTCCGACCGAAAACCCGCCGCCGCGAAGGGCGGCGGCGGAAAGGAGACCGGGTTCATGAGGAATCTCATCCAGCGCTTCATGAAATCAGCTTTCGTCGAGCGGAAGCGGTTCCTTTTCCATGGTTCCCAGCCGGGTGGCCCGGTGGTGTGCGGCTGCGGCAAGGAGCCAAGCCGCGCGGATCGTCTGGCCTTCTACGGGGTATGGTGGCTGGTGTCGATCGCGATGTGCGTGAGTTTGGGAATGGGCGCGAGGTGGTTTCAGCGGACGCTCGCGGCCTCGGATGGCCCGGCGAGACAGGAACGGCAGGCGGTTTTACCCGGGGACACCGCTGAACTACCGCGTTTGGCGCGGGGCGCTAAGGCTATTCCTCAGGGCGGTTGACCAGGAAGGTCGCCACGTGCTGAAAGAAGGCCCGCAAGGCCGCCGCCGCGGGTACGGGCACCTGCGTTTCGGCCATGGCGGCTTCCATGAGAGATAACCAGCGGTCGCGGGCCCGGCGGCCGATGGGGAAGGGGCGGTGCCGCATACCCAGGCGGGGGTGGCCGCGATAGGCCAGATACTTCTTCGAACCGCCGAAGCGGAAGATCAGGAAATCCCGGAGCCGTTGTTCCGCTCCCGCCCAGTCATCGGCCGGATACATGGGCCCCAGGACATCGTCCGCCAGCACGCGGCGATAGAACGCGGCCACCAGGCGGGTGAATCCCTCTTCCCCGAGGGCGGAAAAGACTTCGTCTTCCGGCAAAGCCACCACTGGACTATGGTAAAACCTGCGGAAGTTCACGCGCAGCCGACCACTACCCCGCGTGACGGGCAGGCGGCCTGACGGGCGCGCGCAAGAGCCGCTTCCAGGTGGTTCCCGTCCGGATCCAGCAGAGCGCAACCGGCGGCCAGCGTCGCGCCCGGGTGTTCTCCCCACCAGGGGATCCGGGTTTGCTCCAGCAACCGTAGCAGGCGGCGCATTTCTTCCTCCAGGGCAAAACCGGGAACTCCCGCGACGACGGCGACGAACGCATGGCCGCTCCAGCGGGCCACCGTACCGGCCCGCCCTACGCAATGGAGCAGCGTCTTGGCCACGGCACGCACCAGCAGGTGAGCGCCGTGGTGACCGTAAGCATGCAGGACTTGCTCCCAGGCGTCGATTTCGAACCAGATCAAACCGTAGGCGTTTGCGGACCGGGGTGGCTCCGGGGGCGCAGCGCGAAAAACCTCGATCGCTCCCACGATGCTTCCATCCGGGTCCAGGAGCGGCGCTGCGCGGACCCGGACAGGAAGCCGGTAACCCTCGGCGTGCCGCAGGTAGACGCGCTGCACCCGGCATCGCCCGTCAGCCAGGGTGCCGGCCAGCGGGCAACCGGCTTGGCACAGATTTGCGCCCGCGTCATCGCAATGGACCAGCAGATCACCATCCGCGCAAAATCGTCCCAGTATCTGCTGCCGCAAAAAACCAGTCAACTGTTCCGCCGCGCGATTCCAGAAAACAATTCTCCGCGCGGGATCGACCAAATAGGCGGCTTCACCCGCGTCGTCGAGCCGGCGCCGGAACTCCTCATCATCGACTGCAGCGCGCAATTCCCACAGCGAATCTGCCGCATCCGGGCTTGCCGATGGGGAAGTCAGCATGGGAGCGCCTCGCCAGTCTTATCGGCAGGCGCGCGCCCGCACCCCGGAGAATCCGGCTTGGCCAACATGATCTCCCCCCAAAGCAATAAGCAATTTTTCCGGTTGTCGGAGGTGCGAATCCGGTCCGTTTATCCGGCGGTCACCATTCGCCGCCTGCGGGACCCTTCGCTGGTTTCCCCAATTCCACTGCCCGGTGTTTCCTGGTATACTATGCCTCATGTGCGCCCGTTGAACCTTCACTCATGATGCCGTGAACCCGCGGGGCACCTTTACCGGAAGGTGAGGTTCCGCGAGACGAATTTCCAAACGAAGGGATCGATACGGAACAGAAATGAGGTTGTTTGTTTCAAAGGGGCTGGTGCTGGTAGCGGGGCTTGCCGCGGTTCCCGCCACCATTTCGCGCGCGGAACGTCATTGCGTCCGTGTGGATCCGCGCCTGGAAACGCTGGACCGCTTCTTCGAGCAAGCCGACTGCCCTGCCCGGCAGTATTCCAATGAGTTCCTGCGCGTCGCCGACGAGTACGATCTGGATTGGCGGCTATTACCCAGCATCTCCTGGGTGGAATCCACCGGTGGACGCGCCGCGAAAAACAACAACTATTTTGGCTGGAAGAATGGGAAATCAGGATTCTCTTCGGTGCCCGCGGGCATTCGTACCGTCGCTCGCACGCTCGCGGAATCGAAGCTTTATCGGGGAAAGGACTTAGAGGAAAAACTAATTATTTACAACGGATTCACACACTACCCTGGGGTGGTGAAATCCGTGATGAAACGGATCCATCCCACCGAACAGGTCAGAAGCTACCACTCCTCGCCGCCCTTTATTCGAGCAAGCGTACGCCGAAGTACAGCCCGCCAAACACCAGCGCCGCAATGACTGCGGCGGCTGCCCACCGAAGCAGCACTTCCGCCGGGCTGGACGAAGCCTTCTCGTCCGCTTTCATCTGATCGGAAAGGCTATCGAACATAAACGTCACCCCCTGGGTTGTAAAGAGGATTGCCGAAAGAACGCCGATCAGCCATCCGTAGTTTACCCGAAGACGGCGACAACTGCAAAGCAATTCCGGAACGCCTTGGAAAGACCCTCCGCCGGAAGGACTTGGGAGAAAGCCGGGAGCCGGCGGCGCCTAGCGGCGGCGGCGGACAAGAAACAACAGTCCGGCGCACAACACCAGCGACCAGGACCCGGGCTCGGGAATCTCCGACGACTGCGTCCGCACATCCAGCCGGACGGAGCCCAGAAAATCGATGGTGCCGTTCGAACTGGGAACATTGTCGAAACCACTGACAACATTCGCGAAGGTGCCGCTTCGGTTCCAGGAAAAGACGTTCAGCGTCACAATCAGCCCGTCCTGGGTGAACGAAAGGGTGTTCGCCCCGGCCACTGTCGAGGAGCCGTTCAACTGGAGCGTGCTCGGGGAAGCATTGGGGGACGGGGAGCCGACGCCGCCGAAAACGTTTACGGCAGAGATGCTGGGAACGGCCGCGGCGCCATTAAAGAACAGGTTCAGACCCACAGAGCCTTGCGCCGGCGCCAGCCCCGGCTCGCCGAAAATATTGTAAAGAAACGTGCCTGGGCTCATGGTGACATTCAGCGCGGTGCTGGCCACCGTGTTTCCCGAGTTGACCCATGCCAAGGTCACGGCGTCCTGAAAATACAGGTTAAAGAGCCCGTCGCCCCCCAACGTGTTCCATCGTACGCCGCTCCCGTCGTAGGCCCCCGAGGGCGTCGCATTAAACAGAACCCCGCCCGTCAGAACCGGCGCCGCCTCGGCCGGAATCAGCCACCCAGTCGCCAGCACGGCC
>Ga0308414_1003229_pt1 | contig 10443 bp, 10 predicted proteins | sample HotsprSampleOS50_FD_205667 | JGI IMG/M metagenome (GOLD analysis project Ga0308414, IMG submission 205667) | Hot spring phototrophic mat microbial communities from Octopus Spring, Yellowstone National Park, Wyoming, United States - 20090730_OS50 ...
TGCTCGCCAACCCGCTGGCCGAACCGTTTCTGCTGGGGATCTCCGGCGGCGGTGCCGCCGCCGCCACCCTGGCATTCGTGCTCCTGCCGGTAGCCTCCCTCGCCCTCGTCCCCGCCGCCGCCATCGGTGGGGCAGCCGCGGCGACGGGGCTCGTCTGGTGGATGGCGCGGGGGCCCCTGGGCCCCTCGCCGACGCGCATGATCCTGGCCGGGGTAGCGGTCAACGCGGCCGCCTCTGCGGCCATCCTGGTCGTGCTGGCGGCCGCCCCTTCACCTCGCCTGCCCGGTGCCCTGGCGGTGACCATGGGCTCCTTTGCCTCCGCCACCCCAACCGCCGTGGCCTGGCTGCTGCCGTACCTGTTGCCGCCCTTGGCGGTGCTGCTCCACCACGGTCGCGACCTCGGGCTGCTGGCCACCGGCGAGGAATCGGCCGCCACCCTTGGCGTCGATGTGGGCGCGGTTCGCCGGCGCGTCTTTTTAGCGGCGGCCACGTTGTCGGGTGGGGCTGTGGCCTTCGCCGGGATCATTGGATTCGTGGGTCTCGTCACCCCCCACCTCTGTCGCTTGGTGTGGGGTCACGATCTCCGGCGGCTCCTCCCCCGCGCGGGGCTCGCCGGGGCGCTGCTGTGCTCGGCCGGCGACCAGCTGGCGCGCGTCGTGTTGGCACCCAGCGAGATCCCCGTGGGGGTCATCACCGCCGGGCTGGGCGTACCGTTTTTCGTAGCCCTGCTGCGGAGGACACCGTGAGCCTGCTGACCGCGCGGGCCGCCACCGCCGGGTACGGACACTTCCCTGCCGTGACCGGTGTGTACCTGGACGTGGAGGCGGGCCGCTGCCTGGCCGTCCTAGGCCCCAACGGAGCCGGTAAAAGCACGTTGTTGCGGGCCCTTGCCGGGGTTTTGCCGCTTTCGGCAGGAACCATCCTCTTGGAGGGACGCCCCCTGGCGCAGTGGCAGCGGCGTGAGGTGGCCAAGCGCGTCACCCTCGTCCCCCAGTCGGTCCAATTTACTTTTCCCGTGTCGGTTGAGGAGGTGGTGGCGCAAGGGCGCGCTCCCCATCTCGGACCGTGGCGGTCGGCGACCGCCGCGGATCGCGCCGCCGTTCAGCGCGCCCTCGAGGCCGTTGGACTCGCCGACAAGGCGCAAATTTCCATTCACCAGCTCTCGGGCGGGGAGCGACAACGAGTGATCCTGGCGCGCGCCCTGGCCACTGAAGCGCGGGTTCTGTTGCTGGACGAGCCCGCCACGGCCCTGGACTTGCACCACCAAGCTGAGTTGGCGAGCGTCGTACGGCAGCGCCTCAAGGCCGGGGTGGCGGTGGTTTTGGTGGCCCACGATCTCAACTTTGCGCTGGCCCTCGCCGACGAGGTATTGGTGCTGCAGCGCGGGGCCGTGGTGGCGCACGGCAGCCCCTCCCAGGTGGTGTCCCCGCAGCTGCTACGGTGCGTCTTCCACGTAGAGGGCGAGTTCCTCACCCGCGGGGAGGGCGCCACAGCGGTCCTGCCCCGTCTCGGCTGAGGTCCGCCGCAGGGAGGCCATTCTTGCCAGTTACCCATCGGGGTGGTAGATTCCCGTCTCCATGGTGTGGTTTCGACGCGCAGGGCGGGAGAGCCGCGTACCTGAAGGGCTGTGGGTGAAGTGCGAAGGGTGCCGGGAAATTCTCTACCGCAAGGAGTTGGAGGCTTCCCTTTTCGTCTGCCCGCGCTGCGGCCACCACCACCGCGTATCGGCGCGCGTCCGCCTAAGCCAGCTCCTGGACGGGGGTAGCTGGAAAGAGCTGTTCGCGGGGGTGTCGTCCGCCGATCCCCTGGGGTTCGTTGACTCCAAGCCGTACGCCGAGCGCGTCAAGGCTCTGCGCGAGCGCGGCGCTCGGCACGACGCCGTTATGGTAGCCCAGGGAAAACTGGACGGCATCCGCGTCATCGTGGCCGCCATGGAGTACTCTTTCATGGGCGGCTCCATGGGCTCGGCGGTGGGCGAGAAAATCACCCGGGCCATCGAGCGCTGCCTCAAATCCCGCTACCCCCTCATCGTGGTCTCCTGTTCCGGCGGCGCGCGGATGCAGGAGGGGATCCTCTCCCTCATGCAGATGGCCAAGATCTCCGCCGCCCTAGCTCGCTTACACCAGGCACGAGTACCGTACATCTCCGTGCTCACCGACCCGACCACCGGCGGGGTCACAGCGTCCTACTCCATGCTGGGAGACCTCAATATCGCCGAACCGGGTGCCCTCATCGGCTTCGCTGGACCACGCGTTATCGAGCAAACCATCCGCCAAAAGCTCCCGCCCGGCTTCCAGCGCGCCGAGTTTTTGTTGGAACATGGCATGGTCGATCTGGTGGTGCCGCGCCAGGAGCTCAAGGAGACCATCGCCCGGTGCCTGAACCACCTCACCTGACCGTCGAAGCGTTGCTGGCCCCACGCCTGGAGCAGCGCATCGTGCCTGGGTTGGAACGCGTTGAAGCGGCACTGGCCGCCTTGGGTCAGCCACAGCGGGCCTTCCCTGCTGCATTAGTGCTCGGCACCAACGGCAAGGGGTCCACCGCCGCCCTACTCGCCAGCGTGCTGGCGGCGGCGGGGATGCGGGTCGGCTTGTACACCTCGCCGCACCTGCGCCGCGTGGAGGAACGTATACAGATCGGCGGGGCCGCCATCAGCTCCGACCGACTGCGCCAGTTGGTGACAAGCCTGGAGCGCTTCCCCTCTCTCTCGTACTTCGAGACGCTCACCGTCGCTGCGTTCGTGGAGTTCGCCCGGCAGCGGGTGGACGTCGCCGTAGTTGAGGCGGGCCTGGGGGGACGTTGGGACGCGGCGGCGACCTGCGAGCCGGTGGTTTCCCTGCTCACCAACGTGGGCACCGATCACCAGCGCTGGCTGGGCTACAGCCGGCCGGAGATCGCCGCCGAGAAGGCGGCGGCGCTGCGCGGCCGAGTAGCCATCGTGGGTGAGCTGGACGACGAGGTGGAGCCGGTCATCCGCCGAGAAGCCAGCGCACCCGTTACTTCCGTCAGCGCCTGGGCGCAGGTGGACGAGGCTACCGGCGAGCGGCGCCGCCGGGGCAGGGATATCCAGCCGCCGAGTGGTCGCCCCGTTCGCGTCGCCGTGGCAGGGGTGACGACCAGCGCCGACCTCCCCCTGGTGGGTGCCCACCAGCGTCGCAACGCCGCGCTGGCTCTGGCCGGCGCCGCCGCCCTGGCGGGTTGCGGCGTGGCTCCCCCGCTGTCGCCTCACATCATCAAGGAGGGTCTCGCCCGCGTCGCCTGGCCGGGGCGCTGGCAGTGGCTTGCCACGCCCACCCACCGCCTGCTGCTGGACGGCGCCCACAACCGCGAGGCCATGGTGGCCCTGACCTCGACCCTCGACGCCGAAGGCCTGGCCGGGGAGGTCAACTTGATCTTCTCCTGCTTGGACGACAAACCGCTGGATGACATGGCGCGGCTACTTAACCCCCGCGTGAACCGAGTCATCGTGACCTCCCTCGCGTCGCCGCGAGCCACAAAGCTGGCAACTCTGGCGGCGGCCTTTCCCGGCTGCGCCACAGCCCCCTCTCCAGCCCACGCTTTGGCGCTGTTCGCCGACGACCCCACGCCAGTGCTGATCACCGGTTCGTTACGCCTGGTGGGGGAAGTTCTCCAAGCTCTGGAGCACGGGGATGGGTGAGCTGGTACCTCGGCGGAGGGTCGACTTGGAGCGCCACGAGGAGGCCCATCTCGCTCTCTGCGCCACCCTCTCCTGCCACGCCACTCGCCGCTACCCCACCGCCGGTGACGATGCTGCCTGCGACTGTCGTACGGCGTTCCAGCGCGACCGCGACCGCGTCCTTCACTCCCGCGCCTTCCGTCGCCTCAAGCACAAAACACAGGTCTACGTGCCCCACACCGGCGACCACCCCCGCACGCGACTCACCCACACCCTGGAGGTGGCGCAGCTGGGTCGCACCATCGCCCGCGCCCTCAGCCTCAACGAGGACCTCGTGGAGGCCATCGCGCTGGCCCACGATCTGGGCCACACACCCTTTGGGCACTCGGGCGAGAAGGTGTTGGCGGCCATCCTCGCCGGCGAAGAGCCCTCCTGCCCCCTCCCCGAGATGACTCGCTCCCAATGTGGGACGTTTAAACACAACTACCAATCGTTGCGCGTGGTGGACTTGCTGGAACAACGTTACGATCACCCTGGGCTGAACCTCAGCGATCAAGTTCGCGAGGGCATCCTCAAGCACACCACGTGGAAGGCGGCGTTCCCCTTTCCCCTCCCCGACACCGCCGGGCTACGACTCGGCTTGCCGTGCCACCTGGAAGGCCAAGTAGTGGCGCTGGCCGACGAAATCGCGCAACAAACCCACGACCTTGAAGATGGCCTCCACGCCGGGGCGGTGTCCCTGGCAGAGGTGGAAAGGCTGGCCCTTCCTCGCGCCGTCCTCCAACGCGGTGGCGTGGCCTGGGCCGACGACAAGGGGCGCTGGCGGCGCATCGGTACGCTGCAGCGCGGCCTCATCGACCTGCTGGTCAGTGACGCCATCGACGCCTCAGCACGCAACATCAACCGCCAGCTCCAGCGCCACGGCATCACCACCCGAGAGCAGTGGCGACACTTCGCCGATGAGGTCTCCGCCTCGACCATTGCACTGTCGCCGCCGGTGGCGCAGATGCTGGCCGAACTGAAGGCCTTCATCTACCGCTTCATCATCAATCACCAGGAGGTGAACCGCCAGGACCACCGCGCTCATCTGGTGCTCACCGGGCTGTTCCACGTCTTCGCCGGCAACCCCTTGACGCTACCCACCTATGCCCTGCTGCGGTTTTCCGAGGCGACGGGCCGGCCCTACCTGCGCGATCTGCCCCTGGCGCGCGTTAAGGCCGAAATTGACGAGCACTACCTCGGCAACCCCCAGCTCATCCGCGTCATCGTGGATCACCTGGCGGGCATGAGCGATCGCTTCGCTCTCCAGGAGTACGGCGCGTTGTACCATCCAGGTGGCCACCTTGGCGGCCGGGTGGGGGAGGGAACGTAGCGTGCGCGTGCTGTTCGCCAGCGATCACGCCGGCTTGGAGCTGAAGAATCTCCTCGTCCAGCGCGCCCGGGAGCGGGGCTTCGAGGTGGAGGATCTCGGCGTCCACGCCAGCGGCAGCGCTGACTACCCCGACTTCGCCCACGCGGTTGCGGCCAGGGTCACGGCCAGTGATGCGGCCCGGGGGGTCCTGGTGTGCGGTACTGGCATCGGCATGGCCATGGCCGCCAACCGCCACCCCGGCGTGCGCGCCGCCCTGTGCCACGACGCCTTCACCGCCGAAATGGCACGGCGCCACAACGATGCCAACGTTCTCTGTCTCGGCGGGCGGGTCACCGGGCCAGGGGTGGCCTTGCAGATTCTGGATCTCTTCCTGTCCACACCCTTCGACGGTGGCCGGCACGAGCCTCGTGTGGCCAAAATCGAGAAATGGAGTTCACCATGAACCAGCACGAGCGCACCGCCTTCTTTTCCTTTCTCGAAACTGCCGTGCGCCGGGTCGATCCGGCCGTCGCCGACGCCCTCCTACAGGAGAGACGTCGGATCAACAGTGGCATCGAACTGATCGCGTCCGAAAACTTCGTCTCGCCCGCGGTACTGGCCGCTATGGGCTCGGTGATGACCAACAAGTACGCCGAGGGGTACCCGGGCAAGCGCTACTACGGCGGGTGCGAGTTTGTGGATATCGCCGAGGAACTGGCGAGAGCGCGGGCCAAAGAGCTGTTCGGCTGTGACCACGCCAACGTCCAACCCCACTCGGGAGCCCAGGCCAACATGGCCGTCTACATGGCCACCTGCCAGCCGGGCGATGTGGTCCTCGGCATGGATCTGGCCCACGGCGGCCACCTCACCCACGGCCACCCGTTGAACTACTCGGGCAAGACGTTCAAGGTCATCCCGTACCTGGTGCGGCGGGACACGGAGACCATCGACTACGACGCCCTCGCCGAGGCGGCGCGCGAGCACCGCCCGCGGCTCATCGTGTGCGGCGCCTCGGCCTACCCCCGCATCATTGATTTTCAGCGCATCGCCGCCATCGCCCGCGAGGTGGATGCCCTGGTCATGGCCGACATCGCCCATATCGCCGGGATGGTGGCAGTCGGCCGCCACCCCTCCCCCGTACCCCACTGCCAGCTGGTCACTACCACTACCCACAAGACCCTGCGGGGGCCGCGGGGTGGCATGGTGATGTGCCAGGCCGAGTTCGCCGAGGCCATTGACAAGGCGGTGTTTCCGGGTGTGCAAGGGGGACCCCTGATGCACGTCATCGCGGCCAAGGCGGTGGCCTTTGCCGAGGCGATGACCACCGAGTACCGGGACTATATCGATCGGGTGCTGGCCAATGCCCAGGTGCTGTGCCAGGAATTGATGGCCCTGGGCTGGCGGATGGTTTCGGGCGGCACCGACAACCACCTCATGCTCATCGATCTGGGCAGCGACGGCATCTCCGGCAAAAAGGCCGAGTCGCGGCTCGGGCTTGCCGGCATCACCGTAAACAAGAACACGGTCCCCTACGATACGCGCAAGCCGTTCATCGCTTCGGGAATACGCCTCGGGACGCCGGCTGTGACAACGCGCGGCATGGGTCCGGAGGAAATGCGGCGCATCGCGCGTTTGATGGACAGGGTGCTGCGCAGCGAGGACGAGGCGGTGTGGGCCGAGGTTCGTCGCGAGGTGGAAGGGTTGGCGCGGGCGTTCCCCCTGTATGGCGAGGCATGAACTCGGAGAGTGCCGTCGCTACCCTCTCCTCCACAGCCGCCAGCGCAACACCAAGGCATCGCGGACCATCGCCAGGCCGTGGCGGAGGGGTCGCACCCGCGACTCCTCCACGTGATACCAACGCACCGGTACCTCCACCACCTTCGCCCCACGTCGTACAGCCCGAGCCAGCAACTCCACATCGAAGGCAAAACCGTCCAAGGTGAGTTCTCCGGCCAGCGCCCGTGCCAGATCTCCCCGCAGCAGTTTGAAACCACACTGGGTGTCCCGCAGCGAACTCAACCCGAGCCCCCGCAGCAGCAGGTTGAAACAGCGGCCCAGCACGTCGCGCGGCAGCGGCTGGCGGCGAGCGATGAGGTCGCGCCTGAGTGCCCTGGAGCCTACGGCGACGTCGGCTCCGGCCGCCTGCAGTTTCTCCAACTCCTCGATGGGCGACGCCAAATCCGCGTCGCTGATGAGCACCCACTGGCCCCGGCTGACACCCAGGCCCCGGCGCACCGCCGCTCCCTTGCCGCGGTTAGCGCCAAGTGTCTCCAGCCGAAGGGGAAGCCCAAGGGAGTTGGACAGTCCCCCCACCACTGCCGCCGTCCTATCCGTCGAGCCATCATCCACGACAATGACTTCTGCCGGCAGCACCTCGGGTCGGGTGAGCAGGTACTCGGCCAGCCGCGCCAACGTGGTCGGGAGCCGGCGCTCCTCGTTGAAGGCGGGGATCACCACGGACAAAGACGGGGCTTGAGGGGCTGCCACGGGGGCCGATGCTATACTGAAACGGTGACCGGATCCACAAGTCACCCTGGGAGGGCAGGGAGGAAGGCATGTCTCGCACCATCTGGGAGTACAAAATCCTCAACATTCGCTCGGAAAACTACCGGCTCGATCCCACCTACGAACCTCAACTCAACCGCCTGGGTGAAGATGGTTGGGAGTTGGTAGGCATCACCGCCATCAATTTTAAAACCGGGGCAACGGACCACATCGGCATGGTCTTCAAGCGGCCGCGCGAGGTTAGCGGTATTTGAGTCGCGACTGCGCCAGCCGCTCGAAGGTTCCAAGACCCAGTACCACAGGCACACCTGCCAGCGCCAGGCACAAGCACCACAGCGCCCAGACGCCGGCTGCCCTGGAGAATCCCAGTGGCGACTCAAAGCGCACCCCCATCAGCAGCATTCCCACGGTGCCCCGCCACGCCCACACCACAGCGGCAGCGGTGGCGGAGACGATCCCCACCCCGGCGACGGCCACGGCCAGAAGTTGTGCAGGGTTGAGGGCGGCCCCTGCCAGCCTCGCTACGAGCCCGGTGACGGCACAGAAAAGCAGCACCACGCCGGCATCCGCGACGGCGGCCAGGGCCAGCCGTCCCCCCACGGCCTTGGGCGCCCCGTTGGCCGGCCGACGCGCTTCTTCTCGCGCTGGAGGAGCAACATCCGAGCTTTCTTCCACCTCCCAGACCAGTGGGATATCCAGTTGCTCGGGAACCCGGCCCCGCCGGCGCATCATTCCACCCGGCGAAACTCGAGACTTCCCACGAAGATCTCGTACCTGGGGTCCACCGGACGCGAAAGATAGCTGGTGGCCAGGTCCTTCAGCCGCATCACCTGCGGGTCTCGGGAGCGGCTAGCCAGCTCGGTTAAGACGGCATTAGCAACCGCGATCTCGTACCGCTGCAGCAGACTGACGGCATAGTTGTAGCTTGCCGCCTCCCACGCCTGCTGCATGGCGGCGTCGTCGGGGTGTTCCCGGACAATCTGCGCCAGACGCTGGCGAGCCAGCTCCCACTGCCCCTGGGCAGCGGCTTCGCTGGCCCCTGGGAGAGCCGAGGAGTACAGGGCCAGTTCCTGAGCGATGGCGTCCAGTTCCGGGCTACCGGCTGCCCTGGCGCGGGCCTCTCGCACCAGGTTCATGGCCGTCAACCGTCGGCCGCTGGCAATTGCCTCGCGAATCTTCGAGGTGTCCAGCGCCGGTGTCGGCGAAGGGCGCGCTCGCAACTGGCGCCGCAACTCCAACACGCGCTGGGTGATCTCCTGCCCTTGCGGACCCTCCACTTCGAGGGATTGCAGGAGGTTGATGGCGTCCTGCAGACGATCTTGGGCCACCAAGCGATCCGCCTCGGCCATGGCGTCGGCGACGCTGCCACTGCCCGCCGAGAACAGCTTGCCCCCGAAGATCAAGGCGCCTGCCACCACCAGCCCGCCTATGACCACGGCGGCCGCCGCCACCAGCACCGGCATCGGCACGGTAGGCAGCGCAAAGGAACGCCGCGGGGGTGCCACGCGTCGGGGCGCGGGCAACGCCAGTTCTGGGGCGGGGGCGCCCGCTGTCGCCGCCGCAGCAGCCGGCGACGATAGGAAGTCGTCCCGAAAGATATCGTCGTCGTCATCCACAGCGAGGCCGCGGGGCGGAGGGGGAGGTGGGGCGGCGGGAGTCTCCAAACGCTGCAGCAGGTCGTGCGCTTCGAAGTGCTGCGGCTGCAGTTTCAAGACCTCGGTGCAGAAGCGCCGTGCCTCTTCCAGCTCACCGCGCTCGAAGGCCTCGCGCGCCTCGTAGAAGTTGTGTTCGGCCAGGCGCTCCACCTCCTCGCGCCGGCGTCGCGCCTGTTCGATCAGCGCCTCGGCCTCGGGGTGGTGAGTGTCAATGAGGAACACCCTCGACCACGTGTCAATTGCCTCCTGGTAGGCGCCCCGGGCGAAGGCTTCCCGGCCGGCATCCAGTAGCGCCCGCACCCGCTGGTCGTCGCCACCCGCGGGAAAGGCGCTCTCCTCGTCTACGAAAACCGACTCGTCCAGTGGCACCGCGCCACTGCCTCCGGCGCCGAAATCGAGCCCGGCAGCGTTGCTGCGGCTCTCGAAAATCAATCCAGTCCCCTCGGGGGCCGGTGATACCCGGGGCTTCGCCTGGGGCGGTAGGGCGGGCCCCCCGTGCAGCTCGCGCGCCGGACTCCCCGGCTCGGCCGAGGCATCATCCAGGAATTCAAACTGAAACTCGTCGGCCTCCTCCCCCGCCGCGATGAACTCCGCACCGGCGTCTCCACTGCCGGGAAGGCTCTCCACCCCATGGCCGCTTGAGACCCTTGGCCGCTCCGCAAGGGGGGGCGGCGCCTGACTCGCCTCGAAGCCTGCCCCCTCCCGGCCACGCCGCGCCTCTGCCTCGCTGGCCGCCCGTAGCCGATTCTGCGCCTCCAGAGCCAACCTTCTGGCCTCCGCGTGGCCAGGCAAATCCCGCAGCAGGTTCTGCGTCAGCACCAGTGCCCCCTGGAAGTCCCCTGCCGTCAGAGCCTCCCTCGCACGTGCCACAATCTCATCGGCGCTGACCGGGGTGGTGGCCGAGATCTCTCCCAGCATCTCCGCGAGATTGACCGGCGCGTTGGCTTCGATGGCCATATCCAGCCGCTGGGCAGGAATGAAGCGGGGATCCACTTCGACGATCGACCGCAGGATGGTCCGCGCCTCGTCTGGATGCTGCTCGCGGTAGAGTCGAACAGCCTCTCCGAACGCTGCCAAGATACGCTGTTGAACCTTCGGGTCGAGAGTACGGTCTCCTGGATACGTCATTGCGTTGATGCTACATGCACCATTGGCGCGGGTCAATCTTCTCGGGGGGTTTCGCCGGCCCCCCGCCCACACCTCCGCCGCGAAACCCCCCGACCCCACACGTCCTTAGCCTCGGGGGGCCGGCGGCCCCCCACCCAGCCTCCGCCGCCTCTGCCCCCCGAACCCCC
>Ga0308414_1003230_pt1 | contig 10443 bp, 7 predicted proteins | sample HotsprSampleOS50_FD_205667 | JGI IMG/M metagenome (GOLD analysis project Ga0308414, IMG submission 205667) | Hot spring phototrophic mat microbial communities from Octopus Spring, Yellowstone National Park, Wyoming, United States - 20090730_OS50 ...
ACTGCTCGTCTCCGATCCGATCATCCAACCCAACCACGTTCCCCGCCCCTTCTGCCGCCCCAACTTGCCGCTGAGCAACTTTCGGGCCGAACAGTATTGCGCCGCGCCACGGCCGGGGGCAGCAAGTCGGCGAAGGCCTCGCGAACAATCCGTTTGCCGCGTCCCCAGCGGAAGCTCAATCCGGTTGGAAGACGCCAAGCAACGGCCGCCACCGCCGGATCGAGCCATGGGCAACGGCATTCAATCGCGTGCGCCATGGTCGCCCGATCGGTCTTCGTCATCAGGTCGCACGGCAGATACGACGCCAGATCGACCCAAGCCGCCCGGCGGACGGCAGCGGCCGCAGGCGATTCCGTCGAACAACCGGCAGGCGTCGCAGCGGCGGCATCGCTCGCCGACCAAAGCGCGGAAAGCCAGCCGCTGCCGAGCTGACCACGCGAGGACGGAAGGGAATCCGCCGGCGCCGGAACGCACCCCGCCGATGCGTCGAATCCGAAAACCTCGTCCGGCGGCGGACCGGCGGCCGGCCACTCGCCCAGCCCGCGCGAATAGAGTGCGGTCCGCTGTTCCGTCGAAAACACCTCCATCCAGCGCGCGTAGCGGTCGGCGGCAGGCAGCGGCAGGCCCGACACGAATCGACGGAAGCGGCGAATCAGCCCGCGTTGCCCCATGGCCCCCGCAAGCCCCCAACGGCTAATCGCGGTGAACACGTTTCGCAACCAGCCGGCGCGGCCGACGATCTGTTCGGCCAACCAAACGGCCGTGTATCGGGGGTAGCCGAAGAACAGCTCGTCGCCCCCCTCGCCGCTGAGCGCCACGCGGATATCGCGGCCGGCCATTTTGGCCAAATGCCACGCGGCGGCCAGCGAACTGTCGGCCATCGGTTCATCGCACGAGGCAACGATCTCGGGAAGGTCGTCCGCGATGCGCGCATCGAGCCGCAGCACGTGATGTTCGGCACGGAACCGGCGTGCGACCAACTCGGCATACCGGCTCTCGTCGTATCGCGGATCGTCGAATCCGATCGAGTAGCTTCGCAACGGTGAAACCCCAAGTTCGTGCATCAGTCCGGCGATAATGCTGGAATCGATCCCGCCGGAAAGGAAGACGCCCACGGGCACATCGCTGCGCAATCGCAGTTCCACCGCTCGCGTCAGGGCGGCACGCAGGGTTTCGGCCGGACGAATGGCGATGTCCTCGGCAGGAAGACAATCGGGCGGCCAAGAAGGGGCATTTGGCGGCAGGCCGGCGTCGTCGCGGGCAGCGGCTTCCCTTTCGGCTTCCTCGTCGGCGGCCCCGGCGAGGCGGTTGTCCGCGGGCCGCGGAACAGTCAGCCCCCCGTCGCCTTGCCCGGCTTGCAGCGAATCCCAAGGATCGGACGGCAGCGGCCGAGCGAATCGGGCAATCGTCAGCCGCCCGGCGGAAAACGTAGCACAGCAGCCCGGCGGCAGCTTGTGAACCCCTTCGATGATCGTTTGCGGATGCGGAACGTATTGCAGGGCCAGGTACTGATCCAGGGCGCAGCGATCGATGGCACGCGGCGATTCCGGATGGACCAGCAGCGCGGTCAATGTGCTGGCGAAGATCAGCGAGCCGTTGCGCAGGCAATAGACCAGGGGCTTCTTGCCGTAGCGGTCGCGAGCCAAGAGAAGCCGGCGGCGCGGGATATCCCAAAGGGCGAAGGCGAACATGCCGCGCAGTCGGGCGAGCATGGCCGCCCCTTCCAAGCGATACAATCCGAGAAGCACCTCGGTGTCGCCCGAGGTGCGCATCTCGATTCCGGCCGCCGTCAGACGATCGCGAAGCTCGCGGTAGTTGTAGATGGCGCCGTTGAAGACGATAACGGCGTTCTGATCGGCAGCGGTCATCGGTTGGCGGCTGCCTGCCGGATCGATGATCGCCAATCGACGGTGCCCCAGGGCGCAGCCCGGCAGGCCCTCGCGGCTTTGCCAGATGCCTTCGCCGTCGGGGCCGCGGGGCGCCAGGCTCGCCGTCATGCGGCGCAGCGTTTCGGGCGAAACGGCCGCCCGGGCGTCATTCCACACTGCGCCGACGATACCGCACATGATTCCCTGCCGTTTTCCGTTGATACCGCCGCCCTGAGCGACACCGCCGGGCAAAACAGCGCGCGTTGCCGGACGCGCTGTCAGCGGCCATCTTCGTCGCTGGTCGGAATTCCCGCAAGCAGTTCCTCGCGGCGGGCGGCGATCAAGCGTCGGGCCTCGGGCAACAGTTGGGCAAAGTCGTCGGGCAGCGCCGGCAGGCCCACGCGCCGCATCACCTGATTCAGTCGGAACATCATCCGGCCGTCGTCCAGATAATCGAAAATGATCCGCTGCCGGCGAAATCCCTCGATCATGGCCCCCAGGTGAAGCGGCGGACGGGCGACGAACAGGCCGACGGCCCGCTCGACCGCGGCCGGGTCCACCGCGTCGAGCGCGGCGAAGAACCGCTCCAGCTCGCCCGGGCACTCGACCGCCAACGCGGCGTCGAGTAGGACTTCGGTTAGCAGGTGCCCGAGGAACCCGGGCCGAAACCCGTCGTCGCCCGAAAGGCGATCGCGCGAAGCGGCCGTCAACGCCCATTGGCATTCCGCAAACGCCCGGGTCGAATGAAAACGCGAATCGTCGCGCAGGTGTTGATCGACGCCCCGAGCCAATGCCGCGACTTCGCTCGAACGATCGTGGACAAACGGCGCCACCAACCGATGCCGCAACCGCAAGCGGCGATCAACAACCATGAGCCAATCGGGCACGCAAACGCCGGCGGCCATATAGGGAGCATCGAGAAACGGCAGCGCGTGGGCGAAATAGTTCACGATCGTCTCTCAAAAAGACAACGCGTCAAGACCGGCGGGCGGCAGGGCCGCCGGCCAATCGGTGCTAATGCACCCAGTCTATTGGGCTTCGCAAAACCAAGCGATGCGGGAATCGCACAATTCGTCGGACTTGCGTCAATCGGGTTTGCGAAGATCAATTGAACCCGCTCCCGCTGGTCGCTGGGATCCTTGCCGGAGAATAAGAAAACCGGGGCTGGTGGTAAAGAGTGAGCGGGAATCCGTTCGGCCTTCGCTCGGCCGCCCCCATTCGCTGCGATGCGTCATCGCTCGCTCAGGGCATCGCGATTCCGAACACAACCGCGAAAAACGGCGAGCAGCTCCAGCGGAAAACGCGCGCAATCGGCCGTCTCGTTGCGCCGGCGGCGGCTTTTTCAACTGCGTGGAACCAGAAAATGGTTGCGGCAACGAGCCTCTTGCTGTGCGACGCGCCCAACCTGCATCCCGTCTCGATCGAGCCGAAGCAGGCGCTCAAGATTGGGAGCAGGTTGAACGCCGTTGAATGATTCCGTTCAATTTGGGGAACGCGACCGCGAGCACGGTGAAGCGACCAACGGCACGCGTTCCCCAGTTCGAACCGATTTCGGTCTTCTGTGGCTTGTTTCTGCGGCCTAACTGAGCGACAGCCGAGACCGATCCCCAAACTCGCAACGGCGATCCGACGATTTGTCCATCGCCGATCGCCGCGCGGAATCCGGCCGTCGTCATCGCCGTTGGAAGCAAGCGAATGAACCTCGGCGGCGCCGGCCGCCGTATTCAGCGGAGTCGATCACAGCCGGCAACTCATGGCCGCCGCACGGGCGGCCCAATGCCGTCTCTTGTCGTTCACGATCGCGCGTATTGCGATTGCAAGAGCAACCTTCAGGGGCCGATCGCCAAATGTGACGCAAAAGCGGAGAATCCGTTTCCGGGTCGTTGGGAAAGGCCGAACCGATTGAGCCGGGAGTCTGGAGGTTGCGCCTAGGTGGGTTCGCGGGTTATTCGTCGCCGTAGCCGCCGCGTCGGCCGCCGGCGCGTTCGCGCCCGCCGCCGTAGCCGCCGCGTCCGCCGCCACCGCCGCCTCGCTGTTGATTGTCGGCCTCATTCACCCGAATCGTCCGGCCGTCGAGCTTCGAGTTGTTCATCTCATTGACCGCCGACATCGCCGCGCTGTCGTCGGCGAAGGTGACAAAACCGAAGCCGCGCGAACGATTCGTGTCGCGGTCGAGGATCACCTTGGCTTCCACGATCTCGCCGAAACGGGAGAAAGCGGCATGCAAGCCGTCGTCCGTCGTTCCCCAGCTCAACCCGCCAACAAACAATTTCTTCGCCATCACAAAAACTCCGCCACGAGCGCTGCTGCGAGCGCCCTTACACAAATGAAACAAAACGCGAAGCCTTGGAACCCATACGAGGCCCTTGTCCCCGCCGACGACCCCGGCGGTCGCCGCAACGTCGGGTAGCATACCACCTGTGCGGGAGCGGTGGCAACAGGTGTCTTCAAGAATTTGGCCGGATCGGAATCGATAGCTCCGGGGCGGCCGCCGATTGATCCGGTTGGGCAGAATACGGCGTCCGAAAGGCCGCGATGTTCCCGGTCTGGTGCGTAAGAATCACGCCTGGGATTCCGCCGGCCCGGCACCGGCCGAAGACGGTTCCGCAAAGGCCTGAACCACACTGAGCAATTGGGCCGGACGGAAGGGCTTCACCAAGACCGCACCCGAAGGCAGCCCGGCGCGGCGGCACTTGACCAAAACGTGGCCTGCATCGTAGCCGTAGCCGCTCATCAGGATGAGCCGTGTCGATTTGGCGATTTCCTGCAACTTCAGAAGCAAGTCGTATGCAGACATATCGGGCAGATAGAACGCCGAGATCACGATGTCGTACACCTCGTCGCCCAAGCCTTTGATCATGGAAATCGCTTCGGCGCCGTCGTGGGCCGTTTCCACCACGCAGCCGTATCGTTCCAGCAGATTGTGCGAGTCGATCCGCACTGTCTCGTCGTCGTCAACCACAAGGATGTGCAGTCCGACAAGCTTCGGATACGGGTTTTCGCGGACCGCTTGCGGGTGCGCTTCGACCGGCGCCATCCGACGCCCCACTTGCTGGATGAGCTGCTTGATGTCGCGGGCGTTGCGGAGGATCCGCTTGAGCCGATCGACCACATCGGGGTCGTGTCCAATGTAGCGCTCCATAACGTTCACCGCCTCATTGAGAATCTCATCGACCGGCAGCGCTACGGCGCTGTGGATCACTTCGACCGCCTCCGCCGTCACTCGTCCCTGTTCGGCCGCCAGCAACTCCAGCGTGTTCAGCGCCACGGCCACGTTGCGGCCGAAAATCTCGAGGAACTGCAAGTCGCTTTCAGAAAATGCGTGGGGTTCGTGACTCTCGACGTTGAACGTGCCGATCACCTGATTGTGAAGGATCAGCGGCACGGTGAGCGAACTCTTCGCGTCGCGAATGCCTTCCAGGTACAACGGGTCTTCCGTCGTATCTTCGCACAGGTAGCTTTTGCCCGTCGCAGCGACGAATCCGGTTACTCCGTTGTTCTGCGGCAGCGCGAACAGCTCGCGTTGCGCCGCTTCGGGCGTCATGCCCACATTGAGCAACGGCATCAGACGCCGCGTCTTCGGGTCGAGCAGCCGGATCTCGATCACCTCGAAATTGAGCAGGTCTTTCGTGAAGTGGATGATGTTCGACTTGAGCAGCTCGACGCGGTCGCGTGCCGACATCTGAAGCAGTTCCTCGGGCGTCAGGTCGGCAAGCTCCGCGCCCGCTTGATGAATGGCAGCCAGTTTCTGCTGCTGATGAACCTCGTCGGTAACATCGCGCAGGGTCACCACCAGATGGGTCAGCGGCCCCGCCTCCGTCGTCAGCGGCGCCGCGTGGATGCGGAAGTAGTGATTGTTGGCGGTCCGCAGCGTCGAACCCGTGCTTTGCCCGGTGGCCAACGCCGTCCGGAAGGGACAGAAATCGGGGCCGAGGATTTCCGGGCTATCCAACACGCTAAAGAAGTTCTGCCCGACGACCTGTTCCTGCTTGCACCATTCGCACAGCCGCCCGTTGCTATAGATGATCTGATTGTCTTGATCGAGCAACACGACGCCGTCGGGCATGCCTTCGAGAACGCGTTCGTTTTGGACGAGCCGCCCCAGGTCGATCGCGCGCTTCAAATGCTTGGCGCTGATGAACACCCCGTCGAACTGATCGCGGGCGATCATCGCCAGGCCGCGGACCGGGTTCTGCACGACAACCAACTCGGCGCCGTCGGGCATCGGCGGCAAAAGGGCCGAAACGTCGTCCGCCGAATCGCAAACAACCAAAAGTTTCTGTTTTGTCTGTTCCGTCAACGGGGCGCTCCAACGCTGCATGCCAGTGATCACGATCCTACCATTATCTTAGCGCCTTTTTGCGGCGCGAACAACGGGCCGGGCCCGACGGCGCCGGCCGGGCCGAAGCTTCCGGCTTCCGGAATCCGCACAGATTGCCCAGCCAATACGATCGGACTGCGGCTGCAAAACCGCACCATGCGACTAAGGCCGCAAGAGTGAGGCCGAGCTACGAGCAAGGCCCTGATGACGGCAAACCGGGCTGCAACCCTGCGACGCCGGAATGCCGCCAAAGGCCCTGCGAGACCCTCCCGATGGATGCCCAGATGGATGCCGGGCCGAGTCGGGCGCCGCGCACGACTTGCGGCACTTGTCAACGGATTAGGCAGGCCGTAAAACAGAGCATCGCCGGCGCGGTTTGCCGTCGCCGGGTGCGGTATTGGGCCAAGATCGCCGTTTTTTCTACAGCCAGCGGAGTGCTCCAACCATGTGTGCATCGACCATCGTCAAGTCGGATAACGTGGGCGCAATTGTTGAACGCGCGCTGGATGCCGGCGAAGGCATCTTGCGGCTGACGCCGACCTGGGTGCCGCGCAGCTTTCTCCAGCCGGGCAAGCGGATCAAGCTGGCGCCGACCGACTGGTACGCCCTGGGAACGCATCGCGGCGGCATCGACGAACGCTGGTTCGCCAGCACCACCGAGGCGGCCAACGACAACCGCGCCTGGGACGAAGGCCTCTCGTGGTGTGTCTTCGAGGGCCAGCGTTTCCTGTTGCGCGACGCCGTGGCCGAGGCCGGCCCGCGTCTGATCGGCGCGGCGATCTGGGAGAAGTATCGCCGCTGGCCGGTTTATTCCAAGTTCTTCGACAACATGGGGCCTATCCCTCACCACATGCACCAGCGGCACGAGCACGCCGCATTGACCAAGCAGCAGGGCAAGCCCGAGTGCTACTACTTCCCGCCGCAATTGAACAACGCGGAGAACCATTTCGACTACACCTTTATGGGCTTGGAACCCGGCACCACGAAAGACGATGTTCGCCGCTGCCTGGAAAACTGGAACAAGGGCGATAACGGCATCCTCGATCTTTCCAAGGCGTATCGGCTGAAGCCGGGCACGGGGTGGATGATTCCCGCCGGCGTGCTCCACGCCCCGGGGTCGATGTGCACCTACGAGCCGCAGTGGGGCAGCGACGTATTCGGCATGTACCAATCGCTGGTCGAAGGTCGCCCCGTGCCTTGGGATCTGCTCGTCAAAGACGTGCCCCAAGAAAAGCACCACGACCTTGACTTCATCATCGAACAGCTCGACTGGGAAAAGAACGTCGATCCGTATTTCAAGGAACATAACTACGTCGAGCCGATCGTGGATCCCGACTGCTCGGGGCCGGGCTACACCGACCGCTGGATCGACTACGGGCACTTCGACGGCGAACAGCTCGTCTCGGCCAAGGAACTGACCGTCGAGCCTGGCTGCAAATGCGTGTTGAAAGATCCCGGCGCTTCCGGCTGGATCACCATGCAGGGAACCGGCCGCATCGGCAAACTGATACTGCAAACACCGGCGATGATCCGCTTCGGCGAAGAAACGTGGGACGAGGTATTTATCAGCCACGAAGCGGCCACCCGCGGCGTGGAAATCGAGAACATCGGCCAAGAGCCGCTGGTGGGGCTCCGCTACTTCGGCCCGAACGTCCACACGAAGATGCCCAGCATCGGCGACCATCGCAAGAAGTAGAAGAAGTAGATCGAACGCTTGCGAAACTCGGGGTGCAACGATCCGCGGCGTTCCTGGTCGTTATGGTCTTCCGCCGGTCGGGGCGCGGTTGATCGCCCTGACCGGCCGGCCTCGGATTTCTATCTATGGATCTTTTGCGAACCATGTCGCCGCACGTCTGTTGAATCTCGGGGCCGAACGCGCCGCTTGATTCGGCGAGGCCCAACAAGTCGTTGTCTTCTGTTGCGGAGTCTTCTGTTGCGGAACAACTCGGAGACGAAAAATGGCGGAACACAAGCATCGGTTTCCCAAGTTGCACAACGCGGCCTGGCCCGGCGTCGTGGGCAAAGGCGACGGCGGAGAACCGCCGATTGATCTAGACACGATGCTCAATCTGACGGCCGGCGCGGAGTTCGAGGGGATCAAGTTCGACGGGTTCGACCTCTTCCTCTATCTGCCGCATATCGACATCGATTCGACGGTGCGAAGCGACGATGCGATCAAGGAGCTGGCCGACAAAGCCCGCGGCAGAAACCTCGATGTGGGCACCGTTGTCGCGCCGATCTGGCCGCCCACCGGCGGCGGCTCGGCGATGGACCCCAACGACGGACGCCGCGCCTTCCTCGAACAGGTGAAGAAGGGTTGCCGCGTGGCGATGAAGCTCCGCGAGATGGGCGTCCGCCCGCACGGCCACGTGCGCATCGATTCGGCTTGCGGAACCGCCGCCTGGTACGACGACCCGGAAGGAAACCAGAAACGCATCGCCGAGACCTTCCGCGAGGCCTGCAAAATCGCGGAAGACCACGGCGAAACGCTGGCTGCCGAAGGCGAAATCTGCTGGGGCGGAATGCATAGCTGGCGGCGGATGGTCCAGTTGCTCGAGATGGTCGATCGCCCGCAAACCCTGGGCTTTCAGGCCGACATGGCCCATACGCTGCTCTATCTGATGGGCTACAACGCACCGGAAGACGCCATCGTGCCATCCGGCTTCGATTGGAACGATCGCGAGGCATTCGATGCGGCCTACAAGAAGCTCACCGACGCCCTGCGGCCCTGGACGATCGACCTGCACATCGCGCAGAACGACGGAACCGTGCATGGTTCCGGGTCGCACGACAAGACCGGCCGGCATTGCCTGCCCAACGCCGCCGGCGGTAAGCTCGACATTCCCTATCATGCCGGGTTCTGGCTGCGCGAGCCTACGGGCAAGCCGGTTGAACGCATCAAACACATTTGCTGGGACGGCTGCATGTTTCCCAACGCCGTGATGATGCAGCGCGAAACATGGGATTCAATCCTCCGAGTGATGGTCGAGGTGCGCGATCGCCACGGATGGGACGAATGAGCGAATGCCCCCGTTCGCCCCGAGCGACGGGAGCGATCGAGCCGCGTTGCTGGCTTGCCGCGCCGCCGCATCCCGGCGTGCCGGCACGAACGACGCATGCAGCGGCTCGGCGGAAACGACTCACTGGAACCGGCTCGGTCAATGGGCCGTTGAGCGAAACGGATTGGTCAGCACAAGCTGATACGGATGGCATGCTGGAATAGCGCGTTCCCTTGTGAAGGCCGGCGCGATCGCCGAGGGAGAATCGCTGCCGTGAATCGCTGCTCCGGCTCGAGATTGGCATAAGAACACTGAATTGCAAGGAGAGTACCGTCATGTCGAAACCGCTGCGGATTGCTGTGTTGGGCTGTGGGTTCATGGGCCGGGCCCACTCGAACGCATGGCTGCAAGTGAACCACTTCTTCCCCCGCGAACACCGGCCGGTGCTCAAGGTGGCCGTCGCTCGGCCCGAGGAAAAAGACAAGTTGGAGAAGTTCGCCAATGCCTGGGGCTACGAGTCGATCGAACTCGATTGGCGCAAGGCGATTCAGCGCGACGACGTTGATTTGGTCGACGTCTGCCTGCCGAACAACATGCACCACGATGTCGTGATCGAGGCGGCCAAGGCGGGCAAGATGATCGTTTGCGAAAAGCCGTTGGCGATGAACTTGGCCGAGGGCGAAGAGATGGTGGCCGCCGTCGAAAGGGCCGGCGTGCCCAACATGGTGTCGTTCAACTACCGCCGCGTGCCGGCCATCTCGCTGGCCAAGCAGGTGATCGAGGAGGGCCGCATCGGGCGGCCGTTCCACTATCGCGCCACGTACAACCAAGACTACACGATCTCGGCCGACGTGCCCCAAGGCGGCATGGCCCTGTGGCGATTGGACGCCAAAGTGGCCGGCTCGGGCGTTACCGGCGACCTGTTGGCCCATTCGATCGACACGGCTGAGTGGCTCAATGGCCCAATCGTCAAATTGGTGGCCTACACCGAAACGTTCATCAAGCAGCGAAAACACGCCGAGACGGGCAAGATCGAACCGGTAACCATCGACGACGCCTGCATGTTCCTGGCCGTATTCGCCAACGGGTCGATCGGCACCTTCGAAAGCACCCGTTATGCTCGCGGGCGGAAGAATTACAACACCTTCGAACTCAACGGCGAGAACGGCGCGGTGTTCTTCGATCTGGAAGATCCGCACATTCTCCAGTATTTCCGCTATGCCGATCCGACCACCGGCAAGAAAATCGAAGATCA
>Ga0308414_1003232_pt1 | contig 10441 bp, 9 predicted proteins | sample HotsprSampleOS50_FD_205667 | JGI IMG/M metagenome (GOLD analysis project Ga0308414, IMG submission 205667) | Hot spring phototrophic mat microbial communities from Octopus Spring, Yellowstone National Park, Wyoming, United States - 20090730_OS50 ...
ACAAATTCCTCTAGAGGCACTCCGTGTTGAAGTCCAAGTGAAACTGCTATAGCAAAAGCATTCATGAGACTTCTAAATGCAGCACCTTCTTTGTGCATGTCAATAAATATTTCACCAAGTTGACCGTGCAACCAAGCTGGAATTCCAACTTCTTCTACTTGATTCCCCTACGGCGAAAGTATTTTTGAGCAAGAATATCTACAGCCACTTGTGACCAAAAGTTAGGAACTATAATATCATTTGTCTCAAAAACTACAGAACCATAAGGATTGGTAATACGAGAATTTCTTTTTTCCCACTGAATTTTTGGATACAACTCACTACTCTCTTTAGTAAAATAACGATTGATTAGCATACAAAGTTTCACTCCCAGTAAGATTATGTCTCTTGGACAGAGTACTTACTTTGAATTTTTTTTTCTAGAATTTCTTTATATTTTTTTAATTTTTTTTCCAATTTCGTCATAGGATTTTTTAAATAAATTTTAGTTTGTCTAGTACGATATTTGATAAGTAAATTAAAAATTTCTAATATTAAGGGGAATCTCGAAAAAATAAAACTGAAAAAGTTTTTTTAATAAATTTAGTAAAAATCTTTAAATTCAATAAATATTTATTGAATAAATTTTAACTAAATAAAATTAATGACTCCGCTTAAAAAAGTAAATAATTAGTTGATAAAATAATATCTCCTATTTGTTTGGACATAGTAGGTGTGTACCTCAAGACAGTAAATTTGTTTGAGGTGGAAATTTGTTTGGAATTTTTGTGGTTTTTGGGGCTTTTTGTTATAGCCGGAAGTGTAGTATCCTATGAATATAGCGTCGTTTTCCAAAAATTTGGTGTATTAGTCGGGGTCTGCAGTGGTAGAGTGTAGTATCTCCAAAACTAGCCTCTACTAATTCTACAAAGTCCCCCAATAACGAAAGTTCAAGGGTCACTAAAAAGCTAAACAGCCAACAACGAGAGACCCCACAACCATAAGCCAGGATCCCCAACTCAAACCAATCAGCCTCATCCGGCCTAAAAGAAAACCTCTCAAGCTCTAACCCCTCCTCCTGATACGTGAGTTTTGGCTTTCCTTGAAATGGCAAAAATCCCAAAGCCAAAAAGCCTCTATATTTATCTAAAAGTCTTTTCAAACCAGCTTTCCAGTTATAAGACTTCTTCATAGTTGAAGTATCTAATACAACAGGTAAAACTAAATCCAGCTTTTCAACTAGATGTTTAGGAATAAGTAAAGTGGAAACAGTTGATCTCTCAAAAGCTTTTAAGTCTACCCTTTTCTCATGTCGACGTTGAAAGAAAGTTCTTGTTTTCATAGAAATCCTCCTGTTACTTAAAGGAGGCTAAAAAAAAAGAGTTAGTCTGAAATTTTACTTATTTTTACTAAAAAAAGAAAATTAGACTAAACAAAAAGAAGAAGTTTTAGTTTATTATAATATAGTAATATATTTAATTAAATTTAAAATCATTTAAAAGTTCGTAGACGAGTTTTTGCAGTAACGTCAATTAATGCTTTTTTATTAAAAATTTGCCCTAAAGATGAAGGAGATAAATATAAGCCCAGTTTTTGCAAGAGGATCTTTTATTAATTAAAATTTGCACTTATAGCCTTCAAAGGAGGAATTACACTGCATCTCTTGTAAAAAATTATGTCTTATAAATAAATTAAATCGAATTTTTTTTAAAAAAACTTTACTCTTTTTTAAAAAGATCGATAAAAAAGTTTAAGTCTACATTTTAAAAGCCGAAATAGATAATGGAGGAAAAACTAAAGGGAATATTCTAAAAGGAGGTAGAATATGAACATACCTACAGTTCGGGGTAAATCTACTGTAGAAAATTTGGTTCGTTCTAAAAACTCTCAGCAAGACAAGGATGTCAATGCAAAGGGTTTAGAAGAGAAAGATACCACTAATTTTAGTTTTCAACTAACAGGCAGGTATATTTTGCTTCAAAATCAACTTGCTGCTTTGCAAAATGAATATACAAGAGAGCAAACCCGCTTGAGCATGTTGGAGAATAATAACTTAGCTGATGAAGAGTTAGTCAATATTTTGTATGGCGGAACTCCTCTTTTTACAGAGAGTTTACAAACCTTAGTGGAAGAGAAAGAGGCTCTACTTGCAAAAATTCGGGCAAAAAAGGAAGAAATTTCCCAGCAAATTCGTAGCTTAGAAGTAGAAAGTGAAAATATCCTTTCTATAAAAGCAAATGGAAAGCCTGAAGATATCCAAAAAGAGGATTTACCTAAAGTCAATATGAAACCTTTAGACATAAAGCTTGTCGAAAAGCTAATTAGAGGTTAAATCTCTTATACATAAAAAACGATATACATCCAAATAAGGTAGGTGTAAACCATACAGCAAGGGAGGGGGGAAGTCCCCCATTTTCTCCAAGGGATTTACCTGCTGAAAAAAGTATATAGTAAACAATTACAATCCCAATTGTAATTGCTAGAGAGGAAATTCCTGCAGAACGTTTAGTAAAGGTCCCTGCAATAGAGCCAATTATTACTACAACAAAACTCATAAGTGGATTGGCAAAGATAGCTTGTCTTTCTACTTCTAACTCTCCATAAGGCATACCCTTAACTTTACGGATTTGAATTTCTTCATTTAACTCAAAAAAATTCATTTGTTCGGGAGTTTTTACTGGCTTTGCAAAATACTCTGCACTTTCAGGAAAAGAGTAAATTTTTTCAGGAAATTTTTCCAAGTAAATAAGTTTTAGACTTGGATCATATTGTTGTTCTTCTACGTTTTCTAGTTTCCATGTTTTGGTTTCTGGTTGGTAAATAGCATTTAAAGCAGTGATGACTCGTTTTGGATAGTTATCTTTATGGATTTCAATATAGTTAAAACCTCCTCGAATTTGTTGTTTATCGGCATCATACCAATATACATAATAAAAGCCTTCACTGCCTCGAATATGCAATTGGTAAACCATATCTGCCTTGTGTCCAACTCCTTTCATTGCTAAAGAGTATTCATTGGCAGCCTTTTTGTTTGCAGTTCGCACTATAAATTCACTAAAAATTAGTACTATAAACCACATACAAAAGCCAAAGAATAAAATGGTACTTATAGCCCGATAAAAAGAAACTCCAGCTGCCATCATGGAAACTAGTTCCTTGTTTACAGTAAATTGACCTACTACAAAACAGACAGAAAACATGAGAGCAGGAGAGACTACTGCTACTACCATTTTAGGGATACTATAGACTAAAAATAAAAAAATATGTAGTTCTTTTTTTTGAGTAACTACAAAGAGTTTCATATTTTCCATAAGTAAAGAAATTAACAAAACTCCCGTTAACATAATCAGTGAACCTATAAAAATTTTTATAAATTCACTGAATATATATTTATGTATAATTTTAGGTGGAAAGTATTCTTTTTTAATCTTTTGTAAACTTTCTCTCACTTATTTAATTGCAGATTGAATAGAGGTTTTAATTTTCTCTGACCATGCCCCTCCTACTTTTACAAAAGCAGCAGGTGTACCGATAGGAGCATTTATTTCAATAAATTGTTTACCTTCATAAATTTTTCCAGTAAAAATATGTTCCCACTTTCCTTCTGGTAAGTAACCTTTTACTTTAGTTGCTCCCTTTTCTACTACAGGGAGTACTAATAGATCAGGACCTACCATAAATTGGTACTTTAAGTTAAATGTATTAGGATCATTTGGATAATGTAAGTAAGGATGCCTAACAATAGGATAACCTTTTGTTTTAGCTTCTTTAGTTAATTCTTTAAAATAATCTTTAAGAGCAAAGTGTACTTTTCCAAACTTAGCAAAGAAATTAATTGTTTCCTCATCTGAATAAGGTTGATGATTGGGCTTAGGACGGTTTCCTTCATGGGTTCTATATATAGGAGTAAAAGCATTTAGTTCACTCCAACGTAAAAATAATTCTTTAGAGCGGTAATAGTTTGGAAAATACCAAGGACCTTTTATTGTAGTGTAACCACCAATATCACTGTGGTTTATTGCAATCCCACTTATACCAGAAGTATTGAGTCCTACAATTGTAGAAGGCAAACCATCGTTTTCTTGAAAACTTACCATTTGATCCCCTTCCCAAAAAGCAGTAGAGTATTTATTTGAGTAGCTATATCCTGCTCTTGTAAAGAAGACAATTTGCCCTTCTTTTTTAGCTTCGGCTATAGCTTCCCGATTTACTCTAGCCCATTCTACAGGATAGATATTGTGGTATACTGCGCCACTCATACCATTGTGCATCTTAGCATCATAAGGTAACCACTCTCCAAAGTCTGCCATCCATCCTGAGAGTCCTATGTCTATCATATTTTTTTTGATAATGTTTTTTATCCACTTTACAGCCTCGGGATTTGAGAGATCAATGAGATAGGCAGGAAAACCAACTGTTTGAATTAGATAATCCTCACCTTTTTGGTTTTTTACAAGATAGCCTTTAGCCTTAGCTTCTTCTAACATAGGATTTTCAAACCTCTCATCTTTCTTTTTAGGATCCTTATCTGCTAAAAAAGAATTGATATATCCCAAAACTTTGATTCCTTTTTTGTTTAATTCAGCTATATATGCTTTTAAGTTAGGATACATTTCTTCATCAGCTTCCCATCTCCATTTGAGTTGATCTCCAAAATTAGTAATTCTTCTTCCACACCAATCTTGGATCCACAAAGCAGTTATGGGATTTCCTGCTTTTTGAGCATCCTCAAGAATGCGATTGAGTTTTTCATAGCCCTTGAGAGTTTTTCCATTCCAAGCTTCCGTTGCAATTTCCCCTGCCTGGATTCCAAGCCAAGTCCCATAAGCCCAGTCTGGAAGCTCTGGAAAACGGCCTGTTTTAGCTGTATACATTTCAATGAGCTCAAGAGGAGAGTTTCCTACCCAAATTGTACCTCTTAACCCATTTTCCCAAAATAACACAGAAACTTCATCGGGATTTACTAAATTAAACTTAGAGTAAGTTGTATTTTCAAAAAATACAGAGCGATTTTCGGTAGTAATGTAGTGAGGAATAGGGGCATAACTCGTATATTCATTTCCTCCTGCTCCTGCAGTGATGTTTGCACCAAAAGTAATAGGTTGATCCCCTCTTCCTATTCCTTGTTCTTCTGTAAATAAGAAAGGTTCTTTGCCTTTCATGTTAAAGTGAGTATTTTGTTCCCCAAATCCAAAAAATTGTTCTTTCTCATTACTTGCATAAAAAATTTGAGTACGATTCAAAGACTTATTAGAGAGTGTGAGTTCAAAGTTTAATTGCTTAGGACTTTCTAACTTTAAAATAAGTTTATAATTAGTTTCACATTCTTTTCCTTTCAAACTACCACTAAGTTCAATTTGTTTTTCATCGACAGTAATTTTATCAATAACTTGTTGATTACAAATTTTTTCTAACTTATCTTTAAATGTAAAAGCAGCCATTCTATATTTAACTTCTTCTTTTCCTTGTGCTGCTAAAATAAAAGCTTTATCTATAGGAAAACTTATAAAAGTACGAACACTTGGTAAATAAATAATTTCTAAATGAGAGGATGTTTTTTTATAACTTAAGCCTTTAGAGCTAGGTTCTGGAAATTTTTCTAAAAGTAAACTTCCCCTACTAGAACAGGAAATAATAAAGAAGATTATTATAAGTAAATTTTTCATTTTAATTCTCCTGAGATATTTTAATCGGTAATAAAATAAATATTTTTAATAATTTTTTCTTCTATCTAAGCCACCTACCCTAGGTGCTGCTTGAGTTTTTACTTCTTGTCCATATATAGAAACAGCTTGTTTAGGTAAGCTAGACTTTCTCCACTCAAACCAAGAACCTTGGTAAGTATAGACTTCCCTGTAACCTACTTCTTTGAGCATGAGGGCTGGAAGACAAGATCTAGCTCCATTGTAATCATAAAGCACAGTAGGTCTTTCAGGCATAAAAGGAAAACCTTGTAGCCTTCGTATGAAAGTATTTCGGTCAATTACATATCCCTCTGTATCAAAGAAAGTCCGCCAATCCCAAAGGAAAGCTCCTGGTAATCTTCCACACAAAGTACCTGGCTCGGGGTTAGTCATACGAGGAAGTTTTCCATCGTATTCTTCTTTGGTGCGAGTATCAAAAATTTGTAATTTAGTGAGGTTTTTTTCCATAAAGGCTTTGTCTACGATTCCCTCAAAAGGCTTAGGTTTATCAAGGATAGGAAATTCTTTAGATAAAGTGCCGGGGATTTTGTCTTCTATTGGAAAGGGCCATTTCTTTGCTAGCATGTAAGATTCTTTGAATCCCCCACAGCGTAAAAAATATAACATACGAGCAGCAAACATTCCCATTCCTTCATCAAAAACTACTACCCTCGTCTTTTTAGAGCTTTCAATTAACTCAAAAATCCCTTTTAAATGCCCATACATTTTCTTTTGAGACTCTAAATCGGACCCAAAAGCTTTCTTAATAAAAGGAAAGTAATATGCTCCAGGAATAGTTCCTTCCTCATATAAATTTTGTGCTCTACAATCGATGATAAAATCATTCTTAGTGTAAGAATCTGTTAAAAAACTCCAGTTTGACAAATTCAAATCCTCTACAAGTAAGAGTTTAAAATATCTAATTTTAGCCATATAAAAAGAAACCATTTTTTTGTGTGATTTTATTTTAAAAAAAATTCAATGGGACATAATATATTTTACTTAAACTTGTTTGAGTTTCTAATGTTTTTTTTTAGTAGAGAATTTCAGATTTACCTAATAATTTATAATTTTTTTTATATTAAAAAATTTTATAAATTAATGAAAAAATATCTGTTTAAGATGTGATATTGAAAATAGTTAAAAATAAATTTCAAATATTTGAAATCTAATTGATTGTTTTTATTAGAGAACATTTGTTTTTAACACAATTTCTATATCAATTTTATCAATATGGAAGGATGTAGTTTAGACTTGAGAGACTAACTTGGAGTTTTAAGCAAAAATTGATTACTTAACTTAATAAGTGTTTGAAGACATTTTTACAATCAAAAAAGATTAAAGAAAAACATTAGGGTATATTTGTTAGTATAGGCTGTTTAAGAATTACTAAAAAGCTTCTTTCGTAATAACTTAAAAACAATATTCAACAGTTTTACAAAGTAAACTATTCTTAGTTTACCAAAAGAACTTATATAAAAAAAATAATTTAATGAATTTACTACAAAAACTAGGATTCATAGCTTTTTTTAAAAATTGAATAAATATTTATTGACTTAATTTTAAATAATAGAAATAAAACTTTTTTTAAAAAATAGATTTGTTCAATAACTCATAAAAAATTTCTTGTTTCCCTTTAAAATTTTGTCGTAGTGGATTTTTGGTAGGAAGATAAACTATAAATTTTAAAAAAGATAATAAAATAAGTTCTTGACTAAATTATTCAGTTAGCTAAATTTGAAACCTAAAAATGAGAAACTCTTTAAAAAAAATTTTTGATAGTCTTTTAGTTAAATATTCTAATCCTAATTATTTAAACACTGATCCTATTCAGTTTGTTCATGTTTTTTCTAATCCTCAAGATCAAGAACTTGTAGGTTTTATTTCAGCACTTTTTGCCTATGGAAATGTAAAATCCATTTTAAAATATATTAAAAATTTATTGAATTTACTTGGAAATACTCCTTCTCAATTTATCCTAGAAACAAAAAATTTACAAAAAATCAAAACTCAAATTTTAGGTTATAGGTTTCAAACTAGCGAAGATGTTTATCAATTTCTTTTGATACTAGGAATTTTATGGCAAAAGTCAAATACCTTAGAGTCTTATTTTACTTCTCAAGGAAGCGAAAGGATAATAAATTTTCAAAAAAAATTTTGGCAGACATACTCCAACTATTTTTCTCTTCCACCTACTAGAGGACTAAAATTTTTAGTTGGGTTTGAAAATCCTAAATCTCCAAATAAAAGATATTGGTTGTTTTTACGTTGGATGGTGAGAAACACATATCCTGATCTTGGAATTTATAAAACTATTTCTCCTTCTGAGTTACTTTATCCTTTAGATACACATATTCAAAAACTTACTTCTATTTTAGGTATGAGTCTGCGTAAAACGAATGACATTGATAAAGTAATTGAAATTACTACAGCTTTTCAAGAATTTTGCCGTGAAGATCCTGTGAAATATGATTTTTCTTTGAGTCGTCTAGGAATTTTAAAACAGTGTAAAGAAACTTATGAACAGACACTTTGTTCAATCTGTATTTTAAAAGTACATTGTAATTTAATGGGTGAAACTAATAAATAAAATAACATTATAAATGAGGTTACAAAAAAGTAAGATTTTAAGCTTTTTCTATAAATTTACCAAAGATTTTTAATATCAATAAATATTTATTGATATTAAAAATACTAAAACTAAAGCTTTTTTGTAAAAAACATATTTGAGCGACAGTTCAAGAAAAATCTTTTTTTGAAAAATTTAGGGTAGGTGAGTTTTAAATTGTTGTGGGAAGATCATAAATGTTTTGAATTTTAAACTTTTATATAAGTTTGTAGTTGGTTTCAAGTTGAAATATAACTTAGAACATACATAAATTCATATAAGAATTATTGACTCTGTTATAAATAAGTAAATAATTAGTTGATTTTCTTAATATTTATATGTATTCTATAAACGTTTGAAGAATATAAATAAACTTTAAATGATAAAAAGTAAAGAAGTATAAAAGAAAAGAAAATACAAAAAGCTTATTTTTAGTTAATGTAATAATATGTTGACTAATCCTAAAAATCCTAGAATCCTCTAGTCTTAGCAATCTTGGTAAAACCATAGTATAATAGTTGAGTAGGGAATTTGTAGTTGATTTGGTTTTGTGAGAAAAGCTAAAGAGCTTTTTTGTGGTTTTTAGGCTTTTTGGCTAAAGTCGGAAGTGCAAAATCCTATGTATAAACCGTCGTTTCCCGAAAATCTGCTGAATTAGTCGAGGCCTCGAGACGTCGGCTGAAGTAACTCCAAATACCACCTTCTGGATATCTATAAAGTCTGCTATCAACGACAAGTCTAACTCCACTAAAAAGCTAAACAACCAACATCGGGAAACTCCACATCCATATGCCAGTATTCCTAGTTCATACCAATCCGAATCATCAGGACGAAAGGAGAACTTCTGTAAATCTAACCCTTCTTCTTGATAAGTCAACTTCGGCTTCCCCTGAAACGGCAAATATCCTCTGGCTAACATCCCTCTATATTTATCTAAAAGCTTTTTCAAGCCATCTTTAAATTTATACGACTTCTTCTTAGTTTTAGAATTTTCTACATAAGGAATAACTAAGTCTAACTTTTCTACCAAGTGCTTAGGGATAAGTAAAGTTGAAACAGTAGATCTTTCAAATTCTTTTAAGTCTACTTTCTTCTCATGTCTACGATGAAAATAGGTAATCATAAAAAAAACCTCCACATTCTATGAGTACAAAAACTTAGCATGAAAGTTGTAATTTTGAATAATTTCATAAAAAAATTAGATTTTTTAAGGAATTAAAAAAATTATTGAATTACAAAAAAAGAGTTTCATCTAAAAACTCGACTACGAGAGATTTTTATGGAAATATTTTAAAACCACAACTTTTTTATTATTTCAAATTATATCAATAAATATTTGTTGAAAATAAAAATCTTTACTAAATTTTAACAAAAAACTTAAAACCCTAGGGAACCTTTAAAAAGAGGTATTTTTAATTGTAAAGTATAAAAATTTTTAGCCTTAATTCCATATTGTAGTTTATAAATTATATCCAAGCTCCATATGAGGGTCTCAAGTGGAGTTAGAATTTTATAAATTTTATTTGTTTAGTATCCTAAAATGTTTTTTTACAAAAAAAGCTAATATCGCAAATGCCTAAGATTACATAAACCTTTACGGTGCTTACTTCATAACCGTGTATTAGCTTTGTATTTTCGTCTACTATAATATGATTTATTATGCTTCTTTGTAAAACTAGCTTGTATATTTTTTTGAGCTAACTTAGATGGTTTTTAAGTTCGTCATTTTTTCTTGACTATTTTTAACAGGAACTTCTACAATTGATGCATCTACAATGAAACCACTACGAATCATACATTTATTTTTTTTGATATAATAATTAATTTTATCAAATAAAATTTTATCTAACTTTTCCTCTCTGAGTCTTTCTTTAAAAACCCATATGGTTCTAGCATCTGGGATTAAGTCATATTCACAGACTCCTATAAATTCTAGAAAACTAAGTCTATCTATACCAATTATCAAAAAAAATTTCTCATTTAGTAAAAAAACTGTACATTTTTTTGGCTTTAAAATATTGTCCCTAGAGATGAGATTTAAGTTTAATGTTAAGAGAAGTTTGTTCATAAAAAGAATTATTGACTTCTATGAATTTTACCCTTTTGAAAAAAGGATATATAAGACTTAGAGCTATTTATGACCTAATGAATGGAATTTCTAGAAAGCACG
>Ga0308414_1003233_pt1 | contig 10438 bp, 10 predicted proteins | sample HotsprSampleOS50_FD_205667 | JGI IMG/M metagenome (GOLD analysis project Ga0308414, IMG submission 205667) | Hot spring phototrophic mat microbial communities from Octopus Spring, Yellowstone National Park, Wyoming, United States - 20090730_OS50 ...
AGAGACTGAACTTATTATATCACTGTTTTTTCGGACTAAAGACGAAATGATACATGTCTCATACTGAATACAGTGCACAATTTGTTCAGTATAGTTCAGTGTTCCTTGGATTAGAGGAAGCTCCTAACTAAAATTACCTGTGTCCAGTATGGCACTGGCGGGCAGAATTATTTGGGCCTCATTGGGATCGGGGGCTGGTTTTTGGGGAGTGGTGTTGACGAGGTTTTCTGCGCCGCTTACCAGTTTGATGGATTCGATGCGATCGCCAAGACGCAGTTTATACAGCACATCCTGTCCCTCGGTGACATAGCCAAAAACGCTGTAGTTGCCATCCATGAGGTTCAGCCCAGCGGGGGTGAGTTCCGATTCAAATAGGTAGATAAAAAATTGGGAAGACCCACCGTTGATGTCGTTCTCAGGGTGCGCCATGGCTACCGTACCATAGGCAGAGAAGGGAAGGACGGGGAGGGTGTAGGTCAGCCCCACTTCCTCGAGGGTGTGCCCATAGATGGGCTGGGTTTGTTGAGGAATGCGAATTTCCATGGGTACAGTGCGCAGTTTGCCCGTAGCGGGATCAATGTAGCCGTCGACCTCTCCCTCGGGGTCGCCCGTTTGCAAGTAGTAGCTTTCGTCGGCGCGGCTAAAGATCATGCCATCGTAGAAACCCTGTTGCACTAGGTCAGCAAATTGTCCAGCATTGAGGGGGGCGCTGTAGCCATCTAGGGTGATGCGAAAAGTTCCCTTGGCGGTGACAACTTCGGCGATCGCTCTGCCCTTGAGTTGGGGTAGGTGGCTGTACTGCTCAGGAATGGCAAAGGGGAATTGCGCCACCATAGCACTTTCTAGCTGTCCTACACTCTCCAACGCTTGCTCGCTTAAGGGTTTGATGCGGTTGCGGTCTTTGTTGGCGATCGCCTGTTGCAGGGCTTGCAAACTCTGCTTTAGGGCTTGCAAGTCTTGCTGGGCTTGGCTATGGCGGGATTCTGGGATTGCCGAGAGAATGGGGTTGGGGGTTTGATTCACTTCCGCGAGGATGTGCTCTATTTCCTTTTGCAGAGTGCCCCAGCGCTTGAGGTTGGCTTTTTTGGGCATGCCCTCTAGGGTGTGCTGAATGTCTCTGATAGCGGGGTTGTCGATGGGCAGGGCATTGCGCAACAGCACTCTGGCGTCTTTGATCGCACTCTGCTTGGGCAGGGCGGCATGGGCTGGGAGGGCGGGGGCAATTCCTTGTACCAAAATTAGAGCGATCGCCACTAGGAGGGACGCAATTCCTTTCATGATTGGCAAGTAGTGTACTTCTATACCAATCCTATAGCAATCCGTAGTCCCTAGACCCCTATCTTTGGGGCACAGCGTATGCGCTCGATCTTGGTAGAAAATAGATTATTGGGATCGGCAGTTTGGGCTGTGGTTTTACCCCCGAAGGGCAGTTTAAGAAAACATTAAGTGCTACGATAGAGAGGTGCCGTAAATTATTTCTTATTCTCCATACCCCCTAAAATACTGCCATGTTGCCAGACGACCATTTCCACGAAGCCTGTGCTGTGTTTGCAGTTTGTGCCCCTGACGGGCTGAGGGAATCGGCTAAGTTGGTTTACTTTGGCTTGTATGCCCTGCAACATCGGGGGCAGGAATCCGCTGGCATTACCAGTTTCACCGCCGATGGGGTTTCCCACACCCACAAAGCCATGGGCTTGGTGTCTCAAGTGTTTGATGAGGCGGTGTTGAGCAGGCTACAGGGGGCGATCGCTGTGGGACACAACCGCTATTCCACCACTGGCAGTAGCAAAATCTGCAACGCTCAGCCAATCGTGGTACCCACTAGGCTGGGGGACATAGCCCTGGCACACAATGGCAACTTAGTCAATGCCAAGGAACTGCGGGCTGAACTTACCGCCCAAGGTTATCAGTTGGCTTCTACCAGCGACTCGGAAGGCATTGCCTATGCCATTGCCCATGAGATCAATGCAGGTTATGACTGGCAGGAAGGAATCAGTCGGGCATTACTGCGCTGTCAAGGAGCATTCAGTCTGGCGATCGCCACCCCAGTAGGCATTTTTGGCGCAAGGGATGGCTATGGCATCCGCCCCTTGGTTGTGGGGCAGACCCCCGATGGCATCCATGTTCTCTCTTCAGAAACCTGCGGTTTAGACATCATTGGCGCAGAGTTCATCCGTGAAGTGGCGCCTGGGGAACTGGTTTGGCTAGACAGTGTGCAAATCAGAAGCCACCGCTGGCTAAAGGAACCCCTGCCCAAGTTGTGCATATTCGAGATGATTTATTTTGCCCGCCCCGACAGCATAATGCACGGCGCCAGCTTGTACAGCTATCGTCTGCGGCTCGGGGCAATACTGGCAGAGGAAGCCCCCGTAGAGGCTGATCTGGTAATTGGTGTGCCCGACTCTGGAGTACCTGCGGCCATCGGCTTTTCGCAGGCGTCGGGCATTCCCTTTGGGGAAGGGCTGATCAAAAACCGCTATGTGGGGCGCACCTTCATTCAGCCCACCCAAACTATGCGGGAGTCGGGGATTCGCATGAAACTCAACCCCCTGCGCGATGTGCTAGAAGGCAAGCGAGTTGTGGTTGTGGATGACTCCATTGTGCGGGGCACCACCAGTCGCAAAATAGTGCGGGCACTGCGGGAAGCGGGGGCGGTGGAAGTACACATGCGCATTTCTTCGCCACCAGTTACCAATCCATGCTTTTATGGTATAGATACAGATTCACAGGATCATTTAATCGCCGCACGCTATGACTTGAATGCGATCGCCTCACTGATAGAAGTGGACAGTCTCGCCTACCTTAGCCATCGGGCTATGCTTGTGGCGACAGACACCAACCCCGCCCACTTCTGTACCGCCTGCTTTGACGGCAACTATCCCATCGCTGTTCCCGACCAGCTCAAGCGTACCAAATTGATGTTAGAAGCCACCGCACCATGAATAAAATCATCTTCCACCTTGCTTTCCCCGTAATCGACATCCCCAGCACCAAGAGCTTCTATGTGGACGGTCTAGGTTGTCTGGCGGGGCGTGAGTCCCCCAAGTCCATTATTTTGGGATTCTACGGGCATCAAATCGTAGCCCATGTGGTTGATGCACCATTGGAATCCCAGAAAGGGATTTATCCACGGCATTTTGGCATCGTCTTTACCCTCGAGAATAACTGGCTGGCCCTTTTGGAGCGGGTACAAGAGAAGCGCTTGAAATTTTATCAGAAGCCCAAGGTGCGCTTCCCAGACACTCCCTTAGAGCACCGCACTTTCTTTTTGATTGATCCTTCAGGTAACATTTTGGAGTTCAAGCACTATCGCTTCGACTCCGCTATATTTGGCGAAACTGACTTCCCTCAGGTGGGAGATCAAAACAGCTATCAACCTGAACTGGCGGATCAGGGAGTAGGTTTAATCAGGGTGTAGGTAGGAAGCCTCCACAGGGAGAAGTATGTCTTCTCCCTGCCAAGCCTAGAACTGGCTAGTAGCGGCTAGAATTGGGCTTGTGGACAATGAACATCCCCGTCTGGCACTGCTTGATGTTGTCGAATGCCACTACACGGATATAGGCTCCTGGGTAGGTGGAGCGGCAGGCTTGCACTTCGCTCAAGACCTCTTGGGCACTGCGGGCATTGAACATGGGCAGTTTCCACATGGTCCAGTAGATGTCAGTGGGGTTGGCGGTCTCGTTGAATTCCACCGCAGGGAAGAAGCCTTGCTTGAGCATGTAGTCAATCTGGCGAGCAATTTGGGCATCGCTCAAGGGAGGCAGATAGGAAAGGGTTTCGTATTTTCTCTCTTTGGGTAGGGTTTGCATAGTATTTCCTCTCTTGAAGTGTAAATTGTGGTAACTAGCGGTCTTCAGTGGCTTCAGGAATGGATAACTCCATGATCTTCTCGAAGTGCTGGCGCTGGTGCTGTTGATTGGATTGGAGAATTCCTGTGCGACATAGCTCGGGCAGATAGTCTAGTACTTCTTCCCCAAGGTGCTGACGCACGGTCATCACACGGTATGCCAGTTCTTGATTGACGGTCATCAATTCCTGAAGGTAGCGATCGCCGTCTTGAATTTTGTCGCTAGTGGAAAACTGCCGCAACCAAATGGCTAAAGGCGGATTGGTCTCTTCCAACTGCTGGATGATCAATCGCACTGCTTGGTAGGTGAGATAGCTAATCACTACGCTAGCAGTAGCGTGAATGATCGGTTTGACATTCATAGACGGCGACCCAAAACTAGCTAAGAATTCTATTTTAGGCAATAGAAATTCTTGCTAGACGGTATCCACCGATTCAAATTCAAACTTAATCTCTTTCCAGAGTTCGCAAGCGGCGGCCAGTTCAGGACACCAGCGGGCGGCTTCACGAATTATCTCATTGCCTTCGCGGGCGAGGGAACGACCTTCGTTGCGGGCTTGAATGCAAGCCTCCAGCGCCACACGGTTGGCGGTTGCCCCCGGTGCATTGCCCCATGGGTGCCCCAGCGTGCCACCCCCAAATTGCAGGCAACAGTCATCGCCAAAAATTTCCACCAGGGCGGGCATGTGCCAAACATGAATCCCCCCAGAGGCAACGGGCATGACCCCCGGCATGGAAGCCCAATCTTGGGTGAAGTAAATCCCCCTAGAGCGATCTTGCTCGATGTGGTCTTCGCGCATCAAGTCCACAAAGCCCATGGTGATTGCCCGATCGCCTTCCAGTTTGCCTACCACGGTGCCAGCGTGCAGGTGGTCGCCCCCAGACATGCGCAGGCATTTTGCCAAAACGCGGAAGTGGATACCGTGATTTTTCTGGCGGTCAATGACGGCGTGCATGGCGCGGTGAATGTGCAGAAGCAGACCGTGATCACGACAGAATTTTGCCAAGGTGGTGTTGGCGGTGAACCCTGCTGTGAGGAAGTCGTGCATGATGATGGGGGTTTTTAGATCGGCGGCAAATTGGGCACGCTTCAGCATTTCCTCCACGGTGGGAGCGGTGACATTCATGTAGTGCCCCTTGATTTCGCCTGTTTCCGCCTGTGCCTTGGCAATGGCTTCTTGCACAAACAGGAAGCGATCGCGCCAGCGCATGAAGGGCTGGGAGTTGATGTTTTCGTCATCCTTGGTGAAGTCCAAACCGCCCCGCAGGCACTCATAAACTGCCCGACCATAGTTCTTTGCTGACAGACCCAGCTTGGGCTTGATGGTGCAACCCAAGAGGGGACGACCGTACTTGTTCAGCTTGTCCCGCTCTACCACAATGCCGTGGGGTGGACCTTGGAAGGTTTTCAAGTAGGCGACAGGGATGCGCACATCCTCTAGGCGCAATGCGCGCAGTGCCTTAAAACCAAACACATTGCCCACGATGGAGGTGAGCATGTTGGTAACCGAACCTTCCTCAAACAGGTCGAGGGGATAGGCGACATAGCAGATGTACTGGTTCTCTTCCCCTGGCACTGGTTCAATGTCGTAGCAACGACCTTTGTAGCGATCCAAATCCGTCAACAGGTCAGTCCACACGGTGGTCCATGTTCCTGTGGAGGACTCAGCGGCAACAGCGGCTCCCGCTTCTTCGGGGGGCACACCAGGTTGGGGCGTAACCCGAAATGCCGCTAGAATGTCTGTGTCTTTTGGGGTGTAGTCAGGGGTGTAGTAGGTGAGCTTGTAGTCCTTGACCCCCGCCTGATACCCACTTTTCTGGGCTGTTGCGTATGCCATATTTTTCCTTCCGTTAACTAATCAACTAATACCCTTACTGGCTTCTGTAATTTTGAGGGAAACACTAGATCAAGCGTGGCTCTAGTCCCAAGTTACTGACAGAATAAGTATTTATCATCCTATCAATAACTAAGACTAAAGAGCTAACAACTTTTGGGTGTTTAGCTCAATCCAAGTTGAGCGATCGCTGTTGTGGTAAGTTACATCTGTGATCCGTTGAAACCATTGACGAGAGCTAGCTTTAGGCAAACTGCCCTAGCGGATATGATTACATACTCGCTACAGGCAACTAAGTATAAATACCCTCTGTGTTTAACGGTTGCAGATTTGCCTTACCCACTCCCACCACTATCCACAGAAAGTTAGTAAGAGCATAGACTATTTACTATTTATTGCAGTAAACGGTGCCATCTGCGCTAAAAATTATAAAAAACTTATTAAAAGGTTTTTATGAACTCCATAAGCAGGAGCTATGGAGGCTACCTTGGCGATCGCCAGACTTGCCAATCCTGAGTCGGCAAGGCTGTGGGCACAAAGGTAAACTGTCCTTGAAACTTGTCATAGAGCGTTTTGGCGTTACACTCCTCACCCCGACAGACAATCAACACGCCCCGATTTAGCTGTCTGCTGACCTCCACCACACGGTTGACTTCAGGCTCTCCCATCGGTTCGGCATACATTACCAACTGCTGGCGATCGCCGTAGAGGGCTGACTGGTAGTAAGTACCCCAGTTGGTATGCACAATCACATAATTTTGTCCAATTTCAGGCTGGGGGAGATAGCTAAAAATATGATCCCTTTCCCGACTTGCTTCTACAAAGGGCTGGGTCAAGAGAAACTGTAAGCTGATGAGAGTAGCATACCCACAGGTCAGGAGCAAAAATATCTGCTTGATATTGAAGGGAGCATAATTCAAACAGTGATTAAAAAGTAAGAATAAAATAGCGTAACTGAAGATGAAATGATGGCCTGCCCACACATTTTGTGTGTACAAAAACACGGCTGTATTGCAGAGAAGTCCTAAACTCAACCAAATTATCCTGTTTGAATCGATTCGATAGCGTACTTTCCACAAGATAAACAGAACAAGCTCCAGTAAGGTAATACCTACATGGGCGTTGACATCGTGCACCAACCCTCCAGCTGACCAGTTACGATGAGCATATACATACCAATTAGTTAAGTAACTCAAATTGAGCTGTAAAATCTCCCAAGCCCTTTGCCAAGAGCGATTATGTTCACCGCTCATATTTCTCAGGTATTCAAAATAGCTAACTTCGCCGACCTTCGATGCAAATAAATAAATTCCCGTAAGTATCAAGAAAACTAGCCCAACGATCATACTATTACTGAGAAGTTTCCCTATATCTCTAGTACTTGTCCAGTTGTAAGCTAGGCATACGCAAATTAGACTTGGCAGTAAATATAGAAAAAATGGCTTGTCTTCAACAGCTAAAAATGTAATAATTCCTAAAAATATCTGTAGCGCTAAATTGAAAATAATATGTCTCTGTAGCTGGATATATTTAATTAACAATGGGGCACTAAACAAAACTAGTAAACCCCAACGCACTGGACCAGTATCAAAAATCAATTGGTAAAGTATGGGAAAACTCATCCCTAGCCTGAGTAGCCACAGGGATTGGTCACCGTGTTCTTTCTCTAGGCGAGCACTTAGGGAGAGAATAATTAGGAAAAAAATTACTCCTAACAATTTGTGGGAAATAGGATGGGGAATTAGCAGAAACAGGGGATAGTAGAGCCACGATGACCAAGAACCAATATAGTGGTAGGCTCTTTTGAGGGTAAACCCCCATAGACTGATGTCATAGAAATCGCTACATGGCTCTCGAAGGGTATGGAACTGTGCGTTTGGGTAGTAATCACAACTGATGACATGGTATGGCAAAAACTCATCCATATTGCAGGGCAAAAAAATTAGCACCAAAAGCAGAAATGCCCAGCTGAAGCTAGATAGGTAGGCTATCCAATTTTGGGGGAGTAGTTTACTCACTCAACTACTCCTTAGTACTAAGGATTAGGGAAGATTGGGTCGCCATTGCCTGACTAGCGGTCAAAGTTTTCCTGTCGTCTGCTGTTCTCGAAACCAAGGTGTAGTGTGCTAATGCAAAGGGTTTCTCCTTTTTCATCAAGAGTAAAAAAGCCAAGAGGTTTATCTTAGCAAGTGCTGGAGTATTCACCGATGACGGAATTCTGCTAGTTGGGCATAAGCCACTTTTGAGCATTGAGCCGTTGGATTACTGCAAAAACTAGCAGGTCAAGGGTGGACTTGCGCTCATCTACTAGGAAAGGTTCGATGGTGCTGGGGGTTTTGCCAAAGTCAGCACAGGCAAAGGCTTTTTGGGCATTTATGTCTTCTTTGGCAAAATAGACCACAAAAGAGCGCAGACCGTTTGCCCACTTACCTTGCACTTGGCGATCGCTAAAGTTCAGGGTTAAATCAGTAATACCCCGCTTTTCCATCGCTTTGCTGAGGGCGGGTAAATAGTGATTGGGAATAAACTCATTAAATGGCAGTTCCTCTACCGCAGGCTCTTTAACTTTTTCGGGTTTGGGACGGGGAGCTTTGGCTGGAGTTTCATTGGTTGGTTCGGGACTGTCGGACATGGTTTAGTTCTCCTTGTTGTTTTGTTGAGTCTATTGGGCAGGGGTATTGATCACTTGGGGCAGTCCCATGCTGTAGTTCTGCACCCGATGATTTAGGTTGTAAGTAATTTCTCCTTTTTGCAGAAGGGAGCGCACAAAGTGTTCTAGATCGGAGCCAATGCGCCGCAGGTTGTATTCCGTAAGGTCAGCGCCTTTATAACTCGCCACAAGTTCAGTGAATTTGTCTTGTACTTTTTTGATCGCCCCTTCTGTCCAGTTGAATTCATTATCGGGGTCAATGTCCAAAGTCAGGGTGCTATCGCTCTCCACTAGTTCATCTGCTTCCACTGTGGCGGAGTAAATCTGAATGTGACGAGTGGTGGATTTGAGCAACATAGTGTTTGACAATTAACAGCTATTGCTATTGTAGATGCTGAATGACGGATGTTACCCCTGCCCCCAAGGGAAATTCTCGATAGCCGAGGCTGTATAGGGTGGACTCTAGGGCACTGATAGCTGAGAGTATGTCGCGATCGCTAACAAAGCCCAAATGTCCAATGCGAAAGATTTTGTCCGCTAGGTGATCTTGCCCCCCTGCCAGCACGATGTCAAAGTGTTTTTTGATATGACTGCGGATTTTATCCACAGGGAGATTGGGGGGAGCGAGTACGGCGGTGATGGCAGGACTGGCACAACTGTCGTCGGCAAGTAGGGTCAATCCCATGGCGCGGACGGCGGCGCGGGTGGCTCGGCAGAGGCGCTGATGGCGGGCAAAAATTTGCTCTAGTCCTTCTGCCTGAAGCATGTTTAGGGCGGTTTGCAGGGCGACTACCATGTTTACCGAAGTGGTAAAGGGGGTGGAATGTTTCTGGGCTTCTTTGCGGGCTTTGCCCAAATCGAGGTAGTAGCGGGGCAAATTGGCGGTCTGGTAGGCTTCCCATGCCCGAGGACGCACGGCGACAAAACCCAAGCCAGGGGGGATCATGTATCCTTTTTGGGAGCCTGAAGCCACCACATCCAAATCCCAAGCATCCATGGGGATATTTACGGCTCCCATGCTGGTTACGGCATCGACTATAATTAGCGCCTTGCCGTGGGCTTTGACATGGCGGTTGATGGTCTCTAGGTCGTTCAGTACTCCTGTGGAGGTTTCGCTGTGGGTGATGATCACCGCTTTGATCTCTTTGGCGGTGTCCGCTTCGAGGCGCTGGCGGAATTGCTCGGGGTCAAGGGGTTTGCCCCACTCTGCTTTGATGCGCTCTGTTTTTAGTCCGTAGGCGGTGCATACTTCGCCCCACCGTTCCCCAAATTTGCCGTTTTCTCCCACTAAGACGCGATCGCCGTGGCTGAGGAAGTTGATAATTGCCGCTTCCATTGCCCCTGTGCCGCTGGCAGTGAGGATGAGCACATCATGTTCCGTTTGGTGTAACCACTTCAGCTTGGCGGTTACCTCTGCCATGATCTGGCTGAAATCTTTGCTACGATGCCCTATGGGCGCTTTTGCCAATGCCAGCAGTACCTGCTCGGGTACGGGAGTAGGTCCTGGGATCATCAGCATTAGTTTGTCTTGCATGGCAGAAGCAGAAATTTTTTTAGAGACTGTGATTTTAGCATTTATTGGGGAGTTATTGGGCTTGGGGAATTGCCCTCACCCCCACCCTGAGGGCGAGGGGGGTAATGCCAAAACTTTGATAGTCTAGTTAGTGCTATCTCTTGGGGTGTTATGCAGGTTAGGTTGCAAAAGGTTTTGTCCCAAGCGGCGATCGCTTCACGGCGCAAGGCAGAGGCGCTGATTTTGGCGGGTAGGGTCAAGGTCAATGGGGCAGTGGTGCGAGAGCTAGGTACAAAAATTGACCCCAGTTGCGATCGCCTAGAGGTGGATCAGCAGTTGGTGCAAATTCCTACAGAAATGCCCACCCAGTGCCTATTGCTCCACAAACCCACAGGGGTAATGTGCACCCGCCATGACCCCGCAGGGCGCAAAACCATCTATGACCTTTTGCCTGCCAGTTTTCAACATTTTTACTACATAGGTCGGCTGGATTTTAATAGCAGTGGGGCATTGCTATTGACCAACAACGGCAAACTAGCCAACAATCTTAGCCACCCCAAGTTCCATGTGCCCAAAATCTATGAGGTATGGGT
>Ga0308414_1003234_pt1 | contig 10434 bp, 3 predicted proteins | sample HotsprSampleOS50_FD_205667 | JGI IMG/M metagenome (GOLD analysis project Ga0308414, IMG submission 205667) | Hot spring phototrophic mat microbial communities from Octopus Spring, Yellowstone National Park, Wyoming, United States - 20090730_OS50 ...
TATTTATCCGCCAAATTAAAAAAAGTTTATTAAATTAAAACATTTTTAATTAACTTCGTCTAAACAATTGAATTGTAATTATCTTCAATGGCTTTTCAATTATGAAAAAAGCATTGTTTTTATTCTTACTCTTTCTACCAACTACTTTATTTAATCAAGTTGTTATTTCTTATATTCAGCCTGATATTGTTGCTCCGGGAATGAATAGCTATATCGAGTTTATTGCACCATATAATGCTTACGGCAATTTTGGAGCTGATGGAACATATTATAACGAACTTAACTCGCCGATTAAGATTGAAGTAGTAAATCCTGCCGATATCTGGAAAGTAACATTTGGTCCTGTTGTTGTAAGCTGGCAGGGAAGGTTGATTTCAACGCAAGTTTTTGCTCATCCTGCTTTGAAGCCAAATTCTTGGGATTGGAGTTTGCTTAGCAATGAATTCAAGATAAAAGTGCGAGTAAATAAAAACGGTGTTCTATCGAATGAAGTTGATTTATACATAGTTAAGCCTTTTCCGTTTGGCGACCGTAACACAAGTAGTGAGAGGATCTTGGGCGAAGGCACTCTTGGCAAGCGTTCTCCACGTGGAGCGATGATTGTCGATCGAATGGTACTTGCAAATGCTAAATATTTTGTTTCGACAAATGATACAGATCCAAATACACCTGGTAATCAGGGATATTTGCCATTCATTTTAATTTCAAAAGGCTCAATTGTTGGTGGAAACAATACAATAATAAGCGTTGATGGTGGCACAGATGGTGGCCAGCAACGTTTGCAAGATGCAGGACCAGGCGGCGGAGGGGGTGGTGGAAGATTTTACGATGCAGGATGGTTTTGTGATAATAGCAGAAATGGCGATGATGGCGGGAATGGCTTTGTTGGTGGCGGTGCTGGCGGACGGAACAAAAGCAGAATTCTTGGTGTGAGCAATTCTATGAAATTGCCCGGCGTTGGTAGTTTTGAAGATACAAGCAAAACACCTGCAAGAGGCTACTCATTAAACGGTATTCCTCCAAGCTATATAGATAATGTTTACGAGTCTGCTGGTGGTGGAACAGGACATCCGTTTGGTCGCTCTGGTGAACATTGTAATGATGGGAATAACTGCATACCATCTGGTGGTTACGGAGGTGGTTCTAGTGTTAAGCAGAACACACCAGGTGGCAGCGGTGGATATGCAACAGATGGTGGTGGAAATAACAATTCTGGTGGCAAAGCAATTGGAAATAGGATGATTGTCCCACTTGCTGGTGGGAGCGGAGGCGCAAGCGGCAATCCTAAGTCTGGATGTAATTTTTCTGGAAGTGGTGGCGGTGGTGGCGGAGCTTTGATGATTTATGCACCTGAAATCCGTAATGTAAAAATATCTGCAAAAGGCGCCCAAGGTCAAAATGGTGTGAATTCATCAAATGGCGGTGGTGGTTCGGGAGGCGCAGTTATTACATCAGCAAAAATTGCTGTTGATAATGGTGGCGATCAATCTATTTTCATTGAAGGTGGTAAAGCAGGCGGTGGAACTAATCAATATGGTGGTTGGGGACGTGTGCGTCGCGATGCACCAATTTGGAATGTCTTTGTTGGTGGGGCTGCATCTGTAGCTGAAACTTACTATCAAGGACCGACAACTGATACGACGCAATTTATTAAGCCATTGGTCCCATTTACTATCACTGGAACTAAGAAATTTGAAGACTCGCTTGAACTATGGCTAAAACCTGAAACTCGTCCTTGGACGAAAGTTGGCACAATACCATCGGGTCAAATCTTTTGGGAACTTCAAATGTTGCTCGACCGAACAGACTCGGTCTATTATTTTCTTGCAATGCAGAGTGTTCCAAATCCTGAGAAAATAAACGAATACCGTTCAGAACCAGATTTTATAATGACTCAAGCTGCCGCAAATGTTCTGATTTTAGAGAAAATTCCTGAATTTCATTGCACTGATACACTTTTTACAGATACATTACTTGCTTGCGATGGTCAACAAGTAAGTTTTAAAGCTAAAATCCACAATTTAGGTGATGCTGACTTGATTTTAAACCGTGCATACTCAGTGCGTGGTTTTATTTCTGCAAATGTAAATAATGTCGTTGTTCCACCATTTGATAGTACTGAAATTATAATAACATATTTATACAATAAAAATCAACCTCTTAAAGTTGTTGACACTTTACTTATCGAACATAATGATTATTGGACACAACTCAGCAATCCATTCCCTATTGCGTTTGATATTACGCTTAAAGAGCTCCGTTTAGCATCAAATTTGCACAAATTCATTTCACCTTTTAATCACGAAATCAACTTAAATAATGTAAAATCATACACAATTAATGCTTGTTTAGGTGAAACCTACAAAATTTTGGCAAGTGTTCAAAATGCAACCGACACAGTTTTAAATTTAGAGCAAATATCCACAAATAATAGTAATTCAAGTGCATTGATCCTTGGGAATAAAAAAATCACACCATTAGATACTGCAACATTTGAATTAACAATTTTAGCAAATACAAAAGGTATTTCAAAATATTATTTTTATTACAAATTACTTGAATGTGATAATATCATTGATTCGCTCGAGATCATTTTAAACACCAAGGAAGCAGAACTTACTTTTTTAGATTCAGGCGAATTCCCAGATACACGAATTGGAAATTCAAATACAAAAACGATAAGGCTTAAAAATACAGGTGAAACAAAAGTATATTTGCGATCTATTGATATAATTGGTTCAAGTGATTTTATAATTTTAGGAATAAATCCGCCAATACCAGACACTTTATATCCTAACGACGAAATACAGATTACCGTAAGATTTGCTCCAACTATCCAAAGTAATAATATTAACGGGCAGTTGTTGGCAAACACTATCTCAACAGTGAGCTCTTGCCAATATGATATACTGCTTCCACTGAAAGGCATGGGAATACAGGCAAATGTTTTTGTGTCAAAATATTTAATTGATTTCGATACGCTTTATTTGTGCGATAATGCATTTGATACAATCTACGTTAAAAATCCCTCCAATTCGACAGCAAGATTTTTCATTACAAAGCCAGCAACTATTAAAGGTTCGCCAGCTTTTAAAATCCATAGCCAACCACAAACACCAATCGGACTTAGTCCAAATGATTCAGTATTTTATACAATCAAATTCGAACAAGGTTATCCAGGAAATCACATAGCTGAATTAACTATTTACACAGATGAGACTGGGAGCGAAGAAATAAAAGTGCAAATAAAAGGCACAAAAGATACTCTGAACGTTGAAATAATACCGAACCCGATAAACTTAGGCAACGTTGCAGTTGGGCAAACAGTTAATACAAACTTTTCAATACACAATAAAGGCTTATTGCCATTAAATTTAAGCAACATCAAATTTGCAAATCTAAATGTTCAGGGAAAATTTAACCCAACTACAAGCGAAATTAAGCCTAATCAGTCATTGAGTGTTAATTTAACTATTTTAGTGGATAAAAAAATTAATCCAAATGAATTAATCAATATTACATTTGAGGAATGTCAGTGGGAAACAAATGAAAATTTAGTATTAAACAAGTTATTTTCGCGTGTAACAACGAATTCGCCTATTGATTTTGGAATTGTTTCTGGCTGCGAAGATACAGTGAAAACTATTTTAGTTGCAAATACGGGTGATGCTGCATTCACACTAAACTCTTGGACGATTGAAGGTGTAGATAGAAATTTATTTGAATTTCGTGGCCAGAGCCTCACCTTACCAGCAGATATACAGCCAGGTAAAGATTTTCAAATGCTTATTGCATTTACTCCTCTTTTAAGCACTAATGGCAATAAACAAGCTTACGTTAAATTTGGTGCAAAATGCAATGGCGAAGACACAACTATAATTGTAAATCTAATTGGAGAAAAAAGATCAACTGCAATAGCTGTGCCTGATAATTTAAATTTTGGCAATAGAGTTATAAATACTTTCACGCAGCAAATATTTACATTGAAGAATGAAGGGCTATTCCCTATTCAAATTTTAAGTATAAATACACCTCGAAATTATCCAAACATTTTCGAAATAAAACCTGACTACACGGGTTATATTCTTCAACCAGGCGAAAGTATTACATTTACAATAAGCTTTACACCGACTGAATTGATAAAATATATTGATACACTGATCATTCAAACAAAATATAAAAATTGCGAGGAAAACATCTACGTCTCGCTTGAAGGTACTGGGATACCACCACGTATTATGACACTGCGTTTGCCTCGAATTGAGCTAATTGACCCTCGTACGGAGAATCACTCTATACCAATTTTTGCTAAAGTTGAGAACGATACTCTTTTAAATTACAAAATTGATACATTAGAAATCTCTTTCAATAGAGCTTTATTTTATCCAAAAACATTGCAAAATGGGCAGATCTTGTATAAATATATTGTAAATGGTAAATATCTTTTAGGCTTGCAAATAAATAATATTAATCTAAATGAATTAAACAAAGAAGTTGAAATTGCAAGACTTGTTGGTGATGTTCTTCTTGGTAACGACACAGCAACGACACTTGAATTTAGCCGCATCGGGCAATTCGATACCGAACGTGTTCAGCGAATAGAAACTACAAATGGATATTTATCGATAAAGGTTTGCCGCGAAGGTGGCAATCGCTTGCTTGAAGTTCAGAATAATCCTGTGGGAATAACTATTTCCCCCATTCCAATTACAGAAGATGCAGAAATCAAGCTTAAATTACTTGAAATTGGTTACCATAAACTTGAACTATTTAATTTAAATGGGAATTTAATAAAAGAAATTGCAAGTTTTATTATAACCCACAACGAAGCTAAAGAAAAATCACTTGTTCTCAACATAAGAGATATTTCAAACGGAGTGTATTTGCTTAAACTAACAACGCCAACAAGCTATGTAACAACTCTGATTGTTGTAAACAAATAAGGGAAATATAAATGAATAAACTTTTAAAAGTTTTATTCCTGATTTTTATCTTTACTAGCTTTTCAAATGCACAAGAGAAGAAGGTTTTATTCCATTTAGGTGGCTATTTTGGATTGAATTTTAACAATCACATAGCATCTTTTTCAAAATTAGATGAAAAATATGCCAACTGTTGCCCTAAATTTGAAAGCGCTAATGGGATAGGTATTGCAATTGGTGGACTTTTTGAAAAAAAGCTAAGTGATAAGTTCGTTGGTGGTTTAAAATTTGGTTTCTCTCAAATTGATGGCACTTTCACACCAAAAGAAATTATCGGAAATACTGAACTTCGGGAAAATGTTCCACCATACAATACTCTTCTAATTCAACGAGCAGAAGTCGAACATTATTTATCAAGCAAGCTTTATACCTTAGGAATTGAACCATATATCAGTTTCAATTTGTACGAACATTTAAATTCATCAGCAGGATTTCGTTTTGCATATCTTTATAATTCAGAATTCACACAATACGAGAAATTAATAAAGCCAAATAATGTAACATTTCTGGGAGGCACACGCAAACGCAATGAATTTAACAATGAAAAAATCCCGTCGAGTAACAAATTACAAATTTTTGGTATAGTTGGGATTAGTTACGATCTTTTGATTGGTAAAAATTCTTATTTATCACCAACTTTAAATTTTAACATACCTTTTACAAATATTTCAAAAGTCGATTGGAAAGCAAATACTTTGCAAATGAGCTTAGCCTTGAAATTTCCTGTTTATGAGCCACGGAGAATTACTTTACGTGATACAATAATTGAACGTGATACACTAATTTTAGTAGATACGCAAACTCAAACTGAATTTTTACGTTTAAAGCAAATCACAAAGCAAACAAAAGTAATTGAAAATGCAACCGATAAAATTGAGAGAACTACCATTAAAGAATATTATGAGCGTGTTTTGCCAAAAACCGGAACGCTTGATGTAAAATTTGAAGTTTTTGGTATAAATCGCGATGGCAAGAGAACTGAAAATCCAACATTGATTATAGAAGAAGTTGAAACAGAAGAAGGCTTCCCTTTGCTTCCTTATGTGTTTTTCCCAAGCGATGAAAGCTCGGTTGATAAAACCAAAATGAAGTTACTAAAAGCTGAAGATATTCGTGGCTTTAATGAAAATAGTTTAGACTGGAACACTTTGCAAATATATTATAACTTGCTAAACATAATCGGTAGTAGATTAAGAAATAATTCGAATGCAACAATTACTCTAACAGGAACGAATAATAATTCAGGTATAGAGCAAAATAATTTGAACTTGTCGCTTGAAAGAGCCGAGTCTGTAAAAAAATACTTGGTTCAAACTTGGGGTATAAAGCCAGAACGTATAAAGACACAAGCTGCAAATTTGCCATCGAAACCTACGAGTCCGAATATTCCTGAGGGGATTGAGGAAAACAGCCGTGTTGAAATTACATCGAATGATATGGCAATAATTGCACCTGTTTATATGAAGGAAATTGACATAATTGCAAATCCACCAACAATAGAAGTACGTCCAATAATTGAGACAAGCGCAGGTGTTAAATATTATGATTTGACAATTAAGCAAAACAATTCAATTATACGCCAGCAACAAGGCAAAGAACCACCTGATAGCTACGTTTGGCAAATCACTGAGATGCCCATACCAAAACTCGAGCAAGAAGCCGTAATAAAGCTCGAGGTTATCGACAACACAGGTCAGAAACAGGTTTATGAGAAGCAAGTCTCAATCCAGCAGAAAACAATTAGGAAAAAAAGAGAATTCATTGAAAATGATTACAAAATTGAGCGTTATTCACTAATTTTGTTCGATTTTGATAAATCTACAATTTTAGATATACACAAACCTGTGCTTGATTATATCAAAACAAAGATTATGCCTAATTCAAGAGTAAAAATTTATGGTTATGCTGATCGTACTGGTAGTAGCGAGTATAATCGTGAATTAGCACGCCGTCGTTGCGATGAAGTACGGTCATATTTAAAGCTAAATCCAGAAAATGTTGAACAATATCCAATAGGTAGTGATGAATTAATCTATGATAATAATTTGCCTGAAGGTCGAAGTTATAGCAGAACAGTAAAAATTGAAATTAGAACACCAATTTTTTAAAACAAAAAGAGTAAAAAAATGCAGAAAAATATTTTATTTTTATTGATTTTGGCATTTTGCCCAATATTAGTTTATTCACAGAATTATTATTCTAATAAATTAGTAGTAAAATTTAAAAAACACTCAAATTTGGCAAATTATTGGCTATCAAATAATCGCAACATTACTTTCTCGAATTTCGAGAAAATTTTAGGGAAAAATCAAGCAAAACCATATATTCCGAATGAATTGTTAATTCTATATAATAAGTCCAAAAACAGCAAAAGATATAAATCTTCATTCAACAAAAAAGAGCTTAATCTTGACTTAATTGCAATAGTAGAATATGAAAAATCAATTTCTCCTGAACTTGCAGCAAGGAAAATTACTCTTTTACCTGAAATAGAGTATGCTGAACCGCTTTATAAGCACGAATTGCTGATTGAACCTAACGATTCGCTTTACAGCGAGCAATATTACATTAAGCAGATAAAAGCAAATTTAGCTTGGGAATATGTGGATAGTAATTTCACTGTAATTATTGGAGTGGTCGATACAGGGGTCGATTTCGAACATGAAGATTTGAAGGATAATATTTACACAAATTCGGGAGAAATAGGAACAGATCAGCAGGGTAAAGACAAACGTTCAAACGGAATTGATGACGATGGGAACGGATTTGTGGATGATTGGATAGGCTGGGATTTTTATGGAGATGGAGATAATATACCATTGCCTGGCAATCCTCACGGAACGCACGTTGCTGGTATAATTGGTGCAATAACAAATAATAAAGTGGGAATAGCTGGTGTCGCAAAAAATATCAAAATTTTGCCTGTCAAAATCGGACCTGATTTGCCATTTGCAACAAATATATCAAATGGTTATCAAGGTATTTTGTATGCCGCTGCTATGGGAGCTGATATTATCAATTGCTCTTGGGGAAGCACGCATTACTCGCAAGCAGAAGCTGATATTGTTGAAGCAGCCAACCAGTTGGGCTCGCTTATTGTAGCAGCAGCGGGAAATAATAATCTATATGTTTTCTTTTATCCTGCAGCTTATAATGGAGTTTTGTCTGTTGCCGCTGTGAATAATAATGATGAGAGGGCATATTTTACAAACTATAACTATAAAATTGATGTCTCGGCGCCTGGTGTAGATATAATGTCCACTATTCCTGGTAATGAATACCGCAAAATGAGTGGCACTTCAATGGCTTCACCTGTAGTTGCAGGAGTTGCAGCACTTGCAAAGAATCGTTTTAAAGAAAAACCAAATTTTATAATTCGTGAGATTGTAAAAGCAACATCTGATTATCTTTACGACAAAAATCCAGCATATTTGGGGCAGCTCGGTCAAGGACGTGTCAATGCTTTGCGAGTTATGACCGATGAGCGATTGATTTCTTTGAGAGTGGAGGCTTTGCACTTGCCGAAAAACGTTCATAGCAATGAATTTTATCCCAATGATACAATCAAATTCAGTTTGATATTGAGAAATTATCTTGATAGTGCATATAATGTTTCTGTCAAAATTTACACTTTGGATAATAACTTGATTAAAACGCTAAATGATAGTGTCTATGTTGGGAATTTAGCAAATAATGAAATAATCGAAACACCGGTGCCTTTCGAATTTGTGGTCAGAGATGCTCAAGTTTATGATAAGGAAATAAAGCTTGTGGCAAGAATTATAGCAGATGGTTTTTTTGCTGATAATTTTAGTTATGACGTTATAATATCACCTTCGTACAAAACTTTCGACCACAACAATGCGGTAGCAACATTCAATAGCATCGGAAATATAGGTTTTAATGATTATCCAAATAATAGGCAAGGCAGAGGAATATATTACAAAAATGGCGCAAATATGGCATTTGAAGGCGCCTTGATGCTCAGCGCAAATGGGAATGAATTATACAACGTTGCAAGAGGTGAGTTTCAATTGCGTAAAGATATAGGTTTTGAAATGATCTCAGCTATTAATAAATTATTACCAGGAAAATTTGCAACAGCCGAAGGCTATAATAATTTTAAAACAGTAAATGACGATACATTAAATATCAGTAACATTGAAATTAAACAAAATATTTATCAGTTTAATAATAATCAATTTGCGAACACTATTTTTGTAATTTACACAATCTACAATAAGTCAGGTAATGCTCTTGATTCAGTATTCTTAGGGCATTATTTTGATTGGGATATTGGAATACCACAAGACAATTTAATATGGTGGGATACAAATAATAGTATAGCTTTTGCAAAATCGAGCAATGACACATTGCCTTTGGCTGCTGTTGTAAATCTATCAAAATATGGTAATAACTTTTTCGCTATTGATAATGATGGTGCAAGCGATGATAATCCTGGAGTTTATGATGGATTTACAAGAATGGAAAAATTGCGTTTTTTGCAGAACGGCATCCAACGGGTGCAATCATCAGTGACAGATGCATCGATGGTGCTCTCGGCTGGACCCTTTGTGATTGCCGAGAATGATTCGGTGATTGTATCATTCGCAATAATTTTAGGTAATAGAAGTGAAGAAATCCTTCGTGAAGCTAATTTGGCAAAAGCCTTCATTGAGGAATTACTTCTTGCTGGTATTATTGATAAATACAATGATGAGTTTAATATTAAAATTATGCCAAATCCTGTAATTGACAAGCTAAGTTTAATAATAAATACACAAAAATTTGATTATTTCATAATTGAAATTTATGACATTTTAGGTAATAGAATAAAAATTTTGGGAGATAAAGTTGCATTGCACTCTGCTCAGGTTAATTTAAGCTTTTCTTTAAGAGATTTGCCCACAGGTACGTATAATCTAAGAGTTATTAATAGTAAAAATATTACGAAAAGCATTATGTTTGTAAAAATTAATTAATTTTGCATTTAAAGATTTTTTTATATTTATCTTATCGATTGTGTTCATAAAGTTCAATTATGAATAATTGATTTTACTTTTTCATTATTTTTATGTATATTTTTTGTAACTAGATGTAAATATCACATTTGATTTTGTATTACATATTTATTTTTACAAGTGATTGATATTATTATAGTTGAAGACGAGAAGAATCTCGCAGAATCTTTGGAATTGCTACTTCAAACATTTGAAGGAGTAAGAGTTTTATCTATTGCTCATACTGTAAAAGATGCCGTTCAAACAATAGATAAACTCAAGCCAAATTTAGTATTTTTGGATGTTATGTTGCCAGATGGAAATGGCTTCGATGTATTAAAACAAATAAAATATGAAAATTTAAAAGTAATTTTCACAACATCTTATGCCGAATTTGCAATAAGAGCTTTTGAAATTTCAGCTTTGCATTATCTACTGAAACCTATTACTGT
>Ga0308414_1003237_pt1 | contig 10430 bp, 11 predicted proteins | sample HotsprSampleOS50_FD_205667 | JGI IMG/M metagenome (GOLD analysis project Ga0308414, IMG submission 205667) | Hot spring phototrophic mat microbial communities from Octopus Spring, Yellowstone National Park, Wyoming, United States - 20090730_OS50 ...
CTGTATGCATCAACTTGAATATCACTAATGCATAATATCAGTATTTTTGTTGTGCATTATCTTTTTTTGTTTTTCAAATACTTAAAAACACACTTCTAACACATATTATCTTTTATATATTATTCTGTTGATTGGTTTTTTAGCATAAGTTTTTTTATATACTTAATTAGATCATCTCGCTTACTTGGTTGTATATGGCTATCCATCTTTTCAAGATGAGATAAAATTACTGTAATACATCTTTGTAATTCATTTGATTTATCGAGGCTGACGACGCTACTCCGCAGACCTTGAACACAATCTTCAACAAATTTAATAAAATTACGTATCCGGTTATAATGGGGCGAATTTATGGTTCTTCATTATATTTTTCTATTATTTCCCATACAGCATCAACTAAATTTGTTATTTTCCGCTGCATTCTAGAACATATAAAATCCACTATATATTTGTCTTCTATTATTTTGTAAAGCATATCGAATTTCTGTTCGCAAGAATGATTGTCTTGGCATTTATCCTCTAATACTATAAATAAATCAGGGTTTTCGATTAATTTAGTGGAAAACTCCATTAAACGAATAGTAGTATTATCCTTTTCATTCTTAGAAGAAGAATGGGAACTAGTAGATAAACCACCTTTAGAAAAAAACGGCGAAATACACCATAATTATTATCACATTATTATAATCATCATGTTGTAAAAATTTATCCATATTTTTTAACGATCCTAACTATGTACTTTCTGGGTTTGTTTATTGAATTCATTATACCATTGATATACAATTTTCTTAATAAAAAATCTGTGGAAAAACCTCCGTGTAATAACACTAATGAAACTCCTTTTCTTAGGAAGTTCTCCCTTGCTAGACCCATACAGATGCCCCTATAAGATTCAGGTCTAAAATAATAATAAATAAGTCCACTCATATTATCTGGCAGGTTATTTAATATATCTGTAATCTGTTCGGTGTTGCCTGTTATTCTATCTTCTTTAAGATTTTCTAGATATTTTAATTTGTCAAAAACTTCCTGTTTTGCTCTTGCAATTTTAAAATAAAGCATTAGTACCTCCAGATATAGCTCCAGCTAAAAACTTAATACCTCCTAGTGTTAAAAGATCAGTACTAGCAAGTGTAGTTTATGCCTGTTAAGCGATTGCACTCAGATTTTCAGACTGCGCCATATGATGTAATAGATCGGGTATATTGCCTGGAAAATCTAAATTTTTTCTTAGATTATTGAGATAATTGCCAATAAATAGTAGCGCAGGAGAGGCCAAATTGCTTTTTATCCCGAACGTACCACTATCACTATCTGGTCTTTTACTATTTTTATTCAACATAAAAACATAAAATTAAAAAATAAGCGCCTTTTTTTATTTCTTAATTTTGTAATACACACTGTTTTTGAATGATATTTTATCTATCTTCATTGTTTATTAGTGTCTGTATATCCTGATTGATTTGATTCTCTATTAAGTGTTTATCTTTTGTCTTGGCAAATTTAATACGCATTTCTTTTAAAACAAAATAGAATTCTTCTGTAATTTTATTTTCAACAGATCTTGTTAGGTCAAGTTTAAGTTGATTTATTTCTGATATAGTGTAGTTTACATTTATCTCTGGATTGTTTTCTAAGTTTTGTTTGTGGTAGTCCATAACTTCATTTAGCATAGCTATGCGATTAGTAGCAAGCTCTTCGTCAAAAAAAATATAAAAAGTCCTCAAATTTTTCGGTTAGTTTTTCTGCATCTTTTGAAAACTCTTCCATTGTAATTACGGTAGTAGTATTTGTATACTTATTGAATAGTTGCTTTACGAATTCATATTCTGAGCTATCCATATTGAGTTGGGACAACATGATTTTTTGAGTGCACCTACAAATGAAGAAGTAAAGTAGTTAGTAAACATTATATTTTCTTGCTCTTCTGTAGTAAAATCCCAAGATATAAAATCTAAAATATGAAACGACAAGACAAAAATATCTAAATCTGATAAAAGATTCTGAAACTGGCTGCTATTTTGCGTTGTATTGTTACTACTGTTCAAGAAGTTTATTTTATAACAATTAAATAATTAATATTAATATTTTATTATTATATTATTTATAATTATGCAAGTCTTTTAATTTCTAAATTTTTTATTTTTTATTATCAGTATTTTAACTAATCTAGAAAATAATAAGTTTAATTTTATTTGTTTTTGTATATACTTCCTTCTTTTGCTTTGTATTTATTTTCTACTCGTTTTTCAAAAATATGATTTTTTTTATTTGATCTTTTGTTTTTTCCTGTATATAAACGAATTTTTGGTAAAAAAAATAATTTATATCTTCTTATTGTATAACCAGCAAATCCTATTAGAACAAACCCAAAACCAATTATTAAAAATATATTTTTATTATCGACATAAGTCTCTGGTATTCTAGATACAGGAATATCCGTAATGTTCGGTGTTGGAGTTGGTAAAATAGTTGTAGTTGGTGTTTGAGTAGGTGTTGGTGTTGGTGTCGGTGTAGGTGTAGTAATTACGTTACTCTGGCATATCAAATTAGTCTTAAGCGTAAAAGAGACAGTATTATTTGCACCATATTTAAGCTCAGCAACATTCACAAATCCACTTTGTTGGTATATTGGAATATCTGCATTGTTTATAGTTATAGAATACGCGAATTCTTTAAACTGATTGCTATTTACAGTATTTGCTCCCCAAGATATTTTTTTGTTTTGATATGTTCCTTGTGGGCTTATAGCAACAGGGGTACCCGTAAACTTGCTATCTAAGTTATCTTCTAATGAACTAAATTGACCATTTTGAGAACCTATATTACGTACACGTATAGTATATTGTATATTTACATCTCCATTTTGTGTACAGGTTTGAATGCTATTCTTTGATATTGTAAATACAGGTGCATTTGGAACATCATCAGACACACTAATATAGTCGCAGTCTGTACAATTTAGAGGGGCATTTATCTTACCTGTTTTAGATGACTCTAAAAACAAGTTATATGCTCCATCAACTAAAATATTGCTAGAGGCACTAAATCCTTCCCAAATAAATTTGTACTTCCAAGTATTTTTGCTATTGTCAAAAATGGGATTAACAGCTGGGGATAGTACAACCTTAATAGGCTCATTCTGTAAAGATTGAGACAAACTTATCGGTTCAATTATTAATTTAAGATCGGGGAGAGGATTTGTAACCGACCTACTCTTTACAGATAAATTATATTCTCTAACAAGGCTACTTACCTCTATTACAGAACCTTCTTCAATTTCGGGTTCAATATTTACTGTTGGGGTAACTACAGGAGGTGTTGTAGTGGGTGTAGGGGTTATAACTGTAGGAATTGGAATTTCTGGACGTTCGTATTCTATATTGTTGTTAGATACATTTAGTACAATAAAAATACCTAGACTAACTAAAAGTATTCCAAGAATCAAAAAAATAATAGTAAAAATTTTTGTAGAGACCGACATAATTATTAACTAAAAACTTTGTGTTTTATTTTAACTATGATTTTATTATACACACTATGATAATACATTTTGTACGAAATTTCTCCATATTTTTCTAATTAATTTTTATGTACCATCAGATAAATACAAGAGAATAACAGATTAACAAGCAAATGTAGGCAAAATATAAGCAAGTATAAGCCAATAAAGTTATATTACTTTTTTATTCATGTATAACTTTTTTTAGTTGTGGTTGGCTCGTATATTGGCTAGACCTAAGAACTAACATAAGAAATTGGTTCCATATACGCAATTTTTTGAGATTTATTTATTGTTAACTTGAAGTAGATATGTTTAGTTAACTTGTTTCACTTGTCTATGTTAATGTTATAGAATATACTATAAAATAAAAGCCATTTTTATTTAATTTTAGTTTTAAGTAATTATTCAAAATGCTAAAAATAATTGTGTATTTAGGAATAGTGTTTTTATGTTTTCTAGTAGCGTTTGTATCACCTTGGGTATATATTAATATAGACATTAATACTTTGTTTGGAATAGTAAAACCAGAAGAGGTAGCGGCTCTAAAAGTTGTAACTATAAAAGGTGATTTAGAAGTTTTGATTGATAAAAAAGTTGTAGGAGGTGTAGAAGAATCAAAAAACAACAATACTTTTAATAAAATAGAACCTGGAAATAGATTAGTTACTATTAGAAGAGCAGGTGAATTGGCAGATAAGTACTGGACTTTTAATAAAATTATCCCCTTCGAAAAGAATACCACTGTCGTTATTACCTACAATATTGGCCCATCTGAATTATTTAGTGAAGGGCATATAATTTATGCAGTTAAAAAACAAAATCCAAATACTCCTACATCAATAAATATAAATTTAAATACTAATGGAGGAGTGTTGCAAATTAACGAAGGTGGATTATTGCAATTAAATTCTAATACACATAAGTCTTTTATTAGTCTAGAACAACAAAATAAGATTTACGTAACGCAACTAGGTTATGAATCTCAAGAGTTTTTAGTTTTACCAGATACACAAGAAGAGAGGGATAAGTTTAAGGAATATGATATAAATGTTGATATACACCTTATGATGCAGCCTTTACAAGTGGTAGAAGTATAAATGAATTTGTGTTAGTTAGGCTTATTATAAAAGTAAAAACAAAATGCTTATTAAAAATATTTTTTTAATTTAACTATAGATGTGAACAATATTAACATTTTAAACTGTTTATAAATAATGATACCAGAGCAATTCAAACTAAAAAGTACAATCAAACATCCTACCTCTTTGTTGATAGGTGGATTGTCTAAGCTTGGTATAGAGATAGCAGAAGCACTATTAGAGCAAGGTGGATATGTGGTTATAGTAGACACTTATTCTGACAAAGAATTTGATCTTCCAAGCATTTTTGGGAAGGATGTTATGGTTAGTTTTGTAGACTATACCAATCTTACTCATTTGGATGAAGACCTACGCAGGTTAGATTATATCTTCTTTTTTTTAAAAGAGAGCGTCGATCCACGCCAAAAAGTTTCTACTCAGCATTTTTTAAATTTTTCTAATTATCTAGATGCTTCTCTAACTTTGGCTTCGAAATTTGATGCTAAGTTCTTGCTTGCAACTACTATTAGAACCCATCAGTTTTTGATTTATGAACAAGAAAACTACATCAAAAACTCTCAAAATACCTCATACACTGAACTAGAGATTCATAGATATGCTGAAAACTTAACTTTAGAGTATGTAGAGAGAGTAGACTTGGATGCCAGAATTGTACGCATAGGAGAAATTATAGGAGATGCAATAGATCTATCTTTGGATTCTAGATTTAAAGATTTAATATTAGCTGCAGCTAAAAATGAACCATTGGTTTTGTATAAAGATGGCCTAGAAACAGAGTGGCTGGTACATCTTTTGGATGCAGCTTATGGTGTTATAAAAGCACAATTTAGCAAAAATACCAAAGGAGAAATATTTTCTGTTTGCTACGAAAGCCCTTTTACTCATCTTTCGATTGCATACAAAATTCAGGAAGTAGAAGAAGGATCACAAGAGATTGTATTTAGTGATCAAGGGGATAATCTACCGAGTTTAAAATTATATAAACCAGCAAAAAATCTGTCTACAATAGGTTGGATGCCAAGAGTACCGCTAGATAGAGCTATCAAACAATCAATTATAGCTGCAAAGATATTTTTATTGGAACAAAAAGATAAACAAAAGGAAGAAAAGACAACTATAGTAGCTAAAATAAAATCTTTTGTAAATTTGGCAGATACTCAAAAAAAGATAGAAGATAAAGATCTAGAAGGTTTAGGCCCAATATCTAGACTTATAGAGGAACGAAAACGTCAGGAAGCTCTAAGAATGCAAAGCATAGAACTAGCAAATACATCCATTAAGACTAAAAGACGTTTAAAGCCTAAATCTTTTAGAGAAAAGTTACAAGATCAGATTTGGAATATAGTCATAGATGTTGGCAATAAAGTTTCTTTTTTAAAAAACAGAACACCTTTGGAATTTTTCTTTATAGTTCTATTTTTTATTTTTCTATTTTTTGGATATATTTTTATCCTGTCCCCTGCTATTTTTATTTATAGAGGGGCGTTAGCTTTGCATGGATATATACAAGAATTTGAAAAAAGCTACTCGGAATTTGAGTTTGGTAAAAGCAAAGGCAATTTGGTGCTAGTTAATAATGAATTAAATTCTATACAAAGGTCTTTCGAAAGCACTAAGTTAGTTTTTGCTATTTTAGGAATTGATGACTATTACCAGAAAATTATTAACAATATATCTTTGTATAAACAATTTTTAGAAAATTCTATAACTATACTTGGATATTTAGAACCTGTATCAAATTATTTTAATGCCTTTAGTAATAATACCCAACTTAGGTTAACAACTGAGAACTATTTGAGCGTAGTAAAATCTGGGATAAATCATTCTTTGGCTCTAGAAGAATTAGAATCTAACGCTTATTACGTAAATTTTTATGTAGATAAAATACTAGAACTCAAAGAACCGTTTGAGAATTTTGAATATAATATATACCCACAATTTATATCAAATTATTTAGACAATTTGAACAATAAAATTATAACTATTATAGATGAATTTAATTATTTTAAGTTAGTAAACTATTTTGATAAATTAATTGGACATAAAGATGCTAAAAACTATTTAATACTGCTTCTAGATAATACACGCCCACGACCTCTTGGAGGTGAGATATCTGCATTTGCAATTCTCTCTTTTAAAAATGGTAGTTTAGTACAAACTTTAGTAAGATCTGTATACGATACAGATTTTAAACTCTCTAATCTCTCTCCAGATGTAATGGCAGAAATTAATTTACGTAGATATAAATTTAAAGTTTTTAATGATTTAACTTTTGTTGATTTTTCAAATACTCCAGATATAAATTATTTGCTAAATGTACTAAATCAAGTTTTTAAATCTGCAATAAACTTAAGTATTGATGGGATTGTTGCTATCAATTTATCCGCTATTAACAACTTTTTTGACTTAATTAAATCATCTGAGTTGAATATTAATTATGAAAAATATTTTGATATAAATGGAACCAAGTTTTTGTCTTCTAATATTTTAAATAGCTATAAATTAGCACTAGGAGATGATTTAACGTTACAAAAAAAATCAAGAATAAGTGCACAGCTTCTTTCTAATTTGCTTTACTTTATATTTGATAATTATGATATTGTTGCACCTATGATTTTAAAAAATATAACCAATTTTACTTTGAATAGAGAAGTATCTTTTGTTACAAATAACAAAAAATACATAAATGACATTATTTCGATGAATATAATCCCAAAAATTAATTTAGATTTTGAAAGTGGAATAGTATTTGAAGACCCGCAATATGTTCATTCAGAAAAGTTTCATTCTTTATCTTCTATTTTAAAACTGAATATAGACAAAGACCAAAGTATTAAACTTTCGGGTATTCAAAATGTAAATATTTTCCCAAGTTACAAAGAAATTTATTTTTGTTTTCCTGGGTATGTTAAAAATCAAAACGTTAATTTACAACCTCTAGCTTCACAGAATTGGATTATAAATGGATTTCAGGACAAAAAGTGTTTAGTTGGCTATGCAGTAACAGAAAATGAGATTCAGTTTTCTTTGGGTTTTGATGGTATGAACATTGCAGAAATTAAGAACGATGAATATTTTTATTCTATTGGTTTCAAAAAGTTTGGAGGCATGTTTACTCCATTTGATTTTGAAGCGTCTATTAGTCCAGACTTACGAGTTATACAAATTTTGCCAGAGCAGATATTGCAAGAAAATAAAATTCTGTATAGTCTTGATAAAACTAAGGATTTTGTTTTTGGTTTAAGATTGGTTAAATAAGATTGATAAGTTATAAAACTGATTATTTAGCACTATAGTTGTATATCTTTATATTTTTCAAAATCAAGATTCATAATAAAGCTTATCCAATGCTTTGCTATTTCAAAAAGTTTACTCTCTGTTTTTGGGTCTATAGAAATTTTTGATATCAATAAAATGTTTTTTGTTACAATTGTGTATCGAATAATTTTAAAGATATTAAAATCTATCCCAAAATCGTTAGATATTTCAAATCCTATTTCATGTTGTTTTAATTGTATATTTGTCTGATTGTTTTTATTTATTTTAAGCGTGTTTTTTAGACCATAAAAGTCATCTATATATCCACCTATAGATAGTAGCTTTAGTATGTATATAGATAACAAAAATTTTTTATTTTTATCTATACTAAGTATAGTTCTGAGTATTTGATGTATTTCTTTTTCTTCTGCTGCATGTTTATTGAATTCTTTTGTTATTTCTAACAAGAAATTAAGTGCTAAAAAGTCTTGGTAGCTTTGTTTCCAAAATATAAAGTCTTCTAATGTATAAATATTAGTAATCACTGGGATTTTATATCTATCTGAATAATCTATCTTTACAAAAGTTCCTATTTCACAGTAAATTATTTTTTTAGTAGATTTTGGCTTTTTTAGTAGAAAGGAATTATAGTTCCCATTTACATCAAATATGTCTATGATTGTATCACCTTCTGAAACTTTTTTGGTTGAAATTACTATTCCTTCTAGTGTTTTTGTCATAAAGTAGATAGTTGATTTTATCTAATAATTCAATGATAAAACTTATTAAACAATGTTAGCATATTCTATTTGCGTTGTGGATTTACTCTACTGATGAGTTAGTTTGTAAATTTTACTTTTTGTGTAGGTTTAGTAGATTGCTTGGTAAGTTTGTTTTATTTATTTGGGATAAGTATTTAAAGAGTTTTATTTTATTTGCATATGGTGTTTTTATTTCACAAAATTAAATTTTAAAAGCGCTTGTCCATAAGCCGGATTCTGTTTAGGAAATCATCTATCTATTGCCCTAATAACTAGGTTGCTCCGTGTAGGGGTTGCCAGCATCTTGGTATTACTACCAAGACCGGTGAGCTCTTACCTCGCCATTTCACCCTTGCCGACAAGTCTCGCAAAGAGACTTGTTTAGGCGGTATACTTTCTGTTGCCCTCTTAGGTTACATCGGACGATCTTACACCCAAAGCTTACGCCCTGCCGATCTTCTGTATTATTACTAATACAGAATACGCGGTACACACTTCGTTGCTGCAAAAGCTTACGAAGCCGAAGTGGAGTCCGGACTTTCCTCACAGCTTTTTACAAAACCGCGCGATTTCCTGGACAAGCGCTTTATGTATTTATATTATATACTAAAAATGTTAACTTAAAAAATTATTTTAGAAACAAAATTTTTATGATAGAAAAACGAATATCTCATTCCAAATATCAAAAAATAGTAGATCAACAAATAGCTCAACTTATAAAAGTTTCAAGATATCCTGTTGGTATTCCTGAATTTCCACAGTTAATTCCTATAAATGATTCAGTCCCTTGGAGAGTTGGAACTGAACCTACACAATCTAGTAGACAAGAAATTATGTTGGCTAGTGTTCCCAAGGTTGCTATTAGCCTTGCTATGATTAGAGTTTTAGAAAATTTAAATATACAAGAAAGAAATATAACTTTGGATGCAGATACTATCCTTGAACTGCTAGGAAGAGATCCAAATAGCGTGTTTAATCCAGAATCAAATCAATATGGAACTTATGAAGAACTTAGAGAGGTACTTAGTTCTTTGAATATAAAGTTTGAAGATATTAATTCAAAAGATAAATTTAGATCTAAGGAACAAGCAATTAGAAATGCCTTAAAAGATCTAAAAGTTAGTGTAGATTTGAATGAATTACTGCGTCAAATTTTAACTTTATCTAGTAATAGTGCAACTAGAATTGCAAAGCAGTTAATAGTTCAGAATGGTCGAGATATAGATGAAGAACTGAAACAACTTGTCCCCCAATATTCTCCATCTCCGGCAGACATGTCTAGGCTTCAACATTACTCGGAAACCTCAAAACCGAATGTAGGGCCTATACATGAACGTGCAAAATTATTAGATGATTTAGTTAAAGAGGTTTATCCACAGCAAAATTCACCAACAAGTACAGAATTTTCAAGTGCCACGGAAGGAAAAAGAATGCTTGTAGATAGTATGACAAATAATAGCGAAGATTTTGGATTTGATTTTACTAATTCTCCGCTTGGGAAGCTTTTACAATCTAAAGGTTATAGAATTGTTGAAAAAACTGGTTACTACCCATGTGTATATTGGGTAAAAGTTTTACAGATCCACAAAATCCCATCCCACCACATATGGTTATGTGTACTATTTTTTCGATTATTTCCCCAGAACCGGAAAATAAGGTAATCGGTACATTTGCACACCAAAGACTATTTGCTGTAAGATTGCCAATTGAAAAATCAAAAATGATCATAGATGGACAACTTGTAATTAAATTTTTTGCTGATAAAATTTTTGTTTGTTAAAATCCTAAATCTTTATTCTTAATTTT
>Ga0308414_1003246_pt1 | contig 10423 bp, 5 predicted proteins | sample HotsprSampleOS50_FD_205667 | JGI IMG/M metagenome (GOLD analysis project Ga0308414, IMG submission 205667) | Hot spring phototrophic mat microbial communities from Octopus Spring, Yellowstone National Park, Wyoming, United States - 20090730_OS50 ...
CGAGGCGAATCGGAGTTCAAACCTCGCCGGAGCCACGAGAACTGGTTCGAAAAACGACGAAGCCCCTAGATAATCCTGGCCAAGCAGCCGCCATCGACAACGATGACCTGCCCGGTGATATAACGGGCGGCTTCACTGGCCAGAAAGAGTGTCGGCCAGGCAATTTCCTCTGGTTGTCCCCAGCGTCCCAGGGCCGTTCGTTGCGTCATCTGGTCCTGTTGCTCTTTGCTGAGGAGCGTCATCGGCATTTCCGTAGCGATGGGGCCGGGCGCAATGCAATTGACCGTGATGTTCCATGGGCCAAGGTCCAAAGCGCTGGCCTGCGCCATCCCGACGAGGGCCGCCTTTGTCGCCGAGTAGGCATTACGCTTAGGAGTACTTGCCATGGCCATCATGGACGAGATATGGATAATTCGACCCCAGCGACGCTCTTTCATGTTGGGAACAATCGCTCGAGTCAATCGCATGCAGTTGGTCAAATTCAGTTCGATCAGGTAGTCCCAGTCTTTATCTTGAATTTCGTCAATGGCCTGGGGGATGTTCCAGCCGGCATTATTGACGAGAATGTCGATTCGGCCCATTTTTCGCAGGGCTTCGCTGGCCAATCGGTCGGTGTCATCGCGGCGCGAGACATCGGCAGCCATCCATTCCACGCGTGCCCCTGTGGCCTGGGCGATCTCCTTGGCTGCGGCTTCGATGGTCGCAGCTTTTCTGCTGCAAATGAAGAGCTCGGCACCAGCCTCGGCAAAGGCCCTGGCAATGGCATGACCTATTCCCCGGCTGGCTCCCGTAATAAGCGCTGTTTTATTGGCCAAACCAAAGATCGTGTCTTTCATGGTGCTACCCTCACTGGTGAACTTTCCTAGCTTCCCTCGAGGTTTTTAGGTCAGAAACGATCGTTCACGGCCGGGCTTTGATTACTCGGGCATGTTTTCGAGGTAGGTGTAGCCCTCCAGCCCGGATTCATAGAAGCGGAGGAGTCGCCCGGCCTGGCGGTCATCAATCCGTCCTCGGCGAATGGCTTCTTCGAGGCTGTTTCGCAGTCGAACCACCAGCGTGTTAGGATCGAACTCGACGTAGGAGAGGACTTCGCGGACGGTATCGCCGTTGATGACCGTTTCCACGACCAGGTCGCCATCTTCATCAAGCCCGACGTGAACTGCATTGGTATCACCGAAAAGGTTGTGCAGATCGCCCAGGATCTCCTGGTAGGCCCCGACAAGAAACACCCCAATGTAGTATGGTTCGCCGCGGAACGCGTGCAGGGCCAGGGTCCGTTTTACGTCGTGACGGTCGATGAAGCGGTCGATCTTCCCGTCGGAGTCGCACGTGATATCAGCCAGGACGCCACGCTGGGTTGGCTGCTCCGTAAGACGGTGAATTGGCATGATGGGAAAGAGCTGTTTGATGGCCCAACTGTCGGGCAACGATTGAAACAGGGAAAAATTGCAGAAATAAGTCTCGCTGAGGAGCGAATCGAGGACTTCCAACTCTTCCGGAACGTACTCCAGGTGCTGCATCAGGCGGAAAATCTTCCGACAGATTGCCCAGTACAGGTTCTCTGCAAATGCCCGTTGCTCCAGCGACATGTAACCATTGTTGAAGAGGTTGATTGCGTTTTCCATGGCCTCCTGAGCATCATGAAAACTCTCTAGGAGGTTTCGGACATTGAGGTTATCGTAGGTTTGTCGCAAGTCATGGAGCGGCTGTTCTGCGTCTTCGGAGATCTGTTCGGGAATACCATTTTCGCCGCGATCGGCGACGCCAAGGACATTGAACACGAGGACGCTGTTATAGGCCACCACAGCTCGACCGCTTTCCGAGAAGATTGTGGGGTGGGGGACCCCCGCATCATCGCAAACCTGCTGAATGTGGTACACTACGTCATTAGCGTATTCTTGTAAGGTGTAGTTGACGCTCGATTCAAATGTCGTTTGCGACCCATCGTAGTCCACGCCCAGTCCACCGCCCACATCGAGATATTGCAATCCGGCGCCGTGTTTGTAGAGATCGGCAAAAACCCGGGCCCCTTCCGTAAGGGCCGTCTTGATATGCCGGATATTTGTGATCTGGCTACCAAGGTGGAAATGCAGCAGCTTAAAGCAGTCGGCCATGTCGTGTTCTTTCAATTCACGCAAGGCCCGCAGAATTTCACTCACCGTCAATCCAAACTTCGAGCGATGCCCTCCAGAAGATTGCCATTTGCCCGACCCCATGGCCGCCAGCTTGACCCGAATCCCGATACTCGGGCGGACGCCAACTTCCTTGGCAAAATGAAGGATCAACTCCAAGTCGGTGTATTTCTCGACCACAAGAAAGATGTTCCGCCCCATCTTTTGGGCCAGCATCGCAGTTTCGATAAAGCGGGCGTCCTTAAAACCGTTACACACGATGGGCGTGGCATTGTCGGCCAGGGCAATGACCGCCAGGAGTTCAGGTTTGCTCCCGGCTTCTAAACCAAACTGATATGTGGCCCCATAACGGAGAATTTCCTCCACGACCTGCCGCTGCTGATTGACTTTAATCGGATAGACGAGATGATAATGCCCCTTGTAGTTATGTTCTCTGATCGCTTCCTCAAATGCTTGCTTGATTTCCCCAAGGCGGTGTTTCAGGATGCCGCCGAAGCGAATGAGAACAGGCGTCTGGATCCCTCGCACAACCAGGCGATCCACCAGGTGTTTCAGATCAATAGCCCGCTGGGGGTCCTTTTCCGGATGCACGCACACATGCCCGGCCGGGTTCACGGAAAAATAGCCCTTCCCCCAGCTCTGGACCTCATAAAGTTCCTCGGCATCGGCCACCGTCCAGCGCCGTGTCTGCAAATCAACCTGAAGCATGGGCGTTGTCCCCCCTTAGCCACTCGGAAAGGTTATTTCTACGTGAACCAGGTACCTAAGTGTGCTTACCAAGCATCGAATGAAAGCGGCCTTCACAGCCCTCGGTTGGCAGCCGAAGGATCAACCCCGGTCCCGCATCCCTTGTCCCGCATTCGGCCGGTTTCTCATTTTCTTTCTTTTCCCTTATCACCGTATCCTATTCAATTGCAGCGAAGAGAAAAGGGGGTTGCCAGCAACCGCATCCAGTATGGCGATAATTACGGCGAAAATTCCATCACGGTTTGCTTGTTGATAGGTTAGCGATTTGCCCCAACAAGTCGGAGGGACGCGCTTGTCAGGTCCGCCTTCGGTGGGACGCGGTCGTCACGTCCGCTGCTCGACATTGGATTATCCATCCTGCCTCGGCGGGCACGACAAGCGTATCCCTCCGACTCATCCGCGAGGGAGGACGGGGCAAATGCTGCGGAGCTAGCGGAGAAAACCGATAAAGAAGTTAAACACCCGATTTTCGTCGCCGGGCTCTTCAGACACAGGGAAGCCGAAGTCGAACGCAATCGGTGCCGGCCCCATGGCCGGGATCACCAGCCGCAGACCAAAACCGAGGGAGACACGGTACCGCTGGTCCCATGAATCGATCGTCGGCTCCACCGTGCCCGTATCGCAGAAGATCACTCCGCGAACCATATCATCGGCAGTGATTGGAAACATATACTCTGCCGATGCAAGGACGAGACAATGGCCACCCACGGCAATCCCGTATTCCCGTGGGGATGCGCCACGGTAATCGAACCCCCGCAAACTCGACGTTCCTCCGGCGAAATAGTGATCATACACGGGTGTATCGTCGCCTGTGACAGCAAAACGGCTAGCCAGGCCAAGGACGTGCCGCCCCGATCCATCGGGACGTTGCCGCAAGGCAAAATAGCGGCGGTAATCCAACTCGACCCGGGGATAATCGTATGTCCCTACAACTTGCTCAAAAGCAATCTGGAAGAAGTGACCTTCGGTGGGCAAAAACGAATTATCGCGGGTGTCATGTGTCAAAGCGATTTCAAATCCGTGCAAAATATTTGTGCCCAAAGCCGCCTCGATCGTTGGGGGAATCCCCCAAGGAGTTGAAATCGGATCCGAAATCTGGATGTCCGAACCGCGATAGGCAATTGTGCCTGACAGATCGTGAGTGAACTGGTAACCGAAGACGACCCGGCCCCCAACCCGCTCTTCGAGATACTCGTAGTAGTCGCGGCGATAGTAAAAGCCGCTCAGCCCGAATGTCACGTTCCGATTCATGAAGTACGGGTCTGAAAAACTGATCATGTAGCGGTGAACACGGGAACCGGGAACGGCTTCCAGACGGAACCGTTGTCCGGCGCCCCGCCAGGCCTTCCCTTCCACAATGTCTCGCCAACTCCGCGGCCAGCGGGTCCAATCGAAATTCTGCTCCTCAATGATGGCACTTCCCATCACACCGGCGTCAGAATTGACCCCCACACTGAACAACAACCGCCCGGTGCGTGCCTCTTCGACAAGTGGTTCAAGCGGAAGTTCGAGTGGTATTTCATCGGGCGGACGATCCGAGAAGACAGAAGCATCGCCAGGCAGCGGACGATCGGAAAACACCAGCCGGGACCCCGGCGGTGAAATCGTCTGGGATTCTCCTCGCGCTGCATCGAAGGAACGATCGGTCATGTCCGAAACGTTAACCTGGCCTGCTCCGCCGACGACATTCGATGTTGCCGGAATCACGCCATCCGTGCTTTCATTGGCGGTCAAAGTCGCACTGGCCGGGGCATTGGGTGGAGCATCGTAGATGGCATTGCGAACCGCTTGCGACTCTGACCCTGCCGATATCGTACCGACAGCCGGGATTACCGACGCTGTGTTCCCTTGGTCCGGCTTACGACCCAAAGGATTCGGAAAAACCCACCCCGGCGGCGCCGGAAGGGTGATTCCCCCAGTGCTGTTTTGCCCTCGGAAGACATCTGGTGACGGAGTTGTGTTTGGACTGGTCGCCGGGGCCGGGGAGGTCCCCGCGGCGGGCACGACCTGTCCCGGACGTTCGGCAATGCGTGGTCCTTCAGAACCCTCTGCCATGACGGGCAATTCCGGCGGACTGAAAGCGATCTTGGGCTGTGCCCCACGGGAGGGATCAACCTCGAAAATCTGCGACGCCCGTAACCGTCGTTCACTGGCCCGAATTTCCCGGATATCCGCAATATCACCAGGCGCCAGTGACATCCGGTTGAGGACAGTTGTCACCTGCGTGTGCGGCGATTCACCCTTAATCCGGACGTTGATCATCCCGACCTTGTAGGGACGCCCCTCGTCGATCTTGTACACCAGATCGAGTTCGCCAGGTTCTTCGAGAAATCGGGGATCCGGTTCAACGTCGGCGAAAACGTGACCGATCGAACCATACTTCTCCCGGATCTTGTTGAGATCCGTCTGAAGCTTATTCTGGTCGAAGTAGTCTCCCGGCTTGAGCTCCAGCAGTTGTGTCAGTTCGTCGTTGGAGTACTTCTCGTTGCCGAAGAAGCTGATATTTCGGACCTTGTAGCGGGGACCTTCATCGATCACATAAGTGACATAAACCCATTCCCGACGGGAATCCAACGGATCGGGATAGACCTCGATATCCCGACCGATTCTTGCCCTGAAGAATCCCAGGCCGCGGTAATATGCCGTCAGTCGCTCGACATCGTCGTCGAGCTGCTCTCGATTGAAGAGGCCGCCGAGGAACCAGAACCAGCCGGGCTTGGTCTGAACTTGGGTTCTCAAACGAGCGTCTGTGGCGATGGTATTTCCCACAAAGCCCGTCCAGGCGACCCGCTGGCGGCGGCCCTCATTGATCAGGAAGATCGCCCCCCGGTCGGTCGTCTTGTTACCTTCGATAACAGTCACCCGCGCGCTGGGAAAGCCCTTCTCGTGATAGAATTTCTCCAGTCTCCGTTGGGCTTCATCAACCTGCCAGGTATCCAGGGGATCCCCGGCCTTCAGTCCCGTTTCCTTGGCCAGGCGTTTCTCAGTAAACGCCCGCTGGCCCACGTATTTGACGTAATGCAGAAGGGGTCTTTCCAGCACTTCGAAGACGACCAGCCGGCCCCCGGGGACCTTGGGAGTGTAGGTCTTGATGTCCACGAAACAGCCTGTGCGATAAAGGCGACGGACGTCTTCCTCCAGGAGCTGAACATCGAACGGTCGCCCCGCGCGAGTCTTGATCGACGGCAGGTATTTCTCCCGTGGGAGGTTCTTCGCCCCAACCACCCGCACTTCCACGACAAGTTCCAATTCGGCGTTTGCAGGATCAGGCGAGACCCCGTCATTGGGGAGGCCGCCTTCGGGCTCCACCGTTGCTGGGATCAGCAGCGAGCCGCTCGGAGAACCGGGCATCAAGGGTCCCGGAGTCTCCGCCACGACTGCCGCCGCCCAGAAGATCGTTACGCCTGCAATCAGTAACCCAGTGCGAGATGGCATAAAGTAAAGTTGCGCCGTTTGTATTGACTTTAACGCGCGACACAAGACAATGCGCCGCCCCGGCGGAACAATTACCCGATAATCGGTCGGGTGACAAGATGACTTTTTGGGGAATAGCGAAGCATGCGTCCAAAGGTTGATGCTTATTACCGCCTTGACGAAAAACGCTCGACGGCTCAACATTGATTGTTCGGCCAGCGAGGCCGCTCTGATACCCGTTGGGTTCTTACGAAGCTCTCACCACCTCATGGGTCGCCGTCATGAGTCCCAGCAACAATCGAGTCGATCGCAATGTTGTCAGTAAAATCTTTCGCGAAAAATTCGCGGATGAGCCTCAGGTGATTGCCCGAGGTCCCGGACGCGTCAACCTGATTGGGGAGCACACCGACTACAACGACGGGTTTGTCCTGCCCATGGCGATCGACCGGGCGATTTGGATCGCCCTTCGTCCGAGACGTGATCGCTGGGTTATGGTCCATTTCGCGGACACCAGGCAGTACGGGGAGTTCCACCTTGATGCCCTCCGCAACACTGGGGAAGGCTCCATTGAATACGTCAAAGGGGTGGCCTGGGCACTTCAGGAAGAAGGTTTATTTCTTCGCGGGTGGGAAGGTGTTGTTGTCGGGGATGTGCCCGTGGGTGCCGGTTTATCCTCCTCCGCAGCGTTAGAAGTCGTGACGGCGCGTGTCTTCGCTGCCGTTTCCCAGTTTCCCTGGGACCCGGTGAAGATGGCGATCCTCTCGCAACGGGCGGAAAACCGCTGGGTTGGCGTTCAGTGCGGGATCATGGATCAACTGATCTCAGCTTGCGGCCAGGCCGACCATGCCCTTCTTATTGACTGCCGCAGCTTGGAAACCCAGCAAGTGCCGATCCCATCGACGGTTCGTGTCGTCATTTTGGATACAGGAACACGTCGCGGGTTAGCTGATTCGGCGTACAACGAGCGACGGGCAGCATGCGAACGGACTGCCGACGAATTTCGCGTCAAGGCCCTGCGAGATATTTCTCTGGCCGAATTTGAAAACCGGGCGAGCGACCTGGACGAAACCACCCGAAAGCGTGTCCGCCACGTGATTACCGAAAATGAGAGGACCGTGCGGGCCGCGGAGTCTCTCCGGTGTGGCGACGTGAAGACTTTCGGCCAACTTATGGTGGAAAGTCATTTCAGCCTTCGGGACGATTTCGAGGTCTCCAGCCCCGCACTCGATGCCATGGTTGAAATCGCACGCAGCCAGCCGGGTTGTCTGGGCGCAAGGATGACAGGCGCCGGTTTTGGGGGATGTGCCGTCGCTCTGGTTGATGCCCAGGTCGCCGAAAGCTTTGCCCAAAACGTCGCCGAACAATATCGTCGGCAAACCGGTCACGAGCCGGCCGTGTACATTTCCCGGGCAAGTGACGGTGCGGAAATTGTGGCAGAAGAGTAGCGGAAGAGTAATCGTGTCTCCCGTGGAGGCACCCGCTCCGACCTTCGGAGGGACGCGCTTGTCACGTCCGCCGCGCCGCATTGGATTATCCATCGCGATTCTGCGGGCACGACAGGCGTGCCCCTCCGAATTTGGAGGGACCTGCTTGTCAGGTCCGTAGCGCAATGTTTGATAATCCGTCCAGATTCGGCGGGCGTGACAAGCACGCCCCTCCGAACGGGTGCAACAAGGTGCCCCTCCATTGTGCTTGTCGATTGATGTAATAAAAACCTGAAGCGCGGCTTCTTTTGGCGAAATTGCCCTTAACGACGAGACGCTTTCACCCAATTTCGTTGGTCAATGATGGCCGCTGGCTTTGAGGCACTCACTCGGTGTAATGATCCCATCACGATTGAGATCATACTTTTGGAATTCGCGGAGCTTCTCTTCAGTCCATTTATCGGTGAATTCGGCCATCAAGATCTGCCCATCACGATCGCGGTCCTTTTCTTTGAACCAGGATGGGAGACCGGAGGGTAACCGGTCCCAGGCCGACCGCTGAATAAATCGCTTTGTGCTGACGGGCGTGGCGGATCCCGAAGAAGACGACGAAGACGAAGAGCCTCCCGCTTGTGCAGCCAAGTGTTCTGCAATTTCCTGAAGTGTCAATTCGGAGTTTCCATCTTTGTCCGCCTTACTCCAGTCGCTACCCCGCATTCTTTCCCATTCGTGCTTCTCCAACTTTCCGCTGCGGTTTTCGTCGTATTGACGCATCAGTCCCTCAGCATAACGGCGGATACGTTCATCCAAAGGTTGCGGCGGGGGGAGCGGCTGAACCTGTCCGGCCGACGAACCCGACGAAGATGTTGTTGTCCCCGACGACCCCCCAGAGGTGGTGCCACTTACGCCGGGTGTGCCGAATCCGGGGACCCCAGCGGTTGTCGGAGTGGATGGGCTTGGGGAGCCGAACCCAGGGACGGAAACATTCGGCCCGAACCGCAGGATGCTCGCGCTCTGCTGGGTTTGTGAACTCGAAGATGGGGCTTGACTTCCCGACGAAGGCTGGCCCCCTTGGGACGAGTCACCTCCATATCGTTGCTTATAGTAGTCGATGACTTTTTGACGAATTTCGTCGATTCGAAATCCCTCAGAGATATCCACGCCCGCCCGCTCTTTCATTCTCGAAACCAGGTATTCCCCCATCCGCGACTGGCCGAGTTCGTCCTTGGAGACCATTCCGTCCTGATTAGTGTCCATTTGGCGCATCAGGCCTTCGTAGAATTGGACCCGGCGGTCAATCTCGGGATTGCCCGTGATCGAGGCCTGCGGTGTTGGGGAGCTACCCGGCATCATTCCAGGGGGGCCTCCGAACATGCCGGGCGGGCCTCCACCCATCATCCAAGGGGGCTGAGCCCATCCAATTTGGGACGTTCCTGCAGCCAGACTCCAGCCAGCCGCTACGATCAATAGCAAAGGCCGCTTCATGACGGGTCCCCGATGTTTTAGGCTAACTCCCAATGGACGGTTGTGCTCCTTCGGCATGGCCAATCCATTCATATTCATTTTACCCAGTTTGGGTTGCGTAGCGCGCACTTTCCCCTGAAAACATTAACCGCCAATGGCCGAGGAGGTTCCGCCGAGGGCTGACGCATTCGGGGCTTTAGGTTTCAGGTCGCCTGGCTTTCGCACGACGAAATTGGGGGGGCAATCACGATTCGCCTGTACCGGACAAAAATGGAGAAACCCGCTCGGAGCGTTACGCTTGATTATCCATTTTGTTTCGACGGGCATGACAAGCACGCCCCTCCGATTTGCGCGTCGGCTTGCATGCACATCTGACGGACGCCTGGCTGGCCCGGGAACAATTTTCCGTTAAACTCATGGGTGCTTTTTCTGATCGTCGGGCTATTAAAGAAGGGGGGATGTTGGCAGAAAGATTGGATCAGGTTGTTTTCTTGCTTGGGAGGAAAGCTATGAACATTATCCGGCGGGTTGCATTCTGGACAATGGCTGCTATTCTGCTGGCGGCAGCCGCAGGCTTTTCTAGGGGTTCTGCCGTAGAGCGACCGAACATCCTCATCATGATCACCGACGACCAGCGGTACGACGCGCTGAGCGTGGTCCAGGAGGAGCAGGGCGAACGGGCACGGTTCCCCTGGTTCAAGACCCCCAATATGGACCGACTGGCCGCCGAGGGGGTTCGTTTCCGCAATGCCTTCGTCGTGAATTCGTTGTGTGCACCAAGCCGGGCGGTCATGCTGACGGGGCGGTACAACCACCTCAACGGCATCGCTTCGAATTTCCGTCCTTTTCCCCTGGAGAATATGACTTATGCCAGACTTCTCCAGCAGGCGGGGTACGTAACGGGTTACTTCGGAAAATGGCATATGGACAGTCAGCGAGAACGCCCAGGGTTTGATTTTTTTGCCAGCTTTATAGGTCAGGGCGTCTATTTTGATTGTCCTCTTCTTGTTCAAGGCGAGGAGACCAAGACCCAGGGATGGGTGGACGATGTAACAACCGATTATGCCCTCAAGTTCATCCGCGAACATACGAATCAGAAAAAGCCCTGGCTGGTTGTTCTTGGATTCAAGTCCCCGCACGGGCCGTTCACGCCACCGGAGCGGGCAAAGGACAGGTTTGCCGACTGTCTTGCAAAGCGAACGCCAAACTTTGATGTTCGACCGCCCTATTTGTCCGGAACTC
>Ga0308414_1003250_pt1 | contig 10414 bp, 9 predicted proteins | sample HotsprSampleOS50_FD_205667 | JGI IMG/M metagenome (GOLD analysis project Ga0308414, IMG submission 205667) | Hot spring phototrophic mat microbial communities from Octopus Spring, Yellowstone National Park, Wyoming, United States - 20090730_OS50 ...
CGCGCGCTCGGCACCGTCGAGGTCCTTGATCTTCAGCAGGCACACGCCGGCGTTGCGCATCGCCAGAGCCGGCGTCTCGTAGAGTCGGTTGGCCACGGCGCGCTGGAAGAACTCGACCGACTCGCGCTCGCGCCCGTTCTGGCACAGAAACCAGCCGTAATTGTTGAGGATGCCCGAGTTGTCCGGCTCCAGACGCAGGGCGCGGTTGAAGCTCGCCTCGGCCTCGCGGCGGTCGCCGAGGTCCATGTAGATCAGTCCGAGCAGGCCGTGCGCCGGCGCGTAGCGCGAGTCGACCTGCACCGCCCGTTGCGCTTCTTCCAGCGCGATCGCCAGCCTTCCCTCACGGTAATAATTCGACGCCAGCTCGGTGCGGATCTGGGCGCGTTTGCGCGGCTCCGCTTCGGTCTTGCCGGCATTGGCCGGCACTTCGACACCGCCGACCGTCGTTGTCACCGTCTTGCAGCCGGCCATTGTCAGCGCCAGGAGCGCCACCAGGACCAGCCCGGCTGCCCCGCCCGCCATGCAGCCTCCCTCAGCGCCCCGCCGCCGCCGCCACCGGCGGCAGCCGGCGCGAGGCGCGCTCGGCGCGACGCGTGCGGTCCTTCACCTCGCCGGCGAGCTGGCCGCAGGCGGCATCGATGTCGTCGCCGCGCGTCTTGCGGGTCGTGGTGACGATGCCGGCGTCGATCAGCACCTGCGCGAAGTCGCGGATGCGCGCCGTCGGCGAGCGCGCCAGGCCCGACCCCGGGAACGGGTTGAACGGAATCAGGTTGAACTTGCACGGCACGTCGCGCACCAGCGCGACCAGCTCGCGCGCCTGCGCGAGCGAGTCGTTGACGCCGTCGAGCATCACGTACTCGAAGGTGATGAAGTCGCGCGGCGCCACCCGCAAGTAGCGGCGACAGGCGGCCATCAGCTCGCGCAGCGGGTGCTTGCGGTTGACCGGCACCAGGCGGTCGCGCAGCGCATCATCGGGGGCGTGCAGCGACACGGCCAGCGCCACCGGGCAGGCGGCGGCCAGCTTGTCGATCTGTTGCACTAGGCCGGAGGTCGACACGGTCACGCGCCGCCGCGACAGGCCGTAGGCATTGTCGTCGAGCATCAGCCGCAGCGCCGGCAGCAGCGCGTCGAGGTTCTGCAGCGGCTCGCCCATGCCCATCAGCACGACGTTGCTGATGACGCGCTCGTGCTCGGCGGTCAGGCCTTGCTGCGCGCGCAGCGCGTGCTCGGCCCACCACAGCTGACCGACGATCTCGGCGGTGGTCAGGTTGCGGTTGAAGCCCTGGCGCCCGGTGGCGCAGAACAGGCAGTCCATCGCGCAGCCGGCCTGCGACGACACGCACAGCGTGCCGCGGTCGTCCTCCGGGATGAACACGGTCTCGATCGCGTTGCCCTGGCCGACGTCGAGCAGCCACTTGCGGGTGCCGTCGGCGGAGGTCGAATCGCTGAGCACCGGCGGCGGCGCCACCACGGCGGCGCCAGTCAGCCGCTGGCGCAGCGAGCGGGCCAGATCGGTCATCGCGGCGAAGTCGGCCACGCCACGGCGGTGGATCCAGCGCAGCAACTGGCGGGCGCGAAACGGCTTCTCGCCAAGGCCGGCGACGAAGGCTTCGAGGCCCGCGGCGTCGAGATCGAGCAGGTTGCGCACGGCAGCGGCGCGGTCTCAGCGCGAGTAGATGTGCATCGACGGGAAGAAAAAGGCCACTTCCTGCCGTGCCGTCTCCGGACCGTCGGAGCCGTGCACCGCGTTGGCGTCGATGCTGTCGGCAAAATCGGCACGGATCGTGCCCGGCGCGGCCTTCTTCGGATCGGTGGCGCCCATGAGCTCGCGGTTCCTGGCGATCGCGTCCTCGCCTTCGAGCACCTGCACCATCACCGGGCCGGAGATCATGAACTCCACCAGGTCCTTGAAGAACGGTCGCTCGCGGTGCACCGCGTAGAACGCCTCGGCCTCCTGCCGCGACAGCCGCATCATGCGGGCGGCGACGATCTTCAGGCCAGCGGCCTCGAAGCGCGACAGGATCTGGCCGATGACGTTCTTCGCCACCGCGTCGGGTTTGATGATGGAAAGCGTGCGTTCGATGGGCATGGTTGGAACGATCCCGGGGTCGAGGAGGGGCGTAGCGCCGGCGCGGCCAGCCGGTGCCGGAAAGGCTTGCGCCGGCAGCGGCGGCGACGGCAAAAAATCCAAGAAATTGAATGATTTGCGTCGAATCTTGAACAACGGATGTTAGCACGCGGCGGCAGCCACCGCCGCTGCGGCAAGCGGTCGAGGGCGTGCCTGCCGCCGCGGCGCCGCCACCATGCCGCGCCGTGATGCCGCGGGCATGGCCAGCCGCTCGGAAGCCTTCTGCTGCGAGGCCGACTGCCTGCAACGCTCGCGATCCGCCGCGGCCCCTGCGCTGCGACCGACGCGCCTCCTACTGCCGGATCGGCGGCTGCAGCACGGCGATCGCCTCGACGTGCGACGTGTGCGGGAACATGTTGACCACCCCGGCTGCCTGCAGCGTCCAGCCGCCTTCGTGCGCCAGCACCGCGCAGTCGCGCGCCAGTGTCGCCGGGTTGCAGGACACATAGACCAGGCGCCGCGGCGGCGACGAGGTGGCCACCAACGCCTGCGCCACCGCCAGCGCCCCCTCCCGCGGTGGATCGATGAGCACGCGGTCGATCGCACCGTGCTGGCGGCCCAGCGCTTCCCAGTCTGCGGGGCGCCACTGGAACAGATCGCGCGCGGCGAAACGCACTTGTTCGGCTAACCCGTGGCGGCGCGCTGCGCCTTCGGCCCGCGCCAGCAGCTCGCCGCTGCCCTCGATGCCGACCACCATCGCGCCGCGGCGGGCAAGCGCCAGCGTGAAGTTGCCCAGGCCGCAGAAAAAGTCGACGACCCGCTCACCCGGTTGCGGATCCAGCAGCCGCAACGCGACGCGCACCAGCACTTCGTTGATGCGGTGGTTGACCTGCGTGAAGTCGGTGGGCGCAAACGGCAGCGACAGCCCGAACTCCGGCAGCGGCAAGGCGAGCTCGACCGCATCCGCGTCGGACAGCGGCTCGGCCGTGGCCGGCCCGCCGCTTTGCAGCCAGATCGCCACGCGGTGCTCGCGGCCGAACGCCTCTAGATGCTGCCGGTCGGCCGCCGTCGGCGGCTGCAGCACGCGCAACACCAGCACGACGCGATCACCGGCGCCGACCGCCACCTCCACCTGCGGCAGACGCTCGCGCAGCGACAGCGCGCCGATCAGCGCGCGCAGCGGCAACAGCAGGCGGCTGACGACGGCGGGCAGCACGTGGCATTCGCGCATGTCGGCGACGTAGCTGCTGGCGCGCTCGTGAAAGCCGACCAGCACGCCGCCTTTCTTGGCCACGTAGCGCACCGCCAGCCGGGCCCGGTGGCGGTAGCCCCACGGCGGGCCTTCGATCGGCCGCAGCACGAGCTGCGACTTCAGCCGCGCCAGATGCCACAGCGCGTCTTCGAGCGCGCGCTGCTTGATCGCCACCTGGCCGCGGGGATCGACGTGCTGCATCGAGCAGCCGCCGCAGGCGCCGGGATGCGAGCCGAAGTGCGGGCAGCGCGGCCGCACCCGCAGGGGGCTGTCGTCGAGCACGGCGAGCAGGCGGGCGCGGTCGAACCTGGGCTTGCGGCCGACGATCTCGGCGCGGACGCGCTCGCCCGGCAGCGCCCCGGGCACGAAGACGACCTTGCCCTCGTGGCGGGCCACACCCCTGCCCTCGAGATGGAGCGAATCGATCCGCAGCTCGATGCCGCTCATCGTCACGCCGCCGCGAGTCCGTCGGCCATGCGATCCGGCAAACCCACGCGCGTGGCGGCGATTGCTGGCCATCGCCTCGGCGCCGCGACGGGGACGACGATGCGTTGCCAGCGCCTGCCGCAGCCAGCGCGACCGCCCCTTCACGGCCGCGGCGGCCAGGCCGCGAGAAACTCGCGCCAATGCTCGCTGGCGGCCGCTTCGAGCGTGCGGCGCACCAGCGCCACCTCGGCCGCGTAGGCGCCGTCGCTCAACGCGCCGCGCAGGCGCTGGAAGCGCGTGTAGACGAGGAACGTGTTGACGACGTCGGTCTCGCAGTAGGCGCGGATGCGGGCCAGCTCGCCGCGGCGGTAGGACGACCACACCGAACCGCCGTCCATGTCCAGCTTGCCTGGCAAGCCGGCCAGCCGGGCGATCTCGTCGAGCGGCGCGGCGGCGCGCGGCTGGTACAGCGCCAGCAGGTCCATCAGGTCGAGATGACGCGTGTGGTAGCGGCTGATGTAGTTGTTCCAGCGGAAGTCGCGGTCTTCGTCGCCGAGCTCCCAGTAGCGCGCCGCCGCCACGCCGTGGATCAGCGCCCGATAGTGCAGGACCGGCAGGTCGAAGCCGCCGCCGTTCCAGCTCACGAGCTGCGGCGTGTAGCGGTCGATCAGGCGAAAAAAATCGCCGATCAGCTTCCCCTCTTCGTCCTGCTCGGTGCCGAGGCAGCGCACGCGCAGGCCCTGCTCGTCGCGAAACGCGCAGCCGATCGCCACCACGCGATGCAGGTGAAGCGGCAGGAAGTCCGAGCCCGTCTTCTCGCGGCGCTCGGCGAAGGCCCGGGCCGCGACCTCGTCGTCGTCGGCCGTGGCCCACTGCGGCCGCAGCCGGCGCAGGCCGGCAACGTCGGGGACGGTCTCGATGTCGAAGACGAGCGTGGGCGTCATTGGCCGGGCGGCGCGCTGCCGGGCTCCGAGCGCGCCCTAGCGCGGCGGCAGGTAGTTTAGCGGATCGACCGGCGTGCCCTGGCGCCGGATCTCGAAATGCAGCTTCGGCTCCGTCGTGTCGGTGCTGCCCACCTCGGCGATGCGCTGGCCGCGTTTGACCACCTGGCCCTGCTTGACGAGGATCTGGCGGTTGTGCGCGTAGGCGGAGACGAAGCCGTTGTCGTGCCGCAGGATGACCAGGTTGCCGTAGCCGCGCAGGCCGCTGCCGCTGTAGGCCACCGTGCCGTCGGCCGCGGCGACGACCGGATCGCCCTCCTTGGCGGCGATGCCGATGCCCTTGTTGCGCTTCTCGTCGAACTTCTCCACGACGCGGCCGTTGGCCGGCCAGATCCAGTCGCTGCTCGGCGCCGCAGTCGCCGGTGGCGGTGGCGGCGGGATCGACGCGACCGGGCCAGGCGGACCTGCGTCGCCGGCCGCAGGCACGGCCGGCGCAGTCGCTGGCGGCGTCGCTGGCGGTGTCGCTGGCGGCGTGGCGGCGGCAGGCGCGGGCGCATCGAGCGGCCGCGTGGTGGCCGGCCTGGTGGGCGCCACCGGCACCACGGCGGCCGTCTCCGCAGGCGGCACCACGCGCAGCACCTGCCCGACCTGCAGGCGCGAGGCATCGGCAAGATTGTTCCAGCGCGCCAGCTCCTTCGGGTCGCGGCCGAACGAGGCGGCGATCGCGATCAGCGTATCGCCGGGCTGAACGCGATAGGTGCCATCGGCGGCCGCCACGCGCCCGACCGGCTTGACCGCATCGCTCGTCGCGCTGGGCGGAGTCGCCGCGGGTTGCGGCGCCGCCGCCGCGGGCCGCGGCGGCACCGAGCGATCGGCCACCGGCGCCTCGCGCGTCGAAGTCACCGTGCACGCGGCCAGCAGCGCCGACAGCACCGCCGTGCCGAACGACAGCGCGGCCAAACGCCGGGGGATGCCGCAAATGTGATCCTTCTCTTTCTTCATCAGCCTGTCCCTGGTTTCAAGGGCACGAAACGCACCGCCTCGATCGTCCGTTGGCTGACGCGCCCGGCCGCGTCCTTCTGCGCCACCACCAGCCGCTGCTCGGCCGCGCCGAGCGGCGCCACCAGCCGGCCCCCGTTGCGCAGTTGCGCCAGCCAGGCCACGGGCAGCTCCGCGCTCGCGGCGGCGGCGACGATGCCATCGAAGGGCGGCTGCCCCGGCACGCCGAGGCTGCCGTCGCCGAACACCAGCCGGACGTTCGGCAGCCGCAGCGGGCGAAGGTTCGCCCGCGCCAGCTCGTGCAGCGGCCGCAGCCGCTCCACCGACACCACGGTGCCGAAAAGCTGCGCCAGCACCGCCGCAGCGTAACCGCAGCCAGTGCCGATCTCCAGCACCGTGGCCGCGCGCGGCTCGCGGATCGCCGCCAGCAGCAGCTCGGCGCAGCGCGCGACGATGTAGGGGCGCGAGATCGTCTGCCCATGGCCGATCGGCAGCGCGGCGTCTTCGTAGGCGCGGCTCGCCAGTGCGGCATCGACGAACAGGTGCCGCGGCACCGCGGCCATCGCCGCCAGCACCCGCGCATCGCGCACGCCCTGCTGGCCGATGCGCTCAGCCATTTTCTCGCGCACGCGCTGCGAGGCCAGCGCGGCGCGGCCGTCCTCGGCGGGGCTCAGCTGCGGCCGCGTTGCAGCCATTGCTCCAACATCTCGATCTGGCCGCAGTGGGTCAGGTCGATCTGCAGCGGGGTGATCGACACGTAGCCGTTTTCGACGGCATGGAAGTCCGTGCCGGGCCCGGCGTCCTTCGCCACGCCGGCGGGGCCGATCCAGTAGATCGGGCTGCCGTGGGGGTCGGTGGTGCGGATCACCGGCTCCGACTGGTGCCGCTTGCCCAGGCGCGTGACCTGCAGGCCGCGGATGTCCTGCCGCGGCCGGTTGGGGATGTTGACGTTCAGCAGGATCGGCGACGGCAGCGGGTCGCGGATGAAGCGCATGACCACCTCGGCGGCCACCTGCGCCGCCGCGTCCAAATGGGCGTGGCCCTTTTCCACCTGCGAGAAGGCGATCGCCGGCACGCCGAACAGATAACCCTCCATCGCCGCGGCCACCGTACCCGAGTAGATCGTGTCGTCGCCCATGTTCTGGCCGTTATTGATGCCGGCCACGACGAGGTCGGGCCGCTCCGGCAGCAGCCCGGTCAGGGCGATGTGCACGCAGTCGGTCGGCGTGCCGTTGACGTAGCGAAAACCGTTGGACGCCTCGCGCACCGTCAGGGGCCGGCTCAGGGTGAGCGAGTTGCTGGCGCCGCTGTGGTTCGATTCCGGCGCGATGACGAAGACCTCGCCCAGGCCGCGCATGCGATCGGCCAGCGCCGCCAGACCGGGCGCAAGATAACCGTCGTCATTGGCCACCAGGATGCGCATGGGTGGGCGAAAAAGAAAGGCCGGTGCGCGCAGCGCGCACCGGCCTTGGCTGGCGATCGCTTGGTCGGGGCGGCGGGATTCGAACTCGCGACCCCTTGCACCCCATGCAAGTGCGCTACCAGGCTGCGCTACGCCCCGATCGGCGCGGATTGTACACGGGGGTCTTCACGACTCACCGCTGAGCAGCGCGCGCACGGCGAGCAGTTCGCGCCGAATCTCCTCCGCACTCGGTGGCTGCGGCTCGGCCGGCGCCGTGCGGCGGTTGCCGTTGCGGCCGCCTTCGAGCTTGTTGCGCGCGCCGCTGATGGTGAAGCCCTGCTCGTACAGCAGCTCGCGGATGCGCCGCACCAGCAGCACCTCATGGTGCTGGTAGTAGCGGCGGTTGCCGCGGCGCTTCAGCGGCTTGAGCTGCGAGAATTCCTGCTCCCAGTAGCGCAGCACGTGCGGCTTGACACCGCACAGTTCGCTCACCTCGCCGATCGTGAAGTAGCGCTTGGCCGGGATCGGCGGCAGCACCGCCGGCTCCGTGGGTGCCGGATGGGAGCGCAGCATTCAGGCCGCTCGCGGGCGATGCGACCGCTCAGCCCGCCTGCCGCGAGCGCGAGACGGCTTCCTTCAGCTTCTGGCTGGCATGGAAGGTCACCACCCGGCGCGCCGTGATGGCGATCTCCTCGCCCGTCTTCGGATTGCGTCCCGGCCGCTGCGGCTTGTCGCGCAGCTGGAAGTTGCCGAAGCCGGAGAGCTTGACCGACTCGCCGCGTTCCAGCGCGCGCCGGATCTCGTCGAAAAACGCATCGACCATTTCCTTGGCCTCGCGCTTGTTCAGACCCAGGCGCTCGAACAGCGCGTCGGCCAGTTCCGCCTTGGTCACGGTGTGCGGGCCGACGGCTTCGCCGTTGCCGCCGGCGGCGGCCTGCCCGGACGGATCCGCTGGTCGTTCGTTGCTCATCGCGCTAGCGCCGCAGGCGTGCATTGAATCGGGTGCTCAGGCCCTCGACGACGGCAGCCACGGCCGCCTCCGCCTGCGCCTCCGACAGGGTGCGCTCAGTATCTTGGAGATGAAGTCGGAACGCAAGGCTTTTCTCTTTATTTAACATCGCGTTAGCGCCCACTTCCTCGACTTTGCTTGAAGCCCTGACCGACGGTCGGTACAGGTCGAACAGGCGGAACTGGCGCAGGCAGCGCAGGCGCGCGTCCGCCGCCACCAGCTCGCCGACGACGTCGTAGACCGCCTGCAGCGGCACCGAGTCGTCGAACCACAGCGCCACATCGCGCACCACCTCGGGGAAGCGCGGCACCGGCTGCGGGGCTGGCAGAGGCGCGACCAGCAGCGGCTGCACGTCGACCTCGAACAGCACGGGCGCACGCGGCAGCTCGTACTTCTGCTGCCAGCGCGGGTGCAGCTCGCCGACCCAGCCGATCGGCTCGCCGCCAAGCAGAACGCGGGCGCTGCGGCCTGGGTGCAGCGCCGGATGCGCCGCCGCTTCGAAGCGCACACCCTGCCGCGGCAGCAGGCCTTCCAGATCGCCCTTGACGTCGAAGAAATCCACCTCGCGCGCCGGCAGCGCCCACTGCTCGTCGAAGGCGGCACCGTAGGCGAGCGCGGCCAGCCGATACGGCTGGCGCACGCCGCGCACGGCCAGCGGTCCCTCGCGCGCCTGTGCATCGCGCAGGAACACGCGGCCCAGCTCGAACAGCCGCACCCGCGTCGCCTGGCGGTTGAGGTTGTACTTCAGCGCCGCCACCAGGCCGCCGACGAGGGTCGTGCGCATCACCGCCAGCTGCGCCGCGATCGGGTTCAGCACCCGGATCGGCTCGGCGGCGGCGGCGAAGTCGCGCTCCCACTGCGCGTCGACGAACGAGTAGTTGACGAGCTCCTGGTAGCCGGCGGCCACCAGCGCCTGACGCAGCTCGTGCGGCGAGCGCTGCGACTCGGCGCGGCTGCGCATCAGCGCCGGCGCGCGCGGCGGCTCGGCCGGGATCCGCGCGAAGCCCCACAGCCGCGCCACCTCCTCGATCAGGTCCTCCTCGATCGCGAGGTCGAAGCGGTAAGGCGGCGGGGTCACGACGAAGCGGTCGGCCCGGCGCTCGAACGGCAGCGCCAGGCGGCGCAGCACGTCGGCCATCTCATCGTCGCCGATGGCCAGGCCGAGCACCTTGCGGCAGCGCTCGGTGCGCATCGCCACCGGCGCGCGCTGCGGCAGGCGCAGGACATGGTCGTCGATCGGCCCGACCTGCGTATCCGCGGTGCCGCAGATGTCGAGCAGCAGCCGGGTGAGGTATTCGAGGTGCTCGACGGTGGTCGAGTAATCGACGCCGCGCTCGAAGCGGTGCGCCGCGTCGGTGGTGAAGTTGAACCGCCGCGCCCGCCCCTGGATCGCCTCCGGCCACCAGAAGGCGGCCTCGACGTACACGTTGCGGGTTTGCGCCGTCACCGCCGTGGCCTCGCCGCCCATGATCCCGGCCAGCGCCTCGACGCCGCGCGCATCGGCGATCACGCCGACCCAGTCGTCGACCTCGACCGTCTGCCCGTTGAGCAGCTCGACCGATTCACCGCTGCGGCCCCAGCGCACCGTCAGGCCGCCGGCAACCTTGTCGAGGTCGAACACGTGCGACGGCCGCCCCAGCTCCAGCATCACGTAGTTGGAGATGTCGACCAGCGCCGAGATCGGCCGCTGGCCGCTGCGCTCCAGCCGCTGCCGCATCCACAGCGGCGTCGGCGCCGCCGCGTTCAGGCCGCGGATGACGCGGCCGGAAAAGCGGCCACACAGGTCCGGCGCCAGCACCTCGACCGGCAGGCGCTCGTCGATCGTCGCCGGCACCGGCGCGAACGACGGCAGCCGCAGCGGCGCGCCGGTGATCGCCGCGGTCTCGCGCGCCACGCCGACCACGCTGAGGCAGTCGCCGCGGTTCGGCGTCAGCTTGATGGTGATCCTGCGCTCGTCCAGCCGCAGCGCCTGGCGCAGGTCGCATCCGATGGGCGCATCGGCGGGCAGCGGCATCAGCCCCTCGTGATCGTCCAACAGCCCGAGTTCGCGCGCCGAGCACAGCATGCCCTGCGACAGCACGCCGCGCACCTTCGCCTCCTTGATCGCGAAGCCGCCCGGCAGCTCGGCGCCGACCAGCGCGCAGGGCACGCGCAGGCCGGCGGCCACGTTCGGCGCGCCGCAGACGATGGTGAGCGTCTGGCCGCCGCCGGCATCGACGCGGCACACGGTCAGCTTGTCGGCATCGGGATGGCGCTCGACCGCCAGCACCTGCGCCACGACGACGCCCGAAAACGGCACCGCGACCGGCACGCTTTC
>Ga0308414_1003253_pt1 | contig 10407 bp, 7 predicted proteins | sample HotsprSampleOS50_FD_205667 | JGI IMG/M metagenome (GOLD analysis project Ga0308414, IMG submission 205667) | Hot spring phototrophic mat microbial communities from Octopus Spring, Yellowstone National Park, Wyoming, United States - 20090730_OS50 ...
TGCAATTAGAACTGAGGCAGAGATGTTCGGTTATCCATTGGAGCTATGATTTCCTGCCTGAGGCTCTTGTGTCTTGATGTGTGAAGTTTTATGTCGACTTTCAACATTTCTGGTTCATTGATTACCAAATGCAACTTAAATCCATAGTACCACCCACAAGTGTTCTTTCCCCGCTCAGCAAGCCGCGCACACACTTTCAGCGGTCTGCAAATTTGCTACCCATCGCCTGCATTGTTGCCGTTACCCTCGGCATTATTGGACTACGCCTCCATGCCGATTGACATATTCCTTTCTGCCCAAATGTTTGCCCGAGAGTAGAAAATACTGTTAAGCGGTTAACTCACAAAATTTCAGTGTTGCAGTTGGGCTTTGAGCAAATGCGCCAACTGTTGTAAATGCTTTTGTTGCAGGGCGAGTTTTTTCTCCAGCTCGCTGACTTTGTGTTCCAATTCTGCAATGCGTTTCACCAACTTCTCCTCCTGCTCTGGGTACTGGTACTCCTCGGCAGTGGCTGGGACGGCAATAGCGGGGCGCTTCTGTGCCAGCGTAACGGCTTTTTTGATAGCTTCAAATAGTTCTGTTTTATCGAAGGGTTTGCTAATAAAAACAATATACTTCTCTTCAAATGGCTCTGGAATTTTATCCGTCACCTCTTCCTTTTTGCCAGACATGATAATTAGGGGTATGCGGCTGAGTTCGGGACTTTGTTGCAGGGCCTCATACACCTGAAATCCACTCATCCGTGGCAGGATAAAGTCCAGCATGATCAGCCATGGCACTTCTTTTTTCGCCATCTCAAACCCCTCTACCCCATCCTTTGCCTCAAAAACCACAAAGTTCTGGGCAGGGAGCATATCCTTCACCATGTTGCGGATTACACGGCTATCGTCAATTACCAAAATCTTGCGGGTTGTAACTTGGGTTGCCACTTGCTTCACCTTCCGTATGGGGTATGCTTGTATCACTCTAGCGTAGAATTCTTAGCTTGTCATCTATGCCAAAGCCAGCGTGGTTGCGTGCTAACTTGGGCAGAGCTAGTGAAATTTCTACAGTGCAGAGATTGGTCAAGCAAAAAGGGATTCACACGATTTGCGAAGAGGGACGCTGTCCCAATCGGGGTGAATGTTACGCCAATCGCACGGCGACTTTTTTGTTGATGGGGACAGTCTGCACTAGGCGCTGTGCTTTCTGCCAAGTACAAAGAGGACAGCCCCCCCAACCCCTAGACAGTCAAGAACCCCAACGCATTGCCGAAGCCGTAGAGGTATTGGGGTTGGACTATGTGGTGTTGACTTCGGTGGCACGGGATGATTTACCCGATCAGGGGGCGGGGCATTTTGTGCGCACCATAGAGGCAATTCGCCAAGTTCGCAAATCTGTAAAGATCGAGGTGCTGACGCCAGACTTTCGGGGCGATCGCTCCTTGATTGCCCAAGTAGTTCAAGCGGAACCTGTCTGCTATAACCACAACATCGAGACCGTGCGCCGTCTGCAAAAACCCGTGCGGCGCGGGGCAAGCTATGAGCGTTCCCTGCAGGTGCTGGCAGTGGTCAAGGAGATCAACCCTAACCTCCTTACCAAATCGGGCTTGATGCTCGGGCATGGGGAAACCCTTGCCGAAGTGATAGAGACTTTGGGCGATCTCTACAGGGTAGGCTGTCGTGCTGTAACCATTGGGCAGTATCTACAACCTTCCCTTGCCCATCTCCCCGTACAGAAATACTGGACACCACAAGAGTTTCAAGAAATTGGGGCGATCGCCAAAACCATGGGCTTTACCTATGTCAGTTCTGGTCCCCTAGTGCGCAGTTCCTACCATGCGGGTAAAGAGTTAGCCTAGGCGATAGCCAAAGCCGCGCACTGTAACTAGGTACTTGGGATCGCTGGGATCATCTTCCAGTTTTTCCCTCAGCCAGCGGATATGCACATCCACGGTTTTGCTATCCCCCACAAAATCTGTACCCCAAATTCGCTCCAGCAGTTGCTCCCTTGACCACACCCGCCGTGGCTGGCTCATAAACAGCTCCAGCAGACGAAATTCCTTGGGCGACAAACTCACCTCATCTCCCCGCACCATCACCCGACACTCTTGGGGATACATGGTAATTTCCCCGAACTTGTACACTGCACCGTGGGTACAGTAGTCATTGCGCCGCCTGCGGATCAGGGCGCGACAGCGGGCAATCAATTCCCTAGTGCCAAAGGGTTTACTCAAATAATCGTCAGCCCCCACTTCCAGACCAACTACCCGATCAGACTCACTGCCTTTGGCACTGACCATCAGCACAGGTACACCATTGCCTTCGTGGCGCAACAGCCGACACAAATCCAGCCCGTTGATGCAGGGCAACATCACATCCAGCACAATCAGGTCAATATTGGGGAAACGATTGACCATGCCTAGGGCTGAGTGCCCATCCTCCGCCACCAACACTTCATACCCTTCCTCCCTTAGCGCTAGGGCGATCGCATCGCGAATGGCAGGCTCATCTTCCACCAGCAAAATGCACCCCACAACCTGAGACGGCTGAGATTTGAGCAGTTCTGCGGACAGCATATATCCCCTATTGGTTCCAGCACTCCCATTTTACCCCCTCAAGGGGTGGCTCTCGCTGAAATTTTTAACTTCAGATAATCTTCACATAACCTAAACCTATGCTCCTGCTCAGGTTGCAGAGAGTTAAAAAGAGAGGGGGATTGTCTCAAGACTGATAGAGACTGGCAATTAGGGATTCGTAGCGTTTCATCACCACATTGCGCTTCACTTTTAAGGTCTGGGTCATCATGCCATTCTCCACAGAAAATGGCTCTGGCAAAAAGGCAAAGTTGCCAATGCGGTCATCGGGGCGATAGCCTGGGCGGTTTTTGACCTCCCGCTGTAGTTCTTCGCGGTACAGATTGCGAATGCGCTCACTGTTGAGCAGGTCTTGCACTTCTGCCAATTGCGAATTCGGGGGGATTAGGTGATCTGCTTCAAGGGCTGAGAGATTGGGTACAATCAGGGCGCAGAGAAATTTCTGATCCTGTCCTACTAGCATAATCTGATCGATGTACTTGCTCCGCAGACAGGCATTTTCGATCGCCTCAGGCTCGATGTTTTCCCCATTGGTCAATACAATCGTGTCCTTGGCACGCCCTGTGATGATCAGATCGCCTTGGGGGGTCATCCAGCCCAAGTCCCCTGTGTCAAACCAGCCTTCAGGGTCGATCGCCTTGGCAGTGGCTGTCTCATTTTTGTAGTAGCCCTGCATTACTTGGGGACCCCGAATCAAGATCAAGCCCTGCTGACCGTAGGGCAGATTTTGGCGTGTCTCTGGGTCGACAATGCGAGTTTCTGTACCCAGCAAGGGCTGACCATCGGCATAGCGCAGGTTGCGCCACGGACGGCGCACATGGGTAATGGGAGAAGTTTCTGTTAAGCCATAGCCTCCCAGAATTTCTATGCCGATAATTTCATAGAAATCTTCCAGATGCTCGGCAATGGAGCCACCGCCGCTGACAATAAATTCAAATTTGCCCCCCGTAGCGGCGCGGATTTTGCGGTAGACTAGGGCATCACCTAGTTTGTGGAATAGCCAGAGGGAAAAAGCAGTGATCCCCGCTCCAAGGCGTTGCATGGGGGTAGGGTTGAGATTGTATAAATCCAGCTTTTGCCAAGTGCGCTTTGCTTTGATGTAGCGATCGCTCAATTTCAGGAAAAACTGCACCAGTTTTTGCTTCCTTTGCGGCTGTTCCCGCAGATTCTTTTGAATGCCCTCATAGATAGATTCCCAGAGCCTCGGCACTGCCACCATGTACTCAGGCTTGAAGGTGGTCAAATCCTTTTTGATGGAGCGCAAATTGGTATAGACCTGCGTTGCCCCTTGAGCTAGGGAGAAGTATTCAAAACTGCGTTCGTAGCTGTGCCATGTGGGCAAAATGCTCAGCGCCTTTTTGCCTGCTTCTATAGGACGGTTTTTGATCACCTCAGGGGCGGCAGTGACTTGATATAGTAGGTTGCCATGGGACAGCATCACCCCTTTGGGATTGCCTGAAGTGCCAGAGGTATAGATCAGGGTAGCTAGGGTGTGGCGGGTGATGGGAGGATTGCCCAAGTCTTGATCCTTGCCTAGCTCCAACACCTGCTTAAAATTGTAGCCTCCCTCGGGTGCAGGCTCATCCGACAGCAGAATGACCAAGCGGATGGGCAACTGCTGGAGTTCAGGCAGGAGTTTTTTGTAGGTGGCGAGGTTTTCAGCCACTAGGGCAACACTGTCGCTGTGTTCTAGGATATACAACAGTTCTTGGCGCTCCGCTTGGGAACTGCGGGTAGCATCCACCGCCCCGATCGCCAAAATGCCCTGATCTGCCACAAACCAGCGGGGGGAATTGTCAGCAATCAAGGCTACCTTGTCTTGAAACTGAATACCCAGCGAGCGCAACCCTGCCCCAAATTGGGCGATTTGTTGCAATAACTCCCTAAAAGTCAGCTTCACTTCAGGATTGGCATGGGGATCGTGGAGTGCCACTACATCAGGATAGGCTTGGGCAGTTTTTTGCCAGACCTGCCAGAGGGACTGGGCGTTGCTGTGGTCAAGGATTTGGTTTTTACTCATTACCTTACTCCAAACTACGGCTGTACCATTCAGTTTCTCCTTTGGCTAACTCAATCGTGGCACACCTTGTGACAGTTTGCCAACTGACAGCACCAGTATTGGCTGTCCCAAGCAATGGGGAAATTCGACACAAAACTTTACATACTGTTTACATGCCAAGGGACAAGAGGCTCTGGCAGGAAACCATAGCTCCAAAAAACGCTGTATTGTCTGAGTTCTTTGCAGAATTGCACTAGTTGTGCAATCTAGTTTCAGGTGCATCTTTAGCGAACTTCTGTACCAACTCTAACACAAAAAACATAGCTGGCAAAGCTAATTCTCTTTCTAGGTGTAGTGATGGTTTTTAGCTCTCTCAATAGAGCGATCGCTCTTTGTTCAGAACTCACAAACTAAGGTTAGTGGGATTTGGAATTAAATTTTTTCCCATGTTTTTCTCTTGTTAGCTGTTACTGCATATGGATTGCATGACAGCTGGAATCTTCTAGGGAGAACTCGCAATTTTGCCAAGTAATTGTTGGCGCAGTTGCTTGATGCGATCGCGATAGATGGCGGCTTGTTCAAATTCTTGTTTTCTAGCAGACTCCTTCATTTGCTGTTCCAACTGTTCAATTAGTTGGGGAATTTCATCTAGAGGGATGGAGTTTCTGTGATTTACCACATACTCTATCTGCTGTTCATTGAGACGGCGGGAAATGGCAAGAAAATTGAGAATGGCATTGTCTGAGCGCTTCACCACTGGCTGGGGGGTGATGCCGTGCTTCCGATTGTATTCCATCTGTATCTGCCGCCTGCGGGCTGTTTCTGCGATGGCTTTCTGCATACTATCTGTCAGGTGATCGGCATACATGATTACTTGTCCATTCACATTTCTAGCCGCTCTGCCAATGGTCTGAATTAGCGATCGCTCTGCTCTGAGAAATCCTTCCTTATCTGCATCGAGAATGGCAACCAAAGACACCTCTGGCAAATCCAAACCCTCCCTGAGCAGATTTACCCCAATCAACACATCAAACTCCCCTTCCCTTAGAGCTTGCAGAATTTCAATGCGCTCGATAGGTTTGATGTCCGAATGGAGGTAGCGCACTTGAATCTTGCGCTCTTGGAAATAGTTAGTCAAATCTTCTGCCATGCGCTTGGTCAGGGTAGTAATCAGCACCCGTTCCTTAGCCGCTATGCGCTTGCGAATTTCGCCGTAGAGATCATCCACTTGCCCCGCTGTGGGTCGCACAAAAATTTCGGGATCGAGTACACCTGTGGGACGGATGATCTGCTCTACCACCTGTTCTGAAACTTCCAGTTCCCAATCCCCGGGGGTGGCGGAAACGAAAATGCACTGATTGACCTTTGCCCAGAATTCTTCAGCTTTCAAAGGACGGTTATCTGCCGCCGAGGGCAAGCGAAAACCGTGCTCAATCAGAGTCATTTTCCGAGAGCGATCGCCGTTGTACATTCCCCTGATCTGCGGCACAGTCACATGGGATTCATCCACTACCAACAGCCAGTCATCCTTGGGGAAATAATCCACCAAACAGGCGGGCGGTTCTCCTGCTTTTCTACCTGAGAGATGGCGGGAGTAGTTTTCAATGCCATTGCAAAAGCCTACCTCTCTCAGTAGTTCCAGATCATAGCGAGTGCGCTGTGCCAGCCTTTGGGCTTCAATCAGCTTGTTAGCGTTGATCAGCTCCTCTAGCCTTTCTGCCAGCTCCTGTTGAATGGCATCACAGGCAACCTGCAAGCGCTCCTGCGGGGTGACAAAGTGCCGTGCTGGATAGATGTTGACACTTTCCACAGTCTGCAAAATTTCTCCCGTTACGGGGTCAATGTAACGGATGGCTTCAATCTCATCGCCAAAAAATTCTATCCTGATCAGGCGATCTTCATAGGCAGGGCCAATCTCGAGAATGTCCCCTTTGACGCGGAATTTCCCCCTTCCCATTTCCACATCATTGCGCTCGTACTGGATACTGGCGAGAGCGCTGAGTACCTGTCGCTGGTCACAATTCGTTCCAATTCTGAAGGAAATGGATGCTTTGAGATATTCTTCGGGAATACCCAAACCGTAGATACAACTGATGGAAGCCACCACAATTACATCCCTGCGCTCAAATAGGGAACGGGTGGCGGAGTGGCGCAACATGTCAATTTCATCATTGATGGAAGCAGTTTTCTCAATGTAGGTGTCGGTGACGGGAATGTATGCCTCGGGCTGATAGTAGTCGTAGTAGGAGATGAAATACTCCACCGCATTGTCAGGGAAAAACTGGCGCAACTCATTGCATAGTTGGGCGGCAAGGGTTTTGTTGTGAGCAAGGACTAGGGTAGGCTTGCCATACTCAGCAATTACATTGGCGATGGTCATGGTTTTGCCTGTGCCTGTGGCTCCCAACAAGGTCTGGAACCTCTGCCCCGATCGCAGTCCTGCCAACAACTGAGCGATCGCCTTGGGTTGGTCGGCGCTGGGGGGCCAAGGGGTTTTAAGCTGAAAGGCGGGCATATTCAAGACTCCAACTACTGCTGTAAGGTTTGGGTTTGGCAAATACCTTGCTGTTCGAGCAAGTAGCCAAGGCATTAATGTCTCTGGTGCAAGAGCTTTGTATTTGAAAGAAATATACCACCTGTCCACCTGACAAAATTTTCCCCCCTGCCATTAGTTTGTGCTAGGCAATAGGGGCTATGATCTTCCATAACCTGTGGAGATACCGCTGTGAGTACCAACCTTGCCAAACTGAAGGAAAAAGTTGAACGCTATCTCAATCAAAGAAGTTGTAGATCGCTATGAAGTGGTGGTGGATTCCTATCGTGTGCACTATGGCAGTACGGTGATATCCATTGAGCCTGAAGTGTGGAATGAAGAACAAGATTCCATGCGCTTGATTCCGTGGTCTTGGTCGGAGTGAAGCGCACGGGTAATGAAAAGATGTTTGAAGAACTGTCCCAACTGAATGATACCTATCGCTTTGGCAAATTCTATTGGACACCCACCGATGACGATGAAGGAATTATTTTCATAGAACAACAGATGCTGGGGGAGTTTGTGGATTTTGAGGAATTCAAGCAAGTCCTAATCTCCCTTGCCTTTGCCGCCGATGAAGTGGACGATCAGCTACAGGCGAGATATGGGGGGGAACGCTGGGTTGATTGTGAGCAAAATAAAAGCCAATGAAGGCTAGGACTGCCCTAGAGAATGGTTCACTGTTTCAACTAGGAGTAGTTTAATAGGCACTGCTTGGGAATGTGAGATAAAAAGGGGCTGGGTGCTCTGGGGAAACCCTTTTCGTTTTTGAGATAGCTGGAGAGAAAAGCGAACTGCTTGGCGCGGGTCAGTGCTACATAAAAGAGTCGTTTTTCCTCTTCTTCTCGCCCCTCTTCTATACTCTGGGCGCTGGGGAATTCTCCTGCTACCAGTCCTGCAATGAAAGCGGCATCAAATTCTAGCCCTTTGGACTGGTGAACAGTAATGATAGGAAGACGGTTTTCTAGTTCCGCTAGGCGATCGATGTTTTTCGCAAGGGCAGAAAATTCCAGCAGGTTGCGTAGAGATGTGAGAGGGTCATGGTCGGGGTTGTCGCGATCGCTGAAGGTATGGCACAGTTCCTTTAGGTTGGCTACTCGCTGGGGTTCTTTGCCGTAGTAATCATAAAGCCCTGACTCCTGTAGGATTTTGTCCAGCAATTGGGCAGGACGGTTAAACATCAGAGCATCCCGCCACCCTGCCAGTTTTTGGGCAAGGGGTTGGAAGTGATCGGCGTAGGCTTGGGTCAAGGAGCGGCGCGCTGGGGCAGTGCGCTCTAGCTCGGGCATGATGGTCTGCAAAAGCTCGAGGGTGGCTCTGACATCGTCCATTGCCCTATGGGTAGATTGGGTGGGCAGGTGATAATGCTGGCACAGGGTTTCTAGCTTGTAGTTGGGCACCTGCGGCGCTAGTCTGAGGGTCAGGTTCCAAGTGTCTTCCCACGGGTAGCGAGTGAGGATGATCTTAGCGCGGCGGGCATGGGCGGTAACCATAGCCACATCGAAGCCCACATTGTGTCCTACGAGTATTGCCCCGCGGGTGAATTCGCTGAATTTGGCAAATACTTCCTTGGCGGGCTTGCCGTGTTTTTGCAAGTGGTCATCACTGTAGCCATGAACCCATCGGGAATCCCCCACGGGTTTGGTATTTTGGATGAACTCGTTGAATACCCCTGTGGCTTTGCCCTCTTGCAGAGTGATCGCCGCAATTTCCACCACCTCATCTTCTGTGGGGGACAAGCCTGTGGTTTCCACATCGAACACTACCACCTTGCCCCTACGGAAGCGATCGCACAGCCGCGCTATCGGTTCCCCATAGGTGAAAGTATCCAACTGGAGCAGGTCGCTGAGGTGCATGCCACAGGTTTTGCCTTCTTCCACGATTTTTTCAATGGTTTTTTCGCCAATACCACGGCTGGGGCGTGCTAATACCCTGCGGGCAGACCTACTGTCTTTAGGGTTGAGCAGTAGTTTGAGATAGGCGAGAGCATCCTTCACTTCTTGGCGTTGGAAAAATTCGAAACTCTCGATAGTGATACAGGGCAGTCCCGCCTGTTCCAAAGTGGAGGCAATTCTTTGACTGCGGTAGTTGGTGCGAGTGAGTACTGCCATGCGATGGTAGGGAATGCCATGGTCTTGGTGTAGGGCTTTCGCTCTCTGGGCGATCCACAGTCCTTCTGCCTGTTCATTAGGGGCGTCGAAGCGCTCTAGGGGGTGTCCCCCTACAGCTTGGGGATGGGATTGACAGGCAGTGAAGCGCTGGGCAAAACACTGGGCGAAGCCATCTGCCGCCTCTAGGAGTTTTTTGGTACTGCGGTAGTTGCGCACAAGGGAGTACCTGACGGGCTGAAAATCTCTAGTAAACTCATCAATTAACTTGCTAGGGTCGGAGCCACGCCACTCATAGATGGTCTGATCTAGGTCGCCAATAAAGGCAAGATTGCGTGTGCGGCTTGCTAACTGCTTGAGAATTTCATACTCGCAGAGATTGGTATCCTGTACTTCATCCACCTGCACTAGGTCATATTTGTTTTGCCAGCGATCGCGCACCTCTTGATCCTGTTGAAACAGCAGGCGGGTGTACCACACCAAGTCATCGAAGTCGAGGGCATGGTTTTGGCGCAGTTGCTCTTGGTAGGCGATGGCGATGGGAGCTTGTGCTTTTAGTACACTTTGAAACTGTTCCTGAAGGGAAGAGGGATCACTACTGCGTTCTTTGCACAGCGCCAGAGCGCCCAACAGGTCTTTGGCATCTTTTTCTGACTCTATGCCCAGTTCCTTGAGCAGTTCCAAACGATCCTGATCGTCATACACCACGAAGTCCTTAGATAAGCCTGCTGACCCCGCCTCTAGGCGCAAAATATGGGCACAGAGAGCGTGGAAAGTTTTGACAGTAATTTTGCCCGCTTGCTGGGGTAATTTCTGCCTGAGGCGATCACCCAGTTCTCTGGCGGCACGGTTAGTAAAGGTGAGACAGAGCATTCTCTCGGGATTAAAGCCCTGCGCCACCGCATGGGCAAGCCTTTCCGCTAGAACTGTAGTTTTACCCGTGCCTACGGGAGCTAAAGCCAACACTGCTCCCTGAAGATGAGAGACGATCTGCTGTTGTTCTGCATTTAGCTCAGCCAAAGCCATGGGTGCTCTCCCAACTGCCCGCCCCCCAATCATACCCTAGGTTTGGCAATTACTGATACATTTACGCTGAACTTTCCTGTTCGCTTGCGTGGCGTAGCCACACATTACTGCTCAAGAAAGCAACGATTGCATCCTGCCCATCACTGGACAAGAAGGCGGTATCCCG
>Ga0308414_1003257_pt1 | contig 10403 bp, 10 predicted proteins | sample HotsprSampleOS50_FD_205667 | JGI IMG/M metagenome (GOLD analysis project Ga0308414, IMG submission 205667) | Hot spring phototrophic mat microbial communities from Octopus Spring, Yellowstone National Park, Wyoming, United States - 20090730_OS50 ...
GCGCGGCCTCGAGCCATCGCTCGGCAACCAGATCGAGACCATCTTCCACATCCTGTTGAACGGCGGCGCGCAGATGATCTACCACTCGATGAGCGACATCGACATCGAGCGCATCCTCCGTTATCCGAACACCGCCATCGCCAGCGACGGCGGCGTGCGCGTCTTCGGCGAAGGCATGCCGCACCCGCGCTCCTACGGCACCAATGCGCGCGTGCTTGCCGAATACGTGCGCCAGCGTGGCGTCCTCACGCTCGAAGATGCCGTCCGCCGCATGACCTCCCTGCCTGCGCGCACCTTCCGCTTCCGCGACCGCGGCCTCGTGCGCGAGGGCTTCGCCGCCGACCTGCTCGTCTTCGACCCCGCGCGCGTCCAGGACAAAGCCACCTACACGCAGCCTCACCAGTACAGCGAGGGCTTCGATTTCGTGCTCGTCAACGGCGTCGTCATGGTCGACAACGGCGTTCTCGCCGATGCGCGCGGCGGCCGCATCCTCCGCCACCGCCCCGAACCCGCCCAGCCATGATCAGCCTCGTCCGCGCCGGCAAGCGTTTCGGCCCGAAAGTCCTCTTTGAAGACGTCACCTGGCTCATCACGCCGCAGGACCGCGTCGGCCTTGTCGGCGCCAACGGCACCGGCAAGACCACGCTCATGCGCATCCTTGCGGGCCTCGACACGCTCGACTCCGGCGAGTGCGCCGCGCAGAAGGGCATCACCGCGGGCTACCTGCCGCAGGACGGCCTCCAGCTTTCCGGGCGCACCGTGTTCGAGGAGTGCCTCTCCGTCTTCGACCGCCTCCGCGACATGGAACGCGAAATGGAGCGCACGCTCGAACGCCTCTCCACGCTGCCGCCGGACGATCCCGAGTATCAGGCCGCCAGCAGCCGCTACTCCTGGCTGGAGGCGCATTTCCGCAACATGGACGGCTACGCGCTGGAGGCCAGGGTCGGCACGGTGCTCACGGGTCTCGGCTTCCCCAAGGAAGACTGGACGCGCCGCACCGAGCATTTCTCCGGCGGCTGGCAGATGCGCATCGCCCTGGCCAAGCTCCTGCTCGAGCAGCCCAACTTGCTGCTGCTCGACGAGCCCACCAACCATCTCGATCTCGAAGCGCGCAACTGGCTCGAGGACTACCTCAACTCCTACCCTTACGCCTTCGTGCTCATCTCGCACGACCGCTACTTCCTGGATGTCACCGTGCGCAAGATCGCCGAGCTGTGGAACAAAGGGCTCCACTTCTACTCGGGCGGCTACGAGTCCTATCTCAAGCAGAAAGAGGAGCGCCGCCGGCAGTTGCTCGCCGCGTGGCGCAACCAGCAGGAGCGCATTCAGCACCTGGAGGCGTTCATCAACCGCTTCCGCTACAAGGCCACCAAGGCCAAACAGGTGCAATCGCGTATCAAGGAGCTGGAAAAGATCGAGCGCATCGAGATCCCGCCGGAGGAAGAGACCATCCACTTCTCCTTCCCCCAGCCCAAGCCCTCCGGGCGCATCGTCGCCGAGTTCGCCAACGTCTCCAAAGCCTACGGCTCGCGCCTCGTGCTGCGCGACGTGAACTTCCTCATCGAGCGCGGCGAGCGCATCGCGCTCGTCGGCGTCAACGGCGCGGGCAAGTCCACGCTCATCCGCATGCTCGCCGGCGCCGAGCCTCTCACCTCGGGCGAATACCGCCTCGGCCACAACGTCCAGCCCGAGTACTTCGCCCAGGACCAGTACAAAGCCCTCGATCCCGATGCCCGCCTGCTCGACGACCTGATGAGCGTGGCCAACGGCAAAACCATCACCGAGCTGCGCACGCTGCTCGGCTGCTTTCTGTTCACCGAGGACGACGTCTTCAAGACCGTGCGGGTGCTCAGCGGCGGCGAGCGCAACCGCTATGCGCTGGCGCGCATGCTGCTCAACCCGGCCAACTTCATGCTGCTCGACGAGCCCACCAACCACCTCGACCTGCGCGCCAAGGACGTGCTGCTGGAAGCCCTGCGCGCCTTCTCCGGCACGCTCGTCTTCGTCAGCCATGACCGCTATTTCATCGACCAGCTCGCCACGCGCGTTTTCGAGATCGAAGGCGGCTGCGTGCACGTCTATCCGGGCAACTACGAAGATTACCTCTACCGCAAACAGGGCGGCGCCGCGCCTGCCCCGCCGCAGCCGCCGCCCGAGCCGGCGGCCGGCTCTCCGGCGGAGCCTCAAGCCTCGGCCGAACCCGCGCCCCGCGCGCGCCGCCTCAACCCCATGAAGGTCAGGCAGCTCGAACAGCAGGCGGCAGAGCTCGAAGAAACCGCCGCCCGGCTCGAGCAGGAGATCGCCGAACTCGAACTCTCCCTCCAGAACTTCGTCAGCGCCGAAGAGTCGCGCCGCCGCGCGGAACAGATCGAAGCCCGCCGCCGCGAGCTCGACCAGACCCTCGCCGCGTGGGAACAGGTCTCGCTCGAGCTCGAGCAGGTCAACTGAAACCGCCGCGCCCCTTCACCGCCCGAAGGCAAACTCCTCCCGCAACACTCTGCCCTGCGCGTCGATCAGAAAGGTCACGACAAACGCGTTGCCTTCTGGCGGGCCGAAGCGCAGATCGGCAATGCGCACCAGAGTGGCCCCCTCCGGATCGGGCGCCGGCGTCACCGACCACGACGCCGCCTGCGAGAAATGGAGAAACACGCGTCCCGTCTCCGTCGCCGCAATCGCCGGCAGAAGCCTCTCCACCTCCGGCTTGTAAAACGTCGCGCCGGCTTCCGGGTCGAACGGCTTGCCGATCACCACCGGCACAAGCCGCCACGCGGACCGCGTCTCCACGACGCCTGTCCACTTCCACGGGTTGCCCGGCGAGGGCGCGGCCAGCACGCGCCGCGGAGGCTCGCCGCCATAGACCCGCGCGTTCAGTTGCCCGACCGCCTGCTCGTGCAGCAGCGCCCTCAGCCCCACTATCGCTGCAAAGCCCGCCAGCCCCGCCCATGCCATGCCCCGCCCCGGCGATTGCCGGAACCCGATCTCCGTGTACACCAGCCGGGCCAGCATCGGTCCCAGCACGCACACCAGCAGGACCGCCCACACCCACACGTCCACGATGAACAGCAGGTCCAGGTGATGCCACCGCTCGCTGAACGGTGTCCAGATCCGGACGCCGTAGACATTGAGCAGATCGAGCAGCGGGTGCGTCAACGCCGCGGTCAGCGAGACCAGGTACGCGCGCAGCCACGTCCGCCGGTTCGGCGCGCCCCGCCGCCGCGCCAGCAGCCACCAAATCGGCAACGGCAAGGCTGCCACCAGCGGCAGCCACACAAGCGAATGCGTGAAGCCGCGGTGATAGTGCAGATAACAGATCCAGCTCTTTGCCCCCGTGACAATGTCAATATCGGCGAAATTGGCCGAAATCACCGCCAGCGCCGTGCCGTACGGCACTCCGCGCGCAAGCCCCGTGCGCGCCAGCAACACGCCGGTGAGCGAGTGCGTGAGATTATCCATGCAGCTCCACGGCGTAGACCTGCGGGCGCCCGCTGCGGTCGCTGGTGAAAATCGCGTAGCGCTCCCGGGGCGAGAACGAAGGGTGCGGATGCGTGTACTGCGGTCCGTACACCGTGTCTGCCGCATTCTCCATCCAGCTCAGCGTTTCCCCCAGCGCCGCGCGCGCGGCGGCAAAATCCTCCGCCAGCGCGTAGCGGGACTTGGCCCACTGCGAGCCGCGGTTCGAGCTTCCCGGCATGGCCACCAGGCGCTGCTGTCCGGTTTCGGCGTCGATCAGAAACATCCCGCGGTCCGGGTGGTTCGTGTCGCACAGGACCCGCGCGCCCGCGCCGTCCGGCGCAATGTGCCAGGCGTTGCATTCGCAAATCCGCCGCCGCTCCCGCGTCGTCCAGTCCATGCGCCACAACGCGAACGGCCATTCCACATAGATCAGATCCCCTGTGCGCCCCAGGAAAGTCTCGTGCACGACAAACTCCTCGTTGCCGTGCTCATACAGGCATTCCAGCCCTGTGCCGTCGCGCCGCATGCGGTGCATCCGCGGCGCCGGGTCGGCGGCGAACTCGATCCACTCCGGCTCCAGCGGGTGAAACTGCGGATGAATCACTGTGCGCGGAAACCGGTGGAAGGCCCAATCCCGGCCATCCGCCCGCCCGGTGGCGACGCCCGCCTCCGCGCCGATCTTCGCCGCCGCCGTGAGCCACTCGCCGTCTGCTGAAAGAGACACCTCCCCGAACTGCGCCCCCGGCATCTCCGCCACCGCGCGTTCTTCCAGCGTGTCCCGCCGGATCTCCCATATCGAGCCGCCCCGGACGAAAAACACACGCTCGCCGTCCGGATGAATCGCCGGCGAAAACGGGTGGATCGCCTCGCCGTCCGTCCACTGCCGGATCTCGCCCTGCGGGAAAGGCTCGACGGAATAAAGCTGCCACGCGCCGCTGCGGTTGCTCGCAAAAATCAGCGCCTCCTCGTCCGGCGTCATCGACGAATTCAGGAAATACGTGTGGTGGTTGATGCACGCGGCCCCTGTCAGCCGGTGCACGCGCGCGCCGGTGCCGGCGTCGGTTTCAAGCGAGTGCTCGGATGGAAAGCGTTCGCCCTTCATTTGCGAAATATCAGGATATGCTGCCACGGCAGGTCGTTCAACACGCGGTCGAACGCGAACCCCTCCGGTTCCACTTCCTGCCGCGCCTCCGCGATGCTCATCTTGTGCTCCTCGCGGATCGGCACCCGCGGGTCTTCTTTGCGGAATTCAATCAGCACCAGCCGCCCGCCCGGCTTCAGCGCTTCCCGGATGCGCCGCAGCATCTGCTGCGGGTAGGCCAGCTCGTGATAGACATCCACGAGCAGCGCCAGATCCACGGACTCGCGCGGCAGCCCGGGGTCGCTCTCGCCGGCCAGGATTGCCTCCACGTTGGACAGCTTCTTCCGCCGGATCCGCTCCTCGATCAGGCGGATCATCTCCGGCTGAATTTCTGTCGCATACACCTTGCCCGCAGGCCCCACCGCCTTCGACAGCAGCTCCGTGTAATATCCGGAGCCGGCGCCGATGTCGGCGACCGTCTGGCCGGGCTGGATCTTCAACAGCTTCACGGCCAGCGAAGGCCGCTCCTCGATCTCCCGCTCGGCCCGTTCCAGCCACGGCGCGCCGGCTGCGCCCATCACGGGCGCGATCAGCCGCCCGCTCACCGGGTGCCGCAGTGTTTGCGCCTGGCAAGACGCGGCGGCCAAAAAGAGAATTGCGGCCGTCAATTGCATGGGCAGGGGTTTTAAGATATCTTTCACATTGACACAGATTCGGAGGCAAGACGAATGTACGCATCTTTTCGGCCGGTCACCGGAATTGGAGCGTTGCTGGTTATTCTGGGCGCGGCGGCCTGCGGGCCGCGCGCAGCCGACACCGTCCACCCCATGGGCGCCCCCGTCACTGTCGGCGACCTGAGCTACACCGTCTACCACACGGAATGGCGCGACGAGCTGCAGACCGACGCCGGTCCCCGCAAGCCGCAGCACCGCTTTCTCCTGGTCACGGCCAGCATCACCAACAATGGGCCCGAGGATCTGGTGGCGCCGCTGCTCGCCGTCATCGATAAAGACGGCCGCGAAACGCTGGAACTCGACAAAGGCGATGGCGTCGCCCAGTGGCTCGGGTTGATCCGCCGCGTGCGCAGCACGCAAACCGAAACCGGCGTCATGGTGTTCGATGTGCCCCCCGGCGATTACCGCCTCCGCCTTTCCAGCGGCGGCGACGTCGATCAGGAGCGCACCGCCCTCGTCAACCTGCCCTACCGCGTCGAGGCGCCCGAGAGCCGTCCCGCCGTCGAGCCCCAGATGCCTCCGGCGCAATAAGGGCGCACAATAGAGGCGTGGGCTGGATCGCGTGCCTGCTGCTGTCGGCCGCGCTGGCCGACCCGCCCCCGGCCTCCCGGCTGGCCGTCACGGGTGTCACCCTCCACTACCGCCAGGAGGACGGCCCCGCCATCAGCCCGTCTTACGAATACCGCTCCGGCGAGCTGCTCTACCTCAGTTTCCGCATCGCCGGTTTCCGCGCCGTCAAGGATCGCGTCGATCTGCGCTGGACCCTCTACGCCACCGATCCGGAGGGCCGGCTCCTCGAACCCCCGGCCAACGGCGCCATCAAGGTGGAGCTCGCCTACGAGGACAAGAACTGGCTGCCCCGCGTCCAGTACACGCTCGCCCTCCCCGGCCAGTTGCCCCCGGGAGAATACCGCATCAAAATCCGCGTCGCCGACGAACTGGCCCAGGCCAGCGCGGAGCACGACGTCCCCTTCCGCGTCGGCGGCAAGCCCTTCCCCAACGTCAGCGCCTTCAGCGTGCTGAACCTCGCTTTCTACAGCGACGAGGCGGATCCGGAGCCGATGGCCGATCCCGTCTACCGCGCCGGGCAGATGCTCGTGGCCCGCTTCCAGGTGGCCGGCTTCACGATCGGCGACAAGAACCGCTTTTCCGTCAGCTACGGCCTCAAGGTGCTCAACACGCAGGGAGACGTCCTCTTCGTCCAGGATGAAGCCGCCGGCGATGAAGGCGAGCCCTTCTACCCCAGGCGGCTCCTCAACGGGACCCTCACCCTCGGCATCACGGAAGGCGTCCAGCCCGGCGAGTATGTGCTCGCCGTCGCCGTGCTCGACAAACTCGCCGGAAAAACCGTCGAGGCGCAAGGCAAATTCAAAGTCGCAAAAGACTCCGCGTCCGGAAAAAACAAGCCGCCTTTCCTGCCCGCCCGCGGCGCCGGAGCGCTCACTTCGGAAAGCCCGCGCCGTCCAGCCCCGGAATCAGACGCAGTGCGTTCCTGTAATACAGCTTCTTGAGCACCTCGTCCGGCAGCTCCAGCCCGTACATGGCCCAGAAGGCATGCCGCCGCCGGTAATACGGGAAATATTCGTCCGCCGTTTCGAGCACGCGGAAATAGGTGTGATATTCCGCCGGATTCCAGGAGTCTTTTCCGAAAACCACCCGGTCCTGATACCGCATGAACCAGGCGCGCGCAAAGCGCGGCTGCCGTCCCAGCTCCGCCAGCACCGCGCCAATCTCCGTGTGCACGTTCGGGCACTCGTCCATCAACCGGCCCAGCCGCGCCAGATCGCCGCCCAGCCAGCCCAGGTGCGCGTTGATGAACACCGTCTTCGGATGCCGCCGGAACAGGTTGTGCTGCTCCTCGATCAACTGCTCCCACGGCGGGTCCTTCTGCGGGTCGCGCCGCCGCCCCGGCACCTCCATCAGCTCCAGCCAGCGCTCGTTGAAGCGGTCCGCGGGCTCCCAGAACTGCCGCGGGTCCGCCGTGTGAATGAACACCGGGGTCTTCAGCCGCGCGCACGCCTCCCACAGCGGATCGAACCGCGCATCGTCCACGCGGATGCGCCGCCCCTGCCCGTCGCGCAGCGTGAGCCCGAGGTCTTTCCACACTTTCAACCCGCGCGCGCCCAGCTTGACGTCCTGCTCGAACTGCGCCGCCGCCCGCTTGCCGTAGTCCGGGTCGTCGAGATTCGCATAATCCGGGCTGGCGAAGAAAAAGAACCGCCCCGCCGCAAGCTGCGCGGCGCTTTCCACCGCCTGCCGCAGCCGCTCCCCGTTGCCCCCGCGCACGAACAGGCTGCCCATCATGCGCATGTTCAGCGCGTCCATGTCCGCCACCATCTTTCTCGCCTGCTCCGCCGGCATCGGAAACCGCGGGTGGTTGTGCACGTCGATGAACGGAAACTTCGCCCGCGTGCGCGGGTTTTGCGGCGTCACGAGCGAGGACCGCGGCTCGTACTCGCGCACGTCCAGCCCGCCCGCCGGCGGCTGCGCCTGAACCACGAACACGCCCAGCAACACAATCAGCCCGCGCATATTCCCCGAGTATACCCGCGCGGACCCCGCACCCCTGCGGAATATCAGCCGGCCGGGATGAGCTTCCCTTGCGCTGTGCCCGCGAGCCTGCCCCGGATCTGCTCCCGCAGCTCCGCAATCATGGGCGCGCTGAACAGCCGGAGGAACTCGTCAAGGTCCTTCTTTGAGGAGAGCGTGTAAAACGCCTTCCGCGGGGAGACGTAGACCAGGGTCTTTTTCCCCAACCGGGCGAGTGTCTCGATATTGTTAAACGTGCCCTTGCTCTTCTCATCCCAGAGCATGAAGCCGCAGTCGGCGTCCTTCGCCATCGCCGCGTCCTTTGCCGCGTAGAATGCGAAACCGCTCTCCCCGCCCGCAGTTTCTATCACCCGGACGGGCCACGAGCCGAGATTGTTCCTGCACCGGCCGACATGGTACACGATTACGTCACTGTAGCCCGCACTCGCAAGGTGCGCCTGTACAGCCTTGTCAGCGCCATTGGCGTCCCCGATGAGGAACGTGGCGCGCCGCCTCGCCATCTCGTCCAGCTTGGCGCAGATCCCGGCGTTGAGGCGCGTAATGTTGCGTGAACCGGCAACGAAGACCTTAGGCATGTTTCCTCGTCTTTGTCACTGCGATGAAGTATAAGCCGGCCGCCATTCCATCATCCATCAAGACGCGCGCTGCGGTTTGAGCGGTTGCGCCGGACCGGTATAGATCGTCCAGCAGCAGGAGCCGCTTCCCTCCTGCCATCCGCGCGTCAGCTCGAAAAGCGCTGCTTAGCAATCTCTCGCGCTCGGTCCGGTCGAAGACGTTCTTCAACTGCGGCGTCGTTTTCACCTTGATGATACAGGCGCCACACACGGGCAAAGATGACAACTTTCCCAACGCTTCCGCAATCTCCAGGGCTGTGTGCACGCGCCTGCGCGGGTTGGAAGGTGGCATAGGGACAACAGCGTCCAGCTTCCACGTCTTGGACTCCAGGAAATGATGGAGGGTTGCGGCGATTTGCGGGAGCACTGAGCGGTCTTCACGGTACTTCAGCTTGTAAAGCAAGTCCCCGAGAGGTGTTCGCCTCGTGTCATACACCGGGTGGCCGAAGGCGTCGTCCCCGAGATACACGCTCGAGGAAGTATGGAAGTCCAGCGCAAAGCCCTGCTCCCACGGGCCGGCAATGAAAAGCGGCCGGATTCTCAGCGAACCCTCCATTTCAATTTCAGCGTAAAGCAAATCTGTCTGCTTTTCCGGATCTCCCCGCTCTCACGCGTGACCCTGCTCGAGCAGTCCGCGCACCGCGGCATGCAACCGCGCCGTGAGTTCCGCGCGGTCGCCCGGCTTGCACCCTTCCGTCGGGATCGGATCGCCGATCCGCAGCGTCACCCGCCCCGGCTTCAGATGATGCGAGTGCATCGGCAGGATGTCGCGCACGCCGATGAGCGCCACCGGCACCAGCGGCGCCTGCGCCTTGATCGCCAGATACGCCGCGCCGTCCTTGAACTCGCGCAGCTCGCCCGATTCCGACCGCCCGCCTTCCGGAAACACCAGCATCGACACCCCGTTTTCCTGCATCGCCTTGCCCGCCGCGCTCAGCACCCGCAGCGCCGCCCGCGGATCGTCCAGCGGCACGCTGATGTTGCCCGCCCGTTTCAGGTGCCCGCCGATGAACGGGATCGCCAGCAGCTCCTCTTTCGCCAAAAAACGGAAGTTCACGGGAATGTAAGTCAGCAGCACCGGCGTGTCCATGTAGCTCACATGGTTCGGGCATACCACGTAGGTCCCGCGCGGATCCAGCTTCTCGCGCCCCACGGCAGTGACGCGCGCCCCCGCCGCCCACAGCAGCAGCCGCGCCCATGCGCGCGCGATCGCCAGTTGCTGCCGCCCGTCTTTGTCCCACAGGGAGGCGACCAGGCTCAGCGTGCCCATCACGGCGGTAAACACAATCACCAGCGGCGCGCGAACCAGCAGCGAGAACCAGTAACTCGACCTCATCGTGGCGCAGGAACCCCCGATTATCCCACGAGCCGCGCGCGCGCCTCCCCCACCAGATACAGCGATCCGGTCACCACGATCAGATCCTCCGGCGCCGCCCCCGCCGCCATCTCCAGCGCGGCGCCGATGTCCGGCGCCAGCCGCGCCCGCCGCTCGCCCGTCCGCTCCAGGATCTCCTCCGGACGGAACGCCCGCGTCTGCGCCGGCGCGGTGAAGATCAGCTCGTCGGCCAGCGGAAACAGCGGTCCTCCGATGGCGTGCAGATTCTTGTCGCTCATTGCGCCGAAGATCAGCCACTTCTTCCGCCCGTGATGAAAGCGCCGCAGATAGCCCGCCAGCGCCCGCGCCCCCGCCGGGTTGTGCGCGCCGTCCAGAAAAATGTCCGGCGAGCGCCGCACCGGCTCCAGCCTTCCGGGCCAGTCGCACGCAGCGATGCCTTTCTGGATCTGCGCCGGCGCGAGCCCCAGTTCGCGCAGCGCCGCGACCGCCGCCAGCGCGTTCTCCACCTGATGGGCGCCGATCAGCGGCTGCTCGATCCGGAAGGATCCGCCATCGGGGGCATGCACCTGAAACCGGCTCCCGTAGGCATGCAGCTCGAGCTGCGACGTCCGCCAGTCCGCCGCGCGCACCAGCCG
>Ga0308414_1003259_pt1 | contig 10388 bp, 9 predicted proteins | sample HotsprSampleOS50_FD_205667 | JGI IMG/M metagenome (GOLD analysis project Ga0308414, IMG submission 205667) | Hot spring phototrophic mat microbial communities from Octopus Spring, Yellowstone National Park, Wyoming, United States - 20090730_OS50 ...
CGTAAAAATAACTCCATTGCATCCCCTATGTCCTTTTTGCAATTGGCTCGTTCTGGTATTCCTTCGTTTTACAGGCCGGCTGGAAGCCAGCGGTACGATTCAACAGATTATACCCCCAAAACCCGACAAAAACAAGCAAATTTTTGCCACAAAATTTTGCCACAAAATTAACACGACTAATCACCAATTTCATCCCCTGTGGACAGAATACAGGAATCAGAGAACAGGAGCCAGCCGCCAGCGATCCGCAAAAATCAGCCCAATCAGTTTAACACTTTAAGCCCATCTACTTTAACTGGATGACCCATTTTTGCTTGCCTGTGCGGGCAATTTAGGGTAAACTGGTGTCCATTATCCCAAGATACAAGGACACTTTATGGACGAAAAAACAGTTAAGGTCGGGCTGGTGGGGTTTGGCACCGTCGGTTCGGGGGTGGTTAAAATCCTTCAGGACAATGTTCAGGAAATCGCCGAGCGGACGGGCATCCGACCGCAGTTGGTCTGCGTGGCCGACAAAGACACAACCACCCCGCGCGCGGTAAAGTTGCCGGAAGGCATCCTGACCAACGATGTCAACCGACTGCTGGCTGATAAAAGTATTGAAATTGCCATCGAGCTGGTCGGCGGCACGACGTTTGCCAGGGAGCTGGTACTTAAGATGCTGGCGGCGGGCAAGCACGTAGTGACGGCCAACAAAGCCATGCTGGCCGAACACGGCGGCGAGCTGTATCGCGCGGCGGTCAAGGCCAAACGCTGCATCGCGTTTGAGGCGAGCTGCTGCGGGGGGATTCCGATTATCTCGGCGCTGCGGACGGGACTTGCGGCCAACGATATCACCGCCCTGTACGGCATCTGCAACGGGACGTGCAACTACATCCTGACGCACATGACCCGCAGCGGCACGGCGTTTGACGTGATGCTCAAGGCCGCCCAGCAAAAGGGCTTTGCCGAGGCCGACCCGACGCTGGACATCAACGGCACCGACACCGCCCACAAGCTGGCCATTCTGGCCGGGCTGGCGTTCGGCTGCCGCATCGAGATGAAAGACGTTTACATCGAAGGCATCGAGAACATCGACATCGCCGACATTCGCAACGCCAAAGAGATGGGCTATATCCTCAAACTGCTGGCCATCGGCGAAAAAGACCCCGCCGGCCAGATTTCGCTGCGGGTGCATCCGTCGTTTGTGTCGGAGGATACGCCGCTGGCGGATGTGGACGGGCCGTTCAACGCCGTCAGCGTGTTCGGCAATGCGGTGGGCAATGTGATGTTTTACGGGCGAGGGGCGGGGATGATGCCTACGGCCAGCGCAGTGGTGGCCGATATTATCGATATCGCCCTTGGCACCAGCGAGCGGCTGTTTGAACGAATGCCGATGGTCACGGAAAAACGGCGGGCGGCCAACTTCCGCCGCATTGACGACATCACCAGCCGCTTTTATATCCGCATTACGGTCAAAGATCAACCGGGCGTATTTGCTCGCTACGGACAGATTCTCAGCAAGCACAACATCAGCATCAGCGGCGCAATGCAGCGCGAGACCGCCGGCCCGGACGGCAGTGTGCCGGTCATCATCACCACCCATCCGGCAAAACAAAAACACATCAATGCGGCGCTGAACGAATTGCAAAAGCTCGACGTGGTCTGCGAAAAACCGGTCTGCATCCGTATTGTCGAAATTCCGGAGGACAAAGAGTGAGCGCCAAATATGTGATTATCATACCGGACGGAGCGGCGGATTATCCGTTGGACTGTTTTGACGGCAAGACCGTGCTGGAAGCGGCGGACACGCCGAATATGGACCGCATCGCCGCCGACGGACGGCAAGGGATGGTGCGGACAGTGCCGCCGGGACTGACGCCCGGCAGCGATGTGGCGATGATGAGCTTGCTGGGATACGACCCGACGCAGTACTACACGGGGCGGGCGCCGATTGAGGCGATTGCCCAGCAGATCAATCTGGCGCCGGACGATTGGGTCTTCCGCTGCAATCTGGTAACCTGCGCCGACGGCAAAATGGCCGACCACAGCGCCGGACATATCTCGACCCAAGAGGCCATAGAAATAGTCGATGACCTCAAGGCGACGCTGGGCAGCGAGACGGTCAAATTTTATCCCGGCGTCAGCTATCGGCATTTGTGCGTGATTACGGGAACGGATTTTAGCAAGGTAACGACCCAGCCGCCGCACGACATCCTCGGCCAGAAGGTCGCCAAGTATCTGCCCAAGGGCAAGAACGCCGCCCTGCTGAATGACCTGATGGCGCGGTCGCAGCAGTTGTTTGAAAATCACCCCATCAACCGCGTCCGCCGCGATCTGGGCGAAAATCCGGTTACGACCATCTGGCTGTGGGGACAGGGACAGCGGGCGGTGCTGGAGCGGTTTGCCAAAAAGTTCGGCAAGCAAGGGGCGGCCATCACCGCCGTCGATCTGGTGCGCGGGCTGGCACGGCTGATTGGCTTTGACCTGATCGCCGTCGAAGGCGCGACCGGCTATGTAGATACCAATTACGCCGGCAAGGGACAGGCCGCCATTGAGGCCTTGCAAAAATACGATTTGGTGTTAGTGCATATCGAAGCGCCCGACGAGGCCGGCCACAGCGGCAACACCGAGCAGAAAAAGAAGGCCATCGAGCTGATCGACAAGTTTATCGTCGGGCCGGTCTATGACGCGCTGAAAAAATATGACCAATATCGTATTCTGGTCATGCCCGACCATCCGACGCCGGTGGAGGTACGCTCGCATGTGGCCGAGCCGGTGCCGTTCGCAATGGCCGGCACGGGCGTCAAAAATGTCTTGGCCAAACCCTTCTGCGAACGCCACAGCGCCGAAACCGGTTTTGTCATCGACAAAGGCGCCGATATGATGGAGTTTTTTTTGAAACTGTAACCTTACGACAGTTGTAAGGGCGAACACACAGGTTCGCCCCTACGGGTTTGCAGTTCAAGCTTTAGCTTGAGCCATTTTATGACGGAATCCGCCGTTGGCGGATAGCGATTTTAGACGCGACGCTGATTTATAACAAGGAACTGAGATGCTGAAGAATATTCCCGGCCTATTAAGCCCCGAACTGCTGAAGATTTTGATGGAAATGGGACACGGCGACGAAATCGTCATCGCGGACGGCAATTTCCCGTCGGCCTCGATTGCCCGTCGGCTGGTTCGCGCCGACGGCCACGGCGTACCGCCCCTCCTGAAAGCCGTGCTGACCCTGTTTCCGCTGGATAGCTATGTGCCGCACGCCGTCGCCCTGATGCAGCGTGTGCCGGGGGATACGACGCCGACGCCCATTTGGGACCAGTACCGCAGCATTCTCAAGGCCAGCGGCGAGGCCTTCAGCGATTTTGAATATGTCGAACGGTTTGCCTTTTACGAACGCGCCAAACAGGCCTACGCCGTTGTCGCCACCGGCGAATCCGCGCTCTATGCCAATATCATACTCAAAAAAGGCGTCGTCAAAAACGCCTAAAAAAGTGAAGTATTCTTGATTGCAAAACGGCATTATTTGAAAGCAAAGTAATATGATGAGCTACCTTCGTCGTCCTTTTTGTTTTTTGTGTCTGGTATTGACCCTGCTTGTCGAGGCGTTGTGCACCGCCCAGTCCAATCCGGTCAAGCCGGTCGCCCCCACCGATGCCGGCGTGCTGTTTGACTATCGCCAAACCACCCTCGAAAACGGCCTGACAGTCATTACCTTGGAGGATTTCTCCGCCCCGCTGGTGGCGGTGCAGGTCTGGTATGCCGTCGGCTCCAAAGACGAGCAGCCCGACCGGCAGGGCTACGCCCACATGTTTGAACACATGATGTTCAAAGGCACCGACCGCGTCGGCGACGAAGACCATTTTAACTTTATTCGCAAAGTCGGCGGCGCCTGCAATGCCTATACCAGCTTCGACCAGACGGTCTATCTGCAAACCCTGCCGTCGCGCGAGCTGGAACTGGCGCTGTGGCTGGAGGCCGAACGGATGGCTTTTTTGCGGATCGATCAGGAAACGTTTGATACCGAGCGCAAGGTCGTCGAAGAGGAACTGCGGATGGGCGAAAACCGCCCCTACGGCAACGTCTTTAAGAAAATGGCCGCCGAGCTGTTTAGCGTGCATCCGTATCGCTGGACGCCCATCGGCAATATCGCTCATCTGCGGGCGACCAGCGTGGCCGACCTGCGGGCGTTTTGGAACACCTACTACGTCCCCAACAACGCCACACTGATCATCGTCGGCGCCGTTAAGCACGCCGACGCCGTCAAGGCCGCCAAGCGATATCTCGGCTGGATTCCGGCCGGGCCGCAGCCGCCGCGAATCGATATCGTCGAGCCGACGCCGACTGACGCTCGCACCATCATCATCGACGACGAAAACGCCCCGTCCGGTCAAACCATTCTGGCTTGGCACACCGTTCCGGCCGGAGACCCGGACGAGACGGCGCTGGATTTTCTCAGCGAAATCCTCGGCGGCGGCAACAGCAGCCGTGTCTATCGCCGTTTGGTCGCCGACTCTCAAATGGCCGTCGAAGCCGGAAGCTGGGCGTATAATCTACAACAGGCCGGACTGTTTTCGGTCAGCGCGACCCTGCCGCCGACCTCCGAGGCGTATGAAACCGTCTTGGCGGCGCTGGAGGCCGAGTTGGACGCCATCCGCACCGAGGGCGTTCGCCCCGAAGAATTGGAAAAAGCCCGCAACCAACTGCTTAAACGCACGGTAACCTCTGCGTTAGGGGTTGAAAACAAAGCCCGTATGCTCGGCTCGGCGGCCGTTACCGTCGGCAATGTCGCCCGCGTCAACACGCTGCTGGACGAAATCCGCGCCGTCGCCGCCGACGATGTGCAGCGCGTCGCCAATCGTTGGCTGGGCAAGAACAAGGCCTTTCGGTTTATCGTCAGGAAAAATGCCGACGGAATGCTCTCGGCACGCAAGGATAAGGAGGACGCCCCCGTCACCGCCGAACCGGAAACCATCGCCCCGCCGCCGGGACGACCGGGCGCGGTGCGTCCGGCGACCTTTCCCGCTGCGGCGCCCTTTGCGAACGTCGGCAGTACGGTCTTTGACCTGCCCAGTCAAGAGGCCAAACTGCCCAACGGACTGACGGTGATGGTCGTCTCCAATCGCAAAACACCGTATGTTACCGCCACGTTGGGGATTAACAATGGGGCGTGGACGGAACACAAGCCCGGCCTTGCGGCGATGACGCTGGCGATGCTGACCCGCGGCACAACCACGCGCAGCGAGGCGCAGTTGGCCGCGGAACTGGAACAGTACGCCATCACCCTGTCCGGCAGCGCCGACCGCGACAACGCGGTGGTGTCGATGGATTGTTTAAGCGAGCATCTGGAACGGGCAATGACGCTGACCGCCGATGTGGTACTGAATCCGGCGTTTGACCCGCAGGAGTTTGCCAAACTGCTGACGCAGGAGATTGCGGGCTTGAAAATCCGTCTGCAAGACCCCGATTATCTGGCCGAAACCGCCTTTTACAAAGCCGTCTTCGGCGAACACCCCTACGGCCGTCCGGTCAAAGGCACGCCCGAAGAACTGCGGCGGCTTAGCACGGAGGATTTGAAATTATGGTGGCAAAAATTCGCGCGCCCCGATCAGGCGACGCTGATTTTTGCCGGCGATATTACCCTGACACAGGCCGTGCGGCTGGCCGAAACGCACTTGGGCAAGTGGAAGACCGATCTGGTCGAGATGGGGTTGATGCTGCCGGACATCCCGCAGCCGTCGCCGACGCATATCGTGCTGGTGGATCGCCCCGGCAGCGTACAAACGCAGCTTCACGTCGGGCATCTGGGCATCACACGGCGGCAGCAGCCGGATTATTTTTACGGCCTGCTGGCGGGCAATTATTTCGGCGGCTCCTTTAACAGCCGTCTGAACGACAACCTTCGCGTCAAACGCGGCTTAACCTACGGCGCGCAAGGCGGATTTACGCCGCTGACGATGGCCGGCACGTTTGAAATCTCCACGTTCACACGCAATGAAGCCGTGGCCGAAAGCGTAAAGGTTATTATCGAGCAGGTACGGCAATTTCAAACCGTCCCGCCGAGCCAAGAGGAATTCAATCAGACCCGCAGCTTCTTTCTGGGCAGTTTTGCTCGGCATCGTGAAACGCCCCAGCAGATCGCCCGTGATCTGTGGATGATGCAGTCGCAGCGGCTGGGAGGCGATTATCTAAAAAAACTGTTTGCCGCGATTGAAAAAGCGACGCCGCAGGATTGCGTCGCGTTCGCCCAAAAGAATGTTCGCCCCGATGAATTGGTGATTGTCGCCGTCGGCGATGCGGCGGCCATCAAGGAGCGATTGGAAGAAATCGCGCCTGTTACCGTCGTTAAATGAGGGATGATGCGGATTGAATTTCAAACGTTATTTCTCAAATCTCAAATTTGAAATCCGAAATCTGAAATCCGAAATCCGAAATCTGAAATCCGAAATTTGAAATCCGAAATCTGAAATCCGAAATCTGAAATCTACAATCCGTCGGCCAAAACGTTCATCATCCCAAAATAAAACAGCAGGGTCGCCACATCCGCACAGGCCAGCACAATCGGGCCGGCGGCAATCTTGGGGTCCATCCGAAACGCACGAATCAGCGACGGAATCAATATGCCCAGCGCACAGGCCGTCAAAATCGCCAGTGTTACGCTCGCGCAGATGGACACGCTCGGCCAAAATCGTCCCTTCCAGACAAACGCCACGGCGCCAATCAACACGCCGCAGCCGACGCCCAGCAACAGGCCGGTCGCCATCTCCTTGGTCAAAAACCGCCGCACCACACCCCATGAAAAATGCCGCACATCCATCGCCTGCAGGGCAATCGTCATCGCCTGCATACTGACGCTTTCGGCCAGCGCCAGCACCACCGTCATAAACATCGCCAGCAGCACGATCTGCTGAATCAGCAATTCGTAAAAAGAGGCGATTACCGCACACATCAGACCGCTGGCGACGTTGCACAGCAGCCACGGAAACCGCTCGCGAAACTGCGCCCACGGCGAGACGTGGCGATTGAGCGAAATATGCAGGCCGAGCAATTGAAAAAACCGATCCGTCTGCGGCCGCCGCACCATCGACAGCGTATCCAGCGCATCTTCGGTAAAATGGCTCAAATCCAATACGCCCAGCATCCTGTTGTCGGCGTCCACCACCGGCAGCGCCAGCAGTTTATATTCCAGCAGCGTTGCGCCGGCGTCGGCAATCGAAATCGTCTCAGGAACCGACACCACCTCTTTAATCATAATGTCGGCGATCTTTGCCGCAGGATTGGCAAACAACAGCCGCCGCACCGGCACGACGCCCGCCAGACGCCGCTGATCGTCCAGCACATAAAAATACACGATGGATTGATCCACATCCTGCCGCTGGATATGCGCTATCGCCTCGGCGACGGTATCGTCGCTGCGCAGACTGATAAACCGCCGATGCAGATGTTCGCCGGCCGTATCCGACAAAAACGTCCGACTGAGTGTTGTCGGCGATTTATCCATTGAGCTTGAAATACTCCATCCAAACCTCAGTTTCGAGGTCGTTAATGCCTTTTTGTTTTTCACGCGGCTCCGAGACCAGCTTGGCGCTGTTTTCCATCGTCTTGCATAACCCCTGCCAGAAAACATCCACGGTTACGGATTTGGATTTGCGCCGTGCGGCCGCCGACCGAAGACGGCGGTCGCTGCTGACCACTATCAGCCGTTTGGGGGCGGTGCTGTCGGCGATTTTTTGTTCAATCACCGTATCGGCGTCCGTTCGCTCGCCCGAAAAGCGTATTTCAAGTCCCTTAACGCCCATCAGTTCGCGTTTGTCCGGCGGACCGATGCCGTCAAAGACAATCGCCCCTCGATCGCGCACCAGCCGCAGAAACTCGGCAATCGCGCGGCACAACTGCGCATCGGTCAGCTCCGCAAAGCCGTCAAGCCGCTGCACCGAACGCAGCAGATTGTACCCATCAATCAAAAACGGCATAAAACCCTATTGTCTGCCGGAGCGAACGATCGGCTCGTATTTAAACTCCTGTCCGCCGATGGAGGCGTCCACCATCAACCCGACGTCGGACATCACGAAGACCGCCATCCCATCCTGATAGTCGGCCTTGGCCGCAGCGCCGGCCTTGACGGCCACTGCCGTCGCCTGAGCCGAGAATGTAAATTTGCCTTGACGAAACCGATTCAGGTCTTCGGTCGTGCGGAAAAAGATGATTTCGCGGAAAAATTCGCCGCCGAATGAAAACCCCAGCGTCGCCTGCGACAAGCTGGTGTATCCGGTCGCGATTCCGTTTTCATACACGATTCCGTTGCCGTAGGCGCCGCCCACCACAAACGCCCCCTTGAAGACCTTCGGAATGACCGCCCAGCCGGCGGAACGGTCAAAAAACCGCTGAATGCCGGGGTCGTTGGCTTTGAAAAGCGCAATCGCTTCTTTGACCTCGGCCTCTTTGACAGCGCGGTTTTCCGTGCTTTTGGGCGTCGGCGAGCATCCGGCCGCCAACACCGTCGTCATCATCACTGCTGCAAGAAATCGTTTCATCGTTTTTCTCCTGAAAATAAACCCGTCTCAATGCAGCGCCGCCGCAAACGCCGGCGCCAAATACCGCACCTCGCCGGCCACCAGCGTGGCAACCGCTTTGCCTTTGACTTTCCATCCATGATAGGGACAGTTTCGGCTCTTGGAATAAAAGGCGTTCGCATCCACTGTCCACTCCGCCGTCGGGTCGATAATCGTAATATCCGCCCGATCGCCGACGCCGATACGCCCTTTGGCCACGTCAATCACGCCGGCCGGCCGACAGGTGAGCATCGAAAGCATACCCGACCAATCGGTTACGCCCGTATCGATCAGCGCCTTGATATACAGCGGCAACGCGCACTCGATGCCGGCGATGCCGAACGGTGCGGCCAGAAACTCCAGTTCCTTTTCGCTTTGCAGATGCGGCGCATGGTCGGTCGCCAGCGCATCGACCAGCCCTTCGCGAACCGCCTGACGCAGCGCCGCAACATCGGCGGCGGTGCGCAGCGGCGGGTTAACCTTGTAATTCGTATCGTAATCGACCACATACTCTTCCGTCAAGAGCAGATGGTGCGGCGCGACCTCGCACGTTACCGGCAGACCGTCGCGTTTGGCCTGACGAATAATCTCCACCGAACCGGCGGTTGAAATATGCTGGGCATGATAGCGTACCCCCGTCTTTCGCACCAGTTGAATATCCCGCCAAAGCATCATCTCCTCGCCGAGCGGATCCATTCCCGGCAGCCCCAGCACCGTCGAATTGTAGCCGGCGTTCATCACGCCGTTTTTGACCAGCGAATTATCCTGACAGTGCTGCGACACGAGCGTATTGAACATCGAGGCGTATTTCATCGCCCGCAGCATCACGCCGGTATCCTGCACGCCGCAGCCGTCGTCGGTAAAGCCAATCGCCCCGGCCTGCAGCATCAGCCCCATCTCGGCCAGTTCCTGTCCGGCGCGGTCTTTGGTGATTGCCCCCATCACATAGATAAACGTCTTTCGCGCCTGCCGCCCCATACGATGGATGTATTCCACGCCGGTCGCCTCGTCAATCGGGGGATTCGTGTTCGGCATACAGACCACCGACGTAAAGCCCCCCGCCACCGCCGCCGCCGAGCCGGAGGCGATGGTCTCTTCTTCCTCGTCGCCCGGCTCGCGGAAATGCACATGCAGGTCGATCAGTCCGGGACTGACAATCTTGCCGTGCGCATTGAGCCGTCGCGCGGACGAATCCGACAGACCGACCCCAACCTTGACCACCGCGCCGTCGGCCACCAGCACATCCGCCACGGTATCGACCTTATTGGCCGGATCGATGACCCGCCCGCCGAAAATCAGTAGCTTTTCCATAGGTTTGATGTTAAAAGTTAAATGTCAAATGTTAAGTGTTTAATCCGTTTTTTTCAGACTAACCAGAGAAGCTCCGACCATTTTGGAAAGCGCTTTGGCCTCATCGATCAAATCCAGCAGTGTTTTATGGTCAAGTCTTTTTGCATCTCGAAGCAATCCCAGCCAATACAACGTTTCGTTGGCCGACTTTAATGCATACGCATAAAAATTTGCAAAATCCTTTCGTGAACTGGCGCCTTTGGCCTCAACCAAATTGGCGCCAATAGACGTTGCCGCACGAATCAATTGTTTTGTCAAAACCGCTCCTGAAACATCATAAGGCAATCCATCAATATATTGTACCAGCTTTACCGAAAACCAATACGCTCGTTTTCTGACATCAACCTCCGCTCCCGCGTGCGTATCCTTCATCCCTTCCTCACTTTTAACTGAAGTTTTGCATTTTTAAGGTAACGCCAATTGGAACTTAATACGACCGAAATCCCAGTTATCGCATTCGATGCGTTCGATGACCCACTCAATGGTGTCGCTGAGGGTTTGTCGCAG
>Ga0308414_1003262_pt1 | contig 10384 bp, 9 predicted proteins | sample HotsprSampleOS50_FD_205667 | JGI IMG/M metagenome (GOLD analysis project Ga0308414, IMG submission 205667) | Hot spring phototrophic mat microbial communities from Octopus Spring, Yellowstone National Park, Wyoming, United States - 20090730_OS50 ...
AAAAATAACATAGTACTCCGAGTAAAAAATAAAATGGAAACTCAGTATAACTATAACTTACATTGGATTTTAAAGAAAAAACTGTGCTTTTGGAAAAAATTTTTTGAACCACTAAATAAGCAGTAGAAGAAGAGAGAATACAGGGAAGTAAAGCATCGCCCTCTACATCTTCTTTATAAACCATTTCTACAGCAGTCAAGGCTCCACCTAAAGGAGCATGAAAAATGGCACCTAGTCCACCTGCAGTTCCCGCTAAAAGCAAAGTTCTACGTGCCCTAGCCCCTGCTTTTACTAAGTCAGCAATTAAAGAACCTAGTCCTGCTCCAATTTGAGAAATTGGACCTTCTTTTCCCCCGCTTCCTCCAGAAGTTAAGGTGACAATAGTAGCTAGGCTTTTTACAAATGGGACTTTAGGATCCATTCTTCCCTCTTTGTGATGAAAGGCATAAATCATAGAATCAGTTCCCATTCCAGAAGCCTCTGGAGCAAAAATGTATACAAGTAGCCCCGATATCAATCCCCCTAAAGTAGGAAGAAATAAGGCTAAGAGGGCAGCTTGAAGAGAATAGTCAAGTTGAAAACCACCTTCTGATTGATTGTAAAGAACTTGCTCTAAATAAAAATCATTTACACCAGAAACCCAATGAGAAAATATTTCTAAAAGTAAAGAAAAAATTGAAACAAAAACTCCACTTATTATCCCTACAAAGGCAGAGGTTAGATAAATGGACTTATGACCTGTGATGCGAAAAAATTCTCTCAATTTTTAAGGTTTTGGAACTTGAGGAGATTCTTCTTTAGGTTTTTCTTGTGGAGTAGGTATAAGATTAGTTTCTTCTTGTAAGAGAGGAAGCTTTTCTGGTTTTTTAGCAAACAAAAAGGAAAGCAAAAGAGCAATTGCTAAAAAAGCTATTGCAGAGCCTCTTGTAATTTTAGTGAGAATATCCACAGTAGAAGAACCAAATACAGACTGACTAGCTCCTCCCATAATACCTAAAGAACTATTTTTCCCTGTCTGCAAGAGAACTAAGAGAATTAAAAATAGACAATTTAAAACAAAAATTACAACTAAAGTTCCAATTAAAAAACTCATACTTAGATAGTTTTTTTACTCTAATTTTTATGTCAAGCTTTTTGCTCGGGATGTTCATGCTCATATTTATGTTTACTTTCTTCTTCCGAGTGATCAATAATCATAGGTCCTTTGGTTCTTCCGTGAATAAATTGTTGAATAATCCCATTTGGAGAGTTCTGAATTTCTTCAGGTGTACCACAAAAAATAGCTTCCCCTTCATATATAAAAGTAATTCGATCAGCTATCATATAAGCACTTTGCATATCATGAGTAACCACTATAGAGGTTACCTTTAATTCTTTTTGTAATCGTAAAATTAATTCATTAAAGACGTTAGACATCACGGGATCTAATCCAGAGGTAGGCTCATCATAAAGTAAAATATCAGGATTTGTAGTTAAAGCTCTTGCTATTCCAGCTCTTTTTTTCATACCCCCACTGATGTCAGAAGGTAAGTTGTCTTTAGCATGTACTAAGTCTAACCATTTTAATTTTTCCATTACAATCCTATCTAATTCTTTTCCTGAAGCTAACTTATGTTCACGTAGAGGTAAAGCTACATTTTCATAGACAGTTAACCAGTTTATGAGAGCTCCCGATTGAAATAAAACCCCCATACTAGCTCTAATTCTTTCTTTATCTTTAGGCTTAGCATGAGAAATGGACTCACCTTTAATAAGACAATCTCCTTCGTCAGGAGTTACAAGTCCAGTAATATGTTTAAGAGTAACAGACTTACCTGTCCCAGAAGGTCCTAAAATTACCATAGTTTCACCTTCTTTTACAGATAAGTTCATTCCTTTTAAGATCTTTCTTTTGCCAAATGTCTTGTGGACATTTTTCATTTCAATTACAACTCTCTCACTCATAGTTTACCTGTAAGCAATAGCTGTAATTACATATCCAAAAAATATGACTACTAAAAAAGAAGTTACTACTGCTTGTCTAGTAGAACGACCTACTCCAATCGCTCCATTTGTTGTACGAAGTCCGTTAGAACATGCAATTACTGAAACAATGACCCCAAACACAAAACCTTTAAACAAACCTACATACAAGTCTTTGAGTCCATCTAAAGAAGCTACTCTCTGTATTACATCTCGAAAGTAAACTCTATAGTCTACACCCAGTTGAAATTGTCCTACTACTGCCCCTCCTAATACACCTAAAATGGTAGCATATACACAAAGTACTGGCACCATAAGAGAAAACCCTACTATTCTAGGCATGACTATATAACGCACAGGATCAATAGACATAACTTCAAGAGCATCAATTTCTTCTGAAACTTTCATTGTCCCAATTTCAGCAGCTATAGCAGAACCTACAGAAGCAGAAAGGATAAGAGCTGTCATAAATGGAGACATTTCCCGAGTTAGAGTAATCGTCAAAAGAAGCCCAATTTGTCCTTCAGCTCCAAAATCTTTTAGTCCAAGACCTGCGTTAAGTCCCATGATCATTCCAGTAAACACAGCTACAATAGAAACTACAAACAGACTACTTATTCCAGCTATATACATTTGGTGTAAAATTTCATTTGCTTTAAAAATGACTGCACGTAGTTGAAGGATAGTTTGTCCTAAAAGAATGAGAGTGTATCCTGCTCCATAGATGTATTCAATTATAATATTTTTTATAAAATTCATATATAAATAAACCAGAGAAATTGAAATTTAGATTTTTCATTTTGTCTTTCATATCCTAAAAAACCATATAAAAATTTATATGAAGTTTTATTTGGAGAACTTGAATATTCAGCTAGAAAAGGTATATGTATATGAAAACTATCTGCAGACCATCTTTGCGTGTAAAGCCTCATGAATAATGAAAAACGTTTTTCTCCGTTAATAAATTTTTTATATTCTAAGATTGACCAAATAGGATCCCACACTCTTTCAAAAGTTGAAGAACGTATAGGAAATAAAGACAATGTATTCCACTCTAAATTACCTTCTGGATCTCTGTGGTATCTGTAAAACGGCCAAATTTTTATATATAACTCTGCTCTTTCTTCTTTTGGATAAACTTTCAAAGAGTAAATATAAAAAGGTACAAGATAATAAAAATTTACTTTTTCATGATAAGTATTGGAATTCATGTGTATATAAAAAGGAGTAACAAAAGTAAATTCTTTACTTGCAAAATGACTATATCCATAAAAAGGAAAAAAAATTAATTTCCTAAAATCTTTATCATTAGAATAACTATATTGAAATAAAAAAAATAAAAAGCTATAGTCTACTTCAGCTGTTCTCTTATCATATCCATAACTAAACAAACTCCAAGTAGCTATGATAGGCATAAACGAAAAACTTTTCATATTTCCATAGTAAGATTTTTTATATCCATAAAGTAACCAAACAAAAGAATAAGAACTTGGTTCTTTTTTATCTAAGTTATCTCTACCCCAAGAAATAAATGGCCAAAGTAAACTATTGTGCTCAAATTTTCCAATATGGGATTTATGAGAAAAAAAAGGTAAGGCTCTATATTCTTGACGAATATCTGATTTTCCATATAAAAACAAGGGCCAAAGTATACTTTTAGCTTCAAATTCTTTATGATTCCATTCAGTATAAAGAGGGAACAAAAAAAAATGTATTTCACTCCAGCTTAATTTAGATTTTATTGTCCCATAAATTGGGAAAAAAGCCGTATATTCATCTTTAGAAGTACTTCCACGTCCCCACTGTAAAAGTGGAGTAATTGCATAGTCAGAATCTTTTCCAATGTCTTCGTGATGGATAGTTTCATTTCCAAATAAGAATAAAAAACTCCACTTACTCCAATAATTTGTTGACTGGGAATAGTAGAGAGGAAACAAAGAAGTTTTGTATCGATGTTCAGAAGCTTTTTCTCTATAGGAAGAATAAAAAGGTCGTAAAAAAATTTCTTCTTGTCCTATTCGATTTTCTTTTTCATAGAGAAACCAAAATTGTGAATATTCTGCCGGATAAATTCCATGAGGCTTTTTTGCAAATTGTTGTGCAAACAAACTAGTCCCAACTAAAACAAAAATATAAAAAATTTTAGGACTGAGCATATAAGCCAGTTTAAGAAGGCTTAGCAGTAAGACAAGAAAGAAAATGGAGCCTATCGGGATCGAACCGATGACCCTCTGCTTGCAAAGCAGATGCTCTCCCAGCTGAGCTAAGACCCCATTATATATGGGCCTGACAAGATTTGAACTTGTGACCCCACGCTTATCAAGCGTGTGCTCTAACCAGCTGAGCTACAGGCCCTATACTTTGAACAAATTATTTTTTGTAGGTTTTTAGTCAAGAGTTTTTAGATTGTTTTTTTATTTTTTTAAGTAGAATTTTTAATTTCTGTCTTAGCTTTTTTTCTACAAGACTTAAAAACTTATTTTTATACTACTAAGATTTCAAAAAATAGCAAATTAAATTGTAGCATTTTTATTTTTTTAATGAAAAAAAATTTTCTAGAAGTTGATTGCTAAAATAATTTCAAGGTACTTTTGACCTATGAATTGTTTAGTAATAGAAGAAAGTTCTACACTTAAATCTTTGTATTTAGCTTTTTTAAAAAATCTAGGTATACAAGCAAAGCTAACCACAGAAAAAGAATGTATTGACTTACTTAGTTTAGAAGATTATGAACTAATTATAGTTAGTACTAGTAAAGAAATAGGAATTTCTCTTATAAAAGAAATTCGCAAACAACAAAAATATCAAACTATACCAATTCTCTTTGTAGCTCACAATTTAACTTTACAAAAAAGAGAGGAAGTATTTTTAGCTGGAGGAAATTATTTTTTACAAAAGCCATTTATTTATGAAGACTTTGTTGAGGTTTTAGAAAACATTAAACTTTCTTATAATTGGTTTTTAGGAGCAGAAGTTTTAGTTTTAGATGACTCTATACCAAATCGGAAAATAGCTAGTTTGTATTTAACTAAGGCAGGCATCAACGTCACAGAGTGTAGTTCGGGATATGAGGCATTGGAAATATTACTTGCGAATCCAAATAAGTTTGATCTAATCCTTACAGATCAAAACATGCCTGAAATGAATGGAGATGAGTTTTGTATAAAAGTTAGAAATGTACTTGGACTAAAAAATATTCCCATTATTTTTCTTTCAGCGGATTCTAATGAGAAAGATATTAAAAAAATTTATGAAATAGGAGCAAACGACTATATACATAAACCATTAGATAAATCTATATTTTTAGCCAAGCTCCTCCCTCACATACAAAATTCTAAATCTAGTAAAATAATCAAACAAAATAAAAAATCTCTAAGTAAACTTCAATATTTTCAAGAAGAAGTTTTTGATATTATACTAAGGGATATGAAAACATCTGTAAAAATTTTAAAATTTAATTTTAAAGAAACTCATCAAATTTTTTTACCTATTATAAATAAACTTGAAAAAATAAGTCTAGATTTTGAGAAGTTATCAAATTCTTATTTACTAGAAGACCAGACAGTTCAAAGTTTGTCGGTTTCATTTTTACTTGATAGAGTTTTAAAAAGTCAAGAAGAATATTTAAAAATAAAAAACATTCAAGTTAGTTTACAAAATCAAGTTCAACAAGTTCAAATAAAAGGAAACTGGAAAATTTTACACAAGATTGTTTTAGAAGTTTTTACAAATGCAATTCAATATTCTAACTATAATTCTATTATTGAAGTTACAAGTATAGAAAAAAATAATTATTTACAACTGAGTATACAAGATCAAGGAGTTGGTATAGAAGAAGAAATTTTAAATCAACTACTTATAAAAAAATTACAATCTACCTCAGGAGGAGGTTTATATATTGCAAATAAGCTTGCAGAAAAAATGGGTGGAAAAATTTTAATTACAAGTAAAAAAGGAGAGGGTACAAAAGTAGACATTCAAATCCCACTAACTACATGAAAAATATTTTAATCATACAGACAGCCTTTTTAGGTGATTTAATTTTAACTACAGGCTTTATAAGACGTGTTAAAGAAAAATATCCCGAAAGTAAACTTTTTATTTTAGTAAATCAAGGTAGTGAATCTTTACTTGCAGGAAATCCTTATATAACTAAGGTCATTCCCTTTAATAAAAAACAAGTCAAAAAAAATTTATTGGAGTTTTTTAAATTTTTAAAAGAAATTAGAAGTTATAATTTTGAGATTTGTTTTAGTCCTCATTTTTCTTATCGTTCTAGTATTATTGCTTTTGTAAGTAGATCTAAAAAACGTATTGGATATAAACAAGCAGGTTTTTCTTTTTTGTTAAATGAAAAAAAAAATCGACCTATTTTAGGAACTCATGAGATAAATAAATTATTTTCTCTATTAGATGAAGAAAAAACTCCTTATAAGCCAGAAATTTTTTTCTTAGAAGAAGAAATAATTGAAATCCAAGAAGCAATGAAAACTAAATGTATATTAGAGAAACCTTATATAGTGATTGCACCTTCTTCTATTTGGGAAACTAAGAGAATGCCTGAAGAAAAGTTTCAAGCTTTAATTGAACTTATTTTAAAAAAGACTAATTTTATCCCTCTCTTAGTTGGTTCTAAGGCAGATGAAGAGTTATCTAATCGTATTTTAAAAAACTTTGGAAATCAAGTTGTAAACTTTACGGGTCAGACAAATTTAAAAGAACTTTGTTATCTCATATCCAAAGCTAAGGCTGTAGTTTCTAATGATTCAGCTCCTGTACATATAGCTTCTGCTTTTAATATTCCTACAGTTGCTATTTTTGGAGCTACTATTCCTGATTTTGGTTATACCCCTTTATCTAGTAAACAATTTATTTCAGAAGTTCAAGGCTTAAGTTGCAGACCTTGTGGTATACATGGTGGAAGGTTTTGTCCTAAAAAACACTTTCAATGTATGAAAGCACAAGATCCAAATTTAATTTTTACGAAATTATTAGATTTATTGTAATACTTGTCAGAAAGAGGCTTTTTAAAAATCTATCCTAAAGGAGTTTTATGAGTTTAAACTGTGGAATAGTAGGTTTACCTAACGTTGGAAAGTCAACTATCTTTAATGCACTAACTAAAGCAGGTGCACAGATGGCAAACTATCCTTTTTGTACTATTGAGCCAAATAAAGGAATTGTAGAAGTTCCCGATAGAAGACTAAATCGGCTAGCTGAAATTTACAAACCAGGTAGAATTGTTCCTACCTTTATGGAGTTTGTAGATATAGCAGGACTAGTAAAAGGAGCTAGTCAAGGAGAAGGCTTAGGTAATCAATTTCTTTCCCATATTCGTGAAGTAGATGCTATTTGCCACGTTGTACGTGCTTTTGAAGATGAAAATATTACTCATGTACATGGTAAAGTTGATCCAGTAGAAGACGTTGCAATTGTAAATTACGAGTTAATTCTTTCAGATCTTGAAAGTTTAGAAAAGCAATATCCCAAGATACAAAAGTCCGCTAAGACAAATAAAGAGAGTGCAGAGTCTTTAGCTGTTATGGAAAAAATTATGGAGACTTTACGAAAAGGTGAAAATGGAAGGGTGACAAATTTATCTCCTGATGAATGGAAACTTGCTAAAAGATTTAATCTCATTACTACCAAGCCTGTTTTATACTGTGCGAATGTGTCAGAAAAAGACATGAAAAATAAAAGTACGAACCCGTACATACAAAAAATTTATGACTTAGCTAAGTTAGAACATGCTGAAGTAGTTGTCCTTTGTGGAAAAATTGAAGAAGAAATTTCTAACTTAGAACCAGATGAACAAGCAGAGTTTTTAGCTGAACTAGGTGAAACTGAAAGTGGACTGAATCGGATGATTTCTGCAAGTTATAAACTACTAAATTTAATTACTTTTTTAACAGCTGGAGAAGTGGAAGTAAGAGCTTGGACTACTTTAGCAGGTAGTACTGCTCCTAAAGCTGCTAGTGTTATTCACTCTGACTTTGAAAAAGGATTTATTAGAGCTGAGGTTATGTCTTTTGAGGATTTAGATAGACTAGGAAGTCCTGCAAAAGTAAAGGAAGAAGGAAAACTTAGACTAGAAGGAAAAGATTACATAGTTCAAGATGGAGACGTTATATACTTTCGGGTGAATGCTTAAGTTTGTTGAACAAAAACTCTTCTACTTCTTCAACTTTAGGAGGATCCCACTTGTATGGAACTTTTACCGCTTCTTTGAGCTTTTGTAAATAAGTTGTTTTTGATATTTCATAAGCTCCTAGGCTAGCAGTTGTTTCATTTATTACTTGAGAGTCAAACAAGGTAAATCCATCTTTTTCTAAAGCATTAAATAGATATGTCAGAGCTATTTTTCCTGCATCTGACTCTTTTACAAACATACTTTCACCTGAAAAAAATCTTCCTATTGCTACTCCATACACCCCTCCTACTAACTCACCATTTGCATTCCATGCCTCTACACTATGGGCATAACCTTGCTCATGAAATTTAGTGTAACCTTTTATGAAACCTTTTGTAATCCAAGTTGGTTCCATAATTCTAAAAGAACAGCCAATCATTACATCTCGAAAAGCTTGATTAAACGTTATGCGAAATAATTTTTTCTTTATCTTTCTTTTTACAGTTCTAGAAATGTGAAAAGTTGGAATATCAAAGATAGCCCTTGGGTCAGGAGAGTACCAAAGGATGGGATTATCATCCCAAGGGAAAATACCATGCATATAGGCATAGTAAAGTCGTTCAGAAGAAAAATCCCCCCCCATTGCAACTAAGTCTTCTTTGCTATTTTCAGGGTCTGGAAAAAATTTCGCAAATTTTTTACTATCTATTCTCAACTAGTTCTCCTATTTCTATATAAGAGTATTTTTTAAAATGTTCTTCAGTGTCTTTTAAAAATTCAAGCATTATATTTTTTTCTGACTTTGTCAAAGGAGGAATAGTATTTTCCCCTAGATAATCTCTTATAGGTAAGATGTGATATTGAAAAACACCTTTACCATACTCTACATATACATAGACAGGCTCGTAAAATACATCTTTAATTTGTAAGTTTTTATTTTTAGCAATTGTAAAGTAAAACAAAATCCCCCCGTTTTTGTATCTTGACCTTTGGCTAGATACAAAATTTCCTAGTGAGTAAATGACAAGTCTTTGTTTTCTTTCTCCGTACTTATCTGTTATAAATTTTAACTCATAGGGTTGTAATACATGAGGATGTCCTCCTAAGACAACATCAGCCCCTTCATTAAAACTAAAGTCTACTATTTCTTTTTGAAATTTATTCGGTAGGCGAGTGTACTCGTCTCCAAAGTGATAATAAACTATAATTGCATCTACTTGCATAGATTTGGCTAACCTTATATCTTCTGCTATTTTTGATTTGTCTATGAGATTTACAACTACATCTTTAGGAATTAAAATTCCATTTGTTCCATAGGTATATGATAAAAAAGCTACTTTTAGACCATTTTTTTCTATGACATGAATCTGCTTTAAGCTATGTTCTTCAGGATCAGAATAAGTTCCAACATGAGCTAGTTCTAAATTATCTAAGACTTCTAGAGTTCTACGGAGTCCTTTTTTTCCTGTATCTAAACTGTGATTGTTTGAAGTAGTAATAAGATTAAATCCTGCTTCCTTTAAAGCTTCAGCTAGAGAGTCTGGTGTCCCAAAATTAGGATATCCTGCATATTGTTTTTTATTACCCGGAAGAGTAGTTTCTAAATTTGCAATTCTTATATCTGCTTTTTCGAGATAAGGTTTGACTTTTGCAAATACAGGTTTAAAATTCCAACAGTCACATTTTGAACTATAAGCTGAAGTAAGTTGTGTGCTGTGTACCATTACATCTCCTACAGCAACAAATTTTAGTTCTTGGATTTTTTCTTCTCGTACTATTACACTTGCACAGTTTGTATTTAAAAATTTAATTGTAATTAAAATTAAAAAAATTAGACCACGAAAATTCATAATTTTTTTTATGAGTTTTTTTATCTTGTATTTTGTCAATAAAAATATAAACTTAAACTTTATTTATAAACTAAAAAATAAGTAGGTTTATTTGAGATATTTTTAATAGATTTGTATTTATTTAGTAGAGATAGTTTGAGTTCATATAAATAAAAAATTTTTATCTACTCTTTAAAAAAGTAAATAATTAGTTGATTATATACTATTCTGAATAATAAAAATGCAAACATCAAAAATAAAAATGTATGCTGCTAAAATTATAACAATATCTTTTTTTCTAAAATAAATAATATTTTAACTAATATGAAAATAATTTTTTTACTGATTTTATCTAATGAATTCTTTCTCATCAATATAAAAAAGTTATGTGAATATGGGAACCTCTAAAAAAGGGGGATTTTTGATTGTAAATTATAAAAGTTTTTGGCCTTAATTTCTTATT